>CEUU01098211.1_pt1 | contig 27380 bp, 18 predicted proteins | sample 531321 | NCBI WGS metagenome assembly CEUU01 (sample SAMEA2622658, study PRJEB7988) | marine metagenome | isolation source: saline water (ENVO:00002010), including
TAAGCCGATTGACCGCCCATTGGGCGTTCAATTCGTCTCCGGTCAAGTCGCGGTCGTCATCCGATTCGTATTTGAGTTCGCGTTGTTTTTTCCATCCCCCGGTGATCCAAGAGTAGGGCTTGCCAGTGTCGGGAGATTTTTTATGGGAGACTTTCTCCAGAGGGCCAAAGGTACCGTCGATAATCCCGAAGTCATCCCTGAACGGGCTTGGGACCGCAAGGTGTGGAATCTTATTCTTTCCGTCGAAGAGGAAGGGGCCGTAATCGGAAGGGTGTCCGTACTCGTCCCATTCCTGATGATCCCTGTTGTGCATGACTTTTCCGGTGCCTAGGGTGTGGTATCCGTTGGCTGAGAAATGAGCCATCATGGTGCGCGAGTTCTTGAGAATCTCGTTCTTGTCCCAGTCCTCGAAGCCGAACTGTTGCGAGGTATGCGGGTAAATCCCGGTGGCGAAACTGGCCCGCGAGGGGTTGCAGATGGGGATGTTGCAATGGGCTTGGGTAAAGGAAACCCCACTCTCGATGAGCTTGCGCAGGTGGGGGGTCTTGGCTTGAGAATGACCGCCCAGGGTCTCGACGTAATCGTTCAGGTCGTCGCAGACGATAAGAAGGACGTTGGGCTTTTGGCCCGCGTAAACCAAAGAGCATACGAGCGTGGCAAGGGCAATGCGGATGGAGAGGGTCATGGAGCTTGAATGCTTAAGGAAACGACGGGCCGACAACAACGAGTTTCTGGGCCATCCTGAGCCACTCAACGCGCAAGGGACCTAAGGAGTCTCTCATTATTTCGCCCAGTCCGGAATTTTGCCGTCCCCGGTGGACTCTCCTCCGAGGACCCAGCTTAGGTTGAAGCGGGCGAGGGTTCCCGCTCCTTTCGGGCCACCTTCGTAGAAGAGATATATCCAACCTTCGCTCTTGGTGCCGGGGCGACCGGAGGTGAGGGAGGAATAGGCAAACCGCTTTTCGTAAACCAGGCGCTTGACGGGCCAGGTTTCGCCCCCGTCTAAGCTTGCCCAGATGGTTCCGTGATGCCTGCCCGACGGACTTTCGATATTACTGAAAATCAGGACGTCCCGGTCCTTGATCGGCAGGCGGGTGAGACCGCCCATGAGGCCGTAGTTGCGAATCTGGTCGCCATCAGGGAGAATCTCGCAGATGGTGAGATCTTTCCAAGTGTGACCACCGTCCTTGCTCCGAGCAGTCCATCGTCTCTTCGGGTTTACCCCCTTGGGAGCCCAATGACGGCGTGAGTTGTAGTAGATGGTTCCGTCCGATAGCTCGGCGATGGCGGCTTCTCCGGTGCCGTTGGCTGGAAAGGGGTCGCTGGTCTTCCAAGTCTTGCCTTGGTCGTCGCTGTAGATTGCATTGGTATAATGCTTGGGCCAAAGTGAGTTATGGTTCCGTCCCGCATACCAGCGGGATGGACGGATAATCCTTCCCTTGTGTTCCCCGTGCCTCAAGGTAATGCCGTGATCGTTCATATGCATGGAGGGCAGGTTCCCCATCTTGTCCTTCTCGATTTTGCATTCGTGCTCCTCCCAAGTCTTGGCGTGGTCGTCGCTACGGTATACGGTCAGCTTGCTCGGCGGGTGTCCGTCCTCCACGAAGGCGAAAATCGAACCAGTGGTCTCGTCCACGGTAACTCCTCCGCCCATGAAGCCCTTGCCGACCAACCGCTCCTTGCCCCAAGTCGCTCCGCCGTCCTCGCTCCGTCGGCAGACCACACCATTCCAGACAGCCACGACCGATCCGTCCATGGCCACGACCACGTTGGGCATCCGGTCCGAGGAAAAGAGCGATTGCGACTGCAGTTCGGGTTTGCCGAGGAAGGGATTGATCTTTCCTTCCACGGATTTGGCGACAAGGTTTTTGCTGGCCGCGAGCATGAAAAGGGCGGAAATGAGGCAGGTTGTGGTTTTCATCTTCCCTTCGTTCTTTAACGGAAAGGGCCGGAGGGCAAGCAGTCTTTAACCGGTTCTTGAATTATGCCCCTTGCAAAGGCTTCTCATCGCAGCAGGGTCTTGCGGTTCTTCAAGCCTAAAGTCCCCGGGCCCGAGGTCGCGTGCTTGACGCAGGGTGCAACGAAGCCTATCGCAGAAGTATGAAACCCTTGTTTTTTCTTCTTTCGCTCTGTCTTTGCGTCCTTGCCGTTTTTTCAGCCCAGCGGCCGAACGTACTTTTTGCCTTTGCCGATGACTGGGGCAGGCAGGCATCCATTTATGCCAAGATCGAGGGAGCGGGCGGAATCAACGACGTCGCCAAGACTCCCCACTTCGACAAACTTGCGAAGAGTGGCGTTCTTTTTACAAATGCTTCGGTAAACGCGCCATCCTGTACGCCTTGCCGCAGCGCCATTCTTTCGGGTCGAAACTTTTGGGAGACGGCTAGGGGAGCCATTCTTCAAGGAGCGGTCTGGGACGAGAAGATCCCGACCTGGCCTTTATTGCTGAAGGATTCGGGTTACCATATCGGTTATACTTATAAAGTCTGGTCGCCTGGTACTCCTCGGAATGCCGGGATTGGAGGGAATGCAACCGCTTATGGGAAGGCGGGTGGGAAATTCAATGGGTTTTCGCAATACGTTTCCGGTCGGTCCTCCAAAGGGGTTGCCGTAGAGGATGCGAAGGGGGAGCTCTTTCGGGAAGCCCGGGGAAATTTCAAATCCTTTTTGGAAGGCAGAAAGAAAGGTCAGCCTTTCGCCTACTGGTTCGGCCCCACGAACGTACACCGAAAATGGACCAAGGGCTCAGGTAAAAAACTTTGGGGGATCGATCCCGACGGTCTCAAGGGCAAGATGCCCGCCTTTCTGCCGGACGTTCATGAGGTTCGCCAGGATTTGGCCGATTACCTCGGGGAGATCGCCGCCTTCGATGCCGGACTTGGGATCCTTATCGAGGAGTTGAAGAAAGCGGGCGAGTACGACAGTACGATCATCGTGGTAAGCGGTGATCATGGTCCCCCCGGTTTCCCCCACGGCAAGTGCAACCTCTATGATTTCGGGACCCGGGTATGCCTTGCGATTGCCGGCCCGGGCGTTGCGGGAGGCCGGGTGGTCGATGATTTTGTCTGCCTGCCTGACTTGGCGCCGACCTTTTTGGAGGCCGGCAAGGTGAAGGTTCCCGGAAGAATGTCTGCGAAGAGCCTTTGGAAAGTTTTGAAATCCAAGAAGGAAGGACAAGTAGACCCTAGCCGAGATGCCGTGATAACGGGTCGGGAACGCCATGTTTACTCCTCCCGTCCAGGCTACTTGCCTTATCCGCAACGCGCCATCCGTACTAAGGATTTTCAGTTCGTGATCAATTTCAAGCCCGACCGATGGCCCTTGGGTGATCCGTATCTGCTCGATACTCCCAAGGAACCAGGCTTCGCTCTATTGGAAAACCAAACTTTCGTGACCTTGGCCGACGAGGACGCAGGTCCGACCAAGGCATGGATCGTTACGAACCGCAAGGATCCGAAAGTGAAACCCTTTTTCGAGCACGCCTACGGCAAACGCCCGCGCGAGGAGCTCTACGACGTGAGAAAGGATCCCGACCAAATGAAGAACCTCGCAAATGATCCCGCATATGCCGATACCGTTAAGAAGCTGCGGGCCCGCTTGATGAAATACCTGCGGGAGAACAAGGATCCTCGGTTGGTGGAAGACGGAAAATTCTTTGAAACGTCCCCCATGACCGATGGGTTCAAGCGCCCGGCAAGGCCCACAAAAAAACCAAGTCCCAAGAAATGAAGCTGGTTCAGTTTTCCTTCTTTTTTGCCGTAACCCTTTCCGTATCAGGTGCTCTTGCGGGCAATTCACCGGTCGATCGGACGGCGCTGCTTAAGTTGGTTTCCGATGATTTCGAATTGGCCGACGGCCCTTCCTGGTCGGGGTGGGCCCTGGCCGTGTCCGATCCGAAGTCCCAGGTTGCGAAGCGTTTTGTTCCCAAGCAGAAAAAATGGCACGTGGTGGCCAAGGAAAAGCGCTTTAGCGCGAGTTTCTTCAACCATGGAAAAACCTACTTTGCGGATAATGGTACGGGTTCGATCCGTTGCCTGGATCAGAATAATCAATGGAAGCTCCTGCACCAGGAGGATTTGTCGAAGGACAGACGCCGAAAGCCCAATGACTTGGTCGTCGACCGATCGGGTGGGGTTTACTTTACCCTGACCGGACCGGGGGAAGTCGTTTACGTTTCCCCGAAGGGCGTGGCCCAAACCGTTGCCTCGGAGGCGCAGACTCCCAATGGGTTGATCCTGAGCCCCGATGAGAAAACTCTCTACGTATCCGAATACGTTCCGAAAAAGATCCTCTCTTTCAAGGTGGGCAAGGATGGAGCTCTTTCCGGAAGGAAGCTCTTTGCCAGAATGGACGACGGTCAACCCGATCTCAAGGGAGCCGATGGAATGTGTGTGGATCGGGCCGGCAACGTTTACTGCGCGGGACCCAAGGATATTTGGATTTGGGACTCGAAAGGCAAGCTGCTCGACAAGATCGTTTGTCCCCAGAGGGCTGTGAATTGCGCCTTTGGCGGAACCCAATTACGTGATCTCTATTTGAGTGGCTTTGGCGGGGTTCGCGTCCAACGCATGAAAGTATCAGGCGTTCCCACGCAACCTCCTGCCCAATGGCCTGAGTCCCAAGCGAGCCGTCCAAGTATTCAGGTTCCCGAAGGGGTTAGCCAAATGCTCGACCTGACCTATGCCGAATATGGACCTAGGAAAATGTTGGCTGATCTTTTTGTCCCCAAGGGGAAAGGTCCCCATCCGGCCGCCTTGATCATCCATGGAGGAGGTTGGATCAAGGGTGATAAAATGAAGTTTCGGGCCATGGGACTGGAAATGGCCAAGCGTGGCTTCGTCGCCATGGCGATTGATTACCGGTTGGCTGATGAGGCTCTTTTCCCTGCCAATATCCAAGATTGTCATGCTGCAGTCAGATACCTGAGAGCTCATGCCCAGAAATATAAGATCGATCCGAAAAAGATCGGTGTGGTGGGTGGTTCGGCCGGCGCTCACCTTGCCGGATTGCTTGCCACCACTGCCAGGGTCAAGACTCTGTATGGAAAAGGAGGAAATCAGGATTTTTCCTCAGAAGTCCAAGCCGCGGTGGTCATGTCCGGCCCCATGGAAATTTCAACGGGCAGTGTGGCGGAGCGTTCCCTCACTGCTAAGAATCCCGTAGCCAATGCAATCTTTCTGTTTGGTGGGACGGTCAAAGAAAAATCCGGCCTTTATAAGCTAGCCGATGCGCATCTCCATATCGACAAGAACACGCCTCCCATCCTTTTCCAATTTGGCGGAACCGAGGATCCGGCCAAAGTACAAACTTCGATTGATAAACTAAAAAAGCTTGGCGTGCCTACCCAATTGCTGACTCATTACGAAGATGGCAAGCATGGTTGCTGGAACCGCCATCCATGGTTTCTGCCCATGATGGACGATATCGAGAAATGGTTCGACAGGCACCTCTAAGGCTGAGCCGAGCAGCTACTTTCTTTGGAATGCCTGGCTTGTTGCGACCTTGATGATAAGGTCCCGAAAACCAAATTGACCATTATTGACCGTCTTGGCGATTTGCTTGAGTTCCTCATCGTCTCGCAGGCTCATTGAACGTCCGGTTCCATAGGTAAGCAGTTTTTCAGCAAGGTTTCGGGCCAGCAATCCTCTCTTGTCAAGTAATGCCTGCTTCAAGGTTTGCGGTCCATGGATCTTTTCTCCAGTAGAAAGCGTTGCGGATCCGTCGATGGGTTTTGATGGGAAGAGCTGTGTAGACTGAGTGGAGTTCTTCCAAAACCGTGAGCGATAGTAGGTCGGGCGGTAGCCACCCACTGGGTCGAAATACTCAAGGGCAAAGCCGTAAGGGTCGATCTTGGCATGGCAATCGGCGCAGGCTTGTACGGAGCGATGCTTTTCGAGAAGATCCTTGACGGTCTGGGCTCCCCGTACGTCTGGGTCGATGGGGTCGACGTCGGGTGGCGGAGGAGCGGGTGGCGTGCCCAACAGACTTTCCAGAACCCAGATTCCTCGAATTACGGGTGAGGTATCAACCCCATTGGCGGTTAGGGTCAGTATGCTCCCCTGACCAAGCAATCCGCCCCGCATGCTATCTTCTGGGAAAGAAACTTTCCGGAAATGGATGCCCTCGATTCCCCTGATCCCATAATGCCGTGCCAGATCCTGGTTGAGAAACCCGTAATCGGAGTGAATGAAATCGGTTAAGGGAACGTTTTCCCTGACCGCATGATCGAGAAACCGGTGAGTTTCCTCAAGCATGGCATCCTGAAGTCCATATCGATAATATTCGCGAAACTTCAGCGAGGCGGGTGGCATGGCGCCCAGTTTGTCGAGTCGAAGCCAGGACTCGGCAAACCCCTCGACGAAAGCATTGCTTCGCGGATCATTCAGCAGACGCTCAACTTGTTGCTTGAGTACTGAGCGGTCTGTCAGCTTGTCGCTTTTGGCAACTTGGAAAAGATCGTTGTCAGGCAAAGAGGACCAAAGAAAATGAGAGAGGCGATTAGAGATTTCGAAGGAGCTCAAGCGGTTCGTCTCTCTTTTTTCTTCTTTAAGGTAGAGGAAGTCCGGGGAGACCAACATGGCCTTGAGAGCAAGAAAGAAGGCATCCTCATGGGACCTCCCGAGCTTCATGCGGGCATGGTTCTCGATTGTCAAGTAGGGTTCGACTTCCCACTTGGCAACGGGTCGACGAAAGGCTCTTCGGGCAAAACGGGTAAAGGCGACTTGGAGGTCAACTTTTGCAAGATCACGTTCGCCGTCCAGGAAGACCTGATGGGCTCTGCTTTGATAGGTGAGGGCCAGGGGGCCGTTGATCCTAAGTTCATGCAACCTGATTGCGGGGCCTTTCCATACGTCCGAAACAGTGCGACCGGGGACCAAGTCCTTTCCGATCACGTGCCATGCATGGGAGCCCTGTTTGCCGCGAAACTCGATGTCGGTGTGGTATTTTTTGCAGATGTCGCGCATCCAGTAGTCGGAAGGCCCCGGGCCGTTGTCCCAGTTGAGAAAAGGGGCATCTCCTTTGTCCAGCCAAACGGTCGCTTCGAATTTTTTCGCTTGGTGGTCGGCAAGATCCCAATGACCAACTTTTGACCTGGACTTGACCGAGTCGGAGGCCATCCCCTTGTTTCCTCTGGATACGAAAAGGGCAAGCTGCATGGGAGGCGACAGGTCGGTCGGAATCATCTTCGGGTCGTAAGGGTGCGTCACGCGACGCACGGCCTCGGCCGTTAAGACGATCTTGTAGTAGCCCGATCGTTTCATGCCTTTGGTCCGCCTGTACCATTCGTGAGGAAACGTCCCCAAGTCGAAATGGTCCGACAGTTGTTTTTTTCCTGCTGCGAAATCGAGGTAGTCGTTTGGCTTGTAAAGCCTGTACATCCAAGGAGTGTTTTCCTGCCGGTTTGGATAACCCCAATCCTTGGGCTTGATGACCTCGCTTTTGAAAGACGCCTTTTCTTCGAAGCGAAAAGCTATGCGGAGGTACCGTTCGGCTGCAACGAGGTATGCATCGAGATGTTGATCGGAAAGACTTAGGGAGTCTCCAAGGTTGGTAAAGCCATGCTCGTTTTCATCGGTCGGGAAATTCTCGGTGAAGTCAAAGGGTAGGTCATGCAAGCCGAGCAAGTCCCGCATGGTGTTGCGGTATTCCCTTCGATTCAATCTGCGCAGAACGGTTTCTTTCGGACCCTTTTCATCTTCAAAATCTAGCAGAACCTTGGTCAGCCAAGCGATCGTTCGTTTGGTCTCCGCCGATTCAGGTTGTAGGACGTCGTCTTTTTTGGGAGGCATCTCACCCAAGTTCAACTGATCGAGAACGTCATGAAGAAGATCCCTTTTCTTCGGATCGGCAAGGTTGACCACCCACGCGTCGTTTTTCTTTAGGGCGAGTTCGTGAAAGGTACGGTCACCCTTGTCCTCATCGGGACCGTGGCACTTGATGCAATAGCTTAGTACGAACTGGCGCACCCCTTCGTCGAGAACCTTTTCCTTAGATTGAAGGGCAAGCGGCAAGGCAGCCGAAAAGGCGAGGATCAGCACTGAAAAAAATCTGGGCATTTTTGCTCAGCTTCTTTTCTCGAATCCCGTGAGCGTTCCGGAAGAGGTGTTGAACCGATCGATTTCCAAGCCGAAGTTTTGCAGCATGGAAAGGTAAAGGTTACAGAGTGGGGTGGAATGTTTTCCCTTGCGGGCGTAGTGCTTGTGCTCGCCGTGTTTAAATCCTCCTCCTGCCAAAACGACGGGCAAGTCGCGGTTGCTGTGGGAATTGGCGTTGCTCATACCACTGCCTAGCAGAGCCATGGTGCTGTCGAGCAAAGTAGCTCCGTTGGGCTCTTTGATTTCCTTGAGTTTCCCGAGAAAGCGGGAGAATTGCGAAACGTGAAAGGTCTCGATGATGGAGAGTTCATCGATGGCGTCCCGTACCTGACCATGATGAGAAAGCGTGTGGTATCCCCTCGTCACCCCGGGGAGTCCCCCGTTTTCTTTCCCTAGGTTGGTGAAGGCAAGACTGATAACGCGGGTCGAATCAGTTTGGAGAGCCAAGGCCATCAAATCGTAAAAGAGAGGAGCTCGGTCCTTCAGGGTCAAGGAATCCACTCGTTTCGGAATGTAATAGTCGACTTTCGGTTTTTCTTTGTCTAGCCAGAGGGTTGACTGTTCGATTCGTTTTTCGAATTCGCGGACGGAAGTGAAGTATTGATCGAGCTTTTCGGAGTCCGCGTAGCCCAATCCCTTTTTAAAGGCTTCGGCTTGGCGTTTGGCCAAATCAAGAATCGACCGCTTGTCGGTCAAATCCTTTTCGTTTTGTTTGCGCACGATACCATTTCCCTTGCGGAAAAGCATTTGGTAGAGTTTTTCCAAGCTGCGGACGGGCTGTATGGTGTTTCCATTCCCTGTCCAGGACAGAGTGTGTTCGTTCCCACGGTCGGCATCGAGGGTCAGGGACGAGTACCTGGTTTTCCCACCGACGAAATCGGCGGCTTTTTGATCCATGGAGATATTCGCCTCGGTGTAGCCTTTGGATTGGTTGGTCGGAATACCGGAGAGAAAAAATTTGGTAGCGTTGTGCCCGCCGCTGAGGTTGTGGTCGAGTCCGGAAAACACCGTGTAGTTCTGGCGGAAAGGGTCGAGCGGTTTGAGTAGGAGTGGGGAATGGTAGTTTTGCCCCGTATCCTTGGGATGGAAGTTTTCCGGCACGAAACCGTAGAATACGCCAGTTGCGACGATCCGCTTCGGTGAAGAAACCCTCCCGGTGGCCGAGTTTGCCTCCAGCAAGGGCAGGGCGAGCATAGAACCACCCATTCCTTGGAGAAAACGTCGTCTGTGCATGAAATTACTCATTCGGCAAAATCAAAGTAATCTGTTGATTTTACCCACCCTTGCGGATCTTTTCAAGTTTTTGAAAAGGCTTATTTGAAGAGAGCGTCAACCATGTTCCCGTTGATTTTTTCCCAACCTTCGAGGAGTAATTGAAACTCCTCGGGCCGTTCTTTGATCAAGTCCCTGGTTTCGGAAGGATCCTTGGCCAAGTCGTAGAGTTCCCACTTTTGGGGAGTTTGTCTGACGATCTTCATATCTCCCAAGCGGAATGCCGCTTTATTGCTCTGTCTCCAGTAAAGACACTCGTGCGGATCTTCCTTGTGCTTTCCGACGAGGTAGGGAAGGAGATCATGGGACTCAAGGTACTTGCCTTTGGGCTTGGGCGTACCGGCCGCAGCAAGGATGGTTGCAAAAATATCCGTGCTCAGAACCGGCCGGTCAAAAGTTTTGCCGGCGGGCACCTTTCCAGGCCATTGAAAGAGGAAGGGAACGCGGATCCCGCCTTCGTACATTTGTCCTTTTCCTCCCCTCAAGGGAAGGTTGCTGCTGGTCAGTTCCTTGGTTGGTCCCCCGTTATCGCTGAGGAAGAATACTAAAGTGTCTTTTTCCAACCCCTCATTCGCCAGCTTGTTCATGATTCCACCTACGCTAACGTCGAGGTTGGCCAACATGGCAGCAAAAATTCGACGTTGGATATCCTCAATGTGCTCGAACTTCTCCATGTATTTGTCGGCAGCCTGAAGGGGGCTGTGAACCGCATTGTAAGAGACGAACAAAAAGAACGGCTTGTCCGAATGCCGGTCAATGAAGTCTACGGACTCGCGGGTGATGGCATCGGTGAAATACTCCTCTTCCTGAACGGGCTGGCTGCCCCTCACGATCGGGTTGTTGGCATCGTAGTCGGGCTCGTTGCCCAAGTGAGTCGAGTAGATTACCTTGCCGAACCTCCTTATGCCCTTCCCTCCGCCCGGAAGGACTTTTCTTCGTAGCCAGGTTGTCGTTCCATCCCATGGTTCCGGAACGAAGTAATGCCCCTCGTGGGTAAATCCGAAAAACTCATCGAATCCGCGGCGGAAAGGATGGTAAGGCGCAGTCCCTCCCAAGTGCCACTTGCCGACCAGTCCGTTCACGTAGCCCGCCGTTTGGAGGGAGTCGGCAAGGGTCTTCTGGGAGAGCGGAAGTCCGAATCCCAGCTGCTCGTTCTTGGCTCCGGTCGGGTTGAACTCATGTCCGAATCGAGTGCCGTATTTTCCAGTTATTAGACCGGCCCGGGAGGGACTGCAGTTGGGAGCAGTGACGTAACCCTGAGTGAAGCGAACGCCCTTTTTTGCAATCCCATCGATATGGGGCGTGGGAATTTCCTTGTTTCCCTGGCATCCAAGTTCTCCGTACCCCAAATCGTCTGCCAGAAGAATGATCAGGTTGGGCATTTGGGAAATTCTTTCGGCCCCTGCAAGGGCCGGTATCAGTGAGAGGATCAAGAGGATCTGAAGTTTCATGATTGAGGTGAAAATAGTTGCAGGGCAGGCAATTACAAGACTCAAGCAGCGACCAAAGAGGCAAGAACCTTACGCGTCCCCTTGAAGGATCGTCGGCCGTGCATGCGCAGGTAGTTGTCCACGAGCGCGAGGTCGCCATCTTTCCAAGGCAGGTCAAACGTTATCTCGTCAGCCAGTTCGCAGACCCGTTTGATTTCCGATGGATCGAGAGAAGATCCATCGCCAAGGGTGATCGACTTGGACGGATCGTTTCGGGAATCCTCCCAGCCCTTGAAGGCGGCGATGAGCTGGTTAAAGAAACTGCGTTTTCCGTTGTCCAGTTCGCGGACCGCCGGCAGGGTGGGGGAGGTGACTCGCAACTCGTCCTGTTCCTTCCACTCCCACGAGTATTCAAGCTCGGATAACCTAGCTTCGGCGCCGTCTCTGGAATCAACGCTTAGGGTGCTTTGCCAGCTTCGCCCCATGCCAGAGCCCAAGTCCGCCTCGGCAGGCATGACGTTCGAATAATTGAGTCCTTTCGCCAGACAATTTTGGGCCAACCGGGGCAGCTCCTTCTCGATCCATGCCCAAAGCACGTCGGAGCGGCAAAGTGGGGTTTCTCCCCCTTCCTCCGTAGCTTTTTGGCAAAAGAAAAAGAGCTTGCTCGGATAGACCGGGGTCTGAGCCATTTCGTGGTGTAGAAAAATCGTAGTTTCGGGAGGTGCCTCGTTCGCGGAGAACACGCGAGGGGAATAGACTTTTCGCACCGCATTGGAGAGAGAATCCTCGTAGGTGAAATTGGGTAAGCCGAAGGCGGTAACGGCGGCGTCAAAGTCATCCGGCGTGGCCAAGGGCAATCCACGCAGGAGGACCGCCCCATGAGTCGCGGATTGCTTTTCGATTTGGCTGGCGTTTTCAGCAATCCATTCACGCGCTTGCGCGAGCTCGCAGACTTCAAGTCCAAGGGCTATGGGGAATGTTGTGCCATCGTACTCTTGTTGATTGGGAAGGCTTAGGATCTTGGGCGAAAAGCCGAACTTCGAGGTGTCGCTCATCACGAAGCACACTGAAGGGCATTTCCCGATCAGTTAAGCAAAATAGGTTCTCTTTCCTCGAATTTCCAAAACCGACAAGGAACTGAACGGCTTTTTCGAATTCAGCGGACACCTTTCGTCTTTAGGCGGATTCGGAAAACGTTCTTTCTGCCGGTGACGTAAAGAACTTTGCTCCCCGGTCCGGCGAATGCGCAATTGGTCGGGCTTTCCGGGACTGCAATCGTCTCGAGCAGTTTGCCTTTCGGGTTCCACACCCGCACGGCGTGAGGACCGGCGCAGTAGAGGTTGCCGAGATGGTCAACGGTCATGCCGTCACATCCGTAATCGCTGGCTAGCTTGACGTGGGCGAAAAGTCGTCGCCCGGAGGCGTTTCCATTTTTTGGATCGACCTCATAGGCATGTAGCTTCTGTTCCTTGTATTCGGATACGTAGAGCGTCTTCTCATCCGGTGAAAGCATCAAGCCGTTCGGTCCCTTCAGGCCGCTGATGACAGTCCGTGGGTTTCCGCCATCGGAGTCGAGCAGGTAGATCGATCCCGCCCCCGGCACCGTGACGTAGATCCGCCCTTTGCGATCAACCACCACGTCGTTGACTCCCACAGGGTAAATCTTCTTGTTCGGACCCATCCTCGTCGGCTTCAAGAGCACGGTTTCCGTCCCGTCCTCCTCGAGGCGGGCAAGGCTCTTCTCCCGTTGCTTGCACATTAGCAACCGTCCCCGCAAATCAAAGGCGAGCCCGTTGGCTCCGCCGGTCTCGTCGCGGAAGAGCGTGGTCTCAAGGGTCTTCACGTTGAGTAGCCAGATTCGCTGGTTGGGAATGTCGGTGAAGAGAAGATGGCCCTTCCCATCATAGAGCGGTCCCTCCACCGTTTCGTAGCCCGAGGCAAGTTTTTCCAGCTTCGCGTCCTCGGTGAAGAGGGCGCCCCGATTGGTTGCCTCGATATTGATATTCAATTTCGGAACCTGCTGATGCAGGCCCGGGTCTTTTTTCTGCCCTGCTAAAGGTGTCCCAACTGCGAAGCCGAACAAACAAAGTTTTCGCAAAGCCTCCGCCATCACTTCTCCAGCTTGTTCTTCCTCCCCTTTTTACCGCCTTTGTCCTTGGGCTTCTTGGGCTGAGTGGCGGTAAAGCCGGGCTTCGCGTCCAGAAGCTTGGTTGCCACGCCGGTATACTCGTCACCCTCTGCGAACTGGGCCTTCATTTGTTCGAGGACGAAGGAAAGTTTCTTGCGGGCGGTGCGTGCGTCCGGGGCGGCGGTGTCGGGATCGATGGGCTTGGCATGAGCCGGATCCTTGTGGAAATCGTAGAGGTAGCCTCCCTCGTAAAGCTTGTATCGGGTATCACGGGCAAAGTGCGTAGCGGTGCCGCGACCCTTGCCGTAATAACTTACGTAGGCCCAATCCCTCGGCTTGTAATCCTTGCGGCCCATAAGCCTGCCGGCAAAACTGTGGCCGTCGATGGTCACGCCTTTGGGTAGGTTGGCGCCGCCAAGTTCGGCAAAGGTGGGCAACATGTCGCTAAAGTCGATCGGGTCGTCCAGTACTCGGCCGCTGGCGCCCCCGGCCGGGTAATTGACAACCAGGGGCACGCGCATTCCCATCTCGGACATGTTGCTCCCTTTCGCTCCGGGCCAGTCGTGCTCCCCGACCTTTGCCCCGACGATGCCCCTGTGCGTGCCATTGTCGCCGGTGTAAAGAATGACGGTGTTCTTCCTTAGTCCGAGATTGTCAAGGTGAGCGATCACCCTGCCCACGATCTTGTCCGTGTAGGCGACCATGTCGACCATGAGGTCCAAGTTGTTCCCCTTGGGCGCGTTCTTGTCGGTGTCGGGCGTCGGAACGAAGGGGCTGTGGGTCAGGATCATAGGGTAGTAGCAGAAAAAGGGCTCTTCCTTGTTGCGACTGATGAAATCGAACATGAAGCCACTAACTACGTCGGGCCCGTATTCCCCCTTTCCACCCGGCAGGACTTTCCCGTTTTGGATCAATTCCCCGACGTTGCCGTAGCGGGTCGATTTGTTCTCCAACCACCAGAGGCAATACTCGTCGAAGCCAAAATGCCCTGGCAGCTTGCGATCTTGGCCGAGTTGCCACTTGCCGACTATGCAGGTCTTGTAACCCGCGTCCCGCATGACGTGGCCAAAGGTTTTCTCGCGCGGGTCGAGGATACCGAAGGTCTTGTAGTTTCGAAAATTGTAGCGTCCCGTCATGATCTTCACCCGGGTCGGGGTGCAGACGGGTTGGGACACGCAATTGGTGAAGCGCAGTCCGTTTGCCGCCAGCTTGTCCAGATTCGGCGTCTTGTATGGGGTTCCCCCGTTTGCACTGAGCGTTTCGTAGCCGAGGTCGTCGGCCATCATGAGGATGACGTTGGGCCGCTTGGCCGCGAAGCAAACAAAGGGGCAGGCAAGAAGCAAGCAAAAGACTACTGGGCGAAGATTCATGATCCGTTCTTGGATTCCATCATTTTTTGTTCGGGGCGCAGGGTTTTCCGTCGAGGTAGCTCTGGAGAAGCTCGCTCATCTTTTTAACCCGCTCGGGATACTTGGCGTAGAGGTTGTCGGACTGGCGGGGGTCTTCCCTCAGGTTGAACAACAAGCCTTCATGACCTTTCCCGTATGCCTTGAGACCGAAATGGTCGAGGTAGGCGGAACTTTCCCTCTTGGCCGCTCCCGTCGGGGCATTGATGTACACCCAATCTCCCTGCCGAAGGGCGAACTTTTTCGGGGAGGTGTTCTGGACGGTTGCCACGCGCAGGGGTTTGTCGTACTTCTCCCCCTTGAGGACCGGCAACAAGTTGTAGCTGTCTATGGCTTCCTTGTTCCCAAGGCGGTGACCAATGATCTTGGCAAAGGTTTCGGCTAGGTCGACTTGGCTCACCACTTCCTGGGAAACCGAGCCTCGCTTGATTTTTCCGGGCCATTTGACGATGAAGGGCACGCGGTGTCCTCCCTCGTAGACGTCGCGCTTGACGCCTCGATATTTGCCCGAGCTCCATTGCTTGAATTCCTCCAGCCTTTCGAACGCATGGGTCTCGGGTCCATTGTCGGCGGAGAAGACGACCAACGTGTCGTCGGCGAATCCGTGTTTCTTCAATGCGTTCATCACTTTGCCCACCATGGCATCGGTCTCGATGACGAAGTCGCCGTAGTAGCCGGCTTTCGATTTTCCGTGATAAGATTTGTTGGGAACGATCGGGTAGTGGGGCGAATTGAAGGCGAGATAAGCGAAGAAGGGTTGATCCTTTTTCTGCTTCGAAATCCACTCGACGGTCTTTTGGGTAATGGTGGGCAGGATGTCGTAGGGGCTCCAGCTTTCGGCCATCGGGCCCGCCCGGAAGCTTCCTCCTCCAGCAAGGGGTCTGGACTTGATGACGGGCTTGGTGGGAATGGTGACGAAGCGGTCCCCCTCGATCCAGCAGTAGGGAGGGAAGTTGATGGTGCCGTCCCCGAAGTAATAATCAAAACCCTGATCGAGTGGTCCATCGGGAAAGCGCTTGGTCCAGTCATAGGACTCGGCCCGGGGATCTCCTTTTTTTGCACCCGGCTTGCGGATGGCATCGAAGTCCCAGCCGAGGTGCCACTTACCGAAGCAGCCCGTGCGGTAGCCCTTTTTCTTGAACATCTTGGCGATGGTGAAGTCATCGGGCTCGAAGACCGTTCCGCCAAAGGCTCCTACGATGCCGTGGAAGCGGCGCCAGTGGTGCTGTCCGGTCAGCAGGGCGAAGCGACTGGGCGTGCAGATCCCGGAGGAACTGTGCCCGTCGGTGAAGGTGATCCCCTCGGAGGCCAAGCGGTCCAGGTTCGGGGTCCGGATCTTCGCATTGGCGTCCCCATAGGAAACGTCGGCCACACCCATGTCGTCGGCATAGAGAATGACCACGTTGGGTCGCTCGGCCGCTTGACCAGCCAGAGCAAGAGAGAAGAAGAGGGCGAATAAGAATCGATTCATTGTATTTGGTAGGGTTTGCTCAGTTTGTCCTTCCCGTCCGTCAAATCCTTCAGGGAGACGCGCAGGAAGGTCATTTTGACGTCGTTTTCGAAGAAGATCCCGATATCGCCATTTTTGCAGACCGTGATCGCGGAGTAGGCAGCGGGGCCTTTTTCCAGGCATTTCTTATGGGCCCAGGTTTCCCCATTGTCATAACTCAAGGAAAGAACGAGGTTCTTCCGGCCTTTTTGACTGTGCGAATTGACGAACAAAAGGCGGTCCCTCGCATAGCCGTCCTTTTTTGAGGTGTATACCAGTGGCTCGGCATTGCAGCCCGGATCGGGCAGGTTGGTTTCTTTTTTGCTCACCCACGTTTTGCCTTGGTCGGTCGAGCGGTGAACATATCGATATCCCGAGCCGTTTACGCGGGCGTTGATCATCCAGATTCCGTTACTCAGTTCGACGAATTTCGACTCGTTGGCCGGGGAGAAGGGAGATGCTTTCCTCAAGGCTCCCCAAGTCTTGCCCTGATCGGAACTCCCGAACAAGTAGCCTGCTTTCCCAACGTGAGCCACGGTGTGAACGAGCAGTCCCGAGCGGGTTTGCGTTCCTCTTCCCGAGGTGACGAAAACAAAATCTCTTCTCGTGAGGTGATCGGGCAGGATTTGATCACGGATATCCTCGGGTTCGGACCAGGTCTTCCCATGATCGTCACTGGTTTGGAGGTAATAACGATAGTCGACCGCTGTTCTCGAAGGCCTCTCCTTGTTGAACTTCACGTCGTGGTCGAGGTAGTTGTAAAAGCAAAAAATCCGGCCCGTTTTACGATCAAGGATCAAGGAGGCGTCGGATCCAACCTCTCCGTCGGGAAAATCAGTCATGAATTCGATATCAGTCCAAGTGTTTCCGTTGTCCGAGCTTCTCTTGTAGGCAATGTCGATGTTACGGGTGTGCTGAAGATCACGGGTGGTGTTGCGGCGGGCATCAATAACTGCGAGCAGATCCCCATTCCTTGCCGTTACGAGCGCGGGAATCCGGAAGTACTTGGAACCACCGTCTCCCTGAGGGAAAATCACCTTGCGAAATGCATGGGAAAGAAGAGGGAAGTCGTAGGCGTTTTGGCCCGCTGCATGGAAATGCAGGCACGCAAGCAAGAGAGTCAGCGGCAAAAGACGGGGAAAATTTCGCTTTCGGCAGAACATGGCATTCTCTCTATTTCCTGCCGAATGCAGGGTGGGCCGCGATGGCGTGGATGGCGGCCCGAAGAGAGAAATCCTTATCGGCTGTCGATTCGTAGACTGTCTCGAGGTGCGGCCGGTCGGCAAGCGTGAGCTCGCGTCCATAGGCGTAGCTCATGAGTTTTCCGATGATGCCCTTGATGATTCGTTTCTTGTCGGCCATCAGAGCGGTCTTGAGCGTGGGCAGGTCACGCACCTCGCGGCCGTTGGGAAGGGTCATGGCGGCTTCAATCGGTACCTTGGTGAATTTTATTTTCTTCGTAAACATGGTTTGCTCAGGGTCGGCGGGAAGCTCTTCAACGTGGCGGTACTCGTTGCGCTTGCGCCCGACCGGATCGTAGTATTCGAGGGCGAAACCAAGTGGGTCGATCTTCGAATGACAGCGGGAGCAGCTTTCAAGCTGTTGATGCTTGAGAATGGCCTCACGGATGGTTGTGGTTCCACGGATGTCCGGTTCGTTGATCAGTATGTCGGCAGGCGGTTCGATGCGTTCGTTGTAGAGGTTCTTGAGAATCCAGGACCCCCTGTGGATTGGGGAGGTAGCGAAATCGGTAGAGGTTAGCTTGAGGAAACCGGCTTGGGCCACGAGCCCGCCCCTTTCGCTTTTTGCAGGCAGTTTGACCGGCACGAAGGCATCCCCTTTCACGGCAGGCAATCCGTAGAAGCGGGCCAGGCGGTCGTTGGCCATGACGAAGTCCGAGTCTATGAAATGTTCCATTCCAAGATCCTTCTCAAGCAGGTAGCGAAAGAGTTCGCGGCCTTCGCGCCCCATGGAGTCAACCGTCATGCGGCGCACGTTCTTGAACACCCGTACGTCGGGCCCGAAGTCGTCCACCTTGTCGCGTTGCAACCACTGACGCGTGAAGTCTTCGACGAAACGGCTGGATTTGGCGTCCTTGAGCATCCGCTCAACCTGAATCGACGGATCCTTGGCTAGGGCCCCGGATCTGGCCGCGTTAAGAAGGTTAGCGTCCGGGACGGAGTTCCAGAGGAAATAAGACAGACGGTGAGCCCGTTCCACGGCGGTCAATTCAGGCGACTCGGCCTTGTAGATGAAGTGAGGGGAAGTCAACAGAGCGATCAACACGCTGCGGGCAGTGGCGGTCATCGAGGCACCGGATTTATCTTGGATTCGGGCGATCTCGACAAATGCTTTTTGATCCTCCGCCGCAAGGGGCCGCTGAGTGAGCAACAACGCTATGTGATCGACCAGTTCCGCCGGATTCATTTTCGGCTTGGGGAGGATGGCTTTCATCGCTTCGGTCGGCCATGTCTCGATCAACGGGCCGGTTACCCGCAGATGAGAGAAGCGCATGGCGGGACCCTTGTGTTTGCCTTTTTCAAGGCTTCTGCCCGGCACGCGGGCGCTGTCGAAGGTGAAGGCCAGGCGGTCGCCCGTCCTGAGGGTGAGCTCGGTCGTAAAGCCTTTCGAGCCATGCGGCATGGGTATCCGGCGAATATTGCGAAAGCTGGTCGGATGCCGTCCGTCTCCGAGATTGATCCCGATGACCTCGCCTTCTTGGGATTTTTCCGAATAGGCCTTCACGTCGAGCCGATAAAGGCCGAAGGCGGGAATGACGAATTGATCGTGGCTCTCCGTATCAATGGAAAAATGCAGATTACTGCGGTAGGGACGAAAGCCCGTGAGAACGTAATCGTCTCCATCGCGGAAATCTCCGCCCCCGCCGGTTGCAAAGTTTTTGCTGCCGTGAAAATGCCGGGCGTCGAATTCCCAGGTCGTCGCCTGAGGTTTTGCATCCGGCAGCACCCGCTCGGCGATGAAGCGCGCCGTCTTGAGATAGGCCATTAGCTGATGCGGCGACATCAGGTGGGCCTCGCCAAATTTGTCGAACCCATGTTCCACGTGATCGGGTGGAAGCAAGCCGGTTAAATCAAAGTTTATTCCGAAGAGGTCTTGCATCGAATGGGTGTATTCGGCTCGGGTGAGCCGCTTGAGAGGGTTGTCCGGACGTTGGGCGAGGATGCGTGCCTGCAGGGTCTGCAGAATCTCGGCTACAACTTCGCCTTTGGGTTGCGGTGCATCCTCGGGAGGCATTTCGCCGGCCTCGAGCACGGTAGCGATGGTCTCCAGCAACTCCTTGTCGCCCAAGATCGCCCCGGACGGCTTGTCCAACCGCAGCTTGCCCTTTTGTTTTTCAGGACCGTGGCACTTGACGCAGTTTTGGGCGAAGAATCGTTCCAGTTTGGGCTCCGCCTGAAGAATGCCGGAGAGGAGAAAGCCCGTCAGCAGGGCTGTCCATGGCCGCCGCATCACGCCAACAGGTCTAAGGCTCCGTTGCTTTCCCCGAAGTGGTCGCGTTGGGCTCCAAATTGCTGCAGCAAACCGAGGTATAGGTTGCTCATTGGAACGTCCTGTCTGTGCCAATGGCCGGAGGTCTTCATGCGACCGTCAAACACAAGAGCCGGCAGGTCGTCGAAATTGTGCGAGTTGGCACTGCCCATGGAGGCGGTGAGGAGCGTGGTCGTCTGCTCGAACAGGGAACTGTTGCCGACTTGGCGCGCCTTCATCGTGTTGAGGGAATCGTTGATGCGCTTGAGGATGGCATGCTCAAGCATGAGCAACTTGTCGATCTTCTCCTTCTTTTGGCCGTGGTGGGAAAGGTCGTGGTAGTTGCCGCTCAGGCTGGCTTCCTTGAAGCCTTCCCAGAAAGGAATCTGTACCGTGACGGCTCGGGTGGAATCGGTTTGGAGGGCCAACACGGCCAACTCCAGCAGGGTGGCCACGTAGTCGTCCACAGACTTGCGGTCGAAGTCCTCAAGCTCGTAGTCCACCGAAGGCTTGGAGCGCTCGGCCCAGTAGGCGCGGCGCTTTACGGTCTGCTCCACTTCGCGGACGGAGGTGAGGTACTCGTCCATTTTGGCCCGGTCGGTGGAATTGAGATGTTTCTCCATGGACTTGGCCTGAGCAGATACCGCATCGAGGATGCTGCGGTCCTCGGCGAGGACCTGCCGTTGGGCTTTCTCGTTTTCGTCCACTTGAAAGAGCAGGTTGAAAATCTTGCGGGGGGAATCGATCTGATGCACCGGCAACCCGTGCTTGTCCCATGAGATCTGAGAAAAGTTAAGGTTTTCGCCCGCCTGAAAGACCAGCGACTTGAAACGCGTGTCGACTCCGATCAGGTCCGCGACCGCCTGGTCGACGGACAGCCGGTTCTTGCGGTGCAGTTTGTTGAAGTAACCGGATAGAATGCCTACGCACGGGGTATGGCCAAAACCGTTCTGGACGGCGGGGTTGTCCAGCCCGCTGAAGATCTTAAGGTGCTTCAAGTGATCGGACAATTCGGCGAGCAGGGGCGGAGGGTTTTCGAATGCGCCGTCCGTCTTCGGGATCAGTTCGGGTTGATAAAAGCTGAGGTGATTGACGATGGTGAGGAGCCGACGGGGGGAATTCGACTCGCTGACCTGCCCGAGGCTCTCCATGCGGGGAAGAAGCAAGGCAACGCCCGCACCTTTAAGGAAGGTACGCCTTTTCGTGATGCCACCCGACAAATTCATGATTGATTAATCACATCAAGAAGGCGCTCGGTTGTACAGGGAATAAAGCCCCGCAACGAACAGTTGCAAACGAAGGGAAGGCTCTTCCGCTAAGGTCTCAATCCGGCTTGTTCTTATGATCCTCTGTCCAAGCTTCCCACATCTTGGCGAACCCGGTTTACTGAGCGAGACGTTGCCATTCCAGGTCACTCCACCTTCTTGCCGTGGAGCGTCTCGGCCTCTTTGACAAAGGCGTCGAAGGACCAGTTCCAGTATAGGAAACGCTGGCGGGCAAGCGGGTCGCCTGCCAGTTCAGTCAAGGCCTGATCATGCAGCACTTTCAAGCGCTGGGTCACGTCGGGGGTCCAAACCTGGGGGAAAAGGTGTGCGGGGACGGGCCACGCGCCCCGGTCTTTGACCCGGCGGTTCTTCCACGGTCCCTCCTGCCAAAGCTCGCACTGCAACCGGATGAATTCACGCGCCGTGCCGCCAGCTTGTCCGTAGAGCCGCTTGCACATCTCGTCGAGCACCGCGTCGACGTCCAAATTGGGATTCCACAGAAGCCGCATCCACAGGTACATCGTCGGGCCGGTGTTGGTCCACTCGCCCAGGTGCAATCCGTTGACGTACGTCCCGGCGCTGAGACCTTTGACCGCCTTGTAGTAATCGCGCAGCACGTGCGGGTACTGGTATGGACCATAAGTCCAGGCCACGCTGTAGTCCCATGTGGTGACCGGAACGGAGCTCTGAGTCCTGAAATCGCGCAGACGCTGGATCGCTTCTTCGAAATTGCCGCGCTGCGTTTTCAGTGGCATAGGGTAGGTGGTCATTGCGGACATGATCACGAGGTTATCTGGATAGTTCATTTCCGGGCAAAAGGTATCGTAATTCCAATAAGGCAGGTAGATGACTTTCTTGCCGGGCCAGCGGTGCTTCACCGCCTCGCACATGCGCTGGACGAATTTCGCCATGACCAAGGATCCGCCGTCCACCCAATCCCCGCCGGCCTCCGCAACTGTTTTCCGGCAATCGGGACAGCTGCAGATGACCGCCTCATCACCCGGTGACACGGTCACGCAGGTCGACGTGACCCAGGACGCTCGGCCACCCTTTTCCCAGACCCGCTCGCATCCATCCAGCAGGTAGTTCAAGGCCTTGGCCGAGCTGTAACAGAACATCCGGACGTTGCGTGTGCCGTCCCCGTTGCGCGCGAACATTTCCTGGTTTTCCTCGTGAAACGACTTCCCCAAGCGGTGGAGATTCTGGGGCTCGTGGACCTGAATGGTGTAGGGCCAGCTGTTGCCGGCACGCAACAGCGGGAGGAATCCTCCCATATCGACCCGGGTCACGCCTTCTGGGATGGCGTCTGGCGCAAAGGGCAGGGGGGCCTTGTCGGAATGCCGCGCCTTTGCAGGCAACGTCCAACCCTTACCCGGGTAATAGTCCCGCAGGCGGAAAACCGGTTGATCGCCGTAATGAACCGGAGGGATGACCAGCGAAGCAGATGGCATCACGGTTCGCCCACCTAGAGCGGACGGCCAGTACCAGCGCACGCCGACAAAGCGCTCCAGGAAATCGGCGACCGCCCAGGCCGTACCCTCGTTGCTCCACTGCCCGCTTCCGGCTGGCAAAGCTACGGTGCTGCCCACGAGAAACACTCGATTCCGGGCGGTCTTGATCACAAAGCCCTCGATCGGGATTTTTACGGCATCGATACCCGCCTCACGGGCAGCCTCGCAGTCACCGATGAAAATGGCAGGCTGGTCGGACGGGGTCGCTTTCTTGACCCGCTCGAGCTCCGCGCCGCTGCTAAGCCGGATCACCTCGATCAACTCGTCGACCAGACGCTCCAGCTTCGGGCTGGGCGCGGGATCGGCGACGCAGACCACCGCGCGGGCGCGTCCGTCGCGAACGACCTCGACGGGTGGGTGGGCCGGCGCCTTCTTCCAGGTCACGGGCGGCAGGTCACGTGGCTTAAGCTCCGCGTGCGAGATACAAGACATTCCGGCCAGCAGGAGAGGCATCATGGCGGCCCATGGGAGCCGGGAGGTTGTGGGCCGATTCATCAGTCCTGCTCTGTTCGGGGTGTCGAGCGCACAACGGTGGGGCCGGAGAGAAATACACGATACGCGCATTGCAGATCCTCGATATCGAGCGGCTCGGCTCCGCTCAGTTCGCAATTTATGAGATCCAGGTTGATGCAGCCGTGGCTCACGCCTTCGCCCGCGTCGGCATCATCGGGACCGTCCCAGTACTTCATGCCGCCAGCGGGGAGATGATCGGGTAATGGAGACCGAAGCGCCACCATGATCGACGCTGATTCGCCGATCATTTCCATCCACACCCCGGCACCGCGATCCATACCGGTCATCGGCCGGAAACTTTTGTGCAAGTCGTCGTCGCAAGAGTCACCGATGCCCACCTGCAGCGGCATGAATACCCCGGCGCTGGAACGCATCGCCCGCAGCCACTTGTCATGCACGTCCCACCAGACCGAGGCAAAGTCGATCGGCCCGGTGTCTTCGAACCTAAGGTGCACCTTCACGTCGTACGTATCGTCCTCGAAACGCATGACCTTTTCGATGGACACGCTTCCGCTCGTCCCTTCGATGATGGGGATCAGGCGCCCGGACAGCTTGAGCTGCGAACCATCAACCGATGCCGTGACGCTCTCGTTAATCTTGCCGTAGTGCGCCAATTGAAAGGTGTTGTTCACCGTCATGTTGTCAAAGTGCATGCAAGTCGGGTGCGGCCCCTCGCCGGGCCGGTCGAAGCGGTCGAGCCGTCCGGGTCCGAAAATCTCTACCTGGCGTGCCGCGAATCCACCCGCTCGCTCCAAGAACAGGCGATAGCTGGATGTCTTGACCTCAATGCCTTCGCTGGTCTCTGAAAAGTCCATCTTGAGCTCCTTTCAAATTGCTGATGGGGATAATGCATGTGGTATCGTGAGCCATTGGCCTTAAGGCCTCGAACCCCAGGGCTTGCGCGTTACGGCTCCCCTCCTTGGCCATCCTGTTCAGGTTGGGCGTGCGATGAAGGGTTGACCCAAAGGGTTCGACGTCCCCGTAACCGAGGTTGTCGCAGAAGACTACGATGAAATTCGGTTTGCGGGGAGCGGCACTTGCCGTGGCTTGGTTGGTGACGAGGCCAATGAGCAAGGCCGCGGACAGGGTGGCGGGCAGGAAGTTGCAAACTCGGGGGAAAAAGACCATCTGAGCTTACGCCTCAGTTCGGCTTGTTCTTGTAGTCCTCTCTCCAATCTTCCCACATCTTGGCGAGCTCGGCGGTTTTCTCCGGTCTTTCCTTGGCCAGGTTGTTCGTCTCGGTGGGGTCTGCCTTGAGGTCGTAAAGTTCCCAGGCCTTGCCTGCCCGGACCACTTTCAAGTCGCCTTGCCGGACCGCGTTGGCCCGGCTGAAGTGCCAGTAGATTTCCTTGTGGGGTTCGCGCTCTTCGCCCTTGAAGATGGGGAGGAGAGACTTCCCGAGCGGGGGCTTGGTCTTGTTGCCCAAGATTTCCTTGGGATACTTCGCTCCCGTAATGTCGCGAAAGGTTGCGGAAACGTCGATGATGTGGCCCACTTGGTTGGTCATGCCGGGCTTGATCACAGCCGGCCAATGAGCGATGAAGGGTGTACGGATCCCGCCTTCGTAATCGGTCGACTTGAACTTGCGGTAGGGCGTATTGCTGGCATTCGCCCAGCCGACCGAGACGGTGCGGTAGCTTTCCACGGGACCAGGTGGTACGTCCGGGGTGGTGTTGGGTTGCTCGGGGCAGGCCCCGTTGTCGGTCAGGAACATGATGAGGGTATTGTCCCACTCGCCCAGTTCCTTGACCTTGGCGAAGAGCCGGCCGAGGTTCTGGTCGACCCGGTCGATCATGGCGGCGTAGACGGCCATCTTGAGGTCCTCGGCATCCTTTTGTTCCTCGGAAAGCTCGTCCCATGCCTTGGATGCACGGGGGGTGAGTTTGTGATTCGGGCCGATGATGCCCATCTCGTTCATTCGCTTAAAGCGTTGCTTGCGGATTGCATCCCAGCCGATCTTGTACTTGCCGCGATACTTCGCAATATCCTCGGGCCAGGCGTGGAGAGGGTAGTGGGGTGCCGTGTAGGGCAGGTAGAGAACGAAGGGCTTGTCCTCGTCTTTGTATTCGTCGAGGCGTTCGATGGCGTAAGTGGTGAAGGCGTCGGTGTGGTAGAACTTCTTGTCCGGGCTGGTATAGCCCATGATCACCTTGTCCTCTATGGCCCAGCGCCGCACGCGGGTCTTCCCTTTCCTGCCCGGAGGGCCTTCCCCGGGGCGGGCCTTGAGGCCTGGGTTGAAGAAATTACTGCAGCCATCGGCCAGCCCGTAATAGCGGTCGAACCCACGGGTTGTGGGCAAGGGCTTCTGGTGCCACTTCCCGGAAATGAGAGTACGGTAGCCAATGGGTCGCAGGACCTCCCCGAAGGTAGCCCCGTGCTCCATGTTGTTGTCCCCAATGGAATAGGCGTAATTGCCGGTGAGCAGTTCGGCCCGGGTGGTGTGGCACTTGGCGGTGTTGTAGAATTGGGTGAAGCGCAGACCGTTCTTAGCGAGCTTGTCGAGGTTGGGGGTCTTGACCTCTCCACCGTAGCAGCCGATGTCGGAATACCCCATGTCGTCCACCATGATGAGGATGAAGTTGGGCCGGGTACGGTCGGGAGCGGCGTGAGCGGGGAGTGAGCCGCACATGAGGCCGGCGAAGATTGAGAAAAGAAAGGTGTGCTTCATTTTTCGATTGGTTGAACGGGTTTCTCTGCCTGTAACGCTCGGGAGGACAAACAGGTCGCTATTGCTTCCCCTTTTTCTTGGGCTTCTTCTTAGGCTTTTCCAGTTTGGCCCGCACTTGCTTGCCGACGCCCGAGAGGCGGGTCTTGGCCAACCGGGCGAGGGTAGCCTCGAACTGTTCCTTGGTGGAGCGCTCTTCCTTCGTCAGGACCAAATCCTCCAGTTGCTTGCCATCGAAAGGACCCTTGTAACGGGTCAGGTTGGCCTCGCTTCCGTCAGTCTTTGCGACGAGGGAGTATTCCTTGTTACGAACCATGACCCGGCCCCGGTACCAAATGTAAATCATATCCTTCTTGCGGGTCTCCGCTTTGTTTTGAAGTACGGGGACGATGCTGGACCCGTCTTCCGGGTGGTTCTTGGGGAGTTTAGCCCCGGAGACTTCACAGAGGGTGGGGAGCATATCGGTGAATTCGACCAGATCGTCCACGACACGTCCGGGATTCTTGATGCCATCCGGCCAACTTGCGATGAGAGGCACGCGCGTTCCGGTGTCGGTCATGCTGCCTTTGCCTCCCACGACCTTGGTGCCGTTCCATGGGGTGACGATCGGCTTGTCCGTTCCGTTGTCTCCCGTGAAGATGATAAGGGTGTTTTCGCGCACGCCTGATTTCTCCAATTGGGCTACGATTTGACCGACGATCTTGTCGGCATAGGCGACCATGTCGCGGAAATGCCTTTGGGGGTCGTTGCGGTCCCCCTTGTAGGTGGTGGAACCGAGTCGCTTGGAGTCCCAGTCGCTGGAATCGGGGGTTGGGTCGAAGGGACAATGGGTGAGGATCATCGGGTAGTAGACGAGGAAGGGCTTCTTCTTGTTTTCGTCGATGAAGTCGCAGATGAAGTCGGTGCAGACCTGGGGGCCGTATTCGCCATTCGTGTATTCCTTTTCCTTGCCATTGAACTCGAGCAACGGGTTGACGAAGCGCCGGTCGATGGTCTTGCCGGCTTCCTTGGAACGTCCGCCGCGGGTATGCTGCCAGAGGCAGGATTTTTCGAAGCCAAAGTGCTGGGGAGCGTCCTTTTCCTTGCCCAATTGCCACTTTCCGGCGATCGCAGTCGCATAACCGGCCGCCTTGAGTTGGTGGGCGAAGGTGGTCTGTCCACGGTCCAGCATGCCGAACTTCACGTAGTTTCGGACGTTGTACTGTCCGGTCATGATCTTTGCCCGGGACGGCGTGCAGATCGGGTTTGAGAAGCAGTTGGTGAAGCGCACGCCTTCCGCCGCGAGTTTATCGAGGTTGGGCGACTTGCAGGATTCGCTGCCGTTTGACGACAGGGCTTCGTAGCCCATGTCGTCCGCCATGATGAGGATGACGTTGGGGCGATCCTCTGCATGGATGATCGGCCCGGCGCAAAGTAGAACGGGGGAGACTAGGGCGAGAAGTAAGGGTTTCATAATTTTAAAGGGGTTGCAGGCACTACTTGAACTGCAGTTCGCTGCGCTTGGTCTCTAAGGAGTGGACGGCTTCTCCGTCGATGCTGATGACCGTGTACTTGAAAGTCGGGTCCTTGGCCGTTAGGTCGAAGTCGACCCGCCCAAAGGACTGTTTCTTATTGTAGCCGAACAAGGAGTGCTTGATCAATCCGTGTACGTGCTGGTTGGTCAACCTGGAGGACTGGCACTCGTAGAGGGGATACATTCCCTCGATTCCGGTATCGATCTTGTAGGCGTCCGAGCGGTGACGGTCGGCGGATAGGATGACGACCCCGGGAATCTTTTCCTTTGCGATGAACTTGAAGATCCTTTGGCGTTCCTCATCGAACCCGTCCCAGGTGTCCTTGGATCCTGGCTTCACTTTGGGCGTCACGGGAACGTTGGTGCAGAATACGGTAAAGGTTGCGGGCTCCTTGAGGGTCTTCTTAAGCCATTTCATCTGGGCAGGCCCAAGCATGGAGGGGTTTTTGCCCTTGGGCGACTCCCGGTAGTAGCGTCCGTCGATCAGAACGAAGTGGACCTTTCCGATCCAGAAGTCAAACCAGCACCCAGGCTGCTTCTCGCCGCCCCCGTAATAGGGGTTGTCCCAGTTGTCCTTGAAGATTTTCCAGACGTCTCGCTTCC
>CEUU01067507.1_pt1 | contig 27280 bp, 43 predicted proteins | sample 531321 | NCBI WGS metagenome assembly CEUU01 (sample SAMEA2622658, study PRJEB7988) | marine metagenome | isolation source: saline water (ENVO:00002010), including
GTCCTAGTAAATTAAGCGCTCGATATTGGAGTCATAAGGTAAAATGGTAGCACCGCAACAACATCAAAGAAAATTAACTAAACAACAATTAAAAAAAATAAAAGAACAACAAAAATTAAAAAAACACAATCAACTAAAAAAAGATGAAACGCAAATTCGCAAAAGTACCTAAGACCAAAGGCGGTGTGCCTAAGAAGTATGTAAAAGGTGCAAAAAATCCAAAAGCTAGGGAGAAAGAAATAAAAAGAACTGCTAAACTATACAGACAAGGTAAATTAACACCGGCTATGATGAACAGAATATCTAAACAGAGAAGCAAAAGTGGCAGGAAGTAAAGAAGCAACTTTAAAGAAATACGCTAAGTCTAGTGGTATTTCCAAAGGCACTTTAGCAAAAGTTTATAAACGAGGTCTTGGTGCATATTATTCGTCAGGGTCTCGACCAGGTGTATCTGCACATCAATGGGCTGCAGGCCGAGTACGATCTTTTGCTACAGGCAAAGGCGGTGCAAGAAAAGCCGATGCAGATTTACTTAGACCAAAACGTAAAAAAACGAGTAAAGCATAATGCCGTTTAGTAAATATTCTCCAAAACAAAAAAAGTTAGCTAGAGTAGCTAAACCTCGTAATAAAATTACAAGTGCAGATTTTAAAAAATTAAAACAAACTAAAAAAACAACTAAAAAAAGGAGGTAAATTATGCCAAGAGGAATGGGAACTTATGGTTCAAAAAAAGGTAGGCCAGTAAGTAAAAACAAAAAAAAGAAAAAAATTAAAAAGAAATATTAGTATGAAAAAAACAAGGCAACTTACGCAAAGACAAAAAGATACTTTGAAAAGACACCAAAAACATCATACTGCTAAACACATGAGCGAAATGAGAAAGTTAATGCGACAAGGCAAAACTTTTACTCAATCACATAAAATTGCTATGAAAAAAGTTGGCAAATGAAAAGTGGACTTTGAGCAGTATTATGTCGAAGCATCTTTATTATTGGCAAGTGTCTTAGGTGGACTTGCTCTAAAAGACTATTCGGTATCATTCATCAAAGGTCTTAAATTCAAACTTAACTCACAATTCAACGAAGGCGATAAGGTCTTGCTAGATGGCGAACAAGCCATGATTATTAAAATAGGAATGGGAACAACTGTCTTTGGTGTATATTCAAAAGATGGTTATACTTGGCGTTATATTAGCAATACTAAGATAGAAAGTTTAAAATTAGAGAAAATAGTTGATAAAGATTTACACGCTGACTCAGCGCATGAGAAAGCTATGAAACTACAAAAAATATTAGAGGGTAAAGATGGCGACTAAAATTTTTAAAATTAAAGAAGCAAACTTTTATTACAAAGAGGGCGAAGAAGGACTACATCACGAAGAAGTTATTGTTGAGGAGTCAGAACAAAAATTTTATAAAATTTTAGAAACTACAAAAACTGTTTCTCAAGACTATTACGACTCAGAAGAAAAAAGAAATGAAATTTATCAAGAAAAATTGCTTAAATGCGAGAAAAAAAATAATGTATTAATAAATGGAGATAGCGGTTTTGTAGAGTTTATTTCTGATTTAGAAACTGTAGAAAGAGATGTTTGATAAATTAATAAAACCTGTCAGCGATATAGTAGGCAAGTTTGTAAAAGATAAAGATTTACAAGCACAATTAGATCACGAACTTGCTACTTTATTTCATCAAGCAAACCTGGCACAAATTGAAGTAAATAAAATAGAAGCAAAGGGTTCTCCATTTCAAAGAAATTGGCGACCTTCTGTTGGTTGGATTTGCAGTTTTGCACTTGGTTATCATTTTATTCTTGCACCAATTTTAGAAGTAATAATAAAAACTTCTGGCTTTCAAATTGAAATGCCTGAGTTTGATTTTTCACAATTATCTGCAATTCTTATGGCTTTGCTAGGTATGTCAGGTTTGAGGTCTTACGATAAATTAAAACGCACAGATACTAAATGACGATGTTCATAACAGAAATACCTGCTGTTTTATCTGATAAAAGTGTAAGAATATTTGAAGGCCCCTTAGTTCATGCTAATACTTATGCAGAAGCAAAAATTAAAGCAAAAAAAATGAATAAAGACTTGGTTGTTGTTGGCGAATATATAATGGCGGATAAAATAATGTTTGCAGATGAATTGGGAACTTTATAAAAATTTTAAGCCAGAAGAATTTGCTTGTCAGCATTGTGGCAAAGAAGGCATTAAAGAAGAACTGTTGAATAGGCTACAAGCTATTAGAACTTTTTTAAATTTTTCTTTTGTTGTTAGTTCTGGTTATCGTTGCCCGGAACATCCTATCGAAGCTAAAAAATCTAAGCCTGGTACACATAGCACAGGCCTTGCAGTCGATATATTGTGTCGTGGTGTGGAAGCATATAAAATCATTACTTATGCAAAAGAATATGGTTTTACAGGCATTGGCGTTAATCAAAAAGGCAATAGTAGATTTATACATCTTGATATTGCAGATCATTCAGAAGAAAGACCAAGACCTACTGTTTGGAGTTATTAAATGGCAAGAGCGACTGTAGCAGAAATAGATAAGCGTTTAAGTTCTCACGAAGCTGCTTGTGAACAGCGTTGGAAAGAAAACTATAGACGTTTGGATGCTATTGAAAACGCCATAACTTCAGTTAATAAAACCATAAGAAACACACTAATATTTGTTTTGACAATATTTTTAGGAGTTACTGGTTTTTTATTACAAGAAGTTATTTATCAAGCTATCTCATAAATTATGCCTTCACAAAAAGAAATATTAGAAGCCAATGAAGCCGAAGTTATTTTAAATAGCGAAGTATTTAAAAAAGCTGTTGCGCACCTCAAAGAAGAATATATGCAAAAGTGGGAAAACTCCTCTGAAGCTGATAGCAGTTTTAGAGAAGATCTACACAAAGCTATCAGAATTTTGCCAGAAGTAGAAAAACATCTAAGGATTATTATTGAAAAAGGCAGAATAACTAAAACTCAATTAGACAAGATAAGAAGCATAACTAGATAATAATTCTTGAGCTTTCCTGGTCTTTTAGAGTAAAATTTGAACATTATTTACTATATGAGGTAAAAACATGGCAACACCGGAAAAACCGACTGCATTACAAACTAATTTACAACAGGCAGAACAAGCATTTTCTACTTTATTGACTCCTGAAGAAGAAGCACCAATAGAAGAAAATCAAGAGTTTGTTGAAGAAACTGTAGAAGAAATCGAGGAAGTTACCGAAGAAACAGAAGTTGAATTGGAAGCTACTGAAGAAATTGAAGAAACAGATGAAGAAGTTCTTGAAGAAGATCAAGACGAGTCAATAGAAGATCAAGTAGAGCATGAGGAGAGCGAACAACCTGAGCTTTATACTGTCAAACAAAATGGTATAGAAACTCAAGTTACCCTCGAAGAACTCCAAAATGGCTACAGTCGTCAGCAAGACTATACACGCAAGACTCAAGAATTGGCTAATCAACGTAAAGAGATTGAAAGCCAACAAGCAGAGTTATCGCAAAAAGACGAAGTTTATAGGGATTTATTACCTAAACTTGAAGCTAGTTTAGAAGCCGAATTAGGCAAAGAGCCTGATTGGAAACAGCTATATGAAAATGATCCCATAGCTTATGTTCGTGAAAAAGATGTTTGGAACGAAAAAAAGAAACAACTGGAAGCTACAAAAGCTGAACAGCAAAGACTCAAAGATGATGAAATTGCAAAACAGCGAGAACAAATAGAGCAATTTATTCAGTTCGGCAACCAGGAGTTATTAAAAAAAGTTCCGGAATGGAAAGATACCGAAAAAGCTAATTCTGAAAAGATAGCTATTAGGGATTATGCTATTAACTCATTAGGTTTCACAGCAGAAGAAATGGATCAGGTTTATGACTACAGAATTTTATTAGGTTTAAGAAATTCTTGGTTGCATGATAAAACTGTAAAAGCAACAAAGAAAAAACCAACACAAAAATCTGCAGCCAGAGTAGCTAGGCCTGGAACTGCAAATCAAGTTAGAAAATCAACTCCTTTAAAACAGTCTAAACAGAGGTTAGCTAAATCTGGCAAAGTCCAAGATGCGGCTAAAGTTTTTGAAAATTTAATTTAATTTCTAGCGAAAGCTAGAGGAGTATGAAAAATGGCTAAAGTTACAAATGCCTTTGATACTTATACTGCGACTGCTGACAGAGAAGAATTAAGCGATGTTATTTATAACATCTCTCCAACAGCAACTCCGGTAATGAGTGCAATAGGAAGAAATAACGTAAGTAATGTGCAGTTTGATTGGCAAGTAGAATCTTTGCCAACTCCAAGTGCAACTGGAAAACTTGAAGGTTTTGAACTTTCAAGAGCAGCTTCGACTGCTACAACTAGAGTGAGCAATATCTGTATGATTTCAAGCAGAGATGCAACAGTTACAGGCTCACAAAATGCTTCTGATGCAGCAGGCAAAAGAAGTGAAATGGCGCATCAATTAGCTCTTATGGCTAAAGCGTTGAAAAGAGATATGGAAGAAGCCTTAACTCAAAACAACGCAAAAGCAGCCGGTAACGCTACTACTGCTAGGCAAACAGGTGGTTTAGAAACTTGGATCACTACTAACAAGTCTATCGGTACTAATGGTGTTTATGGCGGTAGTGGTGCAGCTACTACTAATGGAACACAAAGAGCTATAACTGAAGCTCTTGTTAAGACTGTTCAACAGTCTTGTTTCACTAATGGTGGAGAGCCATCATTATTAGTTGTTGGCCCTCATGTAAAATCAGTTGTATCTGGTTTTACTGGTAGAAGTTCAGCTAGACAGTTTGTAGATGCTAATACTATTGAAGCATCTGTAAGCATTTACTCTGGCGATTTTGGAGAACTACAAGTAGTTCCTTCAAACAGAAGTAGAGCTAGAACTGCCTTACTATTAGATCCTGATTTTGCAAAAGTTTCTTATCTTAGAGATTTTGAAACTATTGACATCTCGACTATTGGTGATGCTGAAACTAAAATGATAGTTGTTGAATATGGCTTAGAAGTGAGCAACGAAGCTGCTCATGGTGCTGTGTACGACTTATCAACATCATAAGTTTGATTAAGAGGGGTGCTAGTCGCCCCTCTTTTTTAAAATGGCAAGAAGAACAGTAATAGACTCAAGAACTAACTTTGTTAGCGAATTTGCTACCGAAGATGATAAGTTTGTTTATCACACCAAACAAAACGTAGCGCCAATATTAAAGCACGTTAAAGACTTACAAGAATTTAAACCAGGTAAAGAATTACGTCATGTTGCGGAAGTACCTATGGTAATATATCAAAAAGCTATACGAGAAGGTTGGGCGAACGACAAAGCCAAATGGAAAAAATGGTTAAACGATCCCAACAATAAACTTTTCAGAACTTGGCAAGGTAAAGTATGACGTACGATGAACTAAAAACACAGATAGCAGATTTTTTAAATAGAAGTGATTTGACTTCTAAACTTGACTCTTTTATTGATATTACTGAAGGAGAACTAAACAGAAGATTAAGAACAAAAGATATGGTAATAAGAGCCAATGCAGTTGCAGATGGTCAATATCTTTCTTTACCTTCAGATTGGCTAGAAGCTATAAATATCGAAATTACATCTAGCGACTTTACACCTTTACTACAACAGTCTATTGAGTCTTTAGATGTTTATAGGAAGGCTAATGACAATACTTCCGGACAACCGGTTTATTTTGCTATTGTTGATAAAACTTTAGAATTAGCACCTACACCTGATAAAGATTATACTTTACAATTAACTTATTATGGCTCGATACCAGCTTTAAGTAGCACAAACACTACTAATTTTGTATCGACCGGACATCCAGACGTTTATTTGTATGGTTGTCTAAAACACGCTTCTATTTATTTAATGGAAGATGAACGTGTAAGTATGTTTTCTCAGTTGTTTGAAAAAGCATTAGAGGAAATGAGAATGGAACAAGAACGTGCTGAATTTGGCAAAGGCTCTTTAATACCAAGAAGAAGAACTTATGGCAAAGCACATAAAACAACTTATCATTTAAAGAATTGAGGTAAGACATGGCAGCATTTAGTGATTATTTAGAAAACAAGGTTTTACTCCATGTTTTTGGTGGTACTGCTTTTACAGCACCATCTACTTTATATGTGGCTTTATATACAGTAGCACCATCTGATACTGGTGGTGGCACAGAAGTTTCTGGCGGTGGATATGCTAGACAAACTTCTACTTTTACTGTTTCTGGCACAAATCCAACCGAAGCTACTAATGCTTCAGCTATTGAATATCCTGAAGCAACAGCAAACTATGGAACTGTAGTTGCAGTTGGTGTATTTGATGCTTTAACAAGTGGTAATTTACTTGCATATTCTACGCTTACAGCATCTAAAACTATCGACTCTGGAGACGTTTTCCGAATAAACGCAGGAAATTTAGACATTACTCTAGCGTAACATCATGGCCACTATAGGCTACAACGAAGGTTACTACAGCAGATCAAAATGGAATGATTTAGCTTTTCAAGGAGAAGCTGAAATAAATGCTGTTAGCAACATGGTTGCAGTTGGAAGCGTTGTAGTAGGCGGACAAAGTACAATACCTGCGGTTTCTTCTTTTTCTTCTGAAGGAACAAAAATATTTTTAGGTACAGCTAATATTCAAGGTACGACTAATTTTTCTTCAGAAGGTACACAAATATTTACAGGCCAGGTAACTATGAGCGCAGTTTCTCATTCAAGTTCAAGAGGACAATTTATAGTTAGCGCAAATTCAACAATAAATGCTGTTTCAAATTTCAATTCGTTTGGCTCAAAAGTAAATTTTGCTCAAGCGACTATAGCTGCAATCTCTAGTTTTAGTTCTATCGGTGGGTTAAAATGGACAGACCAAAATGTTGCAGCAGATACCTGGACAAAACAAACTGTAGCAAGTGATACTTGGACTAATCAAACAAATCCAAGTACAAATTGGACAGAATTAAACAAACAAGAGGTTTCATAACATGGCAGATACGCAAACAACCAATCTAAATCTTATAAAGCCAGAGCCAGGTGCAGCAGAAAATACTTGGGGTATTTCTTTGAATTCTAATTTGGATGATTTAGATGCCATATTTGCTTCTAATGGAACAGAAGTAAATATGAGATTTAATTCTGCTAATTTTGATGATACTAAACAAATTAATTTTGGCACAGATGATGATGCAAATATAAGGCATGATGGCAACAACACTAAATTTACACATAATGGAACAGGTGGCTTATATATTGGGGCAGATATTTTTTGTTTGCAAAATGGAACACATGACGAAAACTTTATCTGCATGACTGATAATGGATCAGTAGAGTTATATCACGATAATGTTAAAAAATTAGAAACTACTGTAAATGGAGTAACAATCTCAGGAGATATGGTTTTAAATGGAACTGACTCAATTAAAGTACCTGCAGGAACTACAGCGCAAAGAAATGGATCGCCTGTAAATGGAATGTTCAGATATAACAGCACTACTAATGAATTTGAAGGTTATCAAAATAACGCTTGGGGTGCTATTGGCGGTGGTGGTACTACTGTTAATAATAATGCTGATAACAGAATAATTACAGGAAGCTCGACAGCAGAAACTTTAGAAGCTGAAACAGATTTGACCTATACAGGTGGATCAGGAAGTGTTGGCACTTTAGAAAAATTAAGCAGTCATTTAGAGTTAAAAGCGGCCAATGAATTGTCGCTCAATGCAGGTAGCGATGGCACTATAAATTTTAAAGATGCAGGTTCTACTTATGCAAGATTAATACAGGACTCTAATTCAGATGTAATATTTAGCCAAATAACAGCAGATAAAGACATAAAATTTAATGGTGTAGATGGATCTGCGACTATTACTGCTCTTACTCTTGATATGTCTGATGCAGGTAGAGCTAATTTTAATGGCGGTATTGCTTTACCTGCTAACGCAGATATTCAATTTAATAATGGAACTTGGTCTGGAGAAAAATCATACAAAATTCAAGCACATAACAATAGTCTTTATTGTCAATACACCACTAATTTTATAGTTAGAAATAACACCGGAAATGATAGATTTGTTGTTGATAATGCAGGTAATGGAACATTTGCGGCCAATGTTACAGCTTTTTCTGATGAAAGGTTAAAAGATAACATACAAACTTTAGAAAATGGTTTAGATAAAGTAGAACAATTAAGGGGTGTTACCTACACCAAAGAAAACAAAAAAGAAATAGGGGTTATAGCTCAAGAAGTAGAAAAAATCTTGCCAGAAATAGTATTAACAGCAGATGATGAAATGGGTACTAAATCTGTAGATTATGGAAAAATTACTTCGGTTTTAATAGAAGCAATTAAAGAGCTATCAACTAGAGTTAAAGAATTAGAAAATAAATAATGGCAACACCAGCATCAGGCGCAATTACCTTAAATGATATTCATGTAGAAGCTGGAGGTACTGGCGTTACTAACACTACTTGTTCTTTATCTGACTCTGATATAAGACAAATTGCTAATAAAGCATTTCAAGCACAAGCAAGTTTTTCTGATTATTATAATAGAGCTCAAGATTGGACTTATGCTCAGAGCGTAGGTCATGGAACAGTTGTAATTCCTGGACAATATATATCTACCACTGTTCTTTTTAGAGGTTATATGACTTCAACTGCCATACAAAACCAACAACCTTCTGGTGGTTTTGGTAGTCAAACTGATTACTCAGACTCAGATTATTTTGGGAGCTCTATAATAGACTCTCTCCATGTTCAAGCGACTGTTCCAGTTACTCCTAATCCTGGAAACGAGACTACTAACATTGTATTAAATGTATTTAGTGGTGGACTTACTAATGATGATCTTGCTTTTAAAAGTGTATCAATAAATAACAATATTTATAATAGATCTGACGCTTCTTTTTCTCAAAGCAACACAAGCAGAGCTTTTTCTCGTTGGACTTGGACTTTAACAGGACAAACCATACCTACAACTAATATTAATACAGCTTCTTTTTTCCCATTTGGAGCTCCAGGCGGAAGTATAGCAATAGTTTTTCGTAGATCCAGATGAGCGAAATTAAATTAGAAAAATCAAATATAGCAGATGTAGGCACAAGTGCTGATGTAGATGCTGAAGATAAACCTTTTAACAAATTAACTTTAAATCTTACACATCCTGTTACTAAAGAAAATTTGTATATGGAATTTAACAAAGCAGATAGCAAAGATGTTTTAACAGAAAAAGAAGATGGAGTTTATGTTGAAGAAAATAATATTGAATATTTAAAAAATCATTGGGCCGCTACTGAATATAGTTTTTTTTTAGAACAATCTACTTTAGTTGATGCAAAAGAAGGCGATCTTGGTTATGGCGTAGAAGATCCTTACGCTGTTCCAAAAACTACAAATACTTATGATGAAGTGTATGTAAATAAAAAATTAGTTAGAACTGATTATAATATTGGCTTACATCAAGCTAAACCGCTTATAGATGAAATAGAAAAAGTTTTTGGTAAAGATCAAGATTGGAAAGGCAATAGATTTAATATTATTGGAACTTATACAGCTCACGAAGAAGCTCCCCTAAGACCGCCATATACACACGAAAAAACTTATAGTTGGTACAATGTTTATAACAAACCTTCTGATGAATTATTAGAAGAATTTAAAGTGCCTAATGTTGGCTATGATTATCATGTCTGGCACTCTATAAAGTACAATGTTGTTACTGCAAAAAAACAATTAAAAGTTGTAATATCTAACAACGAATATACAAGCGATTACCAAAAACATCCTGATACTTTCATTCCTAGACCAGAAGTGCCTGTATATTCTGCTAAGTATCGTTCTTTCTTTTTTGCAAAAATATTTAATGAAGATGGAACAGAAGCAGATGAATATGATGTTTTTTTTGTAACCACAAAAGAAATTATGAAAGATTTTTGTGAAAAAAAAGGTTTAGCTTTTCCTATGCCAGAAAGTAGAGAAGATGATTTTGTTTGGATTTATGGTTTTGTATATGACAAAAATACATTAGAAATAAAACAAGTTAAAGGATATGTCCGTTATCCTACAGACGAAAGCGAATGGTTATAAAACTAGATACAAAAAAAATTGACAAAAAATTCTATAAAAAATTAGAAAAAGAAAAGGCATTAAGGAAAGAATTTGTAAAAAAATTTCATAACTAAGATATAATTTAAAATTATGGCAGATACATTTACTACCAATCTCAATTTAACAAAGCCTGAAGTTGGGGCCAGTACGAACACATGGGGCGGAAAAATAAATAACGACTTGGATGCAGTCGATGGTATTTTTAATGCTGGTGGCGATGGAACTTCTGTTGGATTGAATGTAGGTTCAGGTAAAACTTTAAAAGTTGGGGGTACATTAGATGTAGATGGCACGATTGATTGTGAAGGTGGAACTATTGATAACACTACTATTGGCGCAAGTACAGCAGCGCCCGGAAGTTTCACTACTCTTAATTCTAATGGCCAGGCTACTTTACAAACTATAAGCTGTCCTGGAACTGCTTCTTTTACTTCAGTTGATATTAATGGCGGTGCAATAGATGACACACCTGTTGGCGCTAATTCTCCATCTACAGGAAATTTTAGTAGCGTTGGAATTACTGGAAATCTTAATACGCAAGGAACTATACAAAAAAGCGGAACAAATATTTTTGATTTAATTTATCCGATAGGATCTATTTATATAAATGCAACTAACAATAATAATCCTGCAACTTATTTAGGTATAGGAACTTGGGTAGAATTTGGAGAAGGTAGAGTTTTAGTAGGTAAAAATATATCAGGAACGTATGGAGTATTAGGATCAACTACAGGCCAAGAAACTTATAGCAAAACTATTAATGTTAATAATTTACCGCCACACAAACATGGAGTTCCGAACTCTGACTGTCAAAATTATAATTTAGCTTATGGATATGTTAATCAAACAAACAGCATAAATAGGTGGTGTGATACAGATGGAATTTCTGGTTCTAATGATAGTCCACCAGCAACATCAGCATCAGTATTTAATAGTTCTGGATCATTACAATCACAACAAGCTATGACTTTAGATGCTAGACAGCCTTCTATCGTTGTGAGGATGTGGCAAAGAACAGCATAGTAAAGGTAATATATGGCCTTAGTAGAAATAACACCGCCTGCCGGAATAGTAAAAAATGGTACAGATTACGCCAACAAAGGTCGTTTTGTTGATGGCGATTTAGTTCGTTTTGAAAATGGGTATTTAAAACCTTTAGGCGGTTGGACACTATTTAGGCAAAATCCGGTTGGTACTTTTTTTTCTGCTACAGTAACAACAACCGCATCTAGTTCAACTTTAACTATTACAACTTCTTCTGCGCATGGCCTGTTAGCTAGTGCAAAAATATTTTTAGAAGATTTTGTTGCAACAGGCGGTTTAACAGCAGCTCAAATTAATGGCGAATACACTATAGCTACTGTACCTTCTACAACAACTTTAACTATTACTTCTAGTGGTACTGCAACTGCAACAGCTACTTCAGCTTCAGCAAGAATTATAGAGCCTGCTGTTCCTATAGGTATGTATTCTTATAAAGCTAATAATGGCGAAGAAATTTTAGCTATCGGTACAAGATCAGGCGTAAATGTTTTATATGATAATGATTGGTACGATGTAACTCCAGCAGGTTTTGTTGGCGATGATGTAATAACATCTTTAGGTTATGGGGCCTTTCACTATGGAGTCGAAGATTGGGGAGATGCAAGAAGTACGTCTGGAATACAGTTTGATACCAAAAGTTTTTCTTTTGATAACTGGGGAGAAGATTTAATTTTTTGTCATCCGGCAGATGGCAAAATATATCAATGGAGACCAAACACAGCAACAGCGACTCCAGACACAATAGCAACTGCAATATCTGGCGCACCTACAGGTTGTCAAGGAATAATAGTTAGTAATGAAAGGCATTTGATAGCATTGGGATCAAGTGGCGATCCTAGAAGAATAGCTTGGTCTGATAGAGAAGATAATACCACTTGGACTGCTTCTGCAAGAAATACAGCAGGAGATTTACAAATTCCTACTGGTGGTAAAGCTAACTATGCAAAAAAATTTGGCAACGATATTATTATTTTTACTGATGTTGGTATAAACAAGTTGTACTATGTAGGTAGTCCATTTGTTTATGGCATACAAGAAATAGGAGTAAATTGTAAAGCAATAAGTCCTAGATCAATCGTATCGTCAGGTGGTTTTTTATCTTGGGTAAGTGAAAATTCATTTTTTACTTACAATGGACAAGTGCAAGAACTTAAATCAGATGTGCATGATTTTATTTTTGACAACATACAACAAAGAACACAACAAGCTACACATGGCGCTCATAATATAGACTTTAACGAAATATGGTGGTTTTTTCCGGTTGGAGATACCGATCAACTTACGCCTAACAGATATATTATTTGGAATTATTTAGCAAATGTTTGGAGTATTGGCGAACTAGATAGGGGTACTTGGATAGATCAAGGCGTTTTCCCTAATCCTATTGCTTGTGATAAAGATGGTTTTGTTTATGAACATGACAAAAGACCTTTATTTAACTCGCCTGGTTTGGGAACAAGAAAACCTTTTTGTCAAACAGGCCCTTTAGAAATAGGAAATGGAGATCGTGTAGCTCAAGTTAATCAAATTATACCAGACGAAGAAACAACCTCTTTGCCTGCAATAACTTTAAGTTTTACTGGGCGTTTTACGCCATTAGGCGAAGAAACAAATTTTGGTAGCTTTGCATTTAATAGCGATGGTTATACTGATGCTAGATTTTCTGCAAGACAAGTACAAATGAAAATTGAAGGCTCAGTTACGCAAGATTTTCAAGTTGGAAAGATTAGACTTGATGTGCAACCTAGAGGTCGCAGATGATTGATCCGGCTAGTAAAAATCAATATATTCAACTTGTAACTAATGCTCAACTTGATGTAACTGGCACTTCTTCTTTAGAAACAATTTACACCGCACCAAGTGGCACAGACTTTGATTTTGCAATTATTGAGTCTATTTTAGTAGGCGATGATAATGGACAAGCAACTACAGTTGATATTGTTGTAACAACAGGTGCTTCTAATCATTATTTATTTAAACAAAAAAATATAGCAGCAAACGAAACAGTAGAATTACTTAGTAGAGATTTGGTTTTAAAATCAGCACAAATTCTTAAAATACAAGTAAGTCATGCAAATATTAATGTTTTTGTAAGTGTAGTTGAGTATGCAAAAGGCGATTAAAGAAGAAGATTGGAAATATCATTGGGAATATTGTAAGCAATTTATTGAGCCTGCTTTAAAACATCAAGATTCCTATACAATAGACGACATAGAAGATAAAATAAAGAGTGGATATTTCCATTTATGGCCTGGCAAAGAATCGGCTTTTGTAACAGAAATTGTACGTTTGCCACAAATAACTATTATGAACTTAATGTTTTGTGGCGGTAATTACGAAGAATTAGAACAAATGTTAGATTCAATAGAAAAATTTGCTAAAGCTATAGGCGTTAAAAGGCTTTATGGCGGTGGTCGAAAAGGTTGGATTCGCAAGATTAAACATCTTGGTTTTCAAGAAGAAAATTTAATTGTTAAAGAATTATGAGCGCAGGAAAATCAAAAACATCTGAAAGGTCGTATGTTCCACCTTTTTTACAAGACCTTTATACTAAGGTTTCTCAAAAAGGCTTAGAAGAACTGCCATTTACTCCTTATTCTGGTCAAATGGTTGCCGGTCTAACACCAGACCAAATTAAATCCATGACTACAACCAGAAGTATTTTTGACCAAAGTTTTGGTTTTGATCCTAGACAATCAATAAATGAAATGATTATGCAAGGAAGTCCAACTGTAGATTCGGCTTCTATTGCTGATAACATTTCTAGTTTTGAAAATCCATATCAAGATCAAGTTATAAATAATTTTATAGCAGATCAAAATAGGCAAAGAGATTACATATCAAATAGAGCAGAAGATGCTGCTATAAGAGCAAACGCTTTTAGTGGCAGTCGTGGGGCAATTTTTGAAAATGAAGCAACTAGACCATTAGACGAAATAACTGCAAAAACTGTTGCAGGTTTAAGATTAAAAGGTTTTCAAGATGCAGCAAAATTAGCTTCACAACAAGCTAAATTTGACCAACAAGCTAATTTGCTACAACCACAATTAGATTTGAAACAAATGGGCCTACAAGCTAATTTGTTAAATAGACAATTAGCAGACCAATATAGAAACTTAGGTTTATTATCAAATATAGGCGCACAACAACAAAGGCTAGACCAAGCTCAATTAGCTGCTGATAGAGCAGAATTTGATAGAGAGATAAATGATCCTTTCAGACAACTCCAATACTTGTCGTCAGCAATAGCACCTATATCTCCTTCTGTTATTGGCAGAGATAGTAAAACAAAATCTTTCTCAGTTGATGCTATGGATGTAATGAAAGGACTAACTGGTTTAGGATCGTTAGGAATGGGGCCATTATCAGGTGGCAGTTCCGAAGCGTTTGCTGGTCTTTTATCTGGAGATTTATTTAGTTAAATTATGGTAGCTAGATTTATAACAAATCAAAACAATCAAAATCTTTTATCGCAAGTAGAAGATGATGCGTTGTCGCCAACAAATGTATTTATGCCTGGAAACTTGGGTATGCAATCTGAAGAAGATCAACTTGCTGATGCAGCAGTTTTAGCACAAGCAAGACAAAATGAACTTAAAGAAAAACGCAAACAAAGAAGGCAAAATTTTTTTAAAGGCATGAGAGATTTTAGTCTTGCTATGCAAGGCGTAAATCCGAATGATTATGATGCTCTTATAGAAGCAAAGAATCTTGAAAGATTACAAACAAGGGCAAAAATAAATTTTATTAGTAAATTACCAGATGAACAAAAAAAACTTTATCTATTGTTTGGAGATAAAGCTGTTGATGCTTTCATACCAAGTGCTACTAGCCAACCTAATTCGTATAAAGAATACGCACTTACAGACGACACTCCTACGTCAGAAGAATATTTAGCATTTTTAAATCGAAATCAAGCTCAAACTGGCGTTGCTAGATTTGGTATTTATGATGCTACTGGAAATCAAGTTTCAAGCGTTTTAAAAAACGATTTAGAAACAATAAAAGACTTTCAAGATCAAGGTTTTTTAGTGGGTAATCTTGCTACTCCTTCAAGCGCACCTACAAGTAAAAGTGTAAAAAATCCTTTTGATCCTCTTTACGAACGATACGTTGCTACAAACAAAATTATTAATGCAACAAGTGGATTAGCACAAAAATACTTTGACGAGCCTACATCTGCTCTTGCTTTAGGTGGTGCAGTAAAATTTGTTGATAGTCTTTATACAAACCTAACAGCACTTGGAAATTTTAGTAGAGAAGGTGCAGATAATCAGGCAGCTCAAGATGTTGAAAAAGGTATTTCAATAAGTGGTAAAGATTATACAGATAGAATAAAAGAAGTATCTATTGCTACTGGTGTTGCAGAAAGCAGAGTTAGAGATTTAGCGTACTTATTTGCAGCAGCTAGAGGACAAACTGGCAGAGGACTTTCTGATAAAGATTATGAAAATGCACTAATGATAGTTAGTGGTGGAGTTGGTGTTCAAGGTAAAATAGCAGTTTTAGAAGATGTATCTAACAGACTTTCAGAAGAATTAGCTTACGATTTAAATTTAGCAAAACTTAGATATTCCGATGATGAAAAATTTATGTCTGAATACAACAAACTTCCGGAAATGCAAAAATTTGTTAATCCTCTTATACAAAATGCGCCCTCACAACAAAGTCAAGATGCCGATGCTTTAATAGATTTTTATTTAAACCGAACAGTTCTTTAACAATGACAACAAGAGTAGAACAATTAGAAGCTGCCTTAATACAAGCACACCAGGCAGGCGACACAGATAACGCAAAAATTTTAGCTCAAGCTCTTAAAGAAGAAAAAAATAAAATAACAACAGAAGCAAAAAAACCTCTTAGCACAAAAGAACAATTAGAAGATTATGCTATGAGTGCCGGCTCTGGTACTTTTAAAGGTCTTTCTTATATTCCAGGTTTTGTTGGAGATATAGAACAATTAGCAAATCAATTTTTACCAGAATTTGCGACAAGACCAATAAGCTCATTTTTTGATTCTTCAATCCCAAAAACGCCTAATCAACTGTTTCCAACATCTCAAGAACTTAGAAACGAAGCTATTAATTTAATTCCGGATTTACAGGCCTTAGAAACTTATCAACCTAAAACTTCGGTAGGCGGTTATATGCAAAGCATCCCAGAATTTGCTGCGCCTGGTCTTTTAGGAAAAACAAAAACAGCAAGAAAATTTGGACTTGGTTTAGGTGCTGGAACTGGTGCAACTTACGAAACACTAGAACAATTAACAGGCAGTCCAGGATTAAGTCTTGGAATTTCTTTACCTGCTCAACTTATTGCTTCATATCTTTTAGGGCCTAGCAAGGCTGCAAGATTAGCTGAAAACGCAACATCAACAGTTACTCCAAAACAAATTGATGATGCAATAAATTTAGAAGCAACTGCAGCAAATCAAGGTGTAAAACTTTTGCCTGGAGAAACAGTAGATAATAAATTTGTAAAACAACTTACTGAAGATGTGTACCAGTCGGATCAAGGCGCACCATTAATATATGACGTTATAAAAGACAGACCTGTAGCAGCGCAAAAATTAGCTACAGATCAGGCAGATAAAATAGCCGGAGTTCCTGAAAGTCAAAGAGAAGTTATAGATTTAATAAGTGATACTGCTGAAAAATCAGTTAAATCAGCAAAAACTAGCAGAAGAATACAAGCACAAGAAGCAGGTTATAAAGTTGCTAACAATGAAACAATAACTACAACACAAGCACAAAACGTCATTGATAATATTGATGATTTATTGAATGGCCCTAACACGCCAATAGCGCCTAATAGTAGAAATTACAACATATTAAAACAGATAAGAAACGAGCTTGTAAGAAAAGTAGATGGTAATGAAATACCAGTTACCAACATAAATCAATTAGATACAGTATTTAAAACATATAGAGATGCGAGTAAGCTCTCTAGTAAAAATGTAGCAACTGATTCACAGTTTATGGATGCTAACTTGCGAAATATTTTATTCAATGACGATAATACTGGTGCTTTAGATGTATTAGTAGATACCTTAAATACCAATCCAAGTTATAAAAAAGCTAATCAAGTTTTTGAAGAACTATCTAACACATTGGTTAATGTAACGACAAGAAATTTAGATGGCTTGTTAAAGGGAAATATTAAACAAGGAACAATAGAAAATTTTGTTTTTAATCCTACTATGAGTAATGTAAATGACATAAATAAAACTATGCAAATACTCGCTAAACAAGATCCAGAAGCAGTAAGACAAATTGCAAATGTTTATTTTAGAAATGCAATTAATAATGCTTTTCCAATAACAGTAAAACAAGGGGAAGATTTATCTCAAGGATTTAAACTTATAGAAAAAATTGCAGGTAAAGGACAACAAAGGGCAAACTTTATGGCTATGTTAGATAATGTTGCTGAAGTTAATAAAGTTCCTAAAAAAGAATTCAAAGTAGGTTTTGAAAAGATGATAAACATTTTAGAAAGAACTGGCAGATTGAATAATATTAATAGGCCTGGTTTTGATGTAGGCGGAGAAGCTAAAAGAACTTTGCTTAAAGATGTCGCTCTGGCAAAAACATTTAATCCTTTGGTTAGATTAGCTACTAAATATGGAGAAATCCAAGCAGGTGGCGCTTATCAAATTTTAGGCGAAGTCTTGTCTAGCGACCAAGCTGTAGCAAATTTAATAGAATTAGGCAAAACTGGGGCAAATGCAAAAAGACAAATTAGAACAGTTTTAAATATTATAAATACAATTTCACCTGCTACAGAAAGATTTGGGCCTGATAATCCAGATCAATCATTATTATTGGAGAACGTACAAAACATATTGCCGGACTGATAGCTCTAAAGTGGCTAGAAAAAGCGAAAGAATTGGAAGGTCTGGCGAATACGCTGTAGCTAGTTTTCTGAGCCTGGAAAGCGATACAGTTCATGTTTTACCGCATGGCAGTCATGCCGACATAGTTTTTGAAATAAATGACATCATGTATAAATGTCAGGTAAAAACTGTTGCTGTAAAAAAAATGTGCAATAAAACTAACAAAAGAATTAATTGGTGCTTTGATATGCGAAGGGGTGCTAATACAAAAAAAAGAGATTATAAAAAAGGGATGTTTGATCTTTATGCTTTTTACTGCATGGAATACAACACAATAATATTTAAAATTTTTGAGGATAGTAAAAGAACAAAAATAACTTTTGAAGATAGTTTAATGAAAAATGTAAATTCAAAAGACAGTTTTTATGAAGCTATTACACTTTTAAATAACTAATAATCATTAACATACTTGATTTATCACTTTACATTGTTTAGTATTCTTTTACTAAAAAGGAGAAACAATGCGAGAGCCTAAAGACTTAATTATTTTATTATTACTTGGCATTGTCCTTGCGTTCGTTTGGAACTTAGAAATTTACCTGGTGTAGTATGAAAAAGATAACCTCAGACAAACTTAATCAAAGTATAAAGCAAGTGGCCTGGACTAATAGCAAAGGCCAGAAACAAATCAGCTACTATCTAAAATATACTTTTAATGGCAAACGCAGAAACATGAAGATTGGTCATGGCGGTATGCCGATACAAACAGTACGCAAGATTGCAAGTGAACTACAAGCTAAGATGTTGCTTGATACTAGCTTTGATCCTTTGGCTAAAAACGACAAGCAAACACCAACGACAGATTATGTCTTTGCAAAATATCAACAACAGTTGGAGATGAACAAAAGAAAGACCATTCAAGAATACGTGCGTTTGTACGAGAAAGACATCAAGCCTGGCTTTGGTCATTTACCAATAGATACAATTAGCAGAGGAGATGTTAAATCTTGGTTTGATGATTTAAGTCTTAGGTCAAAATATACAGCTAATCGCTGTCTAACTATTTTAAAAACTGTTTTTGAGATTGCGATAGATTACGAGTTCATTGAAACAAATCCGGCAAGTAGAATAAAAAAACATCTTGAGGTAAAAAGAAATAGACACTATACGCCTGAAGAAAAATTAAAAATTTTCCAGGAATTATTTAGAAGATTAGATGAAGATAGAACACTAATTTATTCTGTAAGTTTTATATTGTTGCTTATTTTTACTGGCGCTAGAAAGGGAGAATTGGCAAAAGCAAGATGGGAAGATTGGTATGGCGATTACATTGAATTAAAGGATCATAAAACCGATAAAGATGGCAAAACTAGAAAAATTTGGTTGAACTCTCAAAGTCGGAGTGTCATACAAGCGCTACAAGGCGAAAAAAAGAAAAAAACGATACTTGGTATCAAAAATCCAATAAAGCTGTGGAACAGCGTTAAATTAGCTTGTGGATGTAATGACCTAGTTTTACACGATTTACGTCATAGTTTTGGTACGATTTCAACAAATTCTGCAAAAATACAAACTTTGCAGACCGGAGAGCTCATGGGCCATAAATCTTTGTCTATGATGCAACGCTATCAACATATTGAAGATAAAACGAGTAAAGAAAACATAGAGAAAATCGGAAACGAAATTCTCTCAGACATTCAACTTCCTATAATTTATCAATAACAAAAATCTGTTTAGCTTTATCAAAAGAAATATTATGATCGTTTGCCAAAAAAGTAAGTTTCTGTCTAGGAAACGAATTTTTGTCCTGGATGGCGTTCATCACTATTTTTTTCTTCGTAAGAGTATCGTAAGAATTCCAAGAACTAATTTGCTTGAGATTACGACCACAGATACAACTATCTTTCAAACCATAGGTTGTCGAGCAAACACTAATACATGGAGAGTCCTCTAATGAAGTGGAAAAACCATCCATTTTTAACTGATCTCGAAAACACATTGTCTTTTTTATATCTTTTATGTTTTAATTATACTTCAAAGGTAGATACATTAACAAACGAGAGAAAGCATGAACGATAAGGATTATATAACACCTAAAGAGTTAGCTGATAGATGGCATAAAAGTCCAAGAACATTAGCCAATCAAAGAATGAAAGGCGAAGGCCCACCATATTATAAAATAGGAAAAAAGATTTTATATGATATGGCAGATATAAAAAAAATAGAGGAGAATTCATTTGTTGGCAGTAGCGACTAAACAACACATACAAGAAAATATGCCATCGAAGCATAGTAAATATTCCCCTTCGAGCGCAGAGCGTTGGTTTGCTTGTCCAGGCTCTATAAAACTTTCAGAAGGTATTGAAAGAGAACCGGTAGGCAGACCAGCGCTCGTTGGTACTTTTATTCACAATATGGCAGAAATGCTTATGAAAGGCCATTTAGACGGAGTTACTCTTGAAGATTATTGGCTTGGCAAGAGTGAAACTGTAGAAGATGTAAAAATTTATGCAGATCAAGATATGATTGATTGTGCAAAGTTTTATGTAGATTATATAGAGAAAAGATCCAATGAATTAAAAGCCAAACCTTTAATTGAAGAACAAGTAAGCATTGAAGAAATAAATGCTGAGTGTTGGGGTACAAGCGATGCGATTATTTTTAACAAAGAAATAATTGAAGTAGTAGATTTAAAAACTGGTAAATGGCCTGTAAATCCTCAAAATAATTTACAGATGTCTATCTACGCACTTGGCGCATTGGCTCGTTATGGTAATGAAAATATGAAAGTAATTATGACAATAGTACAACCAAGAGCAAAAGACAAAGTGCGCTCATGGGAAACTTCAGCAGAATATCTTGTAGATTGGGGATTTTCAGATTTAAAAAATGCTTTAGATGCTTGTGAAGCAGAAAAACCGAATTACGCTTTTGGCGAACAATGTAGATTTTGTCCAGCTAAAAGAGTATGTGAAACTTATAAATTAAATGGAGATCGTAAATATGACTGATGAAGTTCAAAGTCCAACTGTTAAAATTGACGATAAAGAATATTTAGAAGCTGATTTGTCAAAAGAGCAGATGGAATTATTAAACATGGCTAGGTATTTAGCGCCAAAAGAACAAGAAGCGCAAAACCAACTTAGTCTTATACAAGACCACAAACGAAGATTAATTTTAGAGTTAAAAAATTCTTTGGAAGGTAACAACAACATTATAGATTTAAAGGAGAATAAAAATGAGTCTAAGTAATATAAGAAAGAAAGCTAAACAGAAACCGCCTAGAATAGTTCTTTATGGTGGCGCAGGAGTAGGTAAAACTTTTTTTGCAGCAAGTACAAACAAGCCAATCTTCATTCTTACTGAAGATGGAATGGGAAAAATCGAAGCAGATCATTTTCCGTTAGCGCAAAGTTTTGAAGATGTTCTTAAAAACTTACAGTCTTTGCTTGATAATGACAATGACTATAAAACTCTTGTTGTTGATAGTTTGGATTGGTTAGAGCCTTTGATTTGGGATAAGGCCTGTCAAGACAATAATTGGAAATCAATAGAACAACCTGGTTATGGAAAAGGTTATGTAGAAGTATTGAAGTATTGGCGTGAATACATAAGGCTTTTAAATGAATTAAGAGAAAAAGGGTTTATGATAATGCAGATAGCTCATAATCAAATCAAGCGCTTTGAGTCGCCAGAAATCGAAGCCTATGATCGCCATGAACTAAAGCTACATAGAAAAGCAGCAGATTTAATTCTTGAACATAGCGATTGCTGTTTCTTTGCAAACTACAAACTTGGAACAGTACAAGTTAAAGGTAAGGGTGGCAACATGACGACTAAAGCAGTTAGTGGCGAAAGAATTATTTACTGTCAAGAAAAACCAGCTTACTTAGCAAAGAACAGATATGCTCTACCAGAAACATTACCTTTTGAGTGGGAAACTGTTCGTGCGGAGATGTTGAAATGATTGAAGATGTAGATATTATTTTTTGCGATGAATGTGAACTAGAAGCTATTTATAAAAGCGGTGGTTTATTTTTATGTGCAAATTGTTTAACTAAATATAATAAAAAAGAGGTAAAAAAATGAATCTTGATGAATATGGTGGCTTAGAAATAAGCGAAGTAGAGGAAAATATCGAGCCTGGCAAATATGTCATGCAGTATGTCGATGAACAAGAAATCAGAAATGATAGTGGTTGGGTAGGATGTCGAATTTCTTTTCAGATTCAAGGCCCTAAATATGAAGGTCGTTTAGTTTCTGGTTTATTTACAGTAGCAAATCCTAATTCAGCTAAATCTGTAGAAATAGGTAAGACTGAGCTCTCGGCTTTAGCAAGTGCTTGTGATCTTACAACTTTAAAAAATACTGAAGAATTGCGAGGTATAAAATTTAATGGCATGGTCAAAATTAACGACAATGGTTATCCGGAAATAGATAGTCAATTTGGTAAAGGTTTTAGTAAAGCAGAGCAAACTGAATCTATTTTACCTAAAGAAGAATTGTCTGAAAAAAAACCGGTAGAGGTAGATCCTTTAGATTCTGAGGATATTCCCTTTTGAAGAAAACGAGTCTGTGTGGGGCCTGTGGTCGTCCTGCACAAGGCTTTCTTTACAAGCACAAAGATATTCATTATGGTAGTTGCTCAATGCAACACTTAGATGAAATCAAGAGGAGAATTGAAAAAGGAGAAAAACTTGCTAGAAAATCTTATACAAATAAAGATGGAATTGCATACGCAAGGAAACAAAGCAAGGATAAATATTTAGATATTGCAAAACAAACTGGTAGTTTTGAGTTGCATAAATGGTCTAACGAACAAAGAGATTCTTTTTTTAATACAATAATTTTAAATTACTTAGACTTTGAGTATGAGTTAGGAGAAAGTGAGGATGATTCCCTTTCCAAATAAAAAATACAACATCATCTATGCTGATCCGGCTTGGTCATATAATGACAAAAGAGATAAACACAAAAGACTTTGTGGTGGCGCTACTGTTCATTATGAAACTATGCCTATGCAAGATATTTATGATTTACCAGTTGAAGAAATAGCGGATGAAAATTGCTATTTGTTTTTATGGGTTACATTTCCTTTACTTGACGAAGCTATAAAAACTTTTGAAAAGTGGGGTTTTAAATATAAAACAATAGGTTTTAATTGGATCAAAACTAATAAAAAAAATGGCAAACCTTTTTTCGGCATAGGTTATTACACAAAATCTAACGCAGAGTTATGCTTAATGGGAATTAAAGGAAAGGTAAAGCCAGTTAGCAATAAAGTTTCTAGCATAGTTATGGCGCAAAGAGAACAACATTCAAAAAAACCTGATTGTGTAAGAGAAAAGATAGTAGAGCTTTGTGGAGATTTGCCTAGAATAGAATTGTTTGCAAGAGAAAAAAAAGAAGGTTGGGATGTTTGGGGGAATGAGGTTTAAGAATGGATCTAACTAATTTTTATGAAAATGGATTAGTTTTAGATAAAGAATTGCATTTTGGAAGTGGCAAAGATATTTCTGATGCTATAAACCAAATGAATGATGATGGTCTTGCAGTAAGTTTTATTGATACGTCTGGAGATGTTATTAGATGTATGGTCAAAGCAAGTGCTAACACCAGGCCAGACAAAAGCAACGAAAAATCTGGTTGGTATGTGTATAACGAAAATGGTAATTACATAAACATTGTTTATGGTAATTGGCGAAATGGTACAACTTTTAAGTGGTCTAATACAGATACCAATAAATTATCACTACAAGAAAGAAATCAGTTAAAAACCGATATTGCTAACAACATAGAGAGGAGTAAAAAAGAGCGTTCCAAAAGGCACGATGAAGTAGCTAAAGATTGTGAGGAAAGATTTAAAGGCGCAAAAGAGTGTGTGCATCATAAGTATTTAGAAAATAAAAAAATTAAAAATTATGGGTTAAAAACAATCAAAGATTCCCTTGTTGTACCTTTATATTCTACCAAGAGTGTCAAGCATCAAAAATTACGATCTTTGCAATATATCAGTGCAAAAGGAGATAAAAGATTTGTAAGTGCAAGTGAAGTTAAGGGAAGTGTTTTTATATTAGGTTTTTCTTGGTCAGAATGGCAAGACTTAGAAAAGGTTATTGTGGTTGAAGGAATAAGCACTATGTTTAGTATCTATGAAGCAACAAAAATTCCTTGTGTTTGTACCTTTTCCGCAAACTTTGGATTAACTGCTCTCAAAGAGCTTAGAAAATTTACAAAAGCGCAGTTCATAATTTGTTTTGACAATGATTCAAACAATGTGGGAAATATGAAGTCTGAAGAAATAGCATCTGCTTTAAATAATTGTTTGGTCAGACTGCCTTCAATTATTGGAGATTATAACGACTTGCATCAACAACAAGGTTTGGATGCTGTTAGAAATGAAATTTTAGATAGCGGACTACCTTTAAGACAATTTAATATAAAATTTTTAAAAGGCGAAATACCTAAAAGAGAGTGGTTAGTAGAAAATTTTATAGAACTTGGAAAACCTGGAATCATGGCAAGTATTGGTGGCATAGGAAAATCTATGTTGGCATTAGACTTATGTTTAAAAGTTGCTCATGGTTCTGGCTCTTGGTTAGGAAATCAAATAGTAAATTCCGGCTCTGCTGTATATTTATCTGCTGAAGATGATGCACAAGAATTACATCGTAGAGTTGATGCTTTAGACAGACAAGGAAAAAGATTTGAAGGATTGAACGAAGTTTATGCTTTACCTATACCCAGTATGAAAGAAAGGCTAATTGTTTTAGGGGATAACAATTCAAGTGGTCTGCATTTGACAAGTCAAGCCGAAGAATTGATTACAGCTTTAGAAAGTATTGAAAATTTAAAATTGGTTGTCATTGATCCAGTTCAAAGTTTTGTCAGCGCTAGTATTAGTTCGTCAAATGAAGCCGGACAAATGTATGCTAGTTTTTGTGCCAACATCTCTGCAAGATTAGGGGCAACAACACTTTCGATTCATCACATGAGCAAAGCAGGCTTGGTTTCTACTGAAGATAATATGACAGCAAGAGCCAGTATTCGTGGTGCAAGTTCACTTGTCGATGCACATAGATTTGCATTGGCATTGTATCTTAGTTCAGAAGAAGAAGCAGAGCGTTTATGCTTACAAAATGGCGTAGAATTTGATAGAACAAGGGTTGTAAGGGCCAGTATGGTTAAATCAAATAGCGAAATAGATTATTCGGTTAAGACTTTGTTTAGAAAGGATGTAGTTTTAGAAACAATAGAAGATCAAAAAGGAGTTATAAATTGGGATTAAGAGTATTAAGTTTATTTGATGGTATGAGTTGCGGACAATTAGCTCTGCAAAGGCTTGGAATAGAAGTAAGCACTTACTATGCTAGTGAGATAGATAAATATGCTATTGAGGTATGCCAGGCAAATTTTCCGGAAACAATACAAGTTGGAGATGTTTGCAATTTAAAAACAGAAGATTTTCAAGACATTGATTTAATTTTAGCCGGTAGTCCATGTCAAGGTTTCAGCTTTGCCGGAAAACAATTAGCTTTTGACGATCCACGTTCCGCATTGTTTTTTGAATTTATTAGGGTGTTAAAAGGTATCAAGCCAAAATATTTTCTTCTGGAAAATGTAAAAATGAAACAACAATTTCAAGATGTAATTACTGAACAAGTATCTGCTTGTTATCCGGATTTTCAAGGTGGCGATTTATTTGGCAGTCAAATAAAACCTATTTTGATAAATTCAGCTTTAGTAAGCGCACAGAATAGACAGAGATTATATTGGACTAATATACCTAATATTGAACAACCAGAAGATAAGGGCATAGTTTTAAAAGATATTCTTGAAGAAAATCCAGATGAAAAATATAAACTTTCTGATGCAAAGGTTGATAGAGTTTTAAACTCTCCAAGAGGTAAAGGTTTCTTTTATAATGAAGATTCAGAAAAAATAGGAACTTTGATTGCCGGTTATCACAAAGAGCCAACTGATGCGAGTTATATTGAAACTAAACCTAAACAAGTAGGTATAGCTACAGATATAAAAGGACACGACATACTTAAAAGAGTTTATTCTCCAGATGGCAAATCGCCAACATTAAACTCAATGGGTGGTGGTAATCGTGAGCCAAAAGTTGTATCTGGCGCCTGGAGAGCAAGATCTAAGAAAGATGGTAAAAGGGTGGCCTGGAAAGAAACAAAACCTAAACAAATGTTGGAGTTGCGTAAAGACCAAAAAAGCAATTCTATTGGCCTGGTGCAAAAAGATAGCGTAGTAGTTTCTACTAAACCTAATCAAATAAATCCAAGTAAAAAAGCTAATGGCAAACAACCTTATATACAAGATAGAGTATTCCACAAGGAAGGTAAATCACACGCATTAACAAAATCTTTTGCTGATAGAACAAATGTTGGCGAAGAAGATAATTTATCGTGGCGTAAGCTGACAGTAAGAGAATGTGAAGCACTTCAAACAGTTCCAAAAGATTATACAAACCATGTATCGAATACGCAAAGATATAAGATGCTTGGTAATGGTTGGACTGTTGATGTTATCGCTCACATTTTAAATAATATGGAACTATGAAAAAAGAAGAATACGATCCAAACGATTTATCTATAAAAAATGCTTATGCTACTCGTTGGATTTGGTATCACAGTTTATTAGCTTTGCTTTTATTAATTAGCAACATTATTCTAATTTCTATTTTGACAATCTTGGCGGTTAAGTTATGAGTTTTGTTAGAAGAAGAAAGAAAAAGAATCGTAAGGCAGAAAAAAAATATAATGAATCTCTTTGGAACGAGCTCAAAAAACAAAAGGAGAAAGATAATGACATCTAAAGGCGACTGGCCCAGACCAGTAAATCAAAAGAAATTTGACGAACAATTTGACCGAATTTTTAAGAAAGAAAAAAAGAAAGGTGGCGATTCTAAGGAATCAAATGGGTAATCTAGGGTACAAAGTGGAGAATCTAGGGTATTATTTGGCGATTCTAAAGGACAATATCCTATATATATACATATATATAGAGCGAGTTGCTTTAGGCAACTACGCTCTATAATTTTTTATGTGGTGGTTAGTAGAGGAGATAGAGAATGAAAGCGCTAGTGCGTTCGTGCAAACGAGCGTAGCGAAACGCTATCGTTCGTTCGGAGAAGCGAAAAAGATCGTGTGGAAGTGGTATCGCTCGAACGTGGGGAGAAAAGAATTGAGTCCAGCTAGTAAATTAACTTTATGGGCGATTTGTGAAAGACATAGGTTAGAAACTTGGAGTTCACACGATAGCAATAGATATTATGCGC
>CEUU01111371.1_pt1 | contig 27179 bp, 30 predicted proteins | sample 531321 | NCBI WGS metagenome assembly CEUU01 (sample SAMEA2622658, study PRJEB7988) | marine metagenome | isolation source: saline water (ENVO:00002010), including
CGAGGCACGGAGCGCACCTTGGAAACCGAGGCTACCCGTGGAGACTTCGGGATTTTGGGAGCAGGCCTGAAAGCCTCGAGGGAAGAAGGGAAAACGATCGCGAAAGCCAAAAGGAGAATCAAACAGCTAGGATACCGGTACCGAAAACTTTTCAACGGGATATTCCTCCTTGAGAGCGTCCAGAAGCTGGTACGTGGGTACGAAATTTTCTAGGATGGGCGTAACCTCTCCCGACTTATGCATTCTGACTTGTGAAACCGTAATTTCCGGTGTCTTGGGCGGGGCGTAGAGAATGTCGTCATGAGAAGCGTTCTCCCTAGAGCCGAAGAGATCTGGGGTTAGGGTTCCACCCAAATGGTCACTCCGGCCTGTCGCCACATGGCAAGTACCGAGTATTTTCTCATCTTGGATATCCTTTCCGGAGAAAGGCAACAACTGAGTACCAAAGCCGAGTTCGCCGATGATTCCGGTAGCCGAATCTTCCGCAAGCTTGGAGTTCCGAAGAGCCACCTGCTCGGCATCACCACGTATCAAAACCGCATCAGTGATGGCTCCTTCCGAGACCTTCATGCCGGCAAGCGTGCCATCTGGAAAACGAAAAGGGAAGGAGCCCTCTGCGCCCTCGGGTACAAAGTAAACCTCGCCGGCGGGGAGATTGGCGACGTCCGGCTTGCCTGGGGGGCAGAGCCCGTGACTCTTCTGGGCAAATTGTCCCCCGCATTGAATCCTGAGAGTTGAGGTCTCTCCAAGGACCTCGAAATCGAGCTCGAAGGCGTCCGCTTGGTCGAGAAAAGAACGGAAGAGTTCAGCTTGATGGCTGACTTTGCGGTAATCGACCGACAGCCCCGAACCAAGGATGATATCGTTCACCCCGTGAAGGGTGGCTCCACGAAAACCGTGCTTTTTGGCCATTGCCGTAAGGGGGGCCGTGAGGGAGTAGTCTGTAATGGCGAGAACAAGGTCATACTTGGGACAGACATCCTCGGTGAAGGTAAGAGAAGCTCCCGAGCGATCGGTTAATTCGTCGTCAGGATCAAGGTTACTGCCGCCGGTCGAGCGAAAAGCCAGAAAATCGTTGCCGAAGTAGCCTAGCCGTTCCGAAACGCCATCCTTAAGGAGTTTGAGGAAAACATCGTGGGCACATTTCTGGACCGCGAAACCATCCTCCTTGAGAAAACTGTGGTCAGACATTAAGGACAAGTCGGGAAGGTCGATGAGTATGCAGATCCGCAAGGGTTTGTCAGGGCTCGGTCCGAAGCAGGTCTCTAGGAGGCGATGCAGGGAAAATCTGGGAAACTCGGTTAGGTCTGGTAAGTACATGTCCTTGCTATATTCAAAGCATTGGAAAACCCAAGCGAAAAACGAGAGAAAAACGGATTTTCCAATCCCCGTAGGAACAAGATTCCGACTTCGGGTCTATTTGGCCTTTCTTCCACCACAAATCCGGCAATCCCTGCCGCTTGGGTTTCTTGTAAGGATTCCCTTCCCTCTCTGATAGAAGGAACATCCAGGCCGGTGGATCTTGCCCAAGCTCGTCACCCAGAAACTAAGCGAGGGCACAAAACCCGATCCACTGTTGAGGGCATTGGGGAGTTGAGGATTGGGACGGGCAAAAGGCTGGGCGACTTGCTGATAGTTGAAGTTATTGCCCCAGACACCTAGGTTCGAGCGCTTGGCCTTGAGCTGGGCAATCACAAAGGGACCATAGCGCCCTGACTCCTCTTCCAAGTGCCAACCGATACCCGCAGCTATGGCCTCGCGCGTGAAGCTCAAAGTTCCGTCCATGAGCAGGACGTCGGCGATCTTGAGATTCTTATCGTCGAATTCACGCTTGATCTTGAATTTCGGAGTCTTCAGGACCAGCTTTCTTTCCGTGAATGACAAAGCATCCCCATAGCCGGGCTGATCCCGACGGGGAAAGGCAACCCCCCAAGCCCTCATCCTGACGACGTAATCACTGGCCTGGACGTCGAACACACCGGGATGCACCACGCGGATTACCTTGTCAAGGGAACCGTTTTGCTCGGCCCCAGAGGGAGAAATCGAGGACAAAGCGGAGCCACTCCCTAAACAAATCAAAGGAATAAGAGGCGGCATCAAGACGAGCATGATGTTTGCTGGGAAAAATCTCACGCGCAAATGCGATCTACGATAAGGAGATTCTCATTCAAGGCAAGGCTTGAGACGATGAGCCGTTAAAGGTTGCATTCACCGCTTCCTGAAACCACCATGGAGCCAACCTCAGCCAAGAAGTGGACAATCCTCCGAGTTCCCCTAAATCAAAACCATCTACCCTAAGTACGCCCCTCTACCATCGCCGTCGAAGAGACTGGAGGGACGACAGGGACCTGCTTGAGGAGATCGCCGGGATCGTAAACCAACTCCAAGGGCCCTACGATTATTACGAACCCTCCACCCTCGCCTATCGCGAGAGAATCAAGGCTTTCAGGGAAAAGGGATACGACATGAACAAGGAAGCCTACTTCCTTGCCATGTGGGTACGCGAACAACTCAGCGAATTGGCCAGACGGCAAGAAAGCTACGACCTCAGGGTTCACCCCCTCGCCTTCCCCGACGACCTCGACCAGACAATTGCCGGAATCGAGATGAAGACGACCCGAAGCGGAATCGAGAAGAAGGAGGAAATATCCCTCAGTACTCTTTTTCCCGATTCCCAGCTAAGGAATTTCGCCCGGGAGAGAATGGACGTCCTTCATCGGGGAGACCTCCATTCCTACCTTGCTTCCCTTGTGGCCAAGGAAAGGGATTCCCTAATGGGAAACTCTGCATCCATCATGGACTTGATCCATATATGCGAACACAAGCTATCCTTGAGAAACATTGAGTTCCTGAAACGTTTCGAGGTCGGGGAAACCGACCTATGGGTTCCCGAATGGGCCTTGGGAATTGAGGTTCGCACAACCTGGGATCCCGACAGGGAGGTAGAATTGACCGCAACGTTGAGTGATACTAACTTCAGGCTCGCCGCTCGTCACCTCGCAGTCGTCGCGCCCGACGACCTGTCCGATGAATCCTTCGACTTGATCAAGGCCATCCAACGAAGGGGAGTAGTGGAAAACCTTTCCGTGATCCGGGTTGGGGATTTTGGGAAATACCTCGACAAGATCAAGGAAGTCGAGGAACTCAAGGACTAACCCTCGGGGAAAATCTCCTCCCTCACCAACCGGCCCTCGTCGTCCCAGAGCCTTCTCCCCTTTAGCTTTCCTGCACTCCAGTACTCCTGCTCACGCAAACGTCCGTTTTTCCACCACTTGGTTCTCGTGCCCGAGAGGACGCCCTTATCGAAAAGAACCTCGGAGGCGGACTTCCCGTCCGGGAAGTTCCTCTTCTGAAAACCGTGTGGCTTTCCCTCGTGGAAGGTGGTGCTAAGGGCAAGACTTCCGTCGGGGAAAGTCTCGATGACCGAGCCGGTGAAAGGCTCGTCCTCTAGTCCCATCCGATAAAGTCGACCGTTTTTCTTCATGATGGTCTCTTGCTGGTCTACGGTAGGGTAAGTATCGATGGAGCTGCCGAAATCATCCATGATCTCAGCCAGACTGCGATCATCGGAGATGAAATCGGATGCTCCCTCCTGAAAAACCTCCTCTTCACGTGCAACCGCTGGAGACGCGGGCTCTCTCACCGGTTCGGGTGCGGTGGGGTCCGTTTGCTCTCCCTGATCGGAACATGAACCAAGGAGAAGTAGGGCCAGAAGCATCAACGGGAAGTCAATCTTCATGGATTACATACTTACCGCAGAAACCTTGCAGGTAAACAGAAAAAGATCATACTCAACGCCAGACAGCGTATGAAAAAGCTATTCCTGATCCGCCACGCAAAGTCGTCCTGGAACGACCCTGAACTAAGTGACCTCGATCGGCCCCTTAACCGAAGGGGCAAGGAAAGCGCGCCCCTGATGGCGAAAAGAATGAGCCTAAGCTGGTCCCCACCCGAGGCTGTCTTCTGCTCCCCCGCCCTTCGTACCCGGGAGACCGCTCAATTCATGGCGGAACACTGGTGCAAGGACCGTGAAGTCGTGGTGGATGAAAGGCTCTACGAAAACTCAGCATCCTCCGCATTAGACGTTCTTTCCGAGGTCTCCTCTCAAACCGACTCCGTGGCCTTGGTCTTCCATAACCCGACCATCACCTATCTTTCCAACGTTCTCGCATCGCTCGATATCCCCAACGTCCCTACCTGCGGAATCGTAATCCTAGAGATGGAAAGAGAAAAATGGAGCGAAATCGAGCCCGCGTCCTGTCGTCTTTGCGACTTCGATTACCCTAAGAGAAAGGTATGATTCAACTGGGCTCCTCGCCAAGTATCCTCTCGGCAACAACGAGCAGAGGATCATCTGCCGGAAAGGCGAGATGTTCCGTGGCTTTGGTCTGCTCGGGCAGGGCCATGAGTTTGTCCACCCATTTGCCGAGCTCCTCTCTCGAGCACCCGGCCTCGCTCTGATCAGTCGGGAACTCTATAAGGACTTCCGAGTCATCCGTTCCCGGACAAGGATGCTCATTCTGGTCGTTCGATGATTCGTCTTCTAGGTAATTCTCAATAAAAATCACAACTTACTTTTTTTCATGGCACCTTTAGGCACCCATTTGCGGCTGTGATTCTGATCTACCTCCTGTGGACCGAACCTCGATTAACTAGGGCTGCATCCGTGCAGCTAGGAAAAATAATCGGTTCCTCATGGGCAAACTTTAGTCAAATTCCGCTCTTTTTTCGGATTGCCGATTGGTCTTTTCATTTTCCCCGCAAGAGACAAGGATGCCACCATGAAAAATAATCCCTCCAAAGCCTATGCCGACGAAGATTTCCTGAACAGCCCGGATGCCCGCCCCATCCGCGTACAATGCGAACTGATCGAACCCGACGTCCGGCTCAGGGAAAACCAAGTCGAGAATACCATCGTAATCTTCGGTTCGGCACGGTCCAGAGACTCGAGCGAGGCCCGCAAGGACCTCGATGAATTCCTGGAAAGCGTCTCCCCCGACCCGGACCAGAGGAGTGATGAAGAACGAGCCGATATCCTTAAAAAGGAAAGGACGGTCAAGCTTTCCCGCTACTACGACGAGGCGGTTGAACTATCCGACAAACTGACGGCATGGTCGGAGAAAAAAGAGGAGCCCGACCACAAATACCTCATTTGCTCAGGCGGAGGACCCGGCATGATGGAAGCGGCCAACCGGGGGGCAAGCCAAGCCAACGGCAAGTCGGTGGCCCTTGGGATTAGCCTGCCCTTCGAGCAGGGGGTCAACTCATATGCGACCCCCGAGCTATCCTTCGAGTTCCATTACTTCTTCATCCGGAAATTCTACTTTCTCTACCATGCAAAGGCGATCGTGGTTTTCCCGGGAGGGTTCGGTACGATGGACGAGCTTTTCGAGACCCTTACCCTCGTCCAGACCAAGAAACTGGACAAGCGCCTGCCCGTTTTTCTCTATGGTCGCGACTTCTGGGATGGACTGATCAATTTCGAGCAATTCGTGGAGTGGGGAGTAATTTCTCCATCCGACCTCGATCTTTTCAAAAAGGTGGACGGGGTAGACGAGGCTTTCCGTCTGGTTACAGAATCTCTGACCGCTTGAATCGGGAACGGACAGCTGCTCAAAGCGGATTCAACCCATCAAGGACAACCTCATAATCCTTCGGCAAGGGGGCCTCGAAGGATAACTCCTCCTCCGTCGCGGGGTGAAGGATACGCAGGTTTTTTGCGTGCAGCATGACCCGAGGGAAGGAAAAGCCATCGTTTTTAGAGGGCTTGTAGCCATAGGTCGCGTCACCGGCAAGGGGATGATTGAGAGAGGACATATGAACCCGAATCTGATGGGTTCGCCCGGTACGGATTGAGCACTCGACCAAAGCGAACCCCTCCCGGAATCGGGTAAGTAACTCCCAATCGGTATGGGCGGGCTTACCCCCCTTTTCCGCCACCGCCATCTTCACGCGCACTTTGGGATGCCGGCCGATGGGCAAGGCTATTTCGCCTTTCTTTTTCTTGGGATGACCCGCCACCAGGGCAAGATAGACCTTCCCGGGCTTCCTCTCCGAGAATTGATCGACAAGCGAGCGATGAGCCCTTTCCGACTTTGCGACCACCATGACCCCGCTCGTATCCTTGTCCAAGCGGTGAACGATGCCTGGTCGGTCGGGTGCCCCCACCGGACAAACCTCTCCCCCGCAATGGTGCAGAAGGGCATGGACCAGGGTGTCCTCCCTCGTCCCGTCCCCGGGATGAACGACCATTCCGGCGGCCTTGTCCACAACCAGCAGATCGGGATCCTCAAAAAGGATTTTCAGGGGAATCGGTACCGGACGAAGTGGCTTCACCTGAGGATGCGACAAGTCCACTAGTAAACGGTCACCGGGAAACAGCCTGCTCTTGGGGGCTAGGCCAGATCCGTCCTCACGCCTGATTCTTCCCGCTTCCATTGCTCGCTGGATCTGAGCCCTGCTGCTTCCGTGAAAAGCAGTTGCAAGCACTTTGTCCGCTCTTTCGGGCGGACCTTCCGGACACGAGAAGGGGATATCAGGCATCTATCGAACTCGCATGGACGAGAGCCTGGATTTCCTTCCCAAAGGAATTCTTGAGGGAGGCATCGAGATCCGCTACCGAGAACCCGTTCAAGGCCAATTGACCGAGTTCTTCCCGGGAGAACTCCAAGTGATCGACCAAGGACTGATACTCCTGGTTAAGATCGTTGTTGAAGGAAAGGGGATCATCCGTACTGACGGTGCAGTTGATTCCCTTTTCCATGAAGAGTCGTATTGGATGGTTCTCCATCTCGTCCACCACCCTCAGCTTGTAATTACTGATCGGGCACAGGTCCAAGGTGACGCCCTCCTCCGCCAAAACCCTCATGACGCCCTCGCTCTCCCGGGCAAGCACCCCGTGTTGGATCCGGCGGACTCCCATGCGGTCCACCGCATGCTCCACGTTTGCGGCAGGACCGAACTCGCCCGCGTGGGCCTTCAGGATCTTCCCCATGGAGGATGCCTTTTCCCAAAATGGCTCAGTCCAGGACTCGAGGGGAAGAGTTTCCAGCCCATGCAGATCGATCCCCGCGAGATCATCCCACTTCTCGATGGCTTCCTCCAGAAGAGGACCCAGGAAAGGGGTGTAGGCATTCCTGCTGATTCCAAGGAAAACACGGACTTCCAAACCAAGGGGAACGGCCGAGAGGATGGCAGAGAGAATCTCCCTGCCGGGAATCTTGAGAAACTCCATCATCCCTGCATGAAAACTGGTCTCGACGTACTTGACGTTTTGCTTCAGGTGCCTCGCAAAAATGACTTGGGCAGCCTCGAAATAGCTTTGGGGGGAATCAAACCAATCGAGTGCGTGCTCGATCAGGACCGACTCGAATTGCTCGAAGCTTTCGTAACGGAAGTCCGGACCACGGAAGGTGGGTTGGCTCGAGTACTTGCTGGGATGCTTCTGTGCGAGCAATTCCCATGGGAGTGCGCCCTCTACGTGTAAATGGGTCTCAGTCTTTGGCAACGAGGCTATGAAGTCACGGGTCGCCGACTCGTCCATCTCCAACCTTCAGGATGCCTCGAGCAGGTAATCAGGGTTCAGTTTGGTCAAGTCGTCGGGCTGAAACTCACCATCCTTACGGATCAGCTCACCGTCGAACCAAATTTCACCTCCCCCATAGTCGGACCTCTGTATGCTCACCATATCCCAGTGTACCTGCGACTGGTTTCCGTTGTCCGCCTGTTCATAAGCTTGTCCGGGCGTAAAATGGAAGGAGCCTGCTATTTTCTCGTCAAAGAGGATGTCCAGCATGGGCTCCCGAATGATGGGGTTGAAAGCGATCGCGAACTCCCCTATGAAGCGGGCCCCTTCGTCGGAATCGAGGATCTCGTTGAGCTTTTCCTCATTGGAGGACGCGGTCGCCTCCACAATTTTTCCTTTATTGAAGACCAATCTCACATCGGAGAAGGAAATGCCCTGATAGATGGTGTCCGCGTTATAGGTGAGGGTTCCCTCCACGCTATCCCGCACGGGACAGGAAAAGACTTCGCCGTCGGGGATGTTATGGGTTCCCCCGCAAGCCACCGCTTCTATCCCCTTAAGGGAAAAAGCCAAGTCCGTGCCGGGACCCTTAATCTTGACCTCATCGGCCTCACGCATCCTCTTTTCCAAGGCGGACATGCCCGGGACCATTCTCGAGTAATCCATGCAACAGGCATCGAAGAAGAAATCACGGAAGGCTTCGGTGCTCATTTTAGCCTGTTGGGCCATGGAGGGAGTCGGCCAGCGCAAAACGCACCACTTGGTCTTCTTGACCCGCCAATCGAGTACCGGCTTGAGAATTCTGAGGGCCTTCTTCATGTTCTCCTGAGGCAAATCAGAATTCTCGAAGACGTTGAGGGAACCACGCAGGGCGATGTAGGCGTCCATGGCCTTCATACGCTCCATCTCCCAGGCAAGGGTGGTCTCGAACTGTTCCTCGATTCCACCCAGGATTGATTCCCTGCCGATCCGGCTGTTCTCCAACTGGACGAATGGAATCGCTCCCCTGTCCCTGACTGCCCGGACGAGGGCCAAGGTCATGTCCTCGGGAACGTCGAAGGCATGAATAAGGGTTTTCTCCCCTTTTTTCAGCTCGGTGGAGTGAGTGACGAGGTTCTTGGCAAGAGAATGGTAACGGGAATCCATAAAAGATGAAAGCTATCGAAAAGCGGGGGAGCTTACAACCCTCGTCTGATTTTCGAGCCGGGAAAGTTGATCCGCACTCGGTAGACCTTCTTGAACCGGTTGATGATCTCGTAGGACTTCGGGTCAATGCGGGAGGGAACCTCCATCTTTCGGATATCCACCACAGCGGTGAAACCCCTCTCGTTAAAAACGTCGATGAGCATGGCCACAGCTAGGGGATCGTCGAAAACGGCTTCCTCCGAATTGATGTATGCGAGGCCGGAAATGGAGTGCTTCTCCACGATGGGAATGAACTTGCTCTTAATCAGCCCGACCACTTGCTCGAAGAGCTCAGAGTGGAACTTCTCGTAGGAGTCGAGCCGGTGAACGAGCATCTGGCGGGCGTGCAGGGAAAGCGTCTGGGCGAGCGGGATCGAGGAAATCCTATCGTAGGTAGCCTCGTCGAGCTCAAGCAGACTCTGGTACTTGAGCTCGGAAATGATCCTTTGCTGGACCTCGATGACGGTGCCATGGGCGTTGATGAAATGGTAGTGAAAGACTTCCCGCAGGGTGGTCAGCGAGTCATAGGTCGATTCCTTGAAGGTCTTGTAGCGACGGTGGGCGGCCGCCTCGTCGAGGTCGGTCTTGCGGGGTTCGATCTTCTCGCCCACCCCAGATGCCTCCACCTCGACATTGTGCTCGAGGGTGCGCTGACCGCGCAAAAGTTGCCTCCTGACGCTTTCCTCCTCGTCGATGAAAAGCATGATGATGTGAAACCTAGGCTTGGGGAACTGGGTTTCCTGAAGGGTCCCTAGGTATTTGCTCCGCAACTCGCTCAGCCTCCCGTGAAAGAGCTTCAGGCACTCCACTTGGGTCTTGGTCCTTGGAAAACCATCTACGATCGCCCCGCTCTCGTACTCGGGATCGAGCAGGGAACTGAGGACCAACTTGGTGACCTCGCGATCGCCGGCGAGCATGCCGGCGTCAATCTTCTTACGGGCCTCGGGGGATTTGAGCAACTCGCTCACGATAATAGGCTTCTCGGTCAAGTCCCGGAACTCCATAATGAATGCAGTCTGGGTCCCCTTCCCTGCCCCCGGGGAACCGTTCAACCAGAAGATCTCGGCCGGAAACCGCAGGTTTTCCGACCCCACTTCCTGCTCGAGTTCGTGCCAGACCGTTTGAAAGATGAGCTGGGCGTCCTTGACCTCGAGATCCTCTATCGGTTTCTTCGGCTTACGGGATTTCGATTCCTTTTCAGCAATGGTTTTGCGGAAAGAACTTGCCGGATCCTTCCGGTCCGGTTCATCTTTCTTCTCTGGGGAGGTTTTGGAAGGTTTTGAATGCATGGTCGGTTCCTATGACAAAAAGAGGAGCTCGTCAACTTCAGGCAACCCGGGCCCAAGCAATCGACTCAAATCCCCCCCCCGGCTTCGTATTCCTTGAGGTTCTCGAGGGAGTGATCCATGGCCAGAGAAGGCGCTCTCTCCTTCACCTCCCCGATCACCCTCGAGGGAACTCCGGCGACCGAAACGTGGGGAGGAACGTCGGCCAAAACGACGCTGCTTGCGCCCACCCTCGCCCCCTCGCCGACTACTACGTTCCCGAGAATCTTGGCCCCCGCACCGATCAGGACTCCGGAACGAATCTTGGGGTGTCGGTCACCCCGGGCCTTGCCCGTCCCTCCGAGGGTGACCTCGTGGAGGATGGAAACATCGTCATCGATAACCGTGGTCTCCCCCGCTACGAACCCGGTGGCGTGGTCGAGCAGTATGCCCTTTCCTATAACCGCCGCAGGATGAATGTCGACCGAGTAGACCACCGCAATGAGGCTCTGCAGGTAAAGGGCAAGATCACGCCTTCCACCCTTCCAAAGGTAATGGGCCGAACGATACGCCGACAAGGCCTGAAATCCCTTAAAGTAAAGGAAGGGACTGAGAAAGTCGTTGCAGGCGGGATCCCTCTCCTTGACCGCCAGCAGGTCGCGCTCCACCGCAGCGAGGGCATCCTCCGAATGGGAGAAGCAATACTGAAGAAGCTCCCTCAGTTCGAGCTCGGGCACCGTGCCATTGGACAAGCGGGAGGAAAGCCGCCAGCTCAGGGCGTCGCCAAGGGAATCGCGCTCCAGCACGTATTCGGTCAGCACGTTGGAAAGAATGCGCTCCTTCGAAGCAACCGAGCGGGCTTCCTTAAGAAGCGAGTTCCAGATGGGAGATTCAGGCATGAAAATTAAAAGACGGATGGGTTGTGGTCGGACGCTTGCATAGGTAAAGGCTATTCGTAGAAATTCTTCCCAATGGAGACCTTTTCCCTTCCCTTTGCCGTTCGCCACTTGTTGGTATCCCTTAGCGAGTAGACGCAGCCGCAGTATTCCTGCTGGTAGAATTTTTCTCTCTTGGAAATCTCGATCATGCGCTGGGAGCCTCCCGACTTGCGCCAGTTGTAGGTCCAGTAGACGAGGGATTCGTAGCGGGCAGCAGCTCGTTCCCCACAACCGTTGATTTGTTCCATGTTTTTCCAGCGGGAGATCCCCAGACTGCTGGAGAAGACGGTAAAGTCGTTCTCATGGGCATAGAGAGCGGTCCTCTCGAACCTCATGTCGAAGCAAACCGTACATCGGGCTCCCCGCTCGGGCTCCCACTCCAGCCCTTTGACCCGCTCGAACCAGTTGCGGACGTCGTAGTCCGCATCTACGTGCTCAACCCCGACGCGGTCGCAAAACCTCTTGTCCTCGCTCTTGCGCAGTTCGTATTCGCGCTTGGGGTGGATGTTCGGGTTGTAGAAAAATACGGTCGGCCGGATGGAAGACTCGAGCAAGGTCTCCAGAACCTCGCCCTCGCAAGGAGCGCAACAGGAATGTAGGAGAATCTCCGATGCCCGCCCAGGGGCTTCCAACTTTTGTCTATCAGCCGTATTCACGGTGCCATGGTGACAAAGGAAGCCGAAAATGGCAATCGGTTATTGCGCCTGGGACTCGGCCTTGAGGTCGCGATTCATGAGGTCGCGGATCGCCTTTGAAGGCTCCTTGCCCTGGTGGAGAATGGCATGGGTTTCGGCGAGGATGGGCATATCTACCCCACAGTCTCGGCATTTTTCGAAAAAGCAGGCGGTAGCCCCGAAACCCTCCACAACCGTCTTTTGCGAACGAACCACCTCATCGGGATTCTTACCCTTGGACAAGGCCAAGCCGAAAGTACGGTTGCGGCTCCACTCGCCCATGCATGTTGCGATGAGGTCCCCGAACCCGCTCAAACCAAAGAAGGTCTCGCTCTCTCCTCCCAAGGCAACCCCGAGAGAGATCATTTCATTCATGCTCCTGGTAAGCAGAGCTGCCCGTGCGTTGTCACCTAGACCAAGGCCATCCGATAGACCAGTCGCGATCGCGTAGACGTTCTTCAGGCAGCTTCCCAGCCCTACCCCAATGCGGTCCTCGGAGCGGTAGATGCGCATGCTCTCCGAACTGAGCCCGTGCTGAAGCTCGATCAACTGGTCCACCGGGCGATCCATCGCCAGAACCATGGCCGCCGGCTTTCCTTCGGCCACATCGTGGGCGTGACTGGGCCCAGTCAGGTAGCCGGAACCGAGATCACGGCCCAGTTCTTCCTGTATGACCTCATGGGCGAAGAGATTGGACCCCGGCTCAAGCCCCTTGCACAGGGCAATGGCCCCACGCAGGTTCCAGGAGTCCGAGCGGTGCTCCTTGACCTTCCTGCAAGTCTCGCGAAGGGCATGCGAAGGGCAGGCCAGGAAGATGTAGTCGCTTTCCATAAGGACCGGGCGGAGCGAGCAACCGACCTGCATGTCGGGATCGAAGGGTATTCCCGGGAGGTAGTCCTTGTTCTCCCTCTCGGAGGAAAGGGCAAGGGCATGCTCCATACGTCTCGGGGCCAAGGTAACGGTATGCCCGACCTTCGACAAATAAACCGCTACCGCGGTACCCCAGGCCCCTGCTCCCAAGACGCAAAAATTCATTGCCGGCTACCGCTTTCTTTCCCTGACGTCGCGGACGTATCTCCCCAAGGCGGAAGAGATTTCCTCGGACAAGTTTGCGTAGGGGCGCACAAAGGAGGGGACGGGACCGGGCGTCATGCCAAGCAGGTCCGGGGTTACCAGAATCTGGCCGTCGCATCCCTGCCCACTTCCAATCCCGATCAGGGGAGGGATGAGCTGGCCTGCCAATTCGGTCGCAACCTCTTCCTCCACCATTTCGGCAATGATTGCGAAACAACCCGCTTCCTCGAGGCTGATTGCATCCGTGTAGAGTCTCTCCGCCTCTTCCCTGTCGGCGCCGAACTTTCGGTATCCCCCGATGGCCTTTACAGTCTGGGGCAAAAGCCCGATATGGCCGAGAACCGGGATTCCAGTGGCAACCAGTTTCTCGACGTCGTCGGCCAAATCCCTTCCTCCCTCTACCTTGATCGCATCCGCTCCACCCTCCTGCATGAGGCGGCGGGCCGAATCAAGAAAGCGGTCGAAGGACATACTGGCCTCGGCAAAGGGCAAGTCGGCCACCAGCAGGCACTGGGGACTTGACCTTCGGACTGCAGCCGTGTGCCGGACCATGTCCTCCATGGTAACGGGAATAGTGGTTTCGTGCCCTAGCAGCGTCGTGCCGACCGAGTCTCCCACAAGGATGAAATCGACCCCGGCATCGGAAACCAACCCGCCCATGATCGCATCATATGCCGTCAACCCGACGATGGGCCTTTTGCCCTTGAGATCCGCGAGATGCCGGACCGTCCGCTTTATCTCCTGCCCCTTGCGGGAGGGTTTGCGGGCAGCCTTAGCGGCCGGCTCCTTGGCTTCCTTTTCCTGTTTGCGGGGTCTGGAAGGCTTGTGCCTGCGACGGGCAGGTTGCTTGCCCGGGTTCTCCTTACCCGATGGCTCGCGCTTGTCGGCATCCGGTCGTTTTTTTTCCTCAGGCATTTTCCTTCCCCTTCTCAAAATCCAGCAGGGCCTTAGCGATGGCGGATTCTTCCTCATCGGTCAAGTTCCGCTCGGCCGCCCGCACCGTCTCAATGATCTGACCGGGCCGGCGGGCCCCCACGATTGCCGAAGTAACCTCTTCCCGCCGCAATGCCCATGCCACCGCCAACTGCCCGATCGTCCGGCCGTTGGCGAGGGCAATGGAGTTGAGGGCCTCCTGAAAATCAAGGAATGCTTTCATGCCCTCCTCGGTCTGCAGATGACTCACAACGGGGTGATCGGTCTTGTGCTTTCTCCAGTCGTTGTCGGGCAACTCGTCAAGCCATTTGCGGGAAACCTTCCCCGTGAGCAGACCGGAATGCATCGGGCTGTAGACGAGCAGACCTGTTCCCTTGGCCCCACACCAAGGCAATACCTCCTCCTCGATCTCCCGGGCAAGCATGCTGTACATGGGCTGATTGGAAGTGACCGGCTCAATCGGGTCGAGTTGGTCGAGCTCTTCCTTCCAGCAATTGCAAACCCCGGCCCAGCGTATTTTTCCCTCCCGCCGAAGCTCCTGGAGGGTTTCCCATGACTCGGCCAGATTCTCGGCGGGCTCGGGCCAATGAATCTGGTAAAGGTCGATCCAGTCGCGACCGAGCCGCCGAAGCGAACCCTCCACCTCCTCGCGAATCGTGACGGAGGATATGAACCTCCTAGGTTTCCCGTCCTCCTGTGGAAGTACCCCGCACTTGGTGGCCACGATGATCTCGTCCGCCTTCCATTCCCGGAGGGCTTTGCTGACCGCTTCCTCGGAAACGCCAAAGCCATAGGCATGGGCCGTGTCGATCCAGTTGATCCCTTGCTCGAGGGCCTCGATGATGGCCAGCACGGATTCCTTCTCGTCCTGATCTCCCCACCCCATGCCCCAGTCGCCTCCGCCAATGGCCCAAGTGCCCATCCCTACCCGGGAAAGCATGAGGTCGGAATTTCCAAGTTTGCTCAACTTCATCAAGTCGCAACCTATCAAAGCGTATGTTCGTTGCGAGTTAAAAGAGAGTCATGGCGTAGGACGCTTCCCCTTGAAAGCCGAGCCGTTTTGGGTTTAATGGCAGGCATGAAAACGATCTTCATCACGGGGGCCAGTCGCGGAATCGGCCTCGAGCTCACCAAGCAGCTTCTGACCGAGGGCCATAAGGTCATCGCGAGCTGCCGCAACCCCGAGGACGCCGACGCCCTTCTCGCCTGCAGAGAGAACTCCGACCACCTCGAGATCATGGGACTGCGGGTCGACGAGGAGAACTCCGTTCGCTCCTGCTTCTCTACCCTCGAGCAGGCCGGCCGCGGGATCGACCTCCTCTTCAACAACGCCGGCATCATCGACTGGGACGATCTCCATGCCGTATCCACGGAATCCCTCGAGAAAGTCTACCGCATCAACCTCGTAGGAGCTCTCCTCGTTCTGCGCGGGGCCATCTCCTGCCTTCGTAAGTCGTCCGACCCACTGGTGGTGAACCTTTCCTCTCGACTCGGCTCCATCGCCCTGCGCGGGAACACCCAGCTGGGAGGAGCCATTGCCTACCAGTGCTCCAAGGCCGCCCTCAACATGCTAACCCGGCAGTCGGCCATCGACCTGAGCTCTTTCGGTATCCGGGTGGTATCCGTAAGCCCCGGCTGGGTGCGGACCGACATGGGAGGCGAAACGGCCAAGTACGAGGTCGACGAGTCCGTCCGCCTGATCAGGGCGGCGCTCGGCAACCTACAGCCGACCGCCACCGGAGTCTTCATCGGGGAGGATGGTGCAACAATCCCCTGGTAAGGATAACATTATCCTTGTTACAAACTCCCGGCAGCATCAATATCGATTTCCTATGAATAAAATTTTCCACCTTCTTTGCGCCGGTCTGGCGTTTCCGTTCACCCTCCAGCTCCATGCTCTCGAGGTGGGCGATCGCGCCCCCGATTTCCAAGCGATCGACGACGACGGGAAAAAATGGGAATCCAAGTACTTTCGCGGAAAAAAACTCCTCCTGGTCTACTTCTATCCCGCCGCCATGACTGGTGGCTGCACCAAGCAAGCCTGCGCCTTTAGGAACGACCGCGCTAAATGGAAGGAGAAGGAAGTAGAGGTAGTCGGGGTCAGTGGGGACGAGCATCAAAACCTCGCTTTATTCAAGCGGGCCGAGGGGCTTAACTTCACCCTTCTTTCCGATTTGGACGGCAAGATAGCCAGGGCCTTTGGGGTTCCTGCCGGCAAAGGCGGAAGCATCGACCGCTTCGTGAAAGGGGAAAAGTTTACCCTCAACCGGGGCGTCACCACCAAGCGATGGACCTTCCTCCTGTCCAAGGAAGGCAATGTTCTCTACAAGAACGACAAAGTCCAGGCCGCCCGGGACAGCGAAATGGTCCTGGGATTCCTCGACAAGGACAAGTCTCCCTAGGCATGTCCGATACCCTTACCGGAAAGGATCGGGGAAGGCTCAAGTCGCTCGCCAAGACCCGTCCCGTCGACCTCAAGGTGGGCAAAAAGGGCATCACCGACAACCTGCTTTCGGAAATCAGGCGGTTGATCGAGAACGAACCGCTCTTCAAGCTCCGCCTTTCTCCCGACAAATCCCTGCGGCTCGAGCAGATAACCGAGCTCGAGGGCAAGCTGCCCGTCAGCCTAATCGCGATGGTCGGCAAGACCGCCAGCTTTTTTAAACTAGATCCATGAAAAAACCCGAGCCACTCAATGAAGGGGACCAGATCCCCGACTTCTCGACCACAGACGAGCAAGGAGCCGAAGTATCCGCGTCAGGCTTGCGGGGCAACAGTTTCCTGCTCTACTTCTATCCCCGCGACAACACCCCCGGATGTACCGCAGAGGCCTGTGGGTTCCGCGACCTCTGGAGTGAATTCAAGGGCAAGAAAACCAAGGTTTTCGGGGTCTCCGGAGACTCGATCAAGTCCCACCTCAAGTTCCGGGAGAAGTTCGCACTCCCCTTCCCTCTCCTCATGGACGAGGACCACTCCCTGGCCAAGTCCTTCGGTGTCTGGGGACTCAAGAAATTCATGGGTCGGGAGTTTGAGGGCATCCACCGCATGTCCTTCCTCGTAGACGAGTCGGGCAAAATCCTAAAGGCCTACCACAAGGTCAAGGCTAAGGACCACCCCGCGGAGGTCTTGGCCGACCTTTGATCCTCTGGAAAATCAGGCTTCCAGGACCGCTTCCACGATACCCGAGAAGGCGCGGGAAGTGAGCGATGCGCCGCCGATCAGCCCGCCGTCCACGTCTGGTTGGGCAAGCAGGCCGGCCGCATTCTCTGGCTTCATGGATCCCCCGTAGAGGATGCGCACCGAAGCCCCGGGTCCTTCGCCAAACAACTCCACGAGGACCTTCCTGATGTCTGCGTGGACCTCCTGGGCCATCTCATCGGTTGCCGTCTTGCCGGTGCCAATAGCCCAGACCGGCTCGTAGGCCAAGACTAGGTTCTCCACCGAGGCGGCGGGAAAGTTTTCCAAACCCTCACGGACTTGGGAGCGGACGACTTCCAAGGTTTGCCCGGCCTCCCGCTCCTCGAGGGTCTCGCCAATACAATAGATGGGCTTGAGGTTGTTCTGGACCGCGGCAAGAACCTTCGCATTTACGGACTGGTTGGTTTCCCCGTAGTACTGGCGCCTCTCGCTATGGCCGAGGATAACGAAGCCGACATAGAGGTCGCGCAGCATCTCGGCAGAAATCTCCCCGGTGTAGGCTCCGGAGGCGTGGGGGCTCATATCCTGGGCCCCGAGAATGATCTCGCTTTGCTCAACCAGCTCGGAGGCGGCGGCAAGAGAGGTGAAGGGTGGGCAGACGCAAACCTGGACGGTGGTCTGGGAACCCACCGCGGCATGGATTTCCCTAATCAGATCGGCGGCCTCGCTGGCCGTCTTGTTCATTTTCCAGTTTCCGGCGATGAGGTACTTGCGAGACATGATGAAAGGATTTTGATTGGTTGTTAGGATTGATCCAGAACCGAGACGCCCGGAAGGTCCTTGCCCTCGAGAAACTCCAGGGAAGCTCCTCCCCCGGTGCTCATGAAGGTGACTTGGTCCCCGTAGCCACTCTGGTTAATTGCCTTGACGGAGTCGCCCCCGCCTATGATGGAGATTCCCGAGCCCTCCGAGACCGCCTTGGCGATGGCAAAGGTACCCTTGCTGGAGCCCTCGATCTCAAAAACTCCCATGGGGCCGTTCCACAGAACGGTTCCGGCAACGGCGGCTTCGGCCGCGTAGATATCTGCGGTCTTGGGACCTACGTCCACCCCTTCCCAGCCATCCTCGATATCCCCCTCGACGATCTTGACCTCTCCCAAGGTCTTGGAACCGAAATCGAGGGAATCCGTGACCAGCGTATCGATGGGCAAAAGAAAGCGGACCCCTTTGGCTTCCGCTTTGGCGAGGGCCGCCTTGGCGAGATCCACCTTGTCCGGCTCGGACAGGCTGTCCCCCACGGTCTTGCCGTTAGCGAGGGCAAAGGTGTATGCCATGGCGCCTCCGATGATGATGACGTCCGCCTTGTCGATCAGCTTGTCGATGACGGTTATCTTGTCGCTCACCTTGGCTCCGCCCAGGATCACAACGAAAGGCCGCTCCGGGCTCTCCGTCTTCCCTCCAAGAAATTCAAGCTCTCTCTCGATGAGATAGCCGGAAACCTTCTCCGGCAAAAGCTCGGCCACGCCGTAGGTCGAGGCATGAGCCCGGTGAGCGGTACCGAAGGCATCATTGACGTAAAGGTCGGCCAAGGAGGCCAACTGACCGGCGAAAGCCGGATCGTTATCCGTCTCACCGGAATGGAAGCGGAGATTCTCCAACAGGACGACCTGCCCGTTATCGAGGGCCCCGACCGCATCTACGATCCCCTCTCCCACGCAATCATCAAGAAAAAGTACTGGAATGGAGAGCTTATCGGCCAAGGATCTGGCGACGGGGGCCAGGCTCATCGAGCCAACGCGTTCCCCCTTGGGACGGCCCAGATGGCTGGCCAGGATCACCCGGGCGCCTTCCGAGATCAGTTTGCGGATGGTGGGAAGGGCGGCGTTGATACGAGTCTCGTCGGTGATGGTTCCGTCCGGATCGAGCGGAACGTTGAAATCCACACGGACGAATACGCGCTTACCCTCAAGTTCTACGTCGTCAATGGTCTTTACCTTGGGCATGGCTTACTGTGCTTGGAAGATTCCGGGAAGGAATTCCCTCCCTTGCCGATTAAAGATTGGGGTCTTCGATTGAATCAGAGAAAGGCGGAGACCCTCTTCAGAAGGTCGACGCAACGGTTGCTGTACCCCCACTCGTTGTCGTACCAGGACACGAGCTTGAAGAAGGTATCGCTCAACCCCATCCCGGACCCGGCATCAAAGATGGAGGAGTCCGGGCAATGAATGAAGTCTGAAGAAACCACCTCGTCCTCCGTGTAGCCGAGAATCCCTTTTAGGGAACCCTCTGAGGCTTCCTTCATCTTGGCGCAGATCGCCTCGTAGCTGGTGGGTTGCTCGGTCTTGACGGTCAAGTCGACTGCCGAAACCGTGGGGGTCGGAACGCGGAAAGCCATTCCCGTCAGCTTGCCCTGCACCTGCGGTAGGACGAGACCCACCGCCTTGGCCGCGCCGGTGGTGGAGGGAATGATGTTGATGGCGGCGCCACGGCCACCCTTCCAGTCCTTGACCGAAGGCCCGTCCACTGGTTTCTGGGTCGCTGTGTAGGCGTGAACGGTCGTCATGAGACCTTCCACGATCCCGAAATTTTCCAGCACGACCTTGACGATGGGGGCCAAGCAGTTGGTGGTACAGGAAGCGTTGGAGACCACGTCGTCCTCGGCCGTAAGGTCACCGTCGTTGACACCCAGTACAATGGTGCGAACATCGCCCTTGGCGGGTGCGGAAATGATCACTTTCTTGGCTCCCGCCTCAATATGACCGGCGGCCAGTTCCTTGGCCACGAACAAGCCCGTACACTCGATAACCACGTCGACCCCTAGCTCGCCCCAAGGAAGAGCGGCAGGACCCTCACGGAGGGCCAGGCAGCGAATTTCCTGCCCGTTGACGACCAGAGAATCCTCGGAAGGAGCCTCGACCGTCCCATTAAAGCGACCCTGAGTAGAATCGTACTTAAGAAGATAGGCCAAGTTGTCGGAGGGGACCAAGTCGTTGATGGCGACGACCTCGAACTCATTGCCAAGCAATCCTTGGTCGACGAGTGCGCGAAAAACCAGACGGCCAATGCGACCGAAACCATTAATTCCAATTTTAGTAGACATTTACGTGGTATTTGTAAGTTAGGTATATCTTGAAAGAGAGAACATGAAATGAAGAATGCTCCGAAAATGGCAAGGCTTTAAGTGAAAAGTTAGCCGGCACTCAACGAGGGAAGCCCTTGCCTGAGGGAAGCGACGCAGGAACGAGTGACCGAAGGGCTCAGGCTAGGCATTCTCGAGGATCCCGCAGAAATCTTCGGTCAACTCGAGTTCACTGCGGACGTCCTCGATAACCTTGCCTAGGTGATCGATGCGAAGGCGGGCCAAGAGGGCATCGGAAGGAGTATCCGCAGCTTCATGTCCACTGAAGCCGAACTCAAGGTCGTTCACGATCCAGTTCGCCACGATGACCAGGTCGATCAAGTCGCTGGTATCAGAATCGAGGCGTACTTTCTGTCTCTTGTCGGGGTTGGGCTCGTGGTGCCATCGAACGACACCCTCCACGGCACCGGAAAGTCCCCAGTGCCTGCAGATCAAGTATCCCAGGTAGTCGTGCCTCGGACTGCCGTTGGATAGTTCCGCCTGGAAAAAGTTGATCTTCTGATCGAGGGCAGTCTGTGAGTCGAGCAGGAAAAGGTTGTCGTTGTTGTCCTCATCGAGCTTGAAGCGGGCCACCTTGCCGATGTCGTGAACCAGCCCGCAGGTATAGGCCGTCTCGTGCCAAGACCTTCCGAGATACTTGGCAATGGCCCGGGAAGCGGCCGCGACCCCCATGCTGTGCTTCCAGAGGCCCTCAAGGGAAAACCTCTGTTCCGCAGACTCCTTGCCTGCAAAGACCTTAAAGACCGACGTCGTGAGGATGACGTCCTTGATCTTGTCGAACCCAAGGGCACCGATGGCCTCGTTGGCATCGGTGACTTTTTCCCGGTTACCCCGGTAGAAAGTGGTATTCGCGATCCTCAGGATGCGGGTACAAATCGACTGATCGGTAACCATAACCTCTTCCACCTGCTGGGTGGAAGTGTCCGGATTCTCCAAGATATTCGTGAGCTCGTTGACGATGATCGGCAGGGTCGGAAGGTTCCGCTGAATCTGCTGGATCAAAGCCTCGTAATCTACCATCCCCGTATTGGATTCCATAACCCTCATGATAGCTTTGAGGAGGGGGTTTCGACAACTACAAACTATTGTAAACGGGGGATTTCCGAAGACGGTAAAGCGTCCAAAGAGTGAATCCGATACAAAACCAGATAAAAAAATCAGTGTAGCCTTTGCGGGGAACTCCATTTGATCCTGAAAATTGCATCTCCAGGATGGAAGCTCCCTCGAAGAAAATGCTTCCGCTCTCATCCATGAGAACGGAACGTCGATACCCTCGAGGATCAATCCAGCCGGACCACCCCGCATTGCCGCACCTGAGGACGGGAATACCGTTCTCCACTGCTCTCAGGACGGAATGAGCCGCGTGTTGATAGGGACAACCTTCCTCGCCGAACCAGGCGTCATTGGTGGTAACGAAGAGAAAGTCGGCCCCATGGCGGACGCTCTCCCTGACCAGTTCGGGAAAAATATCCTCATAGCAAACGAGAGAGCCGACCTCGTAGGGGTTACCCCGACCGTCATCAAGGGTAAAGGAAAAAGGATCCTTGCCCGTACCGAAGCTGCCTACCGGGCCTACCATCCTGCGCAAGCCCGGAATCCATTGGAAGGGATAGGGCACGTATTCTCCGAATGGAACCAGCACCCGCTTGGAGTAGGCCTCGGGGGAGAGCCCTTGTGCCGGCGAGACCCTCGAGATTGTGTTGTAGGAGGCTTCCTCCTCCCTCACAACCGCCCCGACGAGCAAGGGGACGCCCGCTTCCCGGGCGAGCTCCTCGACCCAGATGGGGTCTCGATTGATGGAATAAGGAGTGGAAGCCTCGGGCCAGACGATCAGGTCGGGCGTCATCAGGGACAGGAATCGAGTCTGCCTCCTAAGGACGTCCTTGTGCAGGGCCGCGTTGTCTCCCTCCCATTTATTCTTTAGGTAGGGCTGACAAACGCCCACCTTCACCTTCATGGAGTCACCTTCTGTCCCTCCGTGATCTGCGAGGAAAAACGGGCTCACCATGACCGTCAGGAGGAGGATGCCCGCATATAGATCCGGGCAAAGGGACGAAAGGACGCCCCCCGTGCGTTTCCTCCTGCGCACCAGCAGGTGATGTACGTAGGAAGCCAGAGACAAGTTGAAGAAAACCAGAAAGAAGGAGACGCTCCACGCCCCCGTCCATGGCAAGGTCTGGAGAATGGCGGGTCTCTCCCATTGCGTAACGGACAAGGGACACCAAGGAAAACCTAGGGTAAACTGGCACCGGGCCCACTCGATCGCAACCCAAGCCGCGGAGAGAGCCGACATGGTGAAAAGCCTTTCAGCGAAGCCCGCTTCAAGAGCCCTGGGAAGCAACCTTCGGGCAAGCAGAAACCACGGCAGGTTGTAGAGGGCAAGCAGGAATGCCGCCCCCGCCATACCGGAAGGGGTTACGTGCCTGATCCAGCCGACCAGGGCGACGTGATAGGCGCAACCGGCAAGAAAGAACGCAACCGCGACTTTGCGCAAACCAGGCCGAAAATAAAACCAGAGCAGACAGGGAAACAAAAAGAAATAGGCCGACTCGGCCGATTCCCTAGGAGGCTGCGCGGCAAGCAAAAAGCCGTAGGTCGAAAAAGCGGCGGCCATCGCCGCCCACCAGTCCCGCAAAATCGCGACCAAACTAAGTCGGAGGGAGTGTATGCTCACGCCCTCCCCCTTTCCAAGACCGGTTTGCCCTTTCGCGAAGCAAGCCCCTCGAAGGGTTCGAGGGGAAAATCCATTTGCTCCCGTCCTTCCAAGATCATGAAGCGCTCGCAAACGAGGAAAAGCTCATCCCGGGTCCGCGATCTCCTCATCGCGTATAGAAATTCGCCCCCGGCGTCCACCGAGAGACCCACGAAGTTGAGGAATTTCTTCATCCTCCCGACATGGCCTTTCTCGGAGATGCCGGGCTTGGCCAGAGCATTGAAGAGATCCTCAAAGTACCTGAACAAGTCTCCCATCTTGGGCCGGAAGACTGGCGAACCGGACTGCATTTCCCTGATCTGCCTAAAAATCCATGGGTTGCGAATGGCCGAGCGTCCCACCATGACGCCATGGGCTCCTGTCTTTTCCCGCAGGCGAAGAGCGTCCCTACAGGTGTCCACGCTTCCGTTCAGAAGAACCGGGCACGAAAGATTCTCTACGGCACGGGCAACGTGAGGGTAACTCGGAGCGGCCTCATAGCCACCCTTGACGGTTCTTGCGTGAACGCTCACCAGACCGACTGCGCTTTCCTCGATGATCTCGAGAATATCCCCGAAAAAGCCATCGTCCTCGAATCCGATTCGCATCTTGACTGAGAGGAGGGAGGTCGCCTCCTCGGAAAGAACGTCTAGAATCCGTCTTATCTTGTCGGGCTCACGCAGGAGGCCTCCACCCACGTTCTTGCGGTAGACCCGGGGAGCCGGACAACCCAGATTAAGGTCGATTCCGGCAATTGGCTGGGCGTTGACCTCGCGGGCTACCCTGCGCAAGTCCTCGAGGTTTTCCCCGATCAACTGAGCAAAAACCGGTCGCCCGCCCGGATTTTCCGTTATGGACGAAAGGATTTCCGGATCGACCCGGGAGTGGGCGTGCACCCGGATGAACTCGGTAAAGAAGAAATCCGGACTTCCCCGTCGAGCCACCACCTTCATGAAAGGCAGGCCGGTAACGTCTTGCATGGGAGCCAAGGCGGTCGGCCAATCGCCCGCGACCATGGATTGGGGAAGATTCGAGGCAAGGGATGATTTCTGAGCCGAAATCACGGCATTTCGCTCTGGGAAACGGCCTTAGTCCTGCTTGCGGAGGATGCGCTCGAGAATCTCGGACATGTCCTCCACGTTGTCCAGGACCTTCTGGGCCACGTGAATTGGCTGCTTCATCTGCAGGGCCAGAACGATGGAGTCGCTCGGACGAGCGTCCAGCTCAATGATTTTCTTCCCCAGCTCGTTCTCCATTCGGAGGATGATGCGGGCGAAGAAAGTGCCCTCGTCGACGTCGTTGATGAGGACTCGCTCGATGGAAGTTTCCAGTCCCTTGAGAATCAGTCCGATCAGGTCGTGCGTGAGCGGCCTTTCCTTCTTTACTTGGTTCATCGTCATATTGATCGCATTCCCGATGGCGGGATCAACGTAGATGACGAAGGTCTTTTCGTCGTTGCCCAGAAAGATGGCGCAGCCATTGGAAGTAGGCATCACTCCCTTTACCGAGACTTCAGAGGAGTCATTATTCATCTTGTCATTATCCTCTTTGTTGCTTTCGTTCGCAAGCACTTATAGAAGACAACCGAAGTTTCCCTTGGATCCACAAGAAACAGACCCTCGCAAGCCGAATCTTTACCTGATCGGCTTCATGGGGACGGGCAAGACCTCGGCCGGCGAACTGGCCGCGGACAAACTGGGCCTGCGCTTCCTCGACTCGGACCGAGAAATCGAGAAGGCAACCGGCCTCGATGTTGCGGCTATTTTCGAGCGCGAAGGTGAAGACGCCTTCCGCGAAAAGGAAAGAGCGTTCATCCTCCAAGGTCATCCCGGATGTGGTTGCCTCGTCTCCTGCGGAGGAGGCCTCCCCGTGCCCGAGGGAATGCTCGTTCAACTAAAGGAGAGAGGATTGGTCTTTGCCCTGTGGGCCGAACCGCAGACCATCTACGAGAGAACCCGCGATAACCCGAGGCGCCCACTTCTGCAGGTTTCCGATCCCCTTTCCGAAATCACCGATTTGCTCAAGAAGAGGGAATCCGTCTACCTGCAAGCCGACAAGGTCATATCGACCGAGATGCGCTCGACCAAGGCCGTCGCCGACCTCATCACGCGATCCTACGAGGAAAACCCTTCCTCTGCCTAGAGCCCGGCGAAACGATTCGCCTTCTCCACGAAATCGGATGGAGGACGTACCACCTTGCCCTCCGCCGAGACGAAGGCATGGGTCGTTTCCCCAGTTACAAGAACCTCTTCTTCCCTCAGGACCTCATACCCTGCCTCGATACGAACAAGGGGAAGATTCTTGATTTCCACTCGGACTGTGAGACGGTCGTCAAAATGGGCAGGGGAAAGAAAATCAGCCCGACAGCTCAGGACCGGCAGGTAGAAGCCATCCTTCTCGAGGGAGGAATAAGGGCACCCCATCAGGTCCAGTAGTTCAATCCGGGCGGCCTCGAACCAAGTGAAGTAGTTGGCGTGGTAGACGATGCCCATCTTGTCGGTCTCCTGGTAACGGACCCGAACCTCAACGCTTGCAGATAGCATGAACTTGCCTTACCTCATTACTCCTCATTCTACAACGAATCTTTACATGGCCATAAGCAAGAGGGAAAGAACCCTGTCCATCTGGATCGGCATCGCGATCGGCGTCGCCTGCTCTTCCATGCTTTTTCGCTACGCCTTGGAAGAGAAGGAGGAACGCTCCAGCAACCGTCCCGGAAACTACGATTCTCTGCTCACTGCATCAGAGGGCAAGCCTTTCGCCCCTCTGCCTGAGGCTGTTACCAGCATTATTCCAAACGGGATCGTGATCTATTTCGACCGAAATGATTCCGTGTCACTCGTTCCGCCGGTGACCTCCAGCATGAAATGGGTCATCGAGACGGCAGGGTCGTTCCGCTCCGAGCGCCTTTTCATCCTGGTCGAGAAAAACCCCAATCCTTCCGTTTATGACTGCTACCGGGCTTCCGAGCTTTACCTTGCCCTTGTCCCGGGCGTCAGCGAGCAAAGGCTGGAAAAGGCCCTGGACGAAGATCGCTTCAGGATCATCGGCCGCAATGAGGCCACCCGCGAATGCATCGTTCAGATCAAGGACTTCTCACCGGCCGGCATCCGTTCCTCGCTAAGGGAACTAAGCGATGTGGAAGGGCTCGTCGAAGGCGTTCGGCTAAGCCCTTGGAAACCGAGAAACTAACTGCCTGAAAACCCCTTATTCTCGTTGACCGCGAGGGTATTTTACTACATCATGGTCCTTTCATGGGGATGGTTCCGTCAACGGGTCTCTACCCCTGCCCCAGAACTACTTACCAAGCCTCCAAATATCGTGAACGTAGAAATCAAGGAAGCGGGAGACGCCCGCAAGGTCGCACTAGTCACCTTTGACTCCGAAGAAGTCTCCGAGCAGGAGAATCAAGTGTGCAGGGAATTCGGCCGTATGGCCAACGTTCCCGGCTTCAGGAAGGGCAAGGCTCCTCCCCAGGTCATTCGCAAAAGATACTCCAAGGAAATGCAGGAGGAGCTCAACCGTAAGGTTTCCACAACCGCTTACGAGGCGGTGCTCGAGCACAAGGACATCAAGGTTTACTCCATCCTCAAGGTGGATGCAGGGGAAGTGGCGACGGATACGCCCGCCACGGTCGAAATCACCGTCGACGTGGAACCGGACTTCGACCTTCCCGATTACGAGGCATTCGAGTTGACCGTTCACCCGACCGAGGTCTCTGACGAAGACGTGGATAAGGAACTTGATTCTCTCCGGGACCAACGGGCTTCATTCGAGGAGGTCGACCGGGCCGTCGCCGAGGGGGACTTCGTAAAGTGTTCCTACGAGGGATCTCTCGATGGGTCTCCAGTTGCCGATCTTCTCCCGGACAAGCCGATGTATGGTAAGCAAAGCAACACCTGGGAGGAAGCCGGTCAACCCAAGGGACTGGGCGTCGATGCCATTTCCAAGGGAGTCCTAGGCATGTCGAAGGATGAAAAAAAGGAAGTGGAGGCCGAATTTGAAGAAGATTTCGAGCTCGCCCCCCTTGCCGGGAAAAAGGTGATTTACTCCCTTGAAATCCACGAGGTCCGTGAGAAAAAAGCTCCCGACCCGGAGGACGAGTCTTTCCTGGAGGCCTTAAAGGCCGAGAGTCTGAACGACCTGAAGGACAAGATCAGGAAGGACTTGGAGATGAGAAAGGAAAGGGAAAACGTCGACGGCAAGAGGGCCCAGGCCACCCAGAAAATTCTCGAATTGCCCGATTTCCCCTTACCGCAGCAAGCAGTTGAGGACGAATCCAAGACCATCTTCGAGCAACGCATTCAAAGAGCGGCCCAGCAGGGAGCCAAGCAGGAGGACATCGAAGCCAAGCGGGACGAACTATGGAACGAATCTCAAGTTCAGGGCCGTGCCCGGGTCAAACTGACCCTTGTGCTGGGCAAGATCGCAGAGGAGGAAAAGGTTGAGGTGAGCAACGAGGATTTGGCTCAGGCCGCCACCCGGGAAGCCATGATGCGAAGGGTGGATCCGCAAGCCTACGTTAAGGAACTTTCTCAGGACCGGGCCCGCATAAGCCGGCTCAGGGAGGACATTCTCTACGACAAGACTCTCGAACTCGTCGCATCCAAGGGCAA
>CEUU01045899.1_pt1 | contig 26345 bp, 24 predicted proteins | sample 531321 | NCBI WGS metagenome assembly CEUU01 (sample SAMEA2622658, study PRJEB7988) | marine metagenome | isolation source: saline water (ENVO:00002010), including
AAGGACCTACAGAAACTTTTTCTTGAAGTCCAATCCTGCCCCTCTTAAGGAGAGTCCTACATCTTGCTGCTAATTCTTCAAGACCAAAAGGTTTCCTCAAAACGTCATCAGCTCCCTCATCTAATAAAGTTACCAATGCTTCAACACCAGATCTTGCAGTGAGAACAATTACAGAGCAACCAAGTTGATGAGCCAATCTCATGGCTGAGTTATGCTCTAATATTTCAGCACTTACAAGTAAGTCTGGTGATTGTTCCCTACATAAATCAATTGCTTCTGCTGCAGAACCTACAGCAGCTGCAAGATGCCCGTCCTGGCGAAGTCTTTGTACGAGGACAGTTCTTAAGGTGGGGTGGGGTTCAACTACAAGTACTCTCGAAGGGGTTTGAGAAGTAGTAGGCAATTGTGAATTACCAGGAGTTGAAGCTAAGATTTGCTCAGTTGATTGCATTCTTAATTACTGTTTGACCAGGCAATTTATTTTCATCCTTAATAAGGTATAACAAATGCAAAATAAAAATCGGAATCTCTCGAGTTATGACATCATTTGAAAACCCAAAAGCAATTCGACATTTTCAATCAATTTGTGACAATTGCCAAGACCTCATAAATCAATTTCATAATCAATCTGATATCAAATTGTTTAGTGATGGATATCTCCAAGCCTTAAGGAATAGCAATGCTTTAGAGCTAAAAGATCAGGAAAAATTAGAGAAATTAGTATTAAAATGGATTAATGATCCATCTAGTTTTATAGGACCAGATGGAACACAAATGAACCAATTTCTTAGGTAAAAAAATAAATATATTTATTAATTTTTATTAACTTTAAAGTATTTATACTTAAACAATGTTTTAAGACGCTAATTCAATTTCAATTTTTTCTTTCAATTGACCAGAGTTATACATTTCGATGAGAATATCAGATCCTCCTAAAAATTCTCCTTTTAAGTAAACTTGCGGAATCGTAGGCCAATTTGAAAATTCTTTTATACCCTCTCTTATTTGAAAATCACTTAAAACATCAAATGTTGAAAATTCAATACCCAAGGAATTGAGTATCTGAACAACATTATTTGAGAAACCACATTGGGGCATTAATTTCGTACCTTTCATAAAAACCATCACAGGACTAGAATCAATAAGTTTTTGGATCTTATCTTTAATTTGGTTTTCCATAAATTAATTTGGTGTTTGAGTTTTCAAAGCCAGAGCATGAATTGCTTCTGAAGCTAATTCACTCTTTAGAGCAGAATACACTAGCTGATGTTGTTTAACCAATGATAAGCCATCAAAAACCGGAGAAGTGACAGTAACTTGAAGATGATCGTTACCATTGAATGTCTCAACCGATACTTGAGAATTTGGAATAGTTTTTGTAATTAGGTTAATTACTTCTGTTTTTGTAACCATTTAATCTCTTATATACCTTTGTATGGAGTTTCAACAAATCCAAGGTTAATTAATTCATTATATGCAGATTTGCCCTCTGGGCTTGATGGAGACATTAATCTAATAATTTCAACAAGTAATGGCACTGCTACTTCAGGCTGGTTTCTTCTCTTATAAAGTTCTGATAGCTTAGAATTGGATTCAGCCCATATTTTTAAAGATTTTCTACCTTTTATATCCATTTCTCTTGGAATTCTTGCATCCAAGCCTCTAAAAGATCCATTCAAATCCCTGAAAAAGCCAGAAAGTTGTTTAGCTAGATTTCTAGCATTATCGTATGACTCTTTAGCCTTATCAAAATCACCATTATTTATATACTTATCTCCCATATTGAGAAATTCCTGAACTTTATTAATAGAAAATTGATCATTCTTACTTAATAACACTTTATAGTTTTCAGGATTATTCTTCGAGGCAAAAGCATAATCTGAGACTAAAAATGGTCCAATGGAGATGATAAAAAATGTGATAAATTTAAGAAATTTCATAATTAAAATTTTTCTTAAGTAATGTAGCTGAATTAACCCTTACCTTCCTACTAGGCTTAAGGCCTTTAATTCCGCATCATTAATACTTTTAAAAAGAATAGCATTAAAGTCTCCAATTGAAGAATTAGCAAAGTCCTTAAGGTTGAGCGGCTTCTCAATACATAATGCAACCTTACAACCTAATTTTGGTTTAATTTGACTATAAGCAATACCTATAGGAACTATTTTTACAGGGGCTCCTCTCTTCATTGCAAGTTTTGCTAATCTAAAAAGTCCTTGTTTAAGTTGAACTTTTTTGCCATATTTATTAATCTTTCCTTCTGGAAAAATCACAAGCTGATTTTGTGAAAGTATTAGATTTATTGCATATCTAAGGGAAAACATACTTGGAAATTCTTGATTAATAGAAAAACATCCTAATCTTCTTAAGAACCAACCTTGTATCCCTTTCATTTCAGGAGTTGTGACCATAAATCTACAATCTTTTTTAGTAACTCTTCTACCTGTGGCATAAGTTAAAATCAATCCATCCCATCTGGATCTATGAGTGGGAGCTAAAATTAATGAACCTTCTGTGTATTCCAAGTATTCTCTACCTTGAATTATTTTATTTCTAAAGAAATATCTCATCAAAATATCTTGAGTAACCCACATTGCAAGAATCGCAAGGAAAGGTTGTACACCATATGAAATATCAAAACTTTTCTTATTCAAAATTTTAAAATTAATAATTTATTATAAAACTTAATCCCTTAGATTAATTATATTGGTTATTATTGGGCAGTTAAAGCATCGTCTTTTAAAACTTTTTGAACATTATCTATGGCATCTCTTGGAGTAAATATTGATCATATTGCCAATGTACGACAAGCCAGAAAAACAATTGAACCAGACCCAGTACAATTTGCATTTTTAGCAGAATTAGGAGGAGCTGATTCAATAACTGTTCATTTAAGAGAAGACAGGAGGCACATCCAAGACAGAGATTTGTTTTTACTAAAAGAAACTATTAAAACAAAACTTAACTTAGAAATGGCAGCTACCGAAGAAATGTTAAATATTGCCAAGGATATAAGGCCTAACTACGTAACAATAGTCCCTGAGAGAAGAGAGGAAGTAACTACTGAGGGAGGTTTGGATATCTCTTCAAATAAAGATTTTTATTTAGAGTTTGTTAATAATTTAAAAGAATCTAATATTAAAGTGAGTGCTTTTATTGATCCGTTAATTTCACAAATTGATTCAGCGAAACATATAGGATTTGAATTAATTGAACTACACACAGGCAATTATGCAAATTCGGCAAACGAAAGACAATTTGAGGAACTTCAAAGAATAATTGAATCAACCTATTATGCCTCTAGCTTAAATCTAATAGTCAATGCTGGTCATGGACTAAACTATCAAAATGTAACTAAAATCTCATCAATAGATAATATTAATGAACTCAACATTGGGCATAGCATTGTATCAAGAGCTCTTGCTGTTGGTCTTGAAAAATCTGTAAGAGAAATGAAAACCCTTATTTCAAATAAATTATCAATATGAAAAAATATTACTTCATCGCCGCAAGTAAGAAATTCCTTACCGAAGAAGAACCTCTTGAGGAGATACTTAAAGAAAGGAAGAGAAACTATAAAGAGAATAATAAGGAAATTGATTTTTGGCTTCTTGTGAAACCATCTTTTTTGAGAGCTTCTGAATTACGCGATCTTTATAAAAAAATACCTTCTCCTCAAGCAGCAGTAATTTCAACTGATAAAAAATTTATAACTTTTTTAAAATTAAGGTGTGAATTTGTTGCTTATGGAGAATTAGATTTACCAAATTCAGAAATCCCTAATCCCCTTTCTGTTGAAGAATAAAAAAATAATTGTTATACATTTACAACACAAACAAGATTGAATTAATTAGCGAAATCATTGCAAAAGAATTATTACTAAATCCTCCATTCGTAACTGAAAAAATAAATATATCAGCCCATAATTTTTTTCTAAGTAAATGGATAAGAGACCAAATAACAAAAATCAATGGCATAAGTACTTTATATGAATTTCAAACCATAACAGCTTTTACAGAGGGCATATTAGAAAAAGTTTTTCCTGAAAATCGCTTTATTTGCTGGAATTATGAATCAATAAAATGGAATGTCATAAATCACTTGAGTGATTTGCACGAATATAATGAATCATGGCCTATAAAAAATTGGATTAATAAATTTATTGAAAGTAAACAAATTATTAATCAAGACATCTACAAGTTAGCATCAAAGATCTCTAAAATGTATACAGAATATATCTTGTACAGACCAGAAATTATTTATAAATGGGATAAAACAAATCTTAACTCTAAAAACTTATTTAATGGGTTAAATAAAGATCAATTTTGGCAACCAATTTTATATAAATTGATTGAAAAAGATACATTAACTAAACCCAATTGTATTTATATACAGGAGATAATTAATAATATTAATAAATTTAGTTATAAATTCAAGGAAATATTTCCTAATGATATATATATAATTGCAATTAATAATCTTTCAAAATTGCAGATTGACTTTTATTCAGAAATATCAAAATTTATAAATGTAAAATTATTTATATTATTTCCAGGAGACGATTTATGGAAAAGAATAAATATCATAGAAACAAAAGAAGTTAATTATATAAATAATAAGAATTTTTCTCAAACAATAAGAATTGAAAAAATTTTTGGCAAATATGGAGCAAATTTTCAAAAATTAATTGAAGAAACTATTTTTGAAAAAGAGGTAAAAAGTAATATTAAGAACATATATGTTGACCCAACAATATATTTAAATAAATCTCAAGATAAATTATTATTGCATCAAATTCAAAAGAAAATTATTAATAATAATTTTAATTTAATTAGATCTAAAAATGATAATTCCTTTATTTTTAGAGGATTAAATAATTTATTAGAAGAATTAAAGTTTATAAAAAATAGCATAATTCAAATAAAGATTTCATGTAAAGATATAAATTACAATGATATGATGATTGTTACTCCAAATTTAAATAATTTAAAACCTTATTTAAAGTACGTATTTAATTCTGAAATAAAGTTACCTTATTTTATAGCTACAGATAATTTTTTCAATTCTTTCAACGTTTATAATCTATTATTAAATCTATTAGATATCTCAAGTAATAAATTCACATTAAATGATTTACGAGAATTTTTAAGTTATCCAATAACTCAATTGATATTTGACTTCAAAAATAATGAGAAAGAAGAGATTTTAAATTTATTAATAGAATCTGGATTTGATTGGGGAATTGATTCTAAAGAACGACATCATGAGTTTGAAAATAGCTTAGATTGGTGCATTGAAAGAATAATTTTAGGAATTATGTATGAACATGATTTTTATTTAAAAGAAAAAAGACTAAAACCTTATTTACCAAAAAACACAAATATAGATATCAATAAATGGATAATGATTTTAATCAAATTTAAGGGAATTATTAATTTACTAAGAAGTACAAATTCATATGATAATTGGGTATTAATTATAAAAAATATTCTCTCCGGCTTCAAAAATATAAATGATGTTATTAATACTGAAATAGATAAGATTAATGAAAGTTTGAAAAATTACTCAAATTTTGTAGATTCCAAAATATGTATAGAGATAAATGTATTAAAAGAAATATTAAAAAAATGCTTTGAAAATAAAAATAATAATCTTGATAGAAGAAAAGATGAAATACTTATTAGCGATATTGAAAAGACAAGACTTATTCCTCATAAAGTTATTTATCTAATCAATATGAATGAAGATTATTATCCAAGGAAATTTAGGACAGAACATAATAATCTTATAAATAATAAATATATATTTGGTGATCCATCAGCTTTTGATAAAGAAATTTATTTATTTTTAGAATTATTAATTTCTTGCAGATTTAAATTTGTTGTTACCTGGTCAAATTACGATAATAACTTTTGTAAATTGGGCATATCCCCTCAAGTAAGACAATTAATTTCATTTATTGAAAATAATATTGATAAAATTCCTAAAAATAATTTAGTAAAAAATATAAAAAACTTAGATTACTTTCTTATTAATAATGAAAAAAATTATCCTGAAAATATTAGGAATGGATTCATTAAATCTTTTGATTGGAATGAAAATTCATTCAAAAATAAAACATATAAAATATCTGAATTAATTCATTGGTTTAGAACTCCCCAACTTTATTGGTTAAATAACAAAAGTATTTACCCAAAAACAAAATTCAACCACAATTATAGTGATGAGTTAATAAGTAACTATCAGAAATTTAAATTAATAAATGATCTATTGAAAAAAGCTTATTTAGATAAACAAAACTTTAATGATGAAATAACTAATTTGGATATAAAAGAGCAGTTAATTATGAGCGGTATTATTACTCCTGGGAATAGTATTTTTATTAGGGAATTAGAAATAAATGAATTAATAAAAAGCTTTAAATTAAATATGGAAGAATACAAAAAGATTAATAAAATATACCTTAAATCAAATTTAAATAAAGTAGAGTATTTGACCTGTAATAATCATATTGTCGAGATATTTCATTCGAAACTTAACCTCGCGAAAAAATGTGAAATCTGGATAAGGCTTCTTTTTGCCTCTTCATTACAAAATAATATTTCTAAGACACATGTTATTTATAGAAACGATAGTAAATATAGAAAATTAGTTCTAAATACTCAAGGCAAAGTAAATGCCACTAAAATATTAACTGAATATATTGATATATATAAAAATTTTCTTCAAATTTGTTTACCATTGCCTCCTGAAAGTTCGTTCAAATATGTTGATGCAATTATTAAAAATAAAGATCCTGAAAAGGCATTCACAGAATCCTGGCTGGGTAATAGTAATTTCTTTAAGGGCGAAAATAGCAATCCAGAAATGCAACTTTGTTTTGGCTCCGAAAAAGATCCAGAATTTTTCTTAAGAAATAAAAATTTACAAAAATTATCTTTAAGATTATATAAACCACTAATTGAAGCCTTTGAAAAATAATTTACATAACAATAATAGAAAAGTTAGGAATGCTAAGTACCCTTTATTTGATTTAGCAATTGTAATGACGCAATTTATATTAATTTCCTTACATTTTGTAAAAGTAAAATACTTAAATCAAAAGATATTTGAAGAGGAAAATATATTACCTAAGTTAATCAGTAATTCTCTTATTATTTTCGGAATTATTTTAATCATTTTTTCATTTAACGCATTAGGTAAAAGCTTATCTCCTCTTCCAAGTGTAAAAAAAGATAGCAAATTAAAAACAACTGGCATTTATAAATTCATGCGACATCCAATGTATTTCTCAGTTATTTCAATTTCAATAGGTTTTTTTCTTAGGTCGTTAACAATTTATAATTTCTTCTTAACAATACTATTATTTTTAGTTATTTTATTAAAAATTAATATTGAGGAAAAATATTTAACTAAAAGTTTTCCTAAATATGAGAGTTATAGAAGAAAAGTAAAAATTTAGAAACTATATTATGGATTTAAATAAAATAGAGTTAAATAATGGTTTTAGATTAATAGAGGCTAGTGCAGGCACGGGTAAAAGTTATACTTTGGCACATATTGTTCTAAGAAATATAATTGAAAATAAATTACAGCCTGAAAATATACTTTTACTGAGCTTTACAAAAAACACTTGTAATGATTTAAGAAATAAAATCATTGCAAGAATCAATGAATTTAGAAATTATTGTGCCACAAAAAATAATAAAATAATAGACTATACATTGATTAATTTACATGAGAATTATAGAAAAGATAAAAAAACAGATCTAGAGTTAATAAGTAATTTGGATCATTCTATTTCAAATATAAATAAGATCTTAATTTCTACTTTTCATGGCTTTTGTCATAGAATTCTAGAAGAATATGATTTAGAATTATCTACAAATTTAGGCTCTAAAGTTAAAAATGATTTAGAAGATTTATATCTTAGTATATTAGATGATTTGTGGATTGAAGATTTTTATAGTATCAACAGTGAAATAATAAAGAGTATCGATAATAAAAAGATTAAGACTAAATATAAAGATATTAGTAAAATTAATAAAAAATTTCTTTCTAAAATCTTAAGCGAAATTGATAATGAAAATATATATAAATTTAAAGAGAAAGAAAAAGAAAACTTTAATATAGATAATTATCTTATTGAATATGTAAACAAACATTGGAAACAATTTTGCAGAAAATGGAATGAGCAAGGAGAAGATCTATTTTTTCATTTAAAGAAACTTGGAAAATTAATTGAAACTAAGGGCTATAAAAGTAAAGTTTATTCATCTAAACCAAAAAATAAATTTAAAAATATAACTGAATGGATAAATGAAATAAATAAAAAGATTGAACAAAATAATATAGAAGAATGCATATATCAGATCACAAAAGATGATCTATTGACAAAATACTTTTATAGTAAATCTATTAAAAAAGAATTGCAGAAATATCTTATAGAGTTTGATCTATCAAAATTTGAAGAATTAGAAGAATCTATATATCTGATAAAAGATAACTTTTTCAATGAATTTATAAGAATATTCATAAGCAAGGCTTACTTAAAATTAAAAAATTTAAAAGCCCAATTATCTATCTTAAATTATAATGACCTTATTAAAAATGTTGAAAAAAACTTTCTTAATGATAATTATTCAGAGAATAGAAGTATTAACTTTATAAGGAATAAATATAAATGTATCTTAATTGATGAATTTCAGGATACTGATAATATACAATGGCAAATTATAAAAAAATTATTCAAAGATAATAATCATTGTCTAATTTGCGTAGGAGATCCAAAACAAGCTATATATAAATTCAGAGGTGGAGATATTGAAACTTATCTAAATGCAAAAAAAGATTCAGAGAAAATATATTTTCTTTTAGATAACTATAGATCTTCCAAAAATTTATTAAATATAATAAATACTTTTTATTCAAAAGGTCTTCTAAATTCAAATATTAATTATATAAAATTGAATTCAAAAAGTTCAGATGAATATCTACCTCATTATAAAAAATCATATTTTGAAATTATCGAATTTTCTAATGCAGAAGATAATTTAGAAAATTTAGTTTTAAATCATCTTCAATATTTATTAATAAATAATAATGATATAGAGATAGACAAGATTGCAATACTTTCTCTTTATAATTATCAATGTGAGGCATTCAAGATTTTATTATCTAAAAATAATTTACCCTATAAAATCCTAAATAAGAATAATATCTTTGATACGGAATCATCCTCAATTTTAGAAATCTTAATAAAATGTTTATTAAAACCACATTCAATAAAAAATATAATATTACTAATCACATCAAAACTTATACAATGTAATGATATTGATATTGATAATTTAGATAATAATCAAACCATAGAGGATCTTAAAAAAAAATTTTATGAATGGCTTCCAAAAATAAGAGAAAGAGGTTTTTTAAATTTAGTTAATGAATTGATTAATGAGTATGCCTCTCAAGCTTTTATTAATGATAATGAACTAAGAAGTCAACTATTTCAATTATCAGAAATTATAGAAAAAGAATTAATAAAAAATAATTATAATTTAAATAATATATTATTTTGGTTTCAAAATGAAGTAAATAAAGACACTAGAAAATCCAAAGGAGAGGAATTTTTTATAAAAGATTATATAAATATAAAAGGCATAAATTTATCAACAATTCATGCTAGTAAAGGTCTGGAATATGATGTTGTAATTTGTCCATATCTTTGGGATATATCTAAAAAAGCATTAAATTCTAAAGGACCAATTTGGAAAGATGATATTAATAAAAATTTTTATATAAATATTGAAGATAACTATAGTAAAGTAAGAAAAATAAAATCTTTTGAAGATAAAGATTTAATAAATGAATCTGAGAGATTGATATACGTAGCTTTAACAAGAGCTAAGTATAAATTAATAATCTTCAATAATATTAATGAAAACAATAATATCCTTAATAATAATTTATTAATAAATCTTCCTAATAAGAATAAATATATATTAAATAAGATTACAAAACTAGAAAAAACAACAATTAATTCGCTTTTCAAAATTTATAAAATGAACCAATTAGAGATAAGTCCCTGGAGAAATAAATCAGCAGATAATATTGAAAAAGAAAGAGAGATAAAGAATCCCTTATTAGAAAGTTATTCAAGATCAAGTTATTCATCTTGGGTAAATAATAATACTAATATTAAAAATGAATTTATAGCTTATAATGATAAATTTAAAACTAGTTTTGATATTCAAGAAGAGACAAAAAAGGAAAGATCAAATTTATTATCAGAACCAAATCCTTTAAGCGAATTCCCAAAAGGGAAAAAAGCTGGAACATGTTTACATAAAATTATTGAAAGACACGATTTTTATAATAATTCTAGTAAGGATTTATCTTTAATAATTAAGGAAGAATTAAATAATTTTGACATTGATCCTTCACTTTTAAATAAAGTTAAGGATGGAATTAACAGAGTTATTAATACACCTTTAGGAATAGAATTAGAGAATAAAAGATTAATAGATATTCCAGAGAAGAATGTATTAAAAGAAGTTAAGTATGATTTAGCTATGTCAAATAATGGATTAGGCATAAAGACTGAAGATATTTTTAAATGTTTTCTTCTAGATAAAGACTATCTTTTTGGAAAAGAATATGCTTCCAAGATCAATGAATTGAATATCTTTGGGAAAGGTTTTCACTCAGGTTTTATAGATTGCATTATACCTATTGGGAACAGAATTGAAACAAGTAAATGGTGGATTATTGATTGGAAAAGTAATGTAATAAAAAATAAAAATGATTTATTATGTTTGCCGAAGAATTACTCTCAAGAAAATATTATAAATGAAATGATTAGGAATCACTATCCTCTTCAATCCCATTTATATTTGCTTGCATTACATAGGTTATTAAAATGGAGATTGAAGGGATATCAGCCAATTAAAAACCTTGGAGGATTTGTATATATTTTTTTAAGGGGATTACCAGAAATAACAAATAATAATATAATTCCAATAAAAGATCCTCATCCAGGCATATTTGTGGGAAGAGCTCCAATTAGGAGAATAAATTATTTAGATAAAATATTTAGCCATGGGAGTTAAAACACTTTATAGTAATCATGAAAAGTTTAAATATGACCATATTTATTTTTTACTAATAAATTACTTTAAATTTAAAGAAGAAATGTACGGGAACCACATTAAAGATGTGATAAATATTTTGATGGAATCTGAAAAGAAAGGCGAAACGATAATTGATCTTACAAGCGAATCATTATTAGTTACCCCAATTGAAGCGGGGTGGCCTTTAGAACATATAAATGCTTTAGAAAAATCCCTATTAATTAATAATAAAGATGCTCCTTTTTTGATTAAAAATAAAAAATTATCTTTTATAAAATGGTCAAAAAAAATTGATAATATATTAGAAAAGCTTTTTGCAAAATCAATAAATCAAATTAATAAAAATAAAAGGATAAAATTAGTCAGTGAAAATAAAATTGATGAATTAAGAAATCTATTTGAAATATCAGATGTGGCTTTTCTTCAAGGTGGTCCAGGTACTGGTAAAACGACTTTAATAATTAAACTTATTTTAAATTTCTTAAAAAGTGATAATACTTTAAATATTGGCCTTTCAGCTCCTACAGGAAAAGCTTCCGCTAGATTAAAAGAATCTCTTGAACAACAAATAAATTCAAGCCAAGATATTAAATTGGAAAAAATTGAATGCCAAACTTTACATAGATGGATATATAATTCACAGAAAAGTAATAGTGATCTAAAGTACAAACTGAAAGAATTAGATTTTTTTATAATCGACGAGATGTCAATGGTAAGTATTAATCTAATAGAATTAATACTTGAATTATTAGCTAATGATTGTAAACTTCTTTTGGTAGGAGATGCTAATCAATTACCTCCTATTAATAGTTGTTCAATCTTTAATTATATTTTTAAAAATATAAAACATAATAAGTTTCAACATAATATTGTTAATCTCAAGAGGATTTATAGAAATAGTGGCGAGATATCAGAATTAAGTAAATTAATCTTTCAGGATAAAAAATTATTAGATCATAAAATCAATCAACTTATTAAGAAAAAAAATAAAACTAACTTAAATATAATTGAATGTGAGAATAAAAATATCCCTCTTAGTCTTATAAATGAAATAACTTCGCATCTAAATGAACTTAAAAAGTTGGTATCTAATTTAAGTAAAAAAGATTATATTTTTAATGAAAAAATAGATAATTTAATGAAATATGAAAATGAAACAATCACAAATATATTTAATCAGTTAAATTCTTATTTTGTTTTATGTGAAAAAAATACCGGAATTTGGAGCATTCAAGAAATAAACAAAATCATTCTAAAGCAGAATGATTTATCCAATTTACTTGAGTTAGATGAAGGAATCCCAATCATGTGTACAGAAAATAATCATGAATTAGGAATTTCTAACGGAGATATTGGAGTTTTGATTGGAAATAATATTTCAAAAAAGTTTCTTTTTAGAAAATTCAACAAAAATAATCAAACGGTAGTAGCTTTAATTGAACCCTCAATGCTTGAAAATATAATTCCAGCTATTGCGATAACAATTCATAAATCGCAAGGGAGTGAAGCGAAGAAAGTAAGTATATTATGGAATCAAAAGATTGATACCTTAGAAAATACCAAAAATAAACAATTAAATAATTTTTCAATACAAAACAACTATCAACAAAGACTCTTATATACAGCTATTACTCGTTCAAGAGAGATATTAGATCTATATTTCTTGAATTAATACTATTGAATTTATATTTTTGGATCCCAGAGATGTTAAATTAGTAACAAGGCTCTGAATGGCATAACAACAATTTAAAATCTGAGATAGAGAAAGTTGTCAGCCTGATCAGAAGATATCAGGCATTATTAAATGGCTACAAAAAGACAAACTCTCTCTTCAAAATCTAAAGAAGATCAAAAAGAAAATATTTCTAATGAAATTAAAAATGAAAAATCTGCCTCAGATAATGGTTTTTTATCTTTTGGATTTAATGAATCTATTCTCAGATCCCTACAAAAGAAGGGATATAAAGATCCTACTCCTATCCAAAATGCAGCGATACCTGAACTTATGCTTGGCAGAGATCTATTAGGTCAAGCACAAACAGGGACAGGAAAGACTGCAGCTTTCGCGCTACCCATTATTGAAAAATTAGATAATAATAATGAATTATTGGCAAAAGTTTTAGTAATGACTCCAACTAGAGAGTTAGCTACTCAAGTTGCTGATTCTTTTAAAAGCTACAGTTCAGAATCTTCGAATTTAAATACATTAGCTATTTACGGAGGAACTGATTTCAGGAATCAAATATCAGCATTAAGAAAAAAAGTAGATATTGTAGTTGGCACTCCAGGAAGAATAATGGATCATATTCGTCAAGGAACATTCAAAATAAATAATATAAATTGCCTTGTTCTAGACGAAGCCGATGAAATGCTTAAAATGGGTTTCTTAGAGGATATCGAGTGGATCATAGAAAAACTACCTGATAATAAGCAAATGGTTTTATTTTCAGCAACTATGCCAAATGAGATAAAAAATATTGCTAAAAAGCATCTTAATGATCCTGCCGAAATAAAAATTAAAAGTGTCAAAAAAGAATCACAATTAATATCTCAAAAATTTATATACATACAAAGAAATTATAAATTAGAGGCTCTAAAAAGAATTTTAGAAATTAATCATGAAGGAGTAATAATATTTGTAAGAACAAAATCACTTACATCCTCCATCGCAGAATCTTTAGAATCATCTGGTCATAGTGTTGCAGTGCTAAATGGAGATATTCCTCAAAATCAGCGAGAAATGACAGTAGATAGATTAAGGAAAGGATTCATTGATATACTCGTAGCAACTGATGTTGCCGCTAGAGGATTAGATGTTGATAGAATAAAATTAGTAATAAATTATGATTTTCCTTTTGATTCTGAAACATATACCCATAGGATTGGACGAACTGGAAGAGCTGGCAGATCTGGCGAGGCTATATTATTTGTTAATAAAAGAGAAAGGCATTTCCTTAAAAATTTAGAGACTTCAACAAAAACAAAAATTGAAGAAATTGAGATCCCAAGTAATAAAATTATTAATGATAAGAGGTTAGAAAGATTAACTAGAGATATAAATCTAAGTTCTTTGTCTACAAAAAATGATGATAGTAATAAAGATTATATTGTAGACATTTTAGATATACTAAAATTTAAATATTCTTTGAAAGATGAAGATATTGCAATGGCCGCAATAAATTTAGTTGTGGGTAATAAACCTTTCTTTATTGAAGAAGATGAGTCTTGGATTTTTAAACAAAATTTAAATGAAAGAGATCGATTTAATAGAAAAAGTAACACAAGACAAAGAAATTCTAACAAGAGATCAAATTATCAAAATAATGAATTTGATACCTTTAAATTCGATATTGGTAAAGCAAATAAAATTAAGGTTGCAAATATAATTTCATCTATTTGCTCTGCGACCAATATTAATGGTCGATCTATTGGAAAAATTCAGATTTATAATGATTTTAGCCTTGTTGATTTACCAAGGAATTTGAGAAAAGAGACAATAACAAAATTAAAAAATCTTAAAATCAAAGCTTACTAAATATGAGATATTTTAATTTATTAATATTATTAAATATTATTTTTTTGAACATTAATCAAGTTCAAGCAAGTGATAATTTTTTAGAAAAAGATACTAATTCAATAATAAAAATCTTTTGCCTAGAAAGCGTAAAAGCCAGCTTTTTAGAAAGTAATCTGGAATTCAAAGTAAATTTTGGTGAAGAGATTTGTGATTGTTATATAAATAAAATCTCTAATAATATCAGCCATGAAGAGTCAATATCTCAATGCAAAATAAAAAATAGAGAGAAATTTGAAATTTAAAGTAAATTCGAATTTGATGCCAAATAAAAAAAATCAAAACCCAATATTAAGACTTTATTTAAATTTCTCAAAAGAAAAAACTCTTTTATTTTTAGCATTCATCTCTTCAGTATTAAATAGAGTTCTTGATTTGGCGCCACCAGTAATAATTGGTCTTGCAGTTGATATTGTTGTTAAAGAAAAGAATTCATGGTTTTCTAGTTTTGGGATTAAAGAGGTTCCTAATCAATTAATTCTTCTTGCAATTTTATCTATTTTCATATGGACTGCAGAATCTATTTTTCAATACTTATATGCATATCTTTGGCGTAATCTTGCTCAAATTTCTCAACATAAATTAAGAATAAAAGCCTATAAACATATACAAGAGTTAGATATGAAGTTTTTTGAGAATGATAATACAGGAAGATTACTCTCAATATTAAATGATGATATTAATCAGCTTGAAAGATTTTTAGATCATGGAGCAAATGAACTAATTCAATTATTTGTATCAGTTTTTATTATTGGAGGTACAATTCTATGGGCAGCACCTAAAATTGCATTTTTTGCTTTCTTACCTATCCCTTTAATCTTATGGGGTTCAATTAGGTTTCAAAAAAATCTTGAACCAAAATATAGAGACGTAAGATATAAAGCAGGTTTACTAGCGTCGAGATTAAATAATAATTTAGGAGGAATATTAACAATAAAGAGTTTTACAACCGAAAAATGGGAAATTGATAGATTAAATGAGGAAAGCCTGAATTATCAAAAAAGTAATAAAGCAGCTATAAAGCTCTCATCCGCTTTCATCCCTTTAATAAGATTTGCAATACTATTTGCATTCATAGCAATCTTATTAATAGGTGGTTTTCAAGTATGGAATAAAACTCTAAATGTTGGAACATACAGTTTCTTAGTATTTATAACTCAAAGACTGTTATGGCCTTTAACAACCCTAGGACATGTATTAGATGAATTTCAAAGATCTATGGCTTCAATTAATAGAGTTATAGATCTTATTGATACGCCAATAGAAATAAAAGACGGCTTCAGGAGAATTAATTCGAAAAATATTGAGGGCAAAATAACTTTTTATAAAGTTTCTTTTAATTATCCTAGGAGGGAATCGACAATAAAAAATATCAACATAAACATATTTCCTAATAGTACTTTAGGCATTGTTGGCCTTACAGGGTCTGGCAAAAGTACTCTTATAAAATTACTTCTAAGAATTTATGATACCGAAGAGGGCATTATTACACTTGATAAAATACCAATAAAAGAAATCAAACTAAATGATTTAAGGAAATGCATCTCTTTAGTAAATCAAGAAACTTATTTATTTCATGGAACTATTTTAGAAAACATATCATACGGATCTAGTAATTCTAGTTTTAAAGATATTATTAATGCCGCAAGGATTGCAGAAGCCCATGAATTTATAATGCAACTACCAGATGCTTATAACTCAATTGTGGGGGAAAGGGGGCAAAGGTTATCAGGAGGCCAAAGGCAAAGGATTGCTTTAGCAAGAGCAGTTTTGAAAGATGCACCAATATTAATATTAGATGAAGCCACTGCATCTGTTGATAATGAAACAGAGGTTCTTATTCAAAAGTCTTTATCTAAAATTACTAAACAAAAAACGACTATTGTTATAGCTCATAGATTAAGCACAATAAGAAGAGCAGACAATATTATAGTTATAGATAAAGGAAGAATAGTTGAAGAAGGAAAACACGAAAACTTAATTCATAGGAAGGGAATATATTCAGATTTATGGAATGCTCAACTAGGAATTTAGCAATATTAAATTAAAAAATTGAACGACTGTATTACATTTACGAATAATTTTTCAACTTTATTCCATCTATCTTCATTTGTGCCAACAGCAAATGTGTACAAACTTCCCCTATCAATTACAACGGTGGCCAATTCGTGCCTTGGTTGTTCATTTAAATTAAGTTGGTATTCCAAATCATAAAAAACATGCTTTTCATCCTCACGTTGATTCGCATTTAAAAGTTTTACTGCTCTTCCAGAACCTGCTGGTGCAATTACCTTATCAATTAAAGTTTGACCAACTTCAAGAGGCGTTCCAAGCTGATCCAATTCAATATCTTTTTTAACATCTGAAACAACTAAACTTAATGTCTCATTACTATTGATAAGATCATGATAAATAATTTCAGGTCCACCCTCTACTTTCACTCTAGTCCAACCTGTTGGATAAAAAAATCCATATCTTCCATCTGGACTTTGATAGGCTTCTAAGCCTGCATTAAGACCGCTTCCACATGAGCTTATAAAAAAGCATAAAGTTAAAGCAAAGATAACCTTAAAAGGATTTTTCATATTTTTCATTGATTAAATTATTATCCATAAATATCATAAGACATTAAAAGCAAACAAATAAAACCAATTTCAAATTATCTGCCTAGATTAATTTATAGAAGGAATTAAATTTTGATTACTTTCACTAAACCACTGGCAAAATTAATTGGGCATTTTGAAAAATTCCCAGGAATTGGTCCAAGAACCGCTCAAAGATTAGCTCTTTTTGTTTTAAAGCAACCTGAAAAAACTATTAAAGAATTTTCGCAAGCACTAATAGAAGCACGTAGTAATGTTGGATACTGCAAAAAATGCTTCAATTTGACATCTGATATTGAGTGTGAAATCTGTAAAAATCCAAATAGAAATCAAAAAATAATTTGTGTAGTAGCTGAAACCCGAGATTTACTAGCATTAGAAAGAGCAAGAGAATTTAGGGGCCTTTATCATGTAATTGGTGGATTAATTTCACCCATGGATTCAATAAGTCCTGAATTACTTGAAATTAAAAGCTTAGTTGAGAGAGTAAGCAAAAATGAGGTAGATGAGATTATTCTTGCATTAACTCCAAGTGTAGAAGGGGATACGACAAGTTTGTATATAGGAAAACTTCTCACTCCATTTACTAAAGTAACAAGAATAGCTTATGGTTTGCCGATGGGTAGCGAATTAGAATACGTCGATGAAGTCACTCTAGCTAGAGCACTTGAGGGTAGGAGAAGTGTTTTCTAAATCATGACAGTTTTTAATTTCAATTCAAAAGAAAGGATTTTAAGATTACCTCCATGGATAAAGTTTCCCATAAGTAGAGCATCTGAATTTGAGAGAATACAGAAATTAATAAAGGAATCTAATATTCATACAATTTGCGAGGAAGGTAGATGTCCAAATAGAGCTGAATGTTACGCATCTGGAACTGCTACATTTTTATTAGGTGGAGCTATCTGCTCCCGCGCCTGCGCATTCTGTCAAGTAAGTAAAGGGAAACCAGCAGCACTTAATTATTTTGAAAGTATTAAAGTTGCGAATGCAGTTAAAGTACTCAACTTAAAGTATGTTGTCTTAACTTCTGTTGCAAGGGATGATTTAAAAGACCATGGAGCAATATTGTTTACATCTACAATTGATGAGATTCGCAAAATTGATAAAAATATAAAAATCGAAGTACTCACTCCAGATTTGTGGGGAGGAGGAAAAAATCAAAAAGAGAGAGAGTCTCTTCAAAAAGATAGATTAAAAAAAATATTAGAAAAGAAACCTGTTTGCTTTAATCATAATCTTGAAACAGTTGAAAGGTTACAAAAGGAGGTTAGGAGAGGAGCAAATTATAAAAGTTCAATGAATTTACTAAGAATTTCAAAAGAAATAGATCCAAATATTGAAACTAAATCTGGCATTATGCTGGGACTTGGTGAAAATATAGAAGAAATAAAAAATACAATCCTTGATCTCAAGAAAGTTAAATGCGATCAAATAACAATAGGGCAATATTTACGGCCATCCTTAAATCATTTACCTGTTCATAAATACTGGGAACCAAAAGAATTTGAATCAATTGAAAACTTCACAAGAAATCTAGGTTTCAGAAAAGTTTCATGCGGACCATTAATAAGAAGTAGTTATCATGCTGGATAAAGTAATTTAGCCTTTCTAAATTTTCCCTTTATTTTGTAGAGAATATCTGAGCAATTTGCTCTCATCAAAGTCCCAGATCCTCCCCATATCAATCTAAGCAAAAGATCTAGAGGACTTGATTTAACTTCTTTAATGACACTAAATCCTATAAATTTAAAGTATCTCACAAGCTTTTTACTGTTCCCAGCATTATCAAAAATTGCCAACAATCTTGCATTTTTACATATTGTTTTTTCCAAAGCCCAAGCCATTGTTGTAGCCCATATTAATTCTGATACAAATTTTGGTGACCCTTTCAAAATTCTAAGAGTATCCAACTGGAGACCATTTTGATGATGATATGACCAACCTTTCATTTCCCCCCAAATTTTCACTTTATTGTTACTAATTTCAGCTACTACTATTCTAAAAAATTTAAGACCTAAAACTTCTCTTAGTTGTATTTTTATAGTTAATCCAAGTTCAATAGATAGTTCTTGTAATTCTTCAATATTCATAACTGAATTATTTATCTGAAGAGGAATTATTTTTATTCAAATTTCCCTCTATTTGCTTCTGCCTTTCTGCGAATCTTAATCTATCCTTATCACTAAATTTATCTTTACATAAATGACATTGAATCCCCTCAATATAAAAATGATTTTTTTTATCATCTACAGATAAAGGCATCCCACAAGCATGGCAGATAGAATATGAACCTTTTTTTAAATTCTTAGTTACTGCTACTCTTTCATCAAAGACATAACATTCTCCTTTATATAAATTTTTCTTTGAGGGTATGTTTTCTAAATATTTAAGAATTCCACCTTTAAGATGAAAAACATTTTTATAACCTTTCTTTTTTAACAAAGAGGTTGCTTTCTCGCACCTTATACCTCCAGTACAAAACATTGCAATATTTACATCTTCTCTATTCTGGATATAGTTTGGCAGATTTTTATCAATCCATTGAGGGAATTCTCTGAAGTTTCTAGTTTTTGGATTAATTGAATTCTCAAAACTTCCAAGTAAAACCTCATAAAAATTTCTGGTATCAATTACGAGAGTATTTTTATCTTCAATTAAAGAATTCCATTGTTCTCCATCAACATACATCCCCGAATTACTATTAGGATTAACATCATTAATACCCATAGTTACAATTTCATCCTTTATTTTTATTTTTAATCTTTTAAAAATCTTGCTTTTCGAATAACTAATCTTTTCATTTAGATCTTCATTTTTAAAAAAACTTTTTATTTCTTTGTGAAAGAGATCAATAATTTTCTCATTGCCGCAAACTGTACCATTGATTCCCTCATTAGCTAAAATTACCAAGCCTGATAGTTCATTTTCTTCATATTTTAATAAACTTTCTTTAAATTTATCAATTACTTTATTATTAATTTGGGTGAATTTATAAAAAGAGATAATTTTATAAAAATCTTTCATTTAACATTTACAGCTTTTTTATCAAAAGCAAAATTCTTATTAAAAGAAACACCAACTTCTTCAAGAAGTTTTCTATCTGTATCACAAGCAGGATTAGAGGTTGTCAATAATTCATCTCCATAAAATATAGAATTAGCTCCACATTGAAAACATATTATCTGGGCCTCTTTAGAGAGTTTTTCCCTTCCTGCACTGAGTCTAACTTTACTTCTTGGCATTAGTATCCTCGCAGTTGAAACCATCCTGATCATCTCAAGAGAATCTACATCTTTTGAATCCTCCATACCAGTTCCTTCAATAGCAACCAAGGCGTTTATAGGTACACTTTCTGGGTGAGGATTCATATTTGAAAGGACCTTCAAAAGAGAAGCTCTATCTTTATTAGACTCCCCCAAACCTATTATTCCTCCACAACAAATGTTAATGCCTGCATTTCTTACCCTTCTCAAAGTGTCTAGCCTATCTTGATAAGTTCTTGTCGTAATAATATTTTTATAAAACTCAGGACTAGTATCAAGATTGTGATTATAAGCAGTCAAACCAGCTTCTGCTAATCTCGCAGCCTGAGTATCATTTAACATTCCTGCAGTGACGCAAGCTTCCATTCCTAAATTTCTAACACCTTTAACCATTTCAATCATTGAATTAAATGCACTTCCATCCCTAATCTCTCTCCATGCCCAACCCATACAAAATCTCTCAGCACCCTGATCTTTAGCAATTTGAGCTCTTTTTAATACAGTTTCAACTTCCTGCAGTGGATTACTTTTTAATTGACTTGAACTATATATTGATTGACTACAATATGAACAATTTTCTGTACAACCTCCTGTTTTGACGCTAAACAAAGTAGATAATTGAACTCTATAGCTATTGAATTTTCTATGAACTATCTGAGCATTCCACATTAAATCAATAAGTGGCATGTTAAGGATCTCAAGAATTTCTTCTCTAGACCAGTCATATTTTAAGTTGAATGAATTATCAATATTTAATTTGATCATATTACTATCCCCAAGAAAAAGAATTTTTTAATGATTCATTTGATATTGATTCAATTCCACCAAATCTTCTGTTCCTAGACTGAAAATCGATAATAGCTTTTAAAAATTCATTTTCATTAAATTCAGGCCATAATACATCAGTTATATAAATTTCTGAATATGCTAATTGCCACAGCAGGAAGTTACTTATTCTTTTTTCACCACTTGTCCTAATTAATAAATCTGGATCAGTGAATTCTTTTGTTAGTAATAATGATTCAAACAATTTTTCATCAATCTGAGCAGGGGTTATCTCTCCAGAAAGTGCTTTATTAGCTAATTCTTTCGCTACATAAACTAATTCTTGTCTTCCTCCATAATTTGTACAAATATTTAGGTTGAATTCACTATTTTTTTTAGTATAGTTTTCCGCATCTCTAAATTTGTTTTTCAGATTATCTGAGAAAGGAGACAAATCTCCAATAAAATTAATCCTGATTGATTCTTTATGAAGTTCTTCTAGCTCCTTATCTAAAACTTTTTCAAATAGATTCAAGAGAAACTCAACTTCTGCAATTGGTCTTGACCAATTCTCAGTAGAAAAAGCATAAACTGTTAAAACTTTTACGCCCAGTCTTTTTGATAACTTTAATATATTCTTAAGTATTGATACTCCCTTATTATGTCCATATGATCTTGACAAACCTTTTTTAATTCCCCATCTACCATTACCATCCATGATGATGGCAATATGATTTGGGATTCTTAATTTATCAATTGCTTGTGATAAGTCAGTAAGTTCATTTGTAGAATTTTTTAATTTCATAATTGATATTTAGTGTTGCATTTTCAATCAGAATTTTTTACAGATTTATCAATACCAATATTGGAAATGATATCAGTTGTACCTTTTTTTGGCATTAAAACATTTCTATTTGTAGATGATTTTGAAACGGTTTGATTATTTGAACTTCCTACAAAACTATTTAATAGTTCTTGAAGCCGACTACTTGTAATAGGCCTTTCTAGTTTCCCTTGGTTCGCAAGAGATAATGTACCGGTTTCCTCAGAAACAACAATACAAATACATCTTTCGAATCTTTCTGTTATTCCTAAGGCCGCTAAATGCCTGGTACCGTAACGACTAATCCCTTGGCGAGAAAGAGGAAGTATTACCCCTGCAGAAATAATTTTATTACCTTTTACTAAAATAGCTCCATCATGTAGAGGAGTATCTGTTGCAAATAAATTTATTAAAAGATCACTAGAAAGTTGTGCGTCAATTTTTATACCAGAATATAAAAAATCTTCTGGCCTAAGATCACTTCCAAGATCAACAACAATTAGAGCTCCCCTTCTATTTTGGGAAAGCTTACCAGCAGCTTCAACTAGCTGATTAACTGCATTTACATTTGCCCTAAACTCCTTAGGAGGGTTTCCCAGTATTACTGTTAATCTGCCAGTTCCCAATAATTCCATTAATCTCCTAAGCTCTCCTTGCCATAAAATTGCCAGCGATAATGAACAAGCTAAAACTAAAGCATCAATTAGTTTTGAAGTTAATGGAAGGCTTTCATATCTCTGCACAAACCAAGCTAAAGAGACTAAAAATAAATAACCTCTTAAAAGCCAAAGTGTTCTTTGTTCTTTGACCCTAGAAAATAACAATATGCCAATTCCAATAGCAAATAAGACATCAAATAATAATTTAAAATTTATAATCTCCCAAAAGTTCACATGAAATTAAAATTCTTATTTTAAACTTACCTAATAATGTTTAAGAAAGCGATCTGGCAATACATCTAATTTTAAAAGATCTTCTGAAGTTTCTCTCTTTTGGATTAGTTCAGCATTTCCATCAGATAAAATTAAAGCAGCTGGTCTTGGAATACGATTATAATTTGAACTCATTGAATTATTGTAAGCTCCTGTTCCAAAGACACATAATAAATCACCCGTTTTGAATAAACCTAACTCAATAGATTTAAATAAAACATCTCCAGATTCACAATGCTTGCCAGCAATAGTATATTTGTTTGAACTCTTTAGATTAAAAGGGTCATTTACTAGACATGCAGAATAGTTTGATTGATAAGTAATTGGCCTCGGATTGTCGCTCATCCCGCCATCAACGGAAATGTAAGTTTTTAATCCTGGAATTTCCTTAATTGAGCCAATTTTATAAATAGTTACTCCTGCTGTTGAAACAATTGATCTTCCAGGCTCACACATAAGAATTGGTAATTCAAAATTATTCTTATCGCAAACTTTAATTATCGATTGAGAAATAGTTTTGACCCATTCTTCTATTGAAGGAGGATCATCTTCATTTGTATATTTTATACCCAACCCTCCGCCAACATTTAATTCGGTTATCTTATGACCAAAAGATTTAGCTTCAATAGCTTTATTCACTAATATTTCAGCTAGATCATTATGAGGTTCCAATTCAAAAATTTGAGATCCTATATGGGCATGTAATCCAACTAAATCCAAATATTTTGCTTTATTAATTTGTTTAAATACATAATTCAGATTTTCTAACCCAAATCCAAATTTGCTATCAAAAGACCCTGTACGTATATATTCGTGAGTATGACACTCAATACCAGGGGTAAAACGTATCATAATTTTTAGATTAGATTTAAGAGATTCAGATAAATTAATCATTCTCTCTAAGTCATATTCATTATCAACAATGACTTTTATTTTATTTGTGACTGCAAATTCTATTTCACTATCAGATTTATTATTACCATGAAACACAATTTTGCTTTTATCAACACCACCTTTAAGCGCTGTTAATAATTCACCCTCTGATACTGCATCAAGCCCAAATCCTTCAGAAGATATTAAGTTACTCATAAATATCGAGCTATTAGCTTTTGAGGCATAAATAGGCAATGATTTTCCTGGATAAAATTTGTCTAATGCTTTTTTATATGCTCTACAAGAATTCCTTAAAGTTAGTTCATCCATTAGGTAAAGAGGTGAGCCATATTGAGCGATCAATTCTTCAATTGAACATCCACTTATTGTTAATTTGCCACTTGAATCGACAGAAGTTGTTAAAGGAACTATATTTCTATTTGGACTATCAAAATCAATTTCAGCTTTTAAAAATGTGTTTTTTTCTTTCATAGGTCCGTGATTAACACTACTATTCTACAACTCTATTATTTTAAATTCTTTTATTTTCTGCAATGATTTGACCAATGTTAGAAGTAGTAGAAATTAAATTAAAAGATTCAAAAAGATGTTATGAATTAGATTTGGGCACTCTAAATTTATGGAATCATAATCAATGGGTAGATGAATTATCAAAAAAACACACAAAAGCATATGGAATATTTGACAGCAATAAAATCATAGGAGTTTGTGTTTTTCAAATAATTTTTAATGAATCAGAATTAAGATTCATTGCAATCAATAAAGATCATAAAAGGAAAGGTTTAGGAGGAAAATTAATTTCAAAACTCATATCCCAATGCAAACAAAAAAAAATAGATAAAATTTTTCTTGAGGTATCAAATAAAAATAAGGCTGCTCTTAAATTTTATGATCATATTGGATTTAAAACAGTTGGGATTAGAAAGAATTTCTACAGGGATGGTTCAGATGCGCTTATTAAAGAAAAAAAATGTTAAAAAAATATTTAAAATTTATTATTGTGCGGATTACCAGAATCTAAGAAATTCCAATTATTATCTGCAATCCCGCTGATAATGTAGTATTTGATCTTAAACAAAAAAACATTAAGTATTCACAAAAGATCATTCTGAACACAAAATAGACTCAATACTGGTAGGTTATTAGTAGGAAAACTATTGGCAATGTTTGAAAGATTCACTGAAAAAGCCATTAAAGTCATCATGCTCGCCCAAGAGGAAGCTAGAAGACTTGGTCATAATTTTGTCGGGACAGAACAAATTTTACTTGGTTTAATAGGTGAAGGAACTGGAGTTGCAGCTAAAGTCTTAAAATCATTAGGAGTTAATTTAAAAGATTCTAGAATAGAAGTTGAAAAAATTATAGGAAGGGGCTCTGGATTTGTAGCAGTTGAAATACCCTTTACTCCAAGAGCCAAGAGGGTTTTAGAGCTTTCTCTTGAGGAAGCTAGGCAATTAGGTCACAATTATATTGGTACAGAACATTTACTTTTAGGGCTAATACGCGAAGGTGAAGGAGTAGCAGCAAGAGTTCTTGAAAATCTTGGGATAGATCTTACAAAAGTAAGAACACAAGTTATAAGAATGCTTGGAGAAACTGCGGAGGTCGGTTCTGGCGCAGGTTCCTCAAAAGGAAATGTTAAAACAGCAACTTTAGATGAATTTGGTACTAATTTAACTAAGTTAGCAAGTGAATCAAAACTAGATCCTGTTGTAGGAAGACATGCTGAAATCGATAGAGTTGTTCAAATCTTGGGAAGAAGGACTAAAAATAATCCAGTTCTTATTGGTGAGCCAGGAGTTGGTAAAACTGCCATAGCTGAAGGTCTTGCACAAAGAATACAGCAGGGAGAAATACCTGACATTCTTGAAGAGAAAAGGGTTTTAACTTTAGATATTGGTTTACTGGTTGCCGGTACGAAATATAGAGGTGAATTCGAAGAAAGACTTAAGAAAATTATGGAAGAAATTAAATCTGCAGGTAATGTTATTTTAGTAATTGACGAAGTTCATACACTAATAGGTGCAGGAGCAGCAGAAGGTGCTATCGATGCTGCAAATATTTTAAAGCCTGCTTTAGCGAGAGGAGAACTTCAGTGCATTGGAGCCACAACATTAGATGAGTATAGAAAACATATTGAGAGAGATGCAGCACTTGAAAGGAGATTTCAACCTGTTATGGTTGGAGAACCTTCCATTGATGATACTATTGAGATTCTTAGAGGATTAAGGGAAAGATATGAACAACATCACCGCTTAAAAATTACCGATGAAGCTCTTGAGGCTGCTGCCCATTTGGGAGATAGATATATTTCTGATAGATTTTTACCAGATAAAGCTATTGATTTAATTGATGAAGC
>CEUU01031732.1_pt1 | contig 26322 bp, 19 predicted proteins | sample 531321 | NCBI WGS metagenome assembly CEUU01 (sample SAMEA2622658, study PRJEB7988) | marine metagenome | isolation source: saline water (ENVO:00002010), including
AGGATGACGCTTCGAGACGGTGTGCAGATGGATGTGTTGACATACGCATTCCTGAACCTCATGCCTTCGGTGGCCAACCGGTCGATGTTCGGCGTAATGTCGGGCGCTGCCCCACCAAAGCACCCGGGGGTGTCCCAGTTCATATCGTCGGCAACGATCATCAACACGTTGGGACGCTTCTTTGGCGCCGTTTGCTGGGCCCACGAACCGTCGCACAGAGAAAAGCTGCACAAAGTGACGATTGTCACTCCGAAAAAATTTCTTTCTCTATGACCTTTTCTTTTCATAAGCGTTCCCCAACCATCTTATTTTATCCGTTCCTATATCATACTGAATTACAAACAAGCTAGAAGGGCTATGATACGTTGGCGAGTTGATAGCGGAGGCAATTAGATTGCCATCATCGGGAAGAGAGGGGGACGGGTTACTTGGTGGAGAAAGCTTTGCTTTGCACGAGTGCGTGGATGAATTCAACCACAGAAAACTCTTCTTTCCTAGCGGAGGCAATGATGCGGGTCGCCAAGTCCTCATCCGTAAAACCAAAGGGCCGGCCCAGACCGTACCCGATCAGGTGTTCGGTAAACCCACGGGCAAAATCGTCTTCGCGCTCGGCAATCAATTCACGCATCTCAAAATAGTCGGCAAAGGCAGGACCTTTGTGAAATTTCCCGGAAGGATCGATATCATAGGTTTTCTTCCCGTGTTTGTCTTCGGCCCGCCACTTACCGGCGGCGGTAAAGTTTTCCAAGCCAAACCCGATCGGATCAATCTTGCGGTGACAGCTGGCGCACTGTGGTTCTTGCTGGTGGGCGAGAACCCGTTCGCGTGCAGTGAGGGTTTTGTCGGCCAAGCGTGAAAGTTGGGGTACGTTGGGTGGGGCAGGGGGGGGCGGATCATTGAGTAGGTAGCGCAATACCCAAGCGCCCCGCTCCACCGGACTGCTCTCGATTCCGTCACTGCCCATGGCAAGAACGGCGGCGGTTCCGAGCAACCCACCACGGGGAGAGTCAGCGGGAAGCGAAACCTTGCGAAAGTGATCCCCGGTCACGCCATCGATTCCGTAATAGGTTCCAAGCAGACCATTGATCATCACGTAATCACTCTTCAATAATTTGCCCAACCGGCCTTCCTGTTCGTCCCGCATCAACAGGGCAAAGGATTCATAGATTTCCTTGCGGGCGGATGAGCGGACACTTTCATCGAATTCGCGGTGCAATTTGGTGTCGAACTGAAAGAAGTCCAAACGCTCCATGTGGAGCCACTGATGGACAAAACCGGAAACAAAATCATCGGAGCGTGTATCGGCAATCATCCGGTTTACCTGTTGCCTGAGGATTTCGGGCTTACTCAATTCGCTCTTTTCTGCCAACGCAAACAGCTCAGAATCAGGCGGACGGCTCCAGAGGAAATACGACAAACGCACAGCCAGTTCCCGCTCCGTGAGGGAACGTTTGGAGTCTCCTTTGTTGGGCTCGTCCAGGTAGAGAAAACCCGGGGATGACAGGATGACGCTCAAGGGCGTACGAATGGCGACGTCAAAGGGCTCACCAGCTGACTTTCGGATTTTGAATAGACCGATTAATTGATCAATGAATTTTGGGTCGGGTTGCACCTGACGGAAGGCATCGACACAGAAATCATGAAACATTTCACGGGCCCGCTGTTCCTCGGTGTTTTTCGAACCGTAGCGGTTTTCAGCAAGAATGGAGACAAGTCCTGAAGCAGCTTTTTCGGTTGGCAAGGGGCCTTCCCATTCCACCCAGTCGATCCATATAGCCGGAGGCGCGGCCATTCCGTCCTTGTAAATCTCCCACTTGCCCCGCAAGGTGTCTGCCCTGAGGTTGCTTTTCTCGCGCAGGGAAAACTTTCTTGGGCCATTCAGGGTTAACTCAACGGTGGTTTCAAAGACCTGCGGGTCTTGGGTCGTACCCGTGACTTGAAAAGTTTCCAGCAGGCTGAACTTATCACCATCCAAGTTGCGATGCATGCCCGAACTTACGCAACCAAGCACCGCAAAATGACGGTCCGGTGACGTACCTTCGATGGATCCCAAGCGGACCCTAAGCCGGTATTGTCCAAGAGGCAAGGGTTTGGATTTTTTCTTGGCACCCAGTGGGTCCGTACTTATTTCGATAAATTCTTCACTGTTCAGGTTTCCATTCCGGTCAAACACGCCTAGCAAGGACCCGCTCTTAGTAAGCGGATCATTGAGATAGCGAAGTTGAGAGGGTGCCTCCATCTCATACCTGCGGATTCTGAACTTGGCCTCATCCAAATCTTTCACACCTACATCGGGCCGGGGAATTCCATCCTTTTGAAACGCAAGGGCAGCTTCATATCCAGCCTTGAAGTAATTCTCATATTTTCTTCTTACCTTGTCATTGGCGTAATGCTCCACTTCACGACGCTGCTTCCATATCTTTGGCCGATTCCGATCGTGCGGCCCTTCGATCTCTGCCCAGTCTATCCAGATGGCCGGCGGGTGCCCGTATCCATTCTCCGCTCTGAGTTGATTGTGCTCATCCCAGAGGGTTTTTAAATTTGCATTGTTTGGCTGCTTTTCCTGAACCGCAAATTCACGCGGCGTATCAGAGCGCACCTCAATGGGGATTTCCAGGATCTGGGGTGTTTCGATGGTGCCGGTAACCTGATGAACACTGATTGGTTTTCCTTTTAATCCCCAGTCCCTTGACTCAATATCCCTCTGGGGGTGACCGATCTCAATAAATTTGCGGGTGGCAGGCGTTCCCTTCACTGTGGCCAAGCGGACACGAAAGATATAATCACCCACAGGCATCTTGTTCGGGGCAACAATAACCCGTCCTGTACCGTGGGTCAGTTTAAGATAAGTACCGGTATCCCGATGAGGCAGGCTTGCGTAATGCTTGAGCAACGCCAAATTCTTGGATCTTGATGGGTCGGCCGAGGCCGCTTTTTGGCAATCGATAAATCCGAAGTCCCGGGGATCGGGAACACCCTTGAAGTGCTCGGCAAAAGTGTAAAAACGATTGGGGTGATCAATCAGGCGATTCTTCTTTCGAATCTCAGCAATGATTTCCTGATTCTCCGGGGATTTTACGGCCTCATCCACACCTTTTTTCCACTGTTTGAATCGGTCCTGTGCTGCTTCCGCTTTTTTGATGATTTTCTCATTGGCCGGATTAATTGTTTTTTCGGGTTCTACTCGGGTGATCGATGACTCAATTATCCGTTTATCTTTGATCGGGCCTTCCAGCTCAGCCCAGTCTATCCAGACGGCTGGGGGATACCCATAACCATTTTCCTTCTTGATGCGGTAGAATTGCTTCCTGAATAAATCGCGGTCTTCGGGCTGGCGTTCCTGAATGGCAAACTCATTGGGATTGCCCGATCCGATTTTCACTATCGTTTCAACAATTTCGGGATTCTCAGTGGTACCGTTTACTTGGTGCCCGCTAATCGGCTTGCCGGCAAAGCCAGCCGGAACGTTATTGGCTCTCTGTGGGTATCCGATCTGAATGTAATGACGATTAGGGTCAGAACCTTTCACCGCCCCGGCCCGTATCCTGAGTTTGTAGTCTCCAGGGGCTAGCTTGTCCGCAGGCGGAGAGATAACAATCCGTTGAATTCCCCAACCAAGCTTTAGGTAGGTGCCACGGTCGCTGAGGGGAAGTTCAGCATAGTGTTTCTGGTAGGCATACATGCGGTCATAACCACCCCGGAAAGAGAACTCTGCATCATTTGAATCCTTAAACCCAAAATTCTTTGCATCGGGTATACCTTTAAGTAGATCAGCATTTTGATAGAGCCTTACACTGTTGGTCAAATCAGTGATGCCGTACTTATTGCGAATCCGTTCGAGTGCTTGCTGATTCTCAGGTGCCAAGGCAGCCTTGTCGACACCTGCTTTCCAGCCAAGGAAACGCTGGTGGGCTTTCTCAAGTCGCTTCATCCAATTCGCGCTCATCACATTAACCGTTTTTTCCGGCTCCACCCGAAAAGTAAGGACCTTTTTGTCAATGCTCGCGTGGCGGGCGAAAGCCTCATCGATCGCAGTACGTCCAAGTTCCAAATACTGTTCAAATTGATCACTGGAAATAAACAGGGAAGCACCAACCGTATCAAAACTGCCGGCTCCGCCGTCCGCAGGAAGCGAATCAACGTTAGGACTCACACCCGTCAGCGACTCAATGGTATTGTGGTATTCTCGACGGTTGAGACGACGCATTGTAATCTGCCCACCGGAATCGGAAAGTTTTTTACGAGCCAATACCATGGTCTTGGCAAGATCCTCCAGGAAGTCAGCCTTAGCCTCCTTTTCAGGCTGACGCTTGTTTTCGGGGGGCATTTCCCCGGAATTCATTACGTTGAGAACCTTTTGCCACAACTCCGCCTGCTCCAAGGTATTCACCTCCAAGGGCAGATCTTCCAAGTTTACCTTTCCTTTTTGGGTGTCCGCATCGTGACAATCCATGCAGTGGGCATCAAACAAATCGAGATGCTTTTCCGGCATGATGGCTTGTGGCTCATCTCCATAAACAGAAAAGGAGGCCAATCCAAAACCGGCCAAAAAGAAGGCTACTTTACAGTTCACGCCTGAAGTTCTTTGACCACGCCGGTACTGTCGCCATGGCGATCCGCCTGGATTCCCAATCCGTGAAGCATGGTCAGCCACACGTTGCAAAGCGGAGTATCCTCGGGCAGGACTAAATGTTCACCCAATTTCAGGTTGGCCCCGCCACCCGCAAGCAAAGTCGGGCAATTGTCCAAATAATGAATGCTGCTGATGTTTGATCCAAAGGCCAGGGACGTATGGTCGAAAAGACTGCTCCCGTCGGCCTCCTTTGTGGATTTGAGCTTATCCATAAATCCCGCAAGCAAGGTGCTGTGCATTTTGTCACGGGCTTTGGACGCTTCCATGCGTTCCCCGGGCGAGTAATGACTGACGTTGTGCGCGCTGTGCTTAAAACCCATGCTCTTTAGGAGTGCCTGACCGGGCATCCTATAGGTAAGGGCACGGGTACTGTCCGTTTGCAAAGCGGCGATGATGAGGTTGTACATCATCTCAATTTCCTCTTTTCCCTTGAGACTTGGGGGAGGCTCTTCCATCGGGGCCTTGGGTTTTGGTTTGTCCAACCAATCCTCGTCTTTGCGGAGGCGGGTCTCAATGTCCCGAATGCCCTGAAAATATTCGTCCAGCTTGTCGTTGTCGTTTTTGGACAATCCATTTTGCACCCGCTTGGCCTCGGTAAGTACTGCATCCAGAACGCTTCTTTTCTCGGCAATTGCCGCCTGTCTTTTCTCAAGAGGAAGGTCTTCGGCGGAAAATAACTTATGGAAGGTTTTGACGGGATCATTGTATCCGGGGATCTGCTTGCCCCGCTTGTCCCAGGCCAAAGATCCACCTGGGCCATGCCCGGATGCGCTTCCATCGGTGCTGTCCAGTTGGATGGATGAGAAACGGGTTTCCTGTCCCAGTTGCTCGGCCACCACCTGATCGGCGGAAATACTGTTGGCCATATTTTGGCCGGGCACCGAATAGCGGTTGGCCCCGGTCAGCCAGAAGGTACTGCCCCAATGAGCTTCGTTACTAAACTTATTTGAGCACCCCTGAACCACCGTAAAATCTTTCTTATGCCTAGCCAGTGGGCTCAGACCTTCGGACAATTGGTAGTTTGCTCCCGAATCTTCCTTGTTAGGATACCAGGTCTGCTTGGTTACCCCGAAACCAATACCCATGAAGACCGCCCGCTTGGGTATTGCCCCGGTTGCTTTCGAAGCCGCTGAAGCAAACCGGCGGAAACCAATTGACTCAAGGGCGGGTAGGGCGATTAGAGCTCCTACCCCGCGTAGGAAAGTTCGGCGGTCAAAGTCAGTCTTCATTTAACGGAGCATAATAAAAAGATAGTATTATATATCAAATGTCTTCGCTCTTAAAATTCTTACAAACTTATTTAAGATCAAATGCCTTCATAATTGGGATATTTACATCCTCATTTGATTAGTTTTGTCTCGCTTGATTTGAGCAAGGCTTTGAGGCGTTTAACTTTTTTCGGATACTTGTCCGTCAGGTTGGTGGTCTCACCAATGTCCTCCTTTAAATTGTAGAGCTCCCATTCGCCGGATCCGCCATCTTCAAGGAACAAGCCTACCTTCAATGGCGAGATGAGTTTCCAGTCTCCTTCCCGAATCGCATTCCCTTGAAGGATCCTGGTCTGGACGGATGCAGAACCCGGATTGTAAACATAGGAGGCGCGGGCCGACTTGGAGTTTCCCAAAAGACAATCCAGTTGATTGACCCCATCGATGATCCGGTCATTGGGAACCTGTGCGCCGCTTAGGGCGGCAAAGGTCGGCAACAGATCGATGGTGGCCATGAGCCTGTCGTTTGTTTTCCCCGCCGCTATTTTCCCGGGCCATCGCATGATGCAGGGTACACGGATTCCACCTTCGTAAATGGATGCTTTCCCATCGCGCAACGGTCCGGCATCTCCCCAGAAAATCGAATTCTTGGGATGCCCCTTTTTATATTTATAATATTTGGGCTGATTCCAAGGGCCATTATCGGTTGTAAAGATAACCAGTGTGTTTTCCCTCAAGCCCAACCGGTCGAGGGTATCAAGCAGTCGACCGGTTTCATAGTCAAACTCTTCGACCACGGCACGATAGAGGTTATCTCCCGTTTTTTCCTTAAATTTTGGGGAGGCATCGATGATGGTGTGCATCATCGTATGAGCAAGGTAGAGAAGAAACGGCTTTTGGGAATCCCGCTGATTGACCAGATAATCAATCGCCTTGTTGGTATAGAGGCGGGTAAGCCCCGCCATGTCATCGGTTGTTCCAACCAGATCATTGTTGCTGTGCAAAACCGATTTCCCGCTGTCGTTCGCGCCAAGCGCCCCGAAATAATAATCAAACCCCTGGGCATTGGGCATCCGGTCGATGATCGCCTTTCGATTCGAAACGTCCCATTTCCCTACGCAAGCCGTCTGGTAGCCGACTTCCTTGAGTATCTCGGCGAAGGTGATTTCCGATGCGGGCATCGACCAGCCTTTGCTGCGGAAAGGATAGCGGCCGGTCAGCAGAGCGGAGCGTGAAGGTCCGCAAACCGGTTGGGCATAAAAAGAGGTAAATTTGGTTCCTTCTTTGGCAAGTTTGTCGAGGACCGGTGTTTGGTTTTCCTTGCTCCCAAAACAACCCAAATCGGCATATCCCTGATCATCGGTGAATAAGATGAGTATGTTCGGTTGCTTGGGCTTTTCTTCTTTCTTGATTGGAGCGGGGTAGGGCGAGGGCTTCGGATCCGCGTAAGGCAAGAGGTAGCGTGGGTCCGGTTTGGTTCCTTTGGGGGCACCCGCGAGTGGCCAAGCAAACACCTCATTGGCATCGCGGTCGGGTTTGTTCAAACGGGGCAGGGAAGAGGACCATTGATCCAATTTCTTTCGCAATCGTTCAGCGACCTTTGCATCGGATTGAATACGATTGGTCAGCTCATACGGGTCCTTGGCTAAATCAAACAACATCTCCTGCTCACTTGAGCGCCATAGTTTCCAATCACCAATACGCACGACCTGGGTCTGCCAGAATTCCCAGAACATAGGTTTTGGGCGCTCAATCTTGGCAACTTCTCCCGTCAATCGAGGAAGCAAATCAACCCCGTCAAACTCGTGGGGAATGGTTCCGCCTCCGGCTTTGAGTGTTGTCGCAGTGAGATCGAGGGTAGTCACCATTTCTTCGATTACCGTGCCGGGAATAATTTTGTCTTTCCAGTACGCAAATATCGGAACCCTGATGCCGCCTTCGAAGAGGCTGCCTTTCTCGCCGCGCATAGGTACGTTGTTCGAACCGTTCCAGACTGCGCCTCTCGTGCCAGGGGGGCCTCCTGGCAGTCCCGAGTCGTCTATGCCCATTTTGCTCGGGGCGCCGTTATCGCTGGCGAAGAGAACCATCGTGTTCTCTTCGAGACCATGCTCACGGAGTTTGACCATCACGCCTCCCACCGCGTCGTCGATGGATTTGATGAGAGCCAGACCCATGCGTCTCCTGTCGTCCCTCCAATCATCATAATGTGGATAGTCGAGTTTAGGAAATTTCTTGTAATACGGGTCGGACTTCTTGATGAGAGGGACGTGCGGGCCAAAAAGCGGGAGATAGAGGAAGAACGGCTTGTCTCCGTCCTGGCTGAAGTCGATGAAAGATTCGCCGTACTTGCCTTGCAGGATCACACGATTGGCGACGCCATCGGGCAAGCCTTTCCTTCTTTGATGGTCCGCAGGCATGCCATCTAGCGTGAGATTGGTTGACCCGCTTTCCATCGTGCCAGTCCAGTAGTAGTCAAAACCACGAGCATGTGGCTCGTGCTTTTGGTTAGAGGGGGTCGAAGAGCCTAGGTGCCACTTGCCGGAGAACCCGGTGAGATAGCCTAGCTCTTTCATCCGGTCGGCTATGGTCAGGACCGGTTTCCCAGCCATGTCCGAGCCTTTGGGATAGGTGCGAGGCAAACGACCCATACCGTTTCCTGCATCGCTCTGGTTATGGGGAAAAGCGAACTCATTCTGCACCCTTCCAACCATCAACCCGGCGCGCGATGGGACACATTGCGGAGCCGAGCTGTAGCCTGCGGTCATCAAAGCTCCTTCTCGGGCCAGCTTGTCCATAATTGGGGTGTCAACATGCTTGTCGATCCCAAGGACGCCAAGGTCGGTGTACCCGTAGTCATCCGTGTAGATGAGAATGACGTTGGGTTTCTTGTCCCCGGCAGATGCAACAAAGCGGAACGCCAGAAAGAATGATAATGTCAGGAGTGAGTATTTTTTCATTTGAGAGAGTTCCTCTCCAGTTCGTTGAATTATGAATATCTTACACTTATTGAGAGAAGAAAGATTTATACTCCGCAATCCCAAAGCCTGACCGAGTAGAAAAGGATTTTGCAATCGTGGCTGCCTTTGAAAGTTAATCTAGGCCCAAAATTGTATTTGGGATTGATAATCGTCACATTTTCATGCTCATGGGTATTTTCATGGTCATTGACCAGAACGCGTATCTTCTCTAATTAGCATTCGATCAGCAAATCGATCCATTTGTTTAGGGGCATGTTGGATTTGGGTTCAAAGAAAGAGGGTCCGTCCGGTGATTCATAAAAGAGTAATGTCTTATAATTTACTTCCTTATGGTTTTCGTCTTTCTTGCGTTACTTTAAGCTAGTCATTCAATCTTGTGGGAATAGTATCCGAAATGAAATACATAATTATCCAAAAACTAAAGTTATGATTACCTACGACTACCACTGTGATGCCAACGGAGAAACCGTAACCGTCAGCCATAGCATCAAGGAGACCTTAACGACCTGGGGCGAATTGTGCTCCTTGGCCAAGCATAGGATGGGCGAAACTCCTCCTTACGCTCCCGTTCGCCGGCTCATTTCATATGAGGAGCCGAAACCCGACGAATCCACACTCTCCATGTTCTCCAAAAACAAATCTCACGGCGATGGCTGCGGTTGCTGCTGAAGAATCGTAACAACCCAAAGCTTTCGTCATGATAGGAAACCATATTGCAAAGTACGCCACCGTCTTAGCCAGCTTGCTCCTTCTCCTCTCTTTTGCTCATGCGGCCAAGAAAGACGGCGAGTGGATCCAGCTCTTCAACGGCAAGGATTTGTCCGACTGGACGGTCAAAATCCGCGGACACGAAGCCGGAATAAACCACAACGATACCTTTTCCGTGAAGGATGGAGTGATCCGCGTATCCTACGACAAGTACGACAAGTTCGACGAAACCTTCGGCCACATCTTCTACAAGACGCCCTTTTCCCACTACGTCATTCGGGTCGAATATCGTTTCCTCGGCGACCAGGTCGAGGGTGGTCCCGGCTGGGCCTTCCGCAACAGTGGGGTCATGGTTCATGGGCAAACTCCAGAGAGCATGGCCAAGGGGCAGGACTTTCCCAATTCCATCGAAGTTCAGCTGTTGGGCGGAAAAGGGGATGGTAAGCGAACCACGGCCAACTTGTGCACGCCTGGCACGGACGTCGTCATGAATAAGAAATTGCTCAAGCGTCATTGCATAAGCAGCAAGAGCAATACCTACCACGGCGACCAGTGGGTAACCGTTGAGATCGAGGTGCGGGGAAGCAAATCGATCAAACACGTCATTGATGGTGAAACCGTTTTGGAATACACCAAGCCTCAACTTGACGACGGAACTTTGCTTGAAGGCGGTACCATTTCCCTTCAGTCGGAAAGCCACCCGGTGGAGTTCCGAAAGGTGGAGCTCAAGAAGCTCAAGAAATAACCCCCGAGAAGCGAGGGAACCCGGTCCGGAAACCTTAGGCTTTCACCCCTCTGAGAAGTGGCGGTCGGTTAAGTTCTCATTCCGTAACGGGAAATTAGCGGGGTAGGAAGCCTTCGGTCCTTTGCTAATGCCAACAAGCAGGGTCAAGGCGGTAGAATTTCTTCAAGAGAGCGTAGACCTCAGGCCACTGCCGGCGTAGGTAGTGGCCCCGCTCGAAAAAGGCCTCGGTTGCGCAAGTTAGCATTTCCGCCCGACGCCAACCCTCATACTCGTGCAAGGCATAGCTTCTGATCTCCGGCCTGAAGTGATTGATCCACAAACTGGAAGCCGCGTCGGAATAGTTCTCATAAACCTTTTCCAGGCGGTCATATACTTCATCCCGCATGGCCTTCCATTGCTCGTAGTCTTTCGAATCTTCGGATACCGGGATGCTTTGGGCGATCCCGTCCTCGGCATAGTCAAGTACGTGGGCGAATTCGTGTAAGGTCAAATTTCTTCCGTCCTCGAGTCCGGTAGGCCGAACTCCCCTCCTTCTTTCAATACGAGTTGGCATGTTGACGTTCACTTCTTCCTGGACGTATTTCCAAACCAAATGCACTTCGTTCCGCCAAGCCGTGCCCCTGAAGCCAGGACGATCCTTTATCCTGTTTTTGTATAGCGTGATCTTCCGGAGTTGCCTGTAGTCGCTCATCTGCCTGTTTAGGACCAACAGACAGGCCTGAGCGGCAACCAGCATTTTCATCACATCGGTGATTTCGAGGTCCACTCCGGTAAATTCAAACGATTCTACAAAGACCATTATTCGCTGATCCAAAGGCTTTCTCAAATCGTTGGGCAAATTCAGGTACAGGCCAAGCTTCACAAGTTCCTCACGGTGCGAACGATCCAGCTGCCAGTCAGCCTTTTGGCTTAATCGTTCGTTTAGGATTCGGCCCCTTTGATGAGCACTGTTTTCTTCGATTAATGAGGTGGTGAACGGGTCAGTCCATGGTCTGCCGTTTCCCGCACCAAGGGCTTGCTTGACCTTTTCTCTACGAGTCAATTCGAGGAGAACCAATATGAGCAGGAACCCGCCGAAAAAAGTAGTGCAGACAAGGATTACGATTCCCGGCTCCAGGTATTTGGGTCTTGGGGAGGTTATTCCACCAAAGATCAAGATTCCCAAATTGATTAGGACCCAAGCGATGATGGCGAGCGTGAAGTGGCGCTTCTTGCTCAGGTCGAACTTTCCCATGGGAAATGACTTGGCTTTCCTGAGCTCCTTTGTTGCGTGTCTGTAGTCCAAGTAAAAGGGTAGCGGGAAACAGAGTAAGAAAAGGACGACCGGTATGGGGATTTCGGTACCGGGGATCAACGGCATGAACTCGTAAGCGAGACATAGGTTGAAAACCAATGAACCAAGTAGCCACGGAAGCCAAAAAAGCAGTCTTTTTTTCCATTTGTCATTCAAAAAAGACATTTCCTTGCGTGGTTTTCACTTCGCTCTCTTTTTTTTCGGTTTACGGGTGATTTCCGGGATGGGCTCGGAAGTAGGGTAGGTGGCTTGGTGAGGTTGGAGTTCGTCCCCTTGGGCGCTGGTCCATCTCTTGAGCTCGGTTTTTAGCTCGGCCAACTTGGCTTTGTGCTTGGGGTGGCCGGCCAGGTTATTCAGTTCGTTCGGATCCTTGTCCAAGTCGAAGAGTTCGAACTCGGGGCGGACGTGGTATCTCTTCACGATGGCGGCGGCATCGGGGTCCGACCTGGCGGCCGCATACCAGGAGTGCCAGTAGGCTCCCCGCCCGTCCGAGCGCAGGCGGTCGGAATGATTTGTGTGGTACGCGTCCGGCCGCAGGTTGTGGATATACTTGTACTTGCCCATGCGGACGCTCCGGATGGGAAAGACGTTCATCTCTTTGTCGCCCGTGTTTGTGGTGAAGATATTTTCTCGATGTTTTTTCGTTTTGCCGAGTAGAACCGGAGCGAAGGATTGGCCGTCGATGTCCCTCGGAACCTTGCCGCCAGCCAAGTCGATTAGGGTAGGAAGGACGTCTACCCAGCTTACCATGGCATTGGTTCGTGCGCCGGCCTTGATCTTGCCGTGCCAATAGACCTGCAAAGGGACGCGCGTACCGTAATCGTAGAGGTTCCATTTGCCGAAAGGCCACTGCCCACCGTGGTCGCTCGTGAACAAAAAAATGAAGTCATCGCCGAAGGTTTTCTTGGCGAATTTCAGTACCCTGCCCATCTCCTGATCCATGCCTTCTACGTCGGTCAGGTAACGGGCCCAGTGCTCGCGGGTCTCCTTGGTATCGATGAAGAAGGGAGGCAAGGTCACTTTGTTGGGATCGTACTTCATTTCCTTGGTCCATTCGACGTGCGGCCGGCGATCCCCGACCAAGAGGCAAACGGGACCGTCGATCTTGGCTTTGCCGAAATACTTTTCCACCTCCACGGACATGCCTGTCCGTTTGGGGTTGTTGAAGTCCATGCCTTCGAAGTCCCTGTTGCCGTGGGCAACTTTGCCGAAAGAGGCAACGTGGTAACCCATCTTCTTGAGGATTGGCATTAGAAACTTTGTTCCGGGCTTGACCTGGCTGTGGTTGGGGTGAGCTCCATGGCGGGCGGGCATCAAGCCGGTGAGCAAGGAGAAGCGACTGGGGCAACAACTTGGCGAGGCGACGTAGGCGTCGTCGAAAGTCATACCCTTGGCGGCAAGAAGATCCATGGTTGGCGTTCGAACGTCCTTCGATCCGTGAATGGAAGTGTCCAGGCGACCAAGGTCGTCGGAGATGAAGACCACGAGGTGTGGCTTTTCAAAAGCCCCCAAGCAAGTCGTGGCCAAAAGGAGTGAGGGAAGGAATGATCTAAGCGCGAGGTTCATGAGAGAGGAAAGGGTTTGGAATGCAAACAAAGGTGGAGACCGTAAAGTGGCTTAGGATCTCCGAAAGATCGAGAATAACTTCCTTGAAGATAATTGATTTAATCTTGCCATGCAAGTCATGCCCTAAACGATTGAATTTTGCGCCGTTGATTCCCTGCTTAGCGAGCCGTGAAAGAACCGGGCCACCACTTAGAGAAGAATTCACCATGAAACAACTGTTCCTGACCCTTTTTTTTGCACTCTTAACCACCTGCATCGTCTCTGCCGACGATCGGCCCAACGTTCTTTTCATTGCCGTTGACGACCTGAACCACTGGGTCAGTCACTTGGGTCGCAACCCACAGGCCAAGACCCCCAATATCGATCGTCTGGCTGCCATGGGTACAACCTTTACCAATGCTCACACGGCCGTCCCTGCCTGCGAACCTTCGCGTTGCGCTCTGATGAGCGGACGGCGTCCATGGGTAAGCGGGTGCTACAAGAACGGACACACATGGCGAAAATACCAAATGCCAGGGGAGGGGTTGTCCGCCCAGTTTTTAAAAGCCGGATACTATGTTTCCGGGGCCGGCAAGATTTACCATCAAATGATTGCCCTGGAAGAGGAGTGGACTGATTACATGGACAAAGGCAAGTTATCCCTGAATGGTCGGAGAGTCGCTAAGCACGACGGTTTCCATAACGGCAAAACCTTCCCTAATTTAAAGGATGAAGACATTGTGGATTGGCATTCGGTCGATTACTGCGTGGAGCGACTTTCAAAGAAGCGTCAAAAGCCCTATTTCATTGCCTGCGGGCTCTACAAGCCACACCTCGCATTTGTGGCGCCACGCAAATATTATAAGGATTTTCCTCTCGATGAAATCAAACTTCCTCCGTACTTGGAGAATGATCTCGATGACATTCCTCCTGCGGGAATTAAAATGGCCAAACCTCAGGCGGATCATGCCAAGTTTTTGAAAAGCGGGCGCTGGAAAGCCGCGATCCAATCCTACCTCGCCACCTGCGCCTATACCGACATGAACGTGGGTAGACTCCTTGATGCCTTTGAAAAAAGCCCCGACCGAAAAAATACGATCATCGTTTTCTGGAGCGATCACGGATGGTCGCTTGGCGAAAAACAGCATTGGAGAAAATTTGCACTCTGGGAAGAAACGACCCGAATTCCGATGATATGGGTGGCTCCGGGCGTTACCAAGCCCGGAACGAGATGCATTCAGCCTGTCGACACCATGAGCATTTACCCCACTCTATGCTCGCTGACAGGGATTGAAAAACCTGATCACGTAAGCGGCCACGACATCTCCTCTCTCTTACGAAACCCGAAAGCCGAATGGAAACACCCGGCCATCACCACCTATGGAAGAGGAAATCATTCCGTTCGGACGGCAACCGAAAGGTACATTCGATATGCAGACGGATCCGAGGAATACTATGATCACTCAAAGGATCCCTACGAATGGAAGAACCTGGCCGCAACTTCCGACCTGAGCCGGTTCGAAAAATGGTTGCCTGAAAAAGAGGTGAGCAGCAAAGCTTCGAATAAAAACCCGAAGAAATCCAAGAAGTAAGGCTAGTGCCATTCAGTACAACCCTTGCGTCAACGATAACGCATCGGATCCTTGCCCCAGGTCTTCAGGATCAAATCACGCCAGTGAGGTTTGAGGAAACATTTGCTTCGCCCAACAGATGGGCCGGCTATTTGCGTTTCATGCATAGAGGTTGTTTCACAGGTTGCATCTCTTCTTTTTGTTAAATATAGAAATGAAATGAACCCTCTTTTATTTTCAACGATCCTTTGCTTTTATTGCTTTGCCACCGTTCTGACGGCTGGCGATAACGCCCTTTCCAAATCCGAAAAAGCGGATGGGTGGAAACTTTTGTTCAACGGCAAGAACCTGACCGACTGGAAAGTCGACAAATGGAACCCGGACAGTATTTCCGTAAAAGACGGTTCGATCAAATGCCATGGCAAGCCCTCCATGGTGTATTACACGGGCAAGGGCAAGGAAATGAAGGATTTTCACTTCAAGGCCGACGTGATGACCAAGCCAGGATCAAACGGTGGAATCTTTTTTCACACCAAGTATCAGGACAAGGGATGGCCCGTCGGGCATGAGGCGCAGATCAACCAGACCCAAAAAGATCCCGTGAAGACGGGTAGCGTCTACATCGTAAAGAAGAACTTGAAAGCTCCGGCCAAGGACAACGAATGGTTCCATTATGAAATCATCGTGCAGGGCAACCGCGTCGAAACCAAGGTGGACGGCAAGACCGTGGTGGTCTACGAGGAAGGCAAGGAGGTCAAAGGCAAGAGAAAGCTTTCAACAGGGACCATCGGACTTCAGGCTCACGACCCCGGAAGCGTTGTCCTGGTAAAGAATATCAAGGTGAAGTCCCTCTAGGAAGACTTCGGCAGGTTCTTTACTTCAGTGGCTTGATGTCTTTGACGTCTCGATAGACCGCACGTTCTACGGGCAACTCAGCGGCAGTGATGGGAGGGAAAGTCACTTTTCCGGTAGCGGCCCATTCCGTTCCGCGGATAAGCGTTTCCTGAAAGGCAACGCCACCCATTGAGGTATGGCTGTGCCCCATGACCGTATGAAAGATTCGACCCTTGCCGTAAGTGATGGTCATCAAAACGGGCTCATGCCTCTCGGACCCACCTTTGGCAAATGCGGTGGCCAGGACTTCCATGTTTTTGGCCGGGCCACGCATGCGGTCGTACAGTTCCTCCTTCACCTGTAGAAACTCCGTTGGCAAGCCACGGGTGATGGGGTGGTCCTTTTCGCGGACGACCACCTTGTATTCCCATGGGCGACCGTGGGAGCCACCTCGTCCCTTGGAATTGTCCCGTACGATCTTACCATCTTTCCAGTAGACGTAGGGTCCGTCCTTCTCATTACGGCCTCCCCAGCCCCCGAGACCAATCATCTCGTTGAACTCCTTCCACTTGGGGAAGGAATTGTCGGCAGCATGAACCACCACGAGATTCCCTCCACCCTTGATATATCGGACGAAGGATTCTTCGGTTTTCTTCGTCCAGGAAGCTCCGTTGTAATTGGAAAGAACCACGTCGTACTTCTTGAAGTCAGGGTTGAATCCGGCTACCTCGGCTTTGGACACAGTGGCCACTTCGATGGTGAAACGGCCGGTGGCCTTGAGGGTTTCCATCATGACCGGCGAGCATCTTTTCCAATCGTGGTTGTTCTGTCCGTCGATAAGGAGCACCTTGATCTTGGCCGAACCCTTGTGGGCGTCGGCAAATGAGGCCTTAGGCGCAAACGTGATTTGAAACGCCAATGCAGCGAGAATGGAGAGAAAGGTTTTGAACATGATCTTCTTTGGTTGAATTAATTTCAAGAACTCAAAAAAGTCCTTAAAAATTTGATTGCTCGATGCGAGGGTGAACCTACTTGATCGCTACCGCTTTCGACGGGACCCCGTTCTTGGGCACTTCTACACCGGACGTCCATGCGATTGCGTTGAGAATGAGGGTTCGCCAATCATCGCTGCCCCAAGTCTCGTGGTAGTGTCCTCCCGTAGTTCCGAACCCACGGCTTTTGCCATCGGGCCGCTCATAAGCCCAACCAATGTGTTGGATTTCTCCGGCCGCCATCGATTTGCGTACGTGCGGGTTATTGGAATGGGGACCGTCCTTGCGGTTCATGGTGCTTTGCGGGGGATGAGCGGAGATGATGGGGGTTACTCCCTTCATGTCCGGCTGGAAGCGCATGTGGTAGTACCACTCGTCTTTTTGGGTGAATGGCTTGACTCCGCGGGTGATGGGGTGCTTGGGGAGCGATTTGACCTCGGCAGTCCAATGCGGGTTGACCGACCAATGAGTCTCGAAATAGCCACCCATTGCTTTGAGCATGAGGTCACCGGAGCGTCCAATAGGCACTTCCACGGCATAGTGCATGAACACGAAGCCGACGCCGTCATTGATGAGCTTTTCGAACTGATCGAGGTGCTTCATGACGAGGTGACCTTTGCCACCGTTGCAAAAGATTACTACGCAGTCGGCGCCATCGAAGGCCTTGGAGTCTGCAGGCCAACCCTTGTGAAGGGAGGTCTCGAAACCGAGCTTGCTGTCCTCGAGGGCTTTGGCGAGAAGTTCATTTCCGCTCTCGTGGGCATGGGTCTTGGCGTTTTTTCCCCGGTCGGCGAGGAAGACGACTTTCTTGTTCGCGGCAAAGCAGATAGAAGAAAAGACAAAGGCGGCGAGTACGGTGACGATTAAGGCGCGTGTTGTTCGTTTCATAGGATTGGGTTAGGTTGGATAGAGTCGCTCATTAAGAGGATCGAGGTTGGTTCTCAAGTTTGAAATGTGCAATCCCGTGAAAATTTTTCTATGACGAAAGAAGTTTAGCCCGAGAATTTATGGAATCGCGTGTTGTTGGATGGAGTCTACCAAGAATTTGATCTTATTTTCTAGTGAGGTGATTAGTCGACGAGGACACCATCCGGTTTTCCTTTCGCAAAAGTAGCCGAGATAGAACCGTCAAGTGAGGAAACTCTACAAGCATACCGATGATGAGGGTGGCGTAGACAATCGGCTCTCCAGGAAGAGCCATTGTCGCCAGCCCTAGCATAAGGGGGGAATTTCGCGCCGCGGTGGTCATGGCCAGCAGAACGTGTTGTTTGCGCCCGATGCGAAAGCGCCAAGCAAGAAATTCTCCCAAAAGCCAAGTCAGGACGAAAAAAAGAAAGACCGCCAGCAGAATCAGGGGAAAGGCGCTGGGATTTGCGGTTAACTGGGAAGCATTGCTGGAGAAAATACAAAAGACCAATGCGGAAAGAACCCAAGCAATGGCAGAACCGGCAAGTCGGGGAAGCGGATCGAAGAGGGTGGCGGACAAAACCCTTGATAATACAAAGCGAAGAAGCACCGCCCCCGTGAAAGGCAGTAGAAACCATTTTCCCAAAGTTCCCCAAATCCCGCCAAAGTCGAAACTCGTCTGGGTGCCGATGAAGAGTGGGAGGAAGACGGGAAACAGCAAGAGCTGGGAAATCAGGTTGATGGGGATCAGCGCGGAGCCGAGGGCTACGTCTCCATTCGCGATGCGGGTGAAAGCTAGAAACCAATCGGTGCATGGAAAGAGCAAATAAAGCAAAAGACCGGCAAAGAGCGCCGGCTCGCCACCAAAAAAAATCGAAGCAATCCCCCAAGCTAAAACAGGGATTATCACAAAGTTGGCCGTCCACGCTATCAGCAGAAAGGGGATGTTGCCAGGGGGCTTGGGCAGGGAAATCCGGGCTTCGAAAAACAAGAGCGTAAGCAGGCTGAGTACGAGAGGATCAACGAGACTGCCCACCTGTTCTGCGATGGTCGGCAGGAAACTTCCAAGGCCAAGACCCAGAAGTATGGCAAGAGGAAGAAGGATGGTAATGACGCTACCGGTTCTCGACATCAGGAGAAAGCAGCCGGCTCGGGAGCTGAATCCGGAGGCTTGATGGTGCATTCGCACTCCGTACAGCAGTCTAGGTCGGTGTTCATGAACCCCGCCTTGAGATAAGGCATAAGTTTCTCGTCGACGTTCGTTTTACCAAGACGGCTTGCGACTTCCAAGGCGACCACGCCGAAGCGGGCTCGGTACTTGTAGATGAAGCAGAAAAGGGAATTACGGTGAACCAGAGCGGGTCCGGAATAGAAGAGACCGGGCGTGATCGTGGACTCATCGGCATCTTCGGTGAAAACCGGCAGTTCGTTCTCGTCGAATTCGAAGAGGTTTTCCACGAGTCCGAGACCGGAGTGGAAACCGTTGGCGAGGATCGGGCGGGTGCGGGAGACGGAAGGGATTTCATCCTGATCCCAAAGGGTCCACCAGCCTTTGCTTTCCTCGACTTTTTTGATATCGGAATTTTTGTATAGATCGAGCTTAGTGGTCTTTTCCGGCGATTGCAGGATTTCACGCAGCCGATCGAAGGTGCGTGGGCTTAGGGAGCGAGATGGGTCGGGATGATCGGAAGACCAAGGCTCACCTCTGGAATGAAGACCAACCGATTTGCCTAACTCGACGAGGTTTAAAGCAGCATCGACTCCACTTTCGTATCCGCCGATGACTGTAAACTCATCCCCCTCAAGATCACTCCAATCATGGACTTTCGAAGAATGGAGGGCGAGATCCGCTCCCGGGAAAGCCTTGTCTCGCGGAGAAAAGAACTGCCCTGACGCCCAGACCACGATATTTGCGAACAAATCTCCTTTGCTTGTTGTGGCAACGAAGTGGTCTTCCTCTTTTCTCAAGTCACTAACCTGAACGCCCGTTCTTATGGGCAGTTTATGGTATTCGGCTACGGCACGCAGGTATTTCGCGTATTGGTGGCCCTTGGGATGCTGGGTGCGCAGGTAATCGGCAGGGGAAGTTTCGGGATCGATCGCATTGAGATCGGTAAGGCCAAAAGAGTTGGAGTGAAAGGAGGGGGTCAGCAAAGACATCTGGTTCGGCCAGTTCAGGAAGGAGGCACCTATTTCCCTGGCATCCACAATGAGCAAATTATCGACCCCCGCCTGCTTCAAGGCGGTCGCAACACCCAAGCCGGCAGGTCCCGCTCCGACAATGAGAACTTCCGCCCGAGTGGCGTTTTTATGATTGAGTCTATTTGTCAAAAACATAACGAAAAAGGCTAATATGTTTGACCACATTTACTATAAACTCAATTCCTTAATGCAAATGACTTGCAATAAGAGCTTTTCACAATTTAACAACGCGGCTTTGCCGTTTTGCCTTATCGCTTTGGCAATGATTGGCGTTTCGTGCGAACCGCGTGCACCGAGTAGCGATGACAAAGCGGTTACCTGGCCCGAAATCACTCGCTTCGACGACGTTGCCTTTCGGGCCGATGGTTATGCCCGAGTCGAGGATATCGCTGCAGTACGCGCAATGAGGACAGAACTTCTTAGGACTGGTAGGGCGGTGACCCAAGCGTCCGCTCCCACCAACTCAGCTGATCCGGAGCAAGTCGAATTGATACTGGGTGACCTCGCCAGTCTGGTAGACGGCCTTGCGAGCGAAGACCTCGACGATGCTTCCCTTGAAAACTTGGTACTTGGACTACATCCCGTTATAGCGAAATTGATCGAAGCCGCGGGAATGCCTCACGTCCATGCCAATGAGGGCCCCAACAGCGGCTTTATGTTTCCCGTTTTCGATGACGCCGGCAAGCAGGCGGGGACCATCGAGATCAAGCTTCATGACGATGCTGGCGACTTGGAAGTTTGGCTCAAGCGCGGGGGCTACGATGGAGAGCCTTGGCGCTTGCCCCTCGAAGCGACCTTGACCTTGGATTTTCCGGCTAGCGGGCAAAAGGTGACTCTTGCAGTCCGGGATTCGGAGCGCAATGAGGATGAATCCGGCGCTTCGACCATTTTCGAGGGCGCTACGGACTATTTCGTTTTTCCAGGCGAAACCGGAGCGGACGCATCCTGGCTTATGGGATCCGAGTTTGCCGCCAAGGTGGAGCTTAGCTTTGGAGACGCTACAACCGGTACTTTCGTGTTGCGTCCCCACGTCCATCGAAAGAACGGCGAATAGTTCAAGGTATGATCCGCTTAAGCGAGGTTTCCTTGCGCCTTGGAAAAGCCGGTCATGCTTCTTCCGTCCAATTCGATCTTCCCTTCTTCGAGGCAGCCTCCGGGGAAACAATTGCTCTTACCGGACCTAGTGGTTGCGGAAAGAGCACCCTTCTTAACCTCATTGCCGGGCTACGCAGGCCGGATCGAGGAGAAGTGATTGTGGCCGGGGCAGACCTGGCGGGGATGCCGACCGAGCGGCTCGATCGGCATCGAGGCGTTCACTGCGGTATGGTGTTCCAGTCCTTCCACCTTCTTGCGCCCTTCTCTGCGGTCGAGAACGTCGCCATCGGGCTGCGGTTTGGAGCGCGCAAATCCTTGAATACTGGTCAACGAGCCTCGGAAGTCCTCCGTCGCGTAGGCCTGGGGGATCGTCTTCACGCTCGACCGGACCAGCTTTCGGTTGGGGAGAGGCAGCGTGTGGCGATCGCCCGCGCCATCGCTGGGGACGCGCCAATCCTTCTCGCCGACGAGCCGACCGGTTCGCTCGATCCCGGTACGGGGCATGAGATCTTCTCTCTCTTGCGCGAAGTCGCCTCCGAGAATGGACGTACCCTCCTCATGGTCACCCACGACTCCGAACTCGCCTCGGAACTACCCGTTAACTTTGACTGCACGGGACTTGTTAGTTCCTACGGTCCTTCGCCTGAAGGGAGGGAAGCTTTGGCATGAGTTTCCTCGCCATGGCTTGGCGGTATCTTAGGTTTCGTTGGCTCGTCTCGTTGCTGACCGTAGCAGGCATTTCGCTTGGCGTGGCTTTGGTCTGCGCTGTGCTTTCCCTCCGTCACGAGTCCGAGCGCGCCCTCTCAAGAGAAGCGGGACTCTATGACCTTGTCGCAGGAGGGAAGGGCAGTCCTCTTCAGCTCGTACTGGCCAATGTCTATCACCTCGACTCACCCACGGGAAACGTGCCTTACGCCGACTACGAAAGGCTCCGACGGGATTCCCGCGTTCTTTGGGCAGCTCCCGTGGGGCTTGGGGACAACTACTTGGGATACCGTATCGTTGGTACGGAAGCACAATTCTTCGACCTGCCGGAAAGAAATGGAAACCCCTTCTTCCGATTTAGGGAAGGCAAAGTTTTTGAAGACCGCTTTGAAGTGGTTCTGGGCAGTCAAGTTGCCTCCTCGAGCGGCCTCGGGATTGGTGACAGCTTTTTTGGTACTCACGGGCTGGTTGAGGTTCCCGGAGCGGAAGTTCATCGCGATTTTCCTTACCGCGTAAGCGGCATCCTCGCCCCTACCGGGACAGCGCAGGATCGAGCCATTTTCGGGACCCTCGAATCGGTGTGGGAAATCCACGAGACCGAGGACCGCCTTCATTCCGCAATTCAGGGGACCGCCTTGCTTGAAGGTCGCAAGGAACGTGAGGCAACCGCAATTCTCGTCCGCCTCAAGACGCCCGGGCTGCGTCTTTGGATGGCAGACGAGATTCGCAAGGAAACGGATGGCATCGCCGCGATTCCCATTAACGAGATTCTGCGCTTTCAACGTGGAATTGTCGGTCCCGTGCAGAGAGCTCTGCTTGCGGTGGCCGCAGCCGTCGTGGCAGTCTCCTGTCTCACCGTTCTGGTCACTCTCAACCAAGCCGCGGAACGCCGCCGTCGCGACATTGCCATTTTACGAAGCATTGGAGCCGTCCGCGCAGAAGTTGCCGCCCTCGTCTTTACCGAAGGCTTGCTCCTGACCGGTGGAGGCATCTTGGTTGGATTGCTCCTAGGACATGGTGGGCTTGCCCTTTCAGTCGGGCCTTTTCGCGACGCCACTGGACTTGTTCTCAATCCATGGCAGATCCCTAGTTCCGAGCTGGTTGCCCTTGGAGTAATGGCAGGTTGTGGAGCAATTGCTTCCCTGTTCCCTTCAATCTCCTGCTACCGACGCACTCCTATCGAAGACCTTCACCTGACCGAGTGAACCGATTTCCCATCTGATCTCATGAAATTCAAATTTGCATCTCTTTTCCCACTCCTTGTTATCGGATGCGGTCCGGACAGCCAGACCGGGCCGGAGTATGAAGGAAACGCGTCCAATCTTCCATTAGTTGATTTCCCGCTCCTTGGAGAGGCACGCCCCATCGACTTAATTGATATGAAGCTCGAGTTTCCCGAGAGCTTGAAGAAGCTGGATGGCCGTCAAGTAAGCCTAGTGGCATTCATGGCGCCATTCGATAGTTTGGAAGACATGCGTCGATGTCAGATGGTGCCAAGTTACGTCGGATGCAATTTTTGCAGTCCCCCCAACCTCAGACAGGTCGTCTATGTTACCCAAGGCAGCGAAGATGAACCGAATCGTACCTATTCCTTCATTGAGGAGCCCTCCTACGTTACCGGCACTTTTCGGATCTCATTGCCCGGAAGTGATCATGAAGGGAAGCAGCAGGGCTTTATTTACTCTATTGAAAACGCAGTTGTCTCTGTCCACGAAGGGGATGCTCCCAAACGCGCCCCCGGCCATGGAACGCCTGCCGGACACAAGGCGGGACAGGGGGCTTCCGCCCTCTCTCCCGTTACACCCGAGGACTTGGTTCGAGAAGTCGGAAAGCTCCTTGGGATAACCCCCGTTCCTTCAATCAAGGTCGAGCGTGCTCCGGTTAAGGTTTTTGCCAAAATGGTACGAGGGGAACTGGAGTCGACCTACCCCGAGGGAACCCGGGATTTTCGTTCCAGGGCCTTCAAGTTGCTTGGCGTGCTCCCGGAAAAAGCCGATTGGCTTGATGCCCTTCAAGGGTTTGAGTTCGCCCAGCGCGTCGCAGTCTCCGACGAGTCCGGAGCTCGGGTTCTTTTGCTCGATTCCGTTCCCATTGACCAGCCCTACGTCCGTCTCGAGGTGGTCGGAGCCATTGCCGATGCGATGATTCGTCAAGGCTTGGCTGGCCTTCCTGCCGACCGGAAAGGGCCGTCATTGGAAAACGAAGACGGCCGAAGGGCCAAGGAGGCACTTGTCTTGGGCACGCGCAACGTAGTCGTGGTCCGCTATGCCCGAGCCCTTGGCATTTCAACTTCGGCTCCTCCGCCCGACGAATTCGTCCCGCTTGGTGAATGGATGCTAGATACTAATTTGCTGAATCGTTGGTACACCTTGCCAGCCGAAGTCGGTCCGTACTTCGTGAATTTCAAGGTTGGGCCGATGGGTCCACTAGGGGATCTGGTTTTAGGTTTTCCGCCCCGTACGACGATCGAGTTCTTTCGTCCGCTTTGGTATCGTGATCCGACTCTCTGGCGGTACGATCCCGTTCCAAGTAACTTTGCCGACGACCTGACGAAAACCACTCCCGATTTTACCGACGTCCTCGGAGCAGGCGGTATGATGCCTTTTCTTGCCGTCGAAAATTCAGGGCACGTCGTAATGACCGTGTCCGGCGAATGGGCCGGAGACCGATGGGCCCTTTGGGAATTCCCGGACGGTACGGCGGGCTTGTTGCTGGAGTCCCGCTGGCAGGACGAAAGGTCGGCCCTTGAGTTCTTCGAAGTCATTCCTGCTCATCCCTTCCAGTGGTTGTTCCCTCACGAGGACGGAAGCTCCGTGGTTCGCTTGCTGCGGGCAAGTTCCGCGGACGCCCTTAACCGCCTGATTCCTTCTGCCAATTGATTCTGCCGTCCCTTGACTAGGGCTTTTTTAGGGGGGCGGAAAGGATTTCCTCGGACCACTTCGCATACAAGCCCTGCAGGCGCTTTAGTACTTCGGGGCGCTCCTTGGCCAGGTCTTTGCTTTCGCCCGGGTCGTTTTTCAAGTTGAAGAGGCGGGTTCCTTTGAGGAGTTTGTAGCGATTAACGATTCCCCCGGTTGGCTTGCGGTTCTTCCTGCCACCGTTGTGGAGCAGTTTCCAATCGCCGGATCGCACGGCATGACTGTTTGCTCCGTAACGCCAAAAAAGGTTTCGTGCTTCATCTGATTTCACGATGGGTTTCCCGTCGAGATCAGTGGGAATCCTTATGCCTGCGGCATCCAGGCAGGTGGGTACGACGTCGAGGCTAGAAATCACTTGGTCCGAGGTTTGCCCGGCATGCGGGTCGCCCGGGCGGGATATAATGAAGGGAACCCGGATGCCTCCTTCCCATAGGGTGAACTTGCTGCCGGCCAGAGGCAAGTTGGTCGCCCCGTTGGTAGGGGCGCCTCCGTTGTCGGAAAAGAAAAAGACGATGGTGTTATCGGTCAGTTTCAGCTCGTCCAAGGTATCCATGAGCACACCTATGTTTTCATCCAGGCAATCCAAATTCGCCAGATAGTAGTTCCTCATTTGCTTGGCGCTGATTTTTTCGCCGATCGTGATGAACTGCTTGAACCATTGCTCGTACTTTCCGTCCTTGGGGGGATCGTAGTGTGGAATGGACTGCAGTCCGGCATAGTTGATGACGTATCGAGGGGGTACTTGGTGAATCAGGTGATGAAGGGAATTGTAGGAAAGAGTGAGGAGGAAAGGATCGTTTTTGTTGCCGTACAAGAAGTCGATCGCTTCCTCGGTAAAGACCTCGGTCAGGTAGGGGTATTGCCAATCATGCTCTCCGTCCGGTTTGAATTCCTCATATCCGCGGTTTCGCATCAGCGGACCGAGGGCTGCGCTGTGTCCCTTGGGATCAGGCGTCCTCTTCCGTATATCCTTCGACAAATGGAAATAGTCGAAGCCATGGGCGGAAAAACCGAGAAACTCATTGTACCCGTGATTCAGCGGGTAGGCGTAAACGTCCTGCCGGTGCAAGGTTTTGCCCCCAAAATCATTTTTCCCAATCTTGGCCGTCTTGTAGCCGTTTTTCCTGAGGATGCTTGCCAAGGTGGGCATGTCTTTGGGTAGTCCGCAATTAAAGCCGCTCTTCGGGTCCCAACGAGCCTGGTGCCGTCCCGTATTCCATCCTGCCCGTGACGGACTGCATACGGCTGCTGAAACATAGGCTTGGGTGTAGAGAGTCCCTCGAGAGGCAAGCTCATTGAGATTGGGAGTTTGGGCGTCCTTGGCGCTGTGCTCGTACTTTCTCAAGTCCCCATAGCCCATGTCGTCCACCACGATGATCAAAAAGTTTGGTCTTTCGGAACCAATTCCGTAAGCAGAGGCAATTGACTGAAAGAAAGCAGCGAAGAAGAGAACTCCCCAAAGGAATGTGAACCATCCTTGAAGATTGTGGAGTCGAGGCATCAGCTCCGGTCGGAATCGAAATCGAAAGTACCGCGGTCGTCCGGGATTTCCCCGGTCAGGTCGAGCTTGATTCGCAGCAGATCGTTGAGCGAATGGACGAACTCATGTCGGCTGATCCTGCGGTAGCGGTCGGGCTTGTGGTCTGCTTGGTGCTTGGCCAACCAATCAAGCATGGCGCGCTTCTCCTTGGTGCTCGGCTGATTCTTGTTCTTGGGAGGCATTTTTGCCGTGATGAGGTTTTCGAACATCAGGGTTCCGTCAAAAGAGCCGGCGTCAAACAACTTGGCCATGTTGACGTTTCCTTTTTTGACGTCCTCGTCATGGCAATCGAAGCAGTGGTTTTCGAATAACTCCATGGCTCGCAGATTTTCGTTTCCCAAAGATTCATTGATCCAAAGGCACCAGGAAAGAAGGAGCACCCAAAAGTTTGGTCTGCAAGAATTCATGGTTTGTTTTTATCCAGAGAATTCAACTGTGGCATGTGCGT
>CEUU01018141.1_pt1 | contig 26315 bp, 16 predicted proteins | sample 531321 | NCBI WGS metagenome assembly CEUU01 (sample SAMEA2622658, study PRJEB7988) | marine metagenome | isolation source: saline water (ENVO:00002010), including
TGGCGGAATTGGTAGACGCGCTAGATTCAGGTTCTAGTGTCCGCAAGGACGTGCGAGTTCGAGTCTCGCCCTCGGCACCACCCCACGAACCTGAGAAGGAACCGAGACCTTGATTAGATTTCTCCCAAATACACTTGTATGCATCGTCTGGTTTTTCCTCGCTGGGCAGTGCTTGGGGCTTTACGGGGATGCCCTAACGCAATTGAAACTATCAGCTCTCGAGGGGGTTCCCCATGCCCAAGTCAGGCTTGGATTCGCGTACTCCAGAGACCCAATCAAAGACGAAGAGGAAGCCTTTTACTGGATGAGCATGGCAGCGGGCCAAGGGGTCCCGATAGCCACCCGCTTCGTAGGTTATGCCCATCTGGAAGGGAAAGGCACGGCCAAAAGCAAAATCCTGGCGCGTAAATGGTTTGTCGAAGGATCAAGAATGGGAGACAGTCTCTCCATGATCGGTCTCTCCGATTGTCTGCTTGCAAAGGAAGAAAAGATCGAACGCATCGGTTGGCTGCTCTTGGCTCGGGAAAAGTCCGAATCGTTGGCCAAGAACCGTCTCGAGAGCGCTTGGCCTAAACTCAGTGCTGCTGAAAGGGAACTGGCAGAGCAAATGGCCGCCGATCTTCGAAAGACCATCCGTGAAACCCCTACCTCACCTCCTCCCCCTCGATCCTTAAGGAAAAAGAACACCCTCAAGCTTTCCAACGGCGATTCTTACCGTGGACAAGTTGAGAACGGCATTCCCCACGGATTTGGCGAAAGAAAGTCACCGGACGGTCACATCTATCAGGGATCCTTTCAAAATGGGCTGGAAGAGGGCTTTGGCACCTTGTTTTCCCCGATGGGCATCATTACCTACCAAGGTCTTTGGCAAAAGGGAAACCCCGTGCGAGGACCGGAGTCAAAAGGGCAGTAGAGACAAGGAACCTTCGGATCAGTGACTTTCGCTATGATCCGAATACAGAACACTGTCCACATATATCTTTGAAACCCAGATTCCAAGTAAAAGGACTAGGAACATGACCACCGGAACCAAAACAACCGGAAGCTTGAACTTCTTGTGTCCGAAACTTGGGTTGTCGATAAATTCCATATAATTTTTTCTCTGCTAATTCGGTGGCTAAGTCAATAAGGAAGGAAGTGATCCCGCTACCCTTCGACCACCCATGAATTTTTCCCCGTGAGCAATTCCTGAAGATTGTCGGCGGTGTTTGACCGAGCCATCTCGATTTGTTGACAAAGAGCATCTTCGTAGGTCTCGCGTCCATTGAGTTGCCTGAGAATCCCCACAGGCGTGGGAAAGGTGGGATAGGTCATCTGGGCGAGGATGCCGGCATAGACCGAATTAGGGCTGCTCGGTCTATGGACGAGCAATTCCTCCTCCTTGACGTCGTCACCCAGGGTAACGATCTCTGGATCCAAACCATTCAACCTGATCCCCTTGTCGCGGTCCGAACCAAAGATCAATGGTCGTCCTTCCTCAAGGACGAGAAGCTGATCTCCCTTTACGGTGCGGGCAGTGACGGAATCAAAGGTCTTGTCGTTAAAAATCACGCAGTTCTGAAAGACCTCGATGAAGGAAGTACCCTTATGTGCTTGGGCCGCCTTGAAGGTGTGAATCATGTGCTTCATGTCAGTGTCCAGGGTGCGGGCCACAAAAGTGGCCTCGGAACCGAGAGCGAAGAGAAGAGGATTTATGGGGTGGTCTACGGACCCCAGCGGAGTGCTCTTGGTTTTCTTCCCAACTTCCGAAGTGGGGCTGTACTGTCCTTTGGTCAGGCCATAGATACGGTTGTTGAAGAGAAGAACGTTTATGTCCAGGTTGCGCCTGAGCAAGTGAAGAAGATGATTGGCTCCGATGGAAAGTCCGTCCCCGTCACCCGTGATCATCCATACGGACAATTCCGGGTTTGCCACCTTCACGCCCGTCGCGACGGTGGGAGCTCGACCATGAATGGTATGGAAACCGTAGGTGTTCATGTAGTAGGGAAAACGGCTGCTGCACCCGATCCCGCTCACGACCACGAACTGCTCACGGGGAATGCCAAGCTCGGGCAAGGTCCGCTGTACTGCATTAAGAATCGCATAGTCTCCACAACCCGGGCACCAGCGAACGTCGTTGGGCGTCACGAAGTCCTTCTTGGTCAGGCCAGCCTCATCAGTACTTGTAGTGCTCATTGATTACGGGACTTTGCCTCAAATTAGATACTCGAGAAATTTCTGCTGCAATTCTGAAACCTTGAAGGGTTTCCCTTGGATCTTGGTGTGAGGGATAATATCCACAAGGTACTTGGCCCTCAAGATAAGGCTCAGCTGTCCGAGGTTGAGCTCGGGCACGATCACTTTTTTGAAGCGTCCAAGAATATCAGACAAATCGGCAGGCAACGGATTCAAGTGCCTCAGGTGGATGCTGCTGACCGCATAACCCTCGTCGTGAAGAAGACGGACTGCCGAGGAAATCGCCCCATAGGTTCCACCCCACCCTATCACGAGAAGGTCTCCTTCAGCCTCGCCTTGAACCTCGGTCGCGTCCAGAGACTTGCAAATACCAGCTATCTTTTGTGCCCGCAGGTGGGTCATTTCCTCGTGGTTTTCAGGATCGTAACTGACCCCACCGTCCTCCCCTTTCTCCAATCCACCGATCCTGTGCTCAAGACCGAATTGGCCTGGAATTGCCTGGGTTCTGGCAAGAGTCTCAGGGTCCCGCCGATAAATGACGTATTCCTTGTCAGGCTCGGCAAGCTCATTCTTGATTTCCGGGATCTCGCTCAAATTAGGCACGAGCCACGGCTCGGCGCCATTGGCAACGTAAAGGTCGCTTAGGAGAATGACCGGCGTCATGTAGGTCAGGGCAATGCGAGCGGCCTCCAAGGCGCAATCGAAGCAGTCTGAAGGCGAATGAGCGGCGACCACGGGCAACGGACAATCACCATGCCGAGAGAAAAGGGCCTGCAAAAGGTCACTTTGCTCCGTCTTGGTGGGCAAACCGGTACTCGGACCACCCCGCTGGACGTTGCAGATGATGAGCGGCAACTCGGTGATGGAAGCCAAGCCGATGAACTCGCTCTTGAGGCACATCCCGGGACCACTGGTGGCGCAAACGGTGAGGTCGCCTGCGAAACTTGCCCCCAAGGCAACGCCCATGGCCGCAATCTCGTCTTCCGCCTGAACGCATTTGACCCCGTAGTTCTTGAGTTGCGACAACCCCTCGAGGACGGGGGATGCCGGCGTGATCGGATAACCCGAGTAAAGCAATTCTCGATTCGCCTTGCCCGCAGCAACGACGAGTCCGTAGACCAAGGCTTCGTTCCCGGAAATCTTCCGGTACACCCCTGGATGAACGGCGGCCTTCGAGACCTGGTAGCGGTTCCGAGCCGTTTCCATGGTATCGCCCAAGTTGTAGCCCGCCTTGAGGGCGAGGGAATTGGCCTCCGCAACGTCGGGCAGCCTTTTACCCCATTTCTGGTCAAAAAACTCAAGGGTCGGCTCCAAGGGTCGGCCATAAACGTAATACGTAAAACCGAGGGCAAAGAAATTCTTGCAGCGGACCTTTTCGGGGGGCTTGAGCGGGCTCTCCGACAAAGCTTCCTTGGTCAGGTTGGTCAAGTCCAACTCAATAAGGCGGTATTTCAAACGGAAATCCTCGTCCTCAAGCGGGTTTTCCTCATACCCCGCCTTGGTCAGGTTCATCTTGTTGAAGGAATCCACGTTGACGACGAGCATGCCACCCTCGGGAAGGTCATCCACGTTTGCCTTGAGGGCGGCGGGATTCATAGCAACGAGTGCATCGGGGGCGTCGCCGGGGGTAAGGATTTCGCTACCTCCAAACTGCAGTTGAAACCCCGAAACACCAGCCAAAGTTCCGGCCGGAGCCCTTATTTCGGCAGGGAAGTCGGGGAGGGTGGCGATATCGTTGCCGAAAAAAGCGCTTGAGTCGGTGAATCGCTCCCCGACCGTTTGCATTCCATCACCCGAGTCACCCGCAAAACGGACCACGGCTGAATCAATTTCCTCGAAGGAATCGGCTGGTTGGGTCATTGGAAAATTTGGTGATGGGAAACGCAGATACCAATCTTTTACGTATTGACGCGAATAACAACGAAATTCCGAAGTGTTGCAAAGAAAAGAAGAGGGCTATTTTGAGCGAAAATCTCTTTGCATCATAGGCCGTCCGTTGGCAAGGGAAATGGAAAGAGGTTGAAAGCGAGCGAAATCCTCTCCGTAGAGGATTCGTTCCGTCGGACGCCATGCTTGATCGCAGGATCGAAAAGCACGATCTTTCCAGCTTCGGGAACAACCTCTAGGTCACTTTCTCCATGAGTACGAAAAAAGAGGTTTCCGGAATCCTCTGCGCAGGCGAGATATGCGACAGCGGAAAGCAAAGAGTCCCTCGCATGGTCGTGCAGACCCGTCTCCTCCCCGGGGAAGGAAAGGTTGAACCAGAAAGGGGGATGAGCATTGGCCGACAAGGGAGGTGGCTTGTAGAGAATCACAGGGGAAAGGTTTAATTCGCCCTTGCCCAAGTCTCTGGCGAAACGCATCGGACATCGGACGGACGGTACCAAACCTATTGGCAGGTAGGAGTTTTCCCAGCGGCCCCCGATCCGGTGAGATGTCGCGATTCTTGATCGACTCGCCTCAAGTTCTTCAAGCAAACGGGGGACCCATTCTTCCCAACCGGGAACATGGGCTTCTATGATATTTTTTCCACCAAAGCAGTGAGTCCTCATCGCGAAGGCGGGGCAAGCATGCGAATGAGGTCTTCCTGGAGAGGATACTCCGCCAGCATTTGGTCTAAGTCCGGCAACGAGAAGTCGGCATAGTCGAAACCGGGCGTAACCGAACAACTTACGAGGGAAAAGGCCGAATCGCCCGAGGAAATGGCTCCGAAAATCGTACCGGAGCAAAGGGTACGCTGGGGCATCTCCGAATTTGCCAATGAGTTCCCCAGCAGGTCCAAACGGTGCTGCCCTTCCCTGAAGGAATGAATTCGTACCGGGTTGCCTTGGTGAAAATACCAGGTCTCATCCGATCTGAGGGAATGGAGGCGCGATACCTCTCGGCTCTCTAGGAGGTAGAGGATGGAAGTGCCGAGGGAACGACTCCCTTCGTCCACCTGCAAGGACTTTTCCGATTCATAAGTCCTGCGGAACCAGCCACCTTCCTCATGCGGAGAGAGACGAAGTGCCTCGATCAGGTAGTCTGCGGTGGGCATATCCGATTGAGGTCTAGAGTCCGATGGGTATGGAGAAAAATGGTCGGGACGGTGAGATTCGAACTCACGGCCTCCTGCTCCCAAAGCAGGCGCGCTAACCAGACTACGCTACGTCCCGTAAAAATATGGCACCATAAAGAATTCTCATGGAAGAAGCAAAGCAATTCAAGCCACTCGACGATGAAATGGATTGTTTACGCTCTTTCGGTTTGCAAAAAACGCATCAACATATCATGATGCGTTGATACGTAAATGAAAGACTTCTCCATCCAAAAACCGGACTCCCATGATCTGGAGGCTCTCCTCAAGGAGCGGATTCTGATCATGGATGGCGCTATGGGCACCATGATTCAGCAGGAAAAACTGGGGGAAGACGACTTTCGGGGCGAAGTCTTTGCAAACCACCCTACGGAATTAAAAGGTAACAACGACCTTCTTTGCCTCACTCGACCCGACCTGATCCGTCGCATTCACCGCAATTATTTCGAGGCCGGTAGCGATATGGTCGAGACCAACACCTTCAGCGCGACCAGCATCGCGATGGCAGACTACAACCTACAGGAGATCGTTCCCGAACTGAACTTGGCCGCGGCTAAGCTTGCACGGGAAGCTGCCGACGAGGCCATGGCCAAGGATCCCTCGCGTCCCCGCTTCGTGGCAGGGGCAATCGGGCCCACCAACCGCACCGCTTCCCTCTCACCCGACGTCAACGACCCTTCCCTCCGAAACGTAAATTACGACGAGCTGGTAGAGGCTTACTACTCGCAAGCGAAGGCCCTTGTGGAAGGTGGAGCGGACCTTCTTTTGCCTGAAACCACTTTCGACACGCTCAACCTCAAGGCCGCCATCTTCGCCATCGAGAACTTGTTCGATGATATCGGACGACGCCTGCCCGTCATTTTATCCATCACCATCACCGATGCATCCGGCCGAACGCTCTCCGGGCAAACCACAGAAGCATGTTGGAATTCCATTGCCCATGCAAAACCGCTCGGCGTGGGCCTGAACTGCGCCCTCGGCGCAGATGCTATGCGTCCCTACCTGCAGGCCTTGTCGAGAAATTCCGACTGCTTTATCCACTGCTACCCGAACGCAGGCCTTCCCAACCCACTCTCCGACACTGGCTATGACGAATCACCGGCCGACACGGCATCCTCGATGTCGGTCTTCGCAGAGGAAGGACTCCTCAACATGGCCGGCGGATGTTGTGGAACCACCCCAGAGCACGTCAACGCCATAGCGGAAAAAATGTCCAGCCATGGGCCGAGGGAAAGGCCCGTCATCGACCCCGCCTTGCGCCTGAGCGGCTTGGAGCCATTCGAGATGAAAGGCAAACAATCCTCGCTCATCATGGTAGGGGAGCGGACCAATGTGACGGGGTCCCCACGCTTTCGCAAGCTGATCGAACGGGAGGATTACGAGTCCGCCCTTAAGATCGCCAAACAGCAGGTGGAGAACGGAGCCAACGTCATCGACGTCAATTTCGATGCCGCCCTCCTTGACGGAGAGGCCTGCATGACTCGCTTCCTCAACCTGGTCGCTTCCGAGCCGGACATATCGAGGGTTCCCATTATGATCGACAGCTCGAAGTGGTCCGTCATCGAGGCTGGTCTCAAGGTCATTCAGGGCAAGTGCATCATCAACTCCATCAGCCTCAAGGAAGGTGAGGATGCCTTCAAGCATCAGGCCCGCCTGGCCCTCCGCTACGGAGCTGCGGTCGTGGTAATGGCTTTCGACGAGGATGGTCAGGCCGCGACCTTGGAAGACAAGGTCAGGATTTGCGAGCGGGCCTATGGCATCCTCGTTGATCAAGTAGGCTTCCCGCCCGAGGACGTCATCTTCGACCCGAACGTGCTCACCCTTGCCACCGGCATGTCGGAGCACAACGCCTACGGAATCGCCTTCATTGAGGCAGTGCGAGAAATAAAAGCCAAATGCCCCCACGCTCGGACCAGTGGCGGCATAAGCAACGTGTCCTTCTCTTTCCGCGGCAACAACCTCGTGCGGGAAGCCATGCACGCGTGCTTCCTTTATCATGCGTGTCGAGCCGGACTGGACATGGGGATAGTGAACGCGGGCATGCTCGGGGTCTACGATGAAATCGATCCCGAGCTGCGAAAACGGGTAGAAGAGGTGATCCTCGACAAGGATTCGGAGGCCGGGGACCGACTTCTCGAGTTTGCGGAGGAGATCAAGGACCTCAATTCGAATAGAAAATCTCAAGGCGCCGACCTTTCCTGGCGCGAAAAACCCGTCGGGGAAAGGCTGACTCACTCCCTAGTCAAGGGAATCGGCGACTTTGCCGAGGAGGACGCCGAGGAAGCGAGACAAATTCTGGGAAGGCCGCTTGAAGTGATAGAAGGCCCCTTGATGGACGGAATGAAGGTGGTGGGCGACCTGTTCGGGGAAGGAAAGATGTTCCTTCCCCAAGTGGTCAAGAGCGCCCGGGTCATGAAAAAAGCCGTGGCCTACCTCGAGCCCTTCATGGAAGCGGAAAAGGAGGGATCGGGATCGGGCAAGCGCGGAACCATGGTAATCGCCACCGTGAAAGGCGACGTTCACGACATCGGTAAGAACATCGTGGGCGTCGTGCTGGCATGCAACAACTGGGAAGTCATCGATCTCGGGGTCATGGTCTCCTGCGATAAGATCCTCGAGGCGGTACGGGCTCATAACGCCGACGTTCTCGGCCTAAGCGGTCTCATAACCCCTTCCTTGGACGAGATGATGCACAACGCCGAAGAGATGCAGAAACTGGGGATGAAGATTCCTCTTCTCATCGGCGGGGCAACGACCAGCCGGGCCCACACCGCAATCAAGATCGCTCCGCACTACGAACAGCCCGTGGTACAAGTTCCGGACGCGTCGCTCGTGGTCAACGTTTGCAACGACCTGACCCACCCGGACAAGCGGGAAGAATTCATAAGTGAACTCAAGGTCAAACAGGAAAAAGCACGCAACAGGCATGAAAAGCGGGATGAACGCAAACTCCTAACCCTCGACGAAGCTCGGGAAAAAGGTATGTCGTTCGACTGGCAGGAACAGGAAATAGCCACCCCCTCTCCAGAACGCCTCGGCGTATCCAGGATCGAGGCCCCACTGGATGAAGTGCTGTCCTTTTTCGACTGGTCTCCGTTCTTCTGGACCTGGCAACTCAAGGGAAGATACCCGGATCTTCTCGAGCGGGGTAAAGCGGGAGAGGAAGCCAAGAAACTTTACGAGCATGCCCAAGCTCTGCTCTCAAGAATCATGGAGGAGAAATTATTTTCCTGCCGTGCGGTGGTGGGACTATGGCCCGCTGGCTCCTTGGAAGACGACGTGTTGGTTTTCAAGGACGAGCAAAAAAAGGACGAAATTGGCGCCTTCCGTTTTCTCCGGCGCCAGCAGTCGGTCGGCGAACAGCCCCAACTTTGCCTATCCGACTTCATCGCGCCATTCGACTCCGAGAGAACCGACTACCTGGGAGCTTTCGCCGTAAGCGCAGGGGAAGGCGTGGATGAACTCGCACTCCGGTTCGAGGCTGAAAACGACGACTACAACTCGATCATGACCAAAGCCCTGGGAGACCGTTTCGCCGAGGCCATGGCCGAGTTAACGCACAAGAGACTTAGGGAGTGGTGGGGCTTCGGCCTTGATGAAAACCTTGAAAACGAGGCCCTTATCCGTGAGGAATACAGAGGCATAAGACCCGCCTCGGGCTACCCATGCCAACCGGATCACACCGAAAAGGACATGATCTGGAAGCTTCTTTCGGTAAAGGAGAACATCGGCCTCGAGCTCACCGAATCACGGGCCATGAACCCGGGTTGCTCGGTCTCCGGACTCTACTTTTCGCATCCCGATTCCCGTTACTTCAACGTCGGATCCCTCGGACGCGACCAGGTTGAGGATTATGCCCGGCGCAAGGGTTGGCCCTTGGCGAAGGCAATGAAGTGGCTCCGTCCCAACCTAGACTTTGAAGACTAGCCCCCCATCCTTTGGCATTGCAGGAAACAGGCTGCCGAAGTAGTAGACTTGTGATCATGAAGGAAATGACTCCGTTGGAAGAAATTCGGCACTCAACCGCCCATGTCCTCGCCACTGCTGTTCTGCGCCTGTTCCCGGATACCCAGCTCGACATCGGGCCGCCGACGGAATCCGGCTTCTATTACGACTTCGACTTGGAAACTCCCTTCACGCCCGAAGTCCTCGAGGCCATCGAGGCGGAGATGAAGAAAGTGATCAAGGAAAACCAGAGGTTCGAGCGGATCGAAGTTTCCCGTGAGGAGGCAATCAAGATCATCAAGGAAATGGGGCAGGAAAGGTACAAGCTTGGCAGGCTGGACGACATTCCCGAGGGAGAGGCGATCTCGTTCTACCGCAACGGGGAGTTCTCCGATCTGTGCGCGGGCACCCATGTTTCTTACACCAAAAAGATCAAAGCCTTCAAGCTTCTGCAGGTAGCGGGCTCCTATCACCGGGGAGATGCCTCCAACAAGCAACTTCAGCGGATCTACGGAACCGCCTTTGCCACCAAGGACGAGCTCGCTGAACACCTCGAGCGCCTGGAGGAGGCCAAAAAGAGGGACCACCGCAACGTTGGCCGTGAGCTTGGGCTCTTCCACATCGACGAGATGGTCGGACAGGGCCTCGTGCTATGGAAACCAAACGGGGCCATCATCCGTCAGGAACTGGAAGCCTTCATCTCTTCCGAGCTTAACAAGCAGGGCTACTCGCAGGTCTACTCGCCTCATGTCGGGAAGCTCGATCTCTTCCGCGCATCGGGGCACTTCCCCTACTACCAGGATTCCCAGTATCCTCCCATTATACATCGCGACTGTCTCTCCGAGTTGGCCAAGGAAGGCTGCTCATGCTCCGATCTTTCCAACAAGCTGGACGAAGGAGAAATCGACGGCTACCTGCTCAAGCCAATGAATTGCCCGATGCACATACGCATCTTCAAGTCCGAGCAGCGCTCCTACCGCGACCTTCCCATAAGACTGGCCGAGTTCGGGACCGTCTATCGCTGGGAACAATCCGGCGAACTCAACGGGATGACCCGCGTACGGGGCTTCACCCAAGACGACGCACATCTCTTTCTCCGCGAAGAGCAGCTTCAGGACGAAATACAAGGCTGCCTGGGTCTAGTGAAGCTCGTCTTCTCGGTCCTCGGAATGAGCGATTACCGGGTCCGCGTCAGCCTGCGCGACCCGGACTCCGACAAGTACGTCGGCGAAGCGGCTGCATGGGACAAGGCGGAGGAAGCTCTCCGGCAAGCCGTCAAGACCTTGGACGTGGAGTACGAGGAAGAGATAGGCGAAGCCGCTTTCTATGGGCCCAAGATCGACTTTGTGGTGAGGGACGTCATTGGCCGCGAATGGCAACTGGGAACCGTCCAGGTCGACTACAACCTGCCCGAGCGGTTCGACCTTTCCTACGTCGGTTCCGACAATCAGGATCACCGCCCGGTCATGATCCACCGGGCTCCCTTCGGTTCCATGGAACGCTTCTGCGGAGTCCTCATCGAGCACTTTGGGGGGGCCTTTCCAACCTGGCTGGCTCCCGAACAAGTCAGGATTCTGCCGATGAACGACGATCTTCTGGACAATGCGGAGGAATTGCTTAATGAACTCAAACAAAGGCAAATCCGGGCATCCGTGGATCGTCAGTCCGGAAAACTAGGGGCCAAGATCCGTAAAGGGGAAACCGACAAGATTCCCCATATGGTCATCCTCGGCCAGCGTGAGGTTGAGGACGGTAAGGTCTCCCTACGCTCCAGGAACAACCCCGAATGGGACGGATCTCTGCCCCTCGATGAGTTCATTGCCCGGATCGAGAATGAAATTTCCTCCAAGGCCCTGCCCAAGCAGAGGGAGTCTTCCTGACGGAGCTTCCTCGGACCGGGAAACCGCTCCAAAGTCATTCATCCATTCTTGCCCCCAGGCTCTCTCTTGGTATTCTGTATCCCATGGAAACCAATCCCCAACGCAGTCCGTTCATGAGGGTGCTCGCGCTACCTTTCCTGTTGCTCATTCGAGCCTACCGGCTGGTTTCCCCTCTCAAGCAATTGATTCTCGGCCCTTACGCAAGATGCAGGTTTCACCCCACCTGCTCGGAATATGCACTCGAGTGCTTCCAGCGCTTCAACCCCATCAAGGCATCCTGGATGAGCTTTAACCGCATCGGAAGATGTAACCCCCTCCATGCCGGAGGCTACGATCCCGTCACCCCATCCGTCACTGGGAAGGGACCTCATGAAAACGGAAGTCAATAGACCAGCCCCCTACCACTGCGACGACTCGACCGACCTGCTCCCCTTTTTCAGGCAGGCCTTCGCCCAGGCATCCGTTTCCCCCGATCCCCTGATCGCCTCCATCACTGTTGAGACTACCTACTCCGACCCCTTGGCCATCCTTGAAGAACTTCACCGTCCAGACGATCCCATCTGTTACCTGGAACGACCCTCCGGTGAATTCTCCATCGCCTGCGGGGAATACATCGCCCAGTCCTCCTTCGGGGGAGCGGACCGTTTCACAAAAGCCAGGAAATGGGCGGATTCGACCTTCAGTCGCATCCTTATTGCTGGGGATCACCACAGCCCCGGGACCGGCCCCACCCTCTTCCTTTCCGCCACCTTCGAGGACGAGACGGAAGATCGCGGCGCTCCACCCGCCCTCCAAGTTTTCCTACCCCATTGGCAAGTCCTGCGAAAGGGAGGTTCCCATTTCGTGATCATCAACCAGTCCATCGACGGGAAGGTCGACCCCGAGAGATTGGTCGCCACCTTCAGGCATTCCGTCGACCGCATCCGGGGCATGAACCACGGCTTGGCCGGGACTGTCATACAAAGCTCCGTCCAACTCGGCCCGCCTCGCGAGGAATTTGATTACGAACGAGCCGTCGAGAAAGCCCTTGGACGCATCCATGCCGGGGATATTTCCAAGGTCGTCCTTGCCCGCAAACTGACCTTTGAAACCTCCCGGCCCCTGCGCCCTTTTTCCATCGCCCATGCCCTTCGGGAACGCTTCCCGGAATGTTTTACCTTTTGCCTGGCTACACCCGATCAGGGAATCATGGTCGGAGCGACGCCTGAGACTCTGGCTCGCGTATCGGGAAGGTCCCTCGAAACGGAAGCCCTGGCTGGATCGGCCCCACGCGGGCCATCAGCCGGCAAAGACGCTCATCTGGGGAAAACCCTGCTGGGCCGGGAGAAAGAAGTGCTCGAGCACCGCCTGGTCTTAGAAAGCATCAAGAGGAGGCTCGACTCCATTGGCTTGAGCGATTGCAAAGAGGGACGCTCCCGACTGCTCAGGCTCGCCAACCTCCAGCACGTCCGCACCCCTCTGAGGGCAATCATCCCATCGGGAATCCACCCATTTGAGGCTCTTTGCGCCCTTCACCCCACCCCGGCCATGGGGGGTACCCCGCGCGAATCCGCTCTTTCCCTGGTTCGTGAACTGGAAGGGTCACCCAGGGGCTTGTACTCCGGGGTCGCGGGCTGGCTTGACTCCAAGGGACGCGGTGAGTTCATCGTTCCCATACGTTGCGGGAAGATTCTCCCTGACTCCCTCACGCTCTATGCCGGAGCCGGACTGGTTGAGGGCTCGGTACCCCTTCAGGAAAAAACCGAGACGGACTGGAAGCTGCAAGCCATGCTTGAGGTTATTACCGGGAAGACTACCCTTCCCGGCGAATGACCACCCCTTCTCCATCGACCGGCGGGGCCAACACGGCCTTCGGACGAGCCGTGGCCCGGGACTTGGCAGACTTGGGGGTGCAACACGTCGTCTTCTCCCCCGGATCCCGCTCCACGCCTCTAATCCTAGCCTGCGAGGAAGAACCTCGACTGCAGACGATACCAGTCCTCGATGAACGGACCGCCGGTTTCGTGGCCCTTGGTCTGAGCAAGCGCCGCCGACTCCCCACCGCTTTGGTCTGCACCTCCGGGTCGGCCGTCACCCACTGGTTTCCCGCCGTGGTCGAGGCCGACCATTCATCCACACCTCTTCTTTTGCTTTCCGCCGATCGCCCACCCGAGCTTCAAGACTGCGCAGCCGGGCAGACCATCAACCAGGTCGATCTTTTCGGTCGCTTCGGCCGGGCCTTCTTCCAGGCCCCTCTCCCCGATCAGGACAAAGAAGCTCTCCCTATCCTACGCAAAATGCTCGTGGAGGCCTACCGGGCCGCCTTGGGCAAGGACCCCGGGCCGGTTCACCTTAATTTCCCTTTTCGCGAGCCTCTGCTCTCGCAAGAGGACGACCTCCCGACGATTGGGCCGCCACCCCTCTCAGCTAATCTCACCGACTTTGGGTTTAGCCCGGACGCGGATACTTGCGAATTGCTGGAGCACTTGGGCGCTTGCCGTCGCCTGCTTGTGGTAGCCGGCGAGCGCGCACCCGCCGGAACCTTCGATAAATGGAGTGGGGAAAACGGCCCGCCTATCCTTTGTGATGCACTCTCTCCTCTTCGTGATTACACCTGCCCAAACCGAATCCTTCGCTTCGAGAATTTGCTCCGCGACGATGGTTTCCGTGCCCTTGCTCAACCCGACGCAATTATCCAGTTGGGCCCCCTCCCTACGTCCAAGACCCTCAGGGCCTGGCTCGAGGAACTGGAGGTCCCCCGGGCCGTGATCGAACCAAGGGACAGGAAAGTGGATCCCTTGCAGAGCCCAAGCTCCTCCTTCGAGGTCGATTACCCATCTCTCTCGTCCCTCGACCTACCTCCTTGTGACTCGGGATGGACCAGCCTCTGGATGGAAGCCGAAAGCCAGGTCGACTCCAAGCTGGACGATTTCTTCGAAAGGGAGAACGGCTGGTTCGAGGGTAAGATCGCCCATCTGCTCTCCCTCCACTTACCGGCCGGATCTCAACTTCAAGTGGCCAACAGCATGCCCATCCGTGACGTGGAATGGTTCTGGAAGGGCAGCGATCATGGACGGTCCCTCTTCGGCAACCGCGGGGTTAATGGAATCGACGGCACCCTAGGTACGGCCGTCGGGTTGGCCCACGACTCTTCCAAGCCAACCTTTCTCCTTACTGGCGAGCTCGCTTTCCTGCACGACTCCAATGCCCTCCTCGTCGCCCCGAAGCTCCATGGCAGCTTGACCGTTTTCCTAGTCGACAACCAAGGAGGAGGCATTTTCGAGAATCTCCCCGTCGCGGGTTTGCCCGCCTTCGAGAAATGTTTCGCCACGCCCCAGCAGTGTAACCTCAGGATGCTCTGTGAAGCCCATCAAATCGATTTCATCACACCAGCCGACTGGCCTGCCCTCGTTGCTTTGATTGCTGAGTCTTCGCCAGCCGGCATCCGCGTCATCGAGATCAAGACCGACCGAAAAAGAGACCGAACCATTCGGCGTGAACTTCTTGGACTCGGTCCCGGAGCCTAGAAACATGCCCGAACTCGCCGAAGTCGCATTCGCCTCCAAGTCCTGGGCAAACGGGATGGGGCACAAGGTGCTGCAGGTCGAGACCCTCAACGCCTCAAGGGTCTTTCGGGACATTGACCCCGGCCTCCTCAAGCGCGGCCTACGGGGAAGTGATCTGCTGGAATCCAAAACCCACGGGAAAAAGATGCTCTTCCGATTCTCCGGAAACAGGTGGCTCGGTCTTCACCTGGGAATGACGGGCTGGCTTCATAGAGAGGATGCCGAACACCCGACCGGCAAGCACGATGCCCTCATTTTGCGACAGGACGAGCAAGCCCTCGTCTTTCGTGATCCCCGGCAATTCGGCCGGGTCCTCTACCATCGTGACAAGGAACCACCGCCGTGGTGGATCGACCTCCCGCCCGAGGTTCATTCCCGGGAATTCACTCTCCAACTGGTTCGAAGCGTCCTCCATCGCAGGAAGCGGGCCCTCGTCAAGGCGGTTCTACTCATGCAGGAATTCTTTCCCGGCATCGGGAACTGGATGGTGGACGAGATTCTGTGGCGGGCCCGCATACACCCGGCCGAGAGGGCGGGCGACCTCTCCCCAGCCAAACAAAGGGCTCTTTGGAAAGAAACCAAGTTCGTGGCCAAGGGAGCCCTTTCCACGGTGGGCAAACGTGGAGGCGATCCTCCCCGCAAGTGGCTGTTTCACGTCCGATGGAAGAACGGAGGCAAGTGCCCCCTGTCGGGGACAGCCCTCCTGCGCGAGACGGTGGCCGGACGCACCACCTGCTGGTGCCCTTCCAGGCAACGCCTCAAAAAATCCTAAAATCTTCTAAGATTCGGGCCCCTCGCGCGTCGCTTTGTTTGACAAGAAACCCTTCTCTTCGATTTAAAGGTAGGATCCCCTGCCTCCCCTGACTCTGAAAAAAGAACTTTTTACCATGAAAACTAGCAGCATCATCACCTCGGTTCTCCTCCTTTCTTGCGGATTTCGGCCAGCCTCCACAGGTGCCCCAGTCGGCTTTATCGAGAAGTTCGCCATAGCCGAAAACCGCGAAGAGGCCCTCAAGGAACTGATCCCCGGAACCCGGGACTACTATTACTTTCATGCCCTGCACGCTCAGAACCGCGGGGACGAACAGGAACTCGAGCGGGTCCTCGGGCTTTGGATCAAGCGCTACGGTCACTCCGGGCGGGTCAAGGAGATCCGCAACCGCCAAGCCCTGCTGAGTTTTGAGAAAAACCCCGACGAGACTTTCAGCCACCTCAGGGCGGAACTCCAGCCCAACTTTAACCACAGCCGTCTCATCGAGGGAAGGAAACCGTCTCACCCCACCAAGCTCGATCCCGATGCAATCAGCTACAAGACCTTCCTCGATCAAGCCTTTCGCCAATACAGGAACGTTCAGGGCGTATCGGACAGGGGGCTCGAAAACCTCGAGACAAAGGAGCTTAATCCGGACAGGCTCAGACACTTCCTAAGCCGCCTGCAAAGGCCCGACCTTCCCGATCTCGCAAACCTCGTAGACAAAGACCTCCGGGCCAAGCACACCCGGGGGTTCGGCTCCCACGCAATCCACCGAAACATGACCAAAGACCAGCTGGACGAGCTTCTCCAGCTCGGCCCCAATCTTCTCGCAAACTCGAATTTCATCAACGTCTACCTGACCAAGCTCGCTCCCTCCGACGACCTGAACCTTGCCTATGATCTCAAGGAAAAGGAAAGGTACCTCAACCGCATCCATCTCTTCGCCCAGAGGCTTGCCCCTGCCCATAATTCTCTCAAGGCCAACGTAATTTATCACATCCTCAAACTCCAGCGCTCCCGCGGAGAATGGAACCGCGAACTCTTCATGAAGTACCTTTCGCTTCCCCGCCGGGGAAACTACGTCAACCCCAAGAGATGGGAGGAAGCCCTCCGCAAGGACCGACGAATCGAGGTCAACCTGAATGCCGACTACCGTCCCTTCACTGGGCTCGATCGGATACGAAACGACGAGCCCCTCGTTCGATCCTTCCTCCTCCGGTTCTTCCTCAAGGATCCCGACTACCTTCCCTTTTCCCAGCTCGTACGCGAAGACTACCTCAAGCCCCTTTTCGCGGAAGCCAAGCTCACGTCCGGGTCCGGGAACCTTGAAAAATGGTTTTCCATGCTGGATGGAGGAGCGGTTAATGCCCTTCGCGACCGGGTCGACCTGGACTTTTCCCCCGACAACAAGGAATTCTTTTCCGCCGATGAGGCGGTCGGTCTCAAGCTCGCCGTCAAGAACGTTCAGACTCTTCTCGTCAAGGCATTCGAGATCAACACCTTCAACCACTACTCGCGAAACCTGGAACCCGTCGACACGGCCATCAACCTCGACGGCTTGAGCGCAACCTGGGAGCGGGTACTCAAGTACAAGGACGCCCCCATGCTCAGATCGGTACGCACCTTCGATTTTCCCGAATTGAACAAGCCCGGAGTCTACGTCGTCGAGTTCATCGGAAACGGCAAAAGCAGCCGGGCCCTCGTGACCAAGGGAGACCTTAGAATACTCGAGAAGGTCGGCCCGGCCGGACACGAATTCAGGATCACCGACGAGAAGAACAAGAAGCGGCCCCAAGCAAGTATCTGGCTGGAGGGAACCGAATATTCCCCCGACAAGCAAGGTGTCATCCGCATCCCTTTCACCAACCGGCCCGGAAAAAGAGACCTCGTCCTCCGGGACGGCTCGTTCTGCGCCCTCTCCCAGTTCGATCACCTCGCAGAGAGCTACGAGCTCGACTCCGCCTTTCATATCGACCGCGAGGCTCTCGTCAAGGGAGCCACCGCCAAGGTCATTCTCCGTCCTCTACTGCGCCTCAACGGGTATCCCGTCTCAACCAATCTTCTGGAAGATACCGAGCTTGTGATCAGTTCGGTCGACCTCGACGGCATCCCTAACAACACCAAGATCGATCTTCCCAAATTCGAACAGGGCCGTGACTACGTTCATGAATTCCCCGTTCCCGAACGCCTCGCAAGCTTAGCGTTCAGTTTTTCGGCCAAGGTCAAGAACCTGAGCCGGGCGTCCAGGGACGTTCTCGCAACCGACCGCTACTTCACCATCAACGAGTCGGACAAGACCCTCAACACGGATGCCCTCTTTCTTTCCCAGACCGGGCGGGGGTATTTCATCGAAGCCCTCGGCCGCAATGGGGAAGCGGTTCCCGACAGGGCCGTCGTCCTTGTGGCCAAGCACCTTGATTTCCAAACCACCCGCACCCTTGGCTTAAAAACCGACCAGGATGGGCGCATCGCTCTGGGGGCCATGCCCGGAATCGAGTGGATAAGGGTAAGCCACCCCGACGGGTCGAGCTACCAGTGGCCCATTGATCGCGATCGATCGGGACGCAACGTTCAGCCCTCGGTCATCCACGCCTCCGCGGACGAGGTGATCGAGGTAGCCGTTCCCTGGCAAGCGGGCGGGCAGGACAAAGCGTCCGTCTTCTCTCTTTTTTCCAAGAAAAAGTCTTTCTATGCCTCCGATCATTCGGCTGCCGTCACCCTCAGAGGAGGATACCTCCTGATTGCCGGTTTGGCCCCCGGTGACTACGAGCTCTTCCTCAAGCACGCAAGGCGTAAGATCGTACTTCGGGTCACGGATGGGAAAAGGATGGGCGGATTCGTCCTTTCGGACAACCGGGCGCTCGAGGACAACCGGCTCAACCCCGTTCAGGTTCAAGCCATTGCCATCGAGGATGGAAAGGCCAAGATCCTGATCGGCAATGCGGGCAAGCTCACCCGGGTCCATGTTTACGCCACCCGCTATCTCTCCAATTGGGATAATTTTTCCGCCTTCGACGTCGGCGGTCCACCTTCGTCTTACTCCATGGGCTTGTCCAGAAAACGTTCCCTTTACGTAGAGGAGAGGGTCATCGGCGAAGAATACCGCTACGTCCTTGACCGCAGATACGCGAGAAAATACCCAGGCAACATGCTTGCCCGCCCCGGACTGATCCTCAACCCCTGGTCCCTGCGAAAGACCGAAACGGGAATCAAGAATGCGCAAAGCGGGGAAGCCTACGAAGAGCTTTCCGACTTGGCTAAATTCGGCAAGGAGCAAGAGGAAAGAAAGCGCCTAAACATCCGTGCGGAAAGGGATTACCCGAACCTTGACTTCCTAGGCAGAAACGCTCTTCTCTGGGCCAACGTCAAACCTGGAGAAGATGGAATCGCAACCGTCGACCTGAAGGGAATCTCCGGACAACAACGCCTGCACGTCTATGCAGTCGACGCATGGAACGTCGCCTATCGCCCCATCGCGCTCGCCTCCAGCGATCTACCCCTTCGCGAATTGCGCATGGCAAGGGCTTTGGAACCAAAAAAATCATTTTCCGAGCAGAAACTCTTCACCTCGCTTGCCGAGGGCGAGGAGTTCAAGATCGAGGACGTCACCACCTCCAAGGTGACCAGCTACGACTCCTTGGCCAAGGCATACTCCTTGCTCTCCACCTTAAGCGGAAACTCGGACCTGACTAAATTCGGTTTCATCCTCCAATGGCCCGGACTCAAGGAAGAGGAAAAGCGGGCCAAGTACTCTGAATTCGCTTGTCACGAGCTTCATTTCTTTCTTCATCAGAAGGACCCCGCCTTCTTCGCCAAGGTCGTTCGCCCCTACCTGGCCAACAAAAAGGACAAGACCTTTCTCGATCACTGGCTGCTTGGGGACGACCTGTCGGGCTACCTCGAACCCTTCCGCTTTTCTCGCCTAAACGCAGTGGAGAAGATCCTCATGGCCCGCAAACTGGGCAACGAAGGCAAGGCCATGGCCCGCCATATCGGTGAATTAAGCGAAATGATCCCGGCCGACCCAGAGAAGTTCAACCGGCTTTTTGACTCTGCAATCGGCAACTCGGCCCTCGATTCTCAATCGGACGACTCCCTTGGATTCGATAAACGGAGCGATTTAATGAAAGCCCAAAACAAACAACGTTTCCTTGCCGGGTACTCATCGACACTTGGCACCGGGGGATATGGCACCGAAGGATCTGTTGCTAGGGATGTAAGAAATTCTGCCTTCCTGAAGATGTCTGAGGAAAAGGCGGAAACCGAACAGGCTGATCATTTCTATGCCGCTCCCGCTCCGCCACCTGCACTCACCAAATCCGCTGCCAAAGCCCAAGCGGAAGCGAAAACTTTCGGAGCAACGATCGAGTCGGAGATCGCGCTTCCCGACTTCGAAGACACGAGCGTCAAGGGATTGAACTTGGCTTTCGATTTTGACGCCAAATCCACCCGAGCGGCCAAGAGAGCCCGGGACAAAATCGGTTACCTCGACGCCAGCCTAAAAGGCCGGGAAGCGGGCCGACAGTTTTACCGAAAATTGCCTCCGACCGAAGAATGGGCCGAGAACAATTACTACCGTTTGCCCTTGGACCGGCAAAAGGCCGATCTAATCAAGGTCAACCCCTTTTGGAACGACTTCGCCGCCCATCCCAATGGCAAGCCCTTCCTTTCGGGCAACTTCATATATTCGACGGGTAGCTTTGCCGAGATGATGTTCGTTCTTTCCGTCCTGGATCTTCCCTTCGAGGCCGAGGACCATCAGGTCGAGAACGAAGGCGTTGCCTTCTCCCTCAGGTCGGGCAAGCCTCTTCTTCTTTTTCATCAGGAGGTCCGGGAAGCGCAAAAGGCTCCCAATGCCCGAGACATCCTCCTGAGCCAGAATTTCTACCGGGCGGACTCACGCTACATCAATGAGGGAGGCGAGCGCCTCGACAACTTCGTCAAGGACGAGTTCCTCAAGCAAATCGCCTACGGGTGCCAGGTTGTCATCACCAACCCGACCTCATCCGTCCGCAAGCTCCAGTATCTGGCCCAAATCCCGACCGGAGCCGTGCCTTTGCAAAAAGGGTTCTACTCGGAAGGCCGGCCCTTTCGCCTAGAGCCCTATTCCACCCGCACCATCGAGTTCTACTTCTACTTCCCGGAGACCGGAAAGTTCCCCGTCTACCCCATCCAGGTGGCGAGCGAAAAGGGACACCTCGCAGGGGCCCAAGCCTTCACCTTCAAGGTTGTGGACAAGCTCTCAGAGAGGGATGAAAGCTCTTGGGTATGGGTCTCGCAAAACGGTACCGCCAAGGAAGTCCTGCAGTACCTCCGCGACCATAACCTCAACCGGATTGCCCTTGATAAGATCGCCTTCAGGATGAGGAACGAAAACGAAGGGGGGGACGGCAAGGCCTTCTTCGCCAAGACGCTTCAGCTTCTTTCCGCCCGCTTTGCCTACGATCCCACGCTCTGGTCCTACGCACTCTATCACAAGGACGTCGACCGGCTGCGGGAATACCTTTCCCGCTCCCCCTTAACCGGTCGATGCGGGCTTTACCTGGACACCCCCCTCCTGTCCATCGACCCAGTCGAGCGCGGATTTCATCAGCACCTCGAATACAAGCCCCTGGTCAACGCCCGCGCCCACCAACTGGGCAAAGGGCGAGAGATTCTCAACAACCGATTCCTCGCTCAGTACAGGGGCTTGATGGAGGTTCTCAAGTACAAGAGCTCGTTCGGCCAGGACGATCTCCTTGCCACCAGCTACTACCTCTTTCTGCAGGACCGTGTGGAAGAAGGTTTGCGGTTCTTCGACAAGGTCGATCCTCAATCGATCGACGAAAAGCTCCAACATGCCTATCTTTCGACCTACCTCGACTTCTGCAAGGGAGAGCTCGCCTCTGCCCGGCAACGGGCCCAACGATACGCCGACTACCCCGTGGACCGCTGGAGAAACCTCTTTCTCGATGCCCTCGGTCAGCTTGACGAGATTGACGGCAAGGGCGTCAAGCCGGCGGATGAGGAAAACCGCGAGCAGGCCCAGGACGTCCTCGCATCGAGCGAGCCGAGCCTCGGGCTTGATATCGGCAAGGGCGAGATCACCATCGCGGCCCGAAACCTCGAAAACTGCACCGTCAACTACTACCCCATGGACGTCGAGCTGCTCTTTTCGCGCAAGCCCTTCGTTAAGGACGACACGGATCACTTCACCAGCATCGTCGCCAACCTCAGCCGGGTAGTGGCTCTTCCAGCCGGCAAGGACGTTCACGTCTTCCCCATCCCGGAGGAATTCGCCGACCGCAACGTGATGGTGGAAGTGGTCGCCGCAGGCCTCCGCGAGGCCAAGGCTTATTATGCAAACGACCTCAAGGTCCAGATGGCGGAGAACTACGGGCGCGTGCAGGTGGCCCACTCCGGTACCGGCAAGCCCCTTTCGTCGGCCTACGTAAAAGTCTATGCCCGAATGACCGACGGCCGCGTTCGCTTCTACAAGGACGGTTACACCGACTTCCGGGGCAAATTCGACTACGTCTCGCTCAACACCGGCCAACTCGACGAGGTGGACCGTTTCGCGGTGCTAGTACTGGACGACGATGCGGGAGCCATGATCCGCGAGGCCACTCCACCGAAGCAATAACCAGCCCCTTGTACTAGATGCCGGGCGCCAACCGCACGGCCTCGGCTTTGTCGCGCGCAATTTGACTTTTCAAGGCGTCGAGCGACTCGAACTTTTTCTCGGGCCTGAGGAAACTGAGCAGGTCGAGGTACAATCGATCACCCGGCTGACGGGCCGAGTAATCCTCTTGCCCTAAGAGATGAACCTCGAAGAGGGGTTCGACCCCATCGTCCTCAACCGTTGGTCGCACCCCGTAGTTGGCCACTCCATGGACCGTTTTCCCGTCCGGGAAGGATGCCTTCACTAGGTAGACTCCGAAAGCCGGCCGGGCCTCGGGCGACCAGGGAAGGTTTAGGGTAGGGAAACCAATCTCCCGCCCCAACCGGTTGCCCGAAACCACCAGACCATCCCCACGGTAGGAAAAGCCCAGCATCCGGTTGACGGATTTAATCTCTCCCCCCGCCAGGGCTTCCCTGATTCGGGAACTGCTGACCGGTTTTCCCCCTTCCAGTACTCCATCGGCAACGCATATGCCGAGCCCCTTCTCGGATCCGATCTCCTTCAAAAAATCTGCATCCCCCTCTCGATCCTTCCCAAAATGAAAATTCTCGCCCACGCAAATCCCCACCATGCCCGGGATCTTTTTCTTGAGATAACTTGGGAATTCCCCCGGCGGAACCTCCGACAGGGATTCGTCAAAGGGTTTCATGACCACGCAATCCACACCGCAGGCAAGGAGAGCTTCGCTCTTGGTGCTTGGATCCATCAGCAAGGGAGGTTCCTTGCCGGGTCGCAGAGACTTGGCGGGATGCTCGGGAAAAGTAAGGGCCGCCACCAGACCGTCATGGGCCTTGCCCTCATTGACCGCCAAATCGAGGACCGCCCTATGCCCCCGGTGCACGCCGTCGAACATCCCGATGGCGAGCAAAACCGGTCCAGGTTCCCGTTTGCCGAGCTCGGCCAGGGAAGAAAAGACGGTGGACGCATTCACAATGCGTGGGAAGGGACCGCCTGATGAACGGGGATCAGCTTGTCCTCTAGTTCCGTCAGGGGACCTTCCTCGATGGAGTCGAGGGTATGGGCGTCGGCCAAGTCAAACTGGTCGATCAAGGTCCGCCTAAGGGCCGTCAAATGGGCTCCGCAACCGAGCCTCTGCCCGAGGTCATGGGCAACGGTCCGGACGTAAGTGCCCTTGCTGCTGGCCAACCTGAACTCGATCTCGGGCAATTCGATGCGGAGGCTATCGAAGGCATTGATCCGAATGAAGCGCGGTTCGCGCTCCACGGTCTTCCCTTTGCGGGCCATCTTATAGAGGGGAACCCCGTCGATCTTCTTGGCGGAGAACATCGGAGGGATCTGGTACTGGTCACCGATAAACCCCACCATTTCCTTGGTGATTGATTCTTCCGAGAGATCGGCTGGAACGGGGTTCTCGGCCACCACCTCGCCATCAGCATCCTGGCTGTCGGTCTCGACTCCGAGAAGGATGGTTCCCTCATAGGTCTTGTCCAGGCTGATCAGGTACTGGGAAACCTTGGTCGCCTTGCCGATAAGCATGACGAGCAGTCCCGTAGCCATGGGATCGAGGGTGCCGGCATGCCCGATCTTTTTCATGTTAAGCTTGCGACGGAGACGATTGACCACGTCGTGCGAGGTAATCCCTTGGGGTTTGTCGACCAGCAAGATACCCTCGAAATCTCCTTTCCTAGGGTTCATGAAGAGAGATCTCCTGAATCCACTAGCTCGAGATGTTCGCCGATTGCCGAGACGAATTCCGGGTAAAAGTCGTCGAGATCCCTTTTCAAATTGAATCCGGCGGCGCAGGCATGCCCGCCACCGGAGAACCTCTTGGCCAGGAGATCGACCCGAAACCTGGAATTCTTGGCCCTCAGGCTGCCCTTGAGTTGGCCGCCACGATCCTCCACCAGGCTTCCCACTTCTACCCCATCCAGAGAACGGGAATAATCCACGAAATTCTCCGTATCCTCGGGCTTGGTGCCCGTTTCTCGGTAAAAGGAATCCCTGATCATACCGATGCAAACCCGGTCATCATGCTCCATACGGAAGGTCGAGAGGAATTTTTGAAGGAGCTGAATGCGACCCGGTTTCTCCCGCTCATAGAGCTCATGGGCGACCTTGGAAGGGCTGGCGCCTGCCTCGCAAAGCCTCCTGCAAACCTCGAACACGGAGGCATCGGTACCCGAGTAGCAAAACTGTCCCGTGTCCGTACAGATGCCCAGGTAAAGGGCCTCGGCCGTAACCGAGTCCAGACCATAGCCGGAGTCGAGAAAAAACTTGGCCAAGATCTCGCCAGTGGCCGCCGCTTCCGCAAGAACGAGGTTGAGCTCGGCGTAACGGTCATTGGACACGTGGTGATCGACGTTGAGAAAAACGTCGGGGAACCTTCCACAAAGGCTTTCGCCCACTCGCCTATGGTCCGCGCAGTCCACCGTGACGGCAACGAAGTCATCCCCCGAAAGATCGGCCGGCGCAAGAAAAGGCGTATCGCCGACGAAGGATCGGAGGGTTCTCGGAACGGGGTCTTCATTGACCGCCCGGGCATCGATTCCATGGGCCCGCAGGACCCGGGTCAAGGCAACCTGGGAGCCCACGCAGTCGCCATCCGGCCGCCGATGGCCCAAAACCACGACGCGCTTCCCCTTCATCTGGTCGAGGGCACTTGCAAACAAGGATGATTCTTGGAGAAACAGTGGCATGATACGACAAGTAAGTACCCTACCAGAAAGGACGCTGCAGGAAAAGCCTCGAAAGCCTCAGGTGGGAAGAAGGAAGCCCTCCTCGTCCACACCTCCCGTCTCCCGAATCAGCTCGGGTTCGTCCCGGATTCCTTTGATCGAGAATCCATCCGCAGGGCTATGGTGATAGGAAAACCCGCAAAGCAACCGGCCGAGGCTACCCCGTTTGGATCCTTTCTCCACGTCATCGGCGGTGCTGGATGCAAACAGGTTCGAGTCCCCTCCAAGAGGGGGCAGGTTCATCGACACGAGGCCATTCAGCTCGCTTGCCAGCCCGTCCACCGTGAAAGGGTCACGACAAGAGGAACCCGGCTTGACGACGAGAATCTTCTTACCTCCAAAGAACGCGACTCTTTGGCCGAGTAGAGGAATCCATGGGAACCAGGAGTCCTCCCAGGGTCCACGCCCCTCACCCACGGCAAAGCCTTCCTGATACCAGAGGTTGGTCTCCTTGGCGCGGGTAAAGCTCGCATAGGCCCTTTCCGCAATCCGCTCGTCTCCCTCCAGCACGACCCTGGCGTGTTCGACCCAGAAAGCAATTTCAGGGGGAACTTTTCCCCCTCTTCCCTCTACGCAGTTCCAGAATTCCCTTCGGGTGAGAGTCGACCCGTCGGCCCATTCGATGAGGGGGGAACGGCCGGCTTTTCGGGCGAGCGAAAGCACTCGAGATCGGGCAGCTGCGGCATGGGGCATTCGCTCGGAAAAGGATAATCGGCCCAATTCCAGAACCCTTCTGCGCAAGTCCTCGGCATTCCCTTCGGTCGGATCCATCGGTTCGCCCATCCGCACCGTCACCGGATAAGGAAAACGGAGTGGGCGCTTCCAGAAGAACTTCCCCCTCTCGCCACTGAAGACCGAGCCCCATACGCCGTCCAGGTGGAGGGGAAACAAAGGAACCTTGGCCTTCCTTGCCAGCAGGCCGGGTCCGCGCATAAAGGGAAGTGTCGGACCGAGGCGGGAAATACCACCCTCTGCAAACATGCAAAGGGCCATGCCTTCCTTTAGCCTGACGGAGGATCGCCTGAGGGAGTCGAGTGACTTCTCGGAGGAAACCGTAAGGGTTTCCGTCAACCGGAAGACGAACCTTAACGCGGCCGAGCGGCTCAAGCCCTCGAAGGCCAGGTAGCGAACCTTCCTCGGACAAGCCGCGCCAATGAATACTGGATCGGCATAAGAGATATGATTGCTGACGATGAGGGCACCCTCCTTGGCCGGAAGGTTTTCCATTCCTATGGCCCGGATGCGGTAGAAGATCCGCAGGAATATATGAAACCAGGCGCGGAAGAAATCCTCCAGCAAAGCGCGCAAGGTGAAAAAACCGACCAAGAGCGAAGGGACGAGAATGACGAGCAATTCCTGTTTGGCGCTCAAGCCCATATAGCTGGAAAAAAAGGCGTGAAACAAGATGAACAAGATCCCGCTCAACTGGGTCAGCAAATTGGCCGCCGCCAGCACCCTGCCCCGTCGGTCCTCTTCAGCCTGGTCCTGCAGGAAGCCATTCAATGGGACGAAAAAGAGAGCCCCTGAGAAACCGAGGGCAAGACAACCGATGGTGAAGAACCCCCCTCCCGGATCGCTGAAAT
>CEUU01007089.1_pt1 | contig 25804 bp, 21 predicted proteins | sample 531321 | NCBI WGS metagenome assembly CEUU01 (sample SAMEA2622658, study PRJEB7988) | marine metagenome | isolation source: saline water (ENVO:00002010), including
CATTACACAGGGACTTTGTAAGAAAGTTTAGGTATTCTAGAGTTAAAGGTCCAAGTGCTAAATTTGATTGGCAGAGAGTTGGTTTAGAACACCGATTAAAAGATGGTGATTTGTTAACTATTATTACACGAAAGTGAATTAATTGAAATTTAATTCCTTAAGAAAATATTATATGCATACCTAAAATAGAAGATTTGTGAAAGATAAACTGTCAATTTTGATTATTTTATTATTAATCGGCTCAAGTTATTCAGCAATCTCTTTAAATTCACAAGAACTTTCTTTTGAGAATTCACCAAAGAATTTCTCATTTAATTCATCAAATTGGACTTTGTCACCCACTAATGGTTCGCATCATGGAGGCACACATCTTACGATAAATGGTGATGGTTTTTCGTCATTTTTTGAAACTCAAAAAATAAATCCTTGGTATCAGGGTAATTTTAGTACGGAATTACATACAATTGATGGTGGCTGGTCACAATCACATGATGTAGGCACACATTCATCTATGGCGATTGATTCTCAAGGAAATTTGCATATTTCTCATTTTGATTTTATTAATGCAGATTTGCTTTACACTACATTTGATGGTATTTCTTGGACTAATTCGATAATTGATAGCAGCGGTAGTGTAGGTCAATATTCTTCAATTGCCATTGATTCAAATGACAACATTCACATTTCATATTATAATTATGACGATGGATCTCTTAAGTACGCAAATTCAAATAACGGAAACTCTTTTGGAACTTCAACCGTTGAAATGGGCGGATCAATAGGAGCAGGAGTAGGACAATATACTTCTATAGCCGTAGATTCTAATAATAAGATACATATTTCTTACTGGGATGTGGGTAATGGACAATTGAAATATGCAAATTGTATTCAATCGTCGGGGGCGTGTCAATCATGGGTAACCACTGTTGTAGATAACTCATTAGATTCAGGAAAACATACTTCAATAGCGGTAGATTCAAATGACAATATACATATTTCATATTACCAAGGTGATGCTACAGACATACTAAAATACGCTCATTTTAATGGTTTTAGTTGGACAACATCTACAATAGATAGTTATCTGGTAGGTCACTGGACCTCGATTGCTACTGATTCAAATAATGGAGTACACATATCATACTACGACATAGCAAATGGTAACTTGAAATATATGAAAAATAATGGAAATTCTTGGAGTATACCTGAAATCATCGATAGTGTTGGCGATGTTGGTAGAATGACATCAATAAATGTAGATTCTAACGATTTTGTACATATATCATATCTTGACGTCACGAATCAAGATCTAAAATATGCCACTAGTGATGGTTTTAATTGGACAACTTCAACAATTGATAATGTTGGTAATGTTGGATGGTATTCATCATTAGTCTTTGATAGTGATGAAAATATCCATATTTCATATCACGATCAAACTAATGGTGATCTTAAATATGCTAAATTAGAAACTATGGGATGGATACTCCCGACTTTTCCATCAGGTTCTGGAGAGGATCAATCATCAATGGCTATAGATTCAAATGATAATATTCATATCTCATATTATTCAACAATTTATAACGATCTAGGTCATGCAAAATATGATGGTCAGTCTTGGTCATTCACAAATGTTGATGACGTAGGAAATGTAGGATTATATTCTTCATTAAAAATAGATTCAAATGATAATATTCATATTGCTTACACTGAAAGTGGAAATTGTAATAATCTGAAATATGCAAAATATGACGGAATATCCTGGACTACTACTATACTAGAATGTGATGCAAAGTATCCCTCTTTAGCAATTGATTCTAATGATGTAGTACATATAGCGTATTGTAAAAATTCTTGTGATGATTTATACTATGGAACATATGACACCTCTCTCTTCCCAAATCCTACTTGGACATCTTCAATGGTAGTAAATACGGGAACTGTTGAATGTAGAACTAGTATCTCTTTAGATATCGATTCAAATGATATCCCTCACATTATTTATCATGAGTATAATGATCAAGAGCTTAAACATGCATCTAAAAATGGTTGGGCTTGGGTTACCTCTACAATAGATTCTTTTGGTTTTGGTATTGATCCAATGCAATCACAATTCGGTTGTCACAATTCACTCGATATTGATTCGAATGATAATTTACATGTTTCTTATACTAATTACAATATTGATTTTGGTTCTTTGAAATATGCCACATATGATGGCAATTCTTGGACTAAAACGGTAATAGAAAGTATGGATACACCTACTGATTCTATGCCTTATTCATACGCCGATACTTCAATATTATTAGATTTCAATGGGCAAGTACATATTTCCTATCATAATTTACAATTAGGTGAATTAAAATACGTGACAAATGACGGAAATTACTGGATAAATTCTACAATTGATGATGGAAGTAGTATTGATTTAATTACAGATAGAGATGATGATGGCCACTCAAGTTTAGCACTAGATTCTTATGGCAATTTATATGCTTCATATGTAGATGAGAGTTATGGTATAAGATATGCCAAATCCTTATTTCAATTAGAACTCATTAATCCCTGGGAGACTTTTATCGTTCCAGGTGGTACAAATAATAATAGAGGAAAGTATAGTTCAATTGCATTAGATTCAAATGATAATGTTCACATCTCATTTGAGGATCAAGGAACAAGTGGATTGGAATATGCAAATTATAATGGCAATTCATGGACATTTACTACACTAGGTAGTGGCACACATAATTCAATTGCTGTAGATTCAAATGATAACATTCATATCTCGTATTTTCAAAATACAAATAAGAATCTCATGTATATTTATTATGATGATTTTATCGGCACATGGAGTCAGCCAACAGTTGTTGATTCAGGTCCTGATGCAGGATATTATAATTCAATTGCAATTGATTCAAATGATAATATTCATATCTCATATCAACAACAAAATGCTACTAATACTCTCAAGCATGCATTCTATGATGGGGTGTCTTGGACAAAAACGGACGTAGATCCGTTCGCCGTGGGTGGTTTTACCGCTATAGCAATTGATTCAAATGATAATATTCATATTTCACATCAAGGTTATGGAACACCAGAAGTACTTCGACATTCATATTTTGATGGCATATCTTGGTCAAATCATAATATTGACTCTGGTCCAGATTGCCCGTGTGGATCCTATACTTCTCTAGACATTGATTCTAATGATGGAGTACATGTTTCTTACTCCACTTATGGAGGTACTGACGATTTAAAACATGCTTATTATGATGGCATTAGTTGGATTACATCTATAGTTGATAGTCAGGGATCGGTAGGTAGGCATTCATCACTCAAAGTTGATTCTTTGAATAACATACATATTTCTTATGAAGATAATACAGAGCAAGACTTAAAATATGCATATTTTGATGGTAATGCTTGGTCAAACTCAACTCTAGATGATACACCGGCTGGAGCTTCCTACACATCATTAGCTACAGATTCAAAAGATGATGTTCATATTTCATATCATGAAGGAACATATTATGACCTTAAGTATGCAAAAATGATAAGTTTACCAGAAAATACACTAGGTGATTTGACAATAGAATTCGGCAATTATGGTAATATTACGGGCACTGTTGTAGATGATACTACAATCACCTTTGTTTCTCCTCCAGGACCTCAATCTGGAGCCGTAGTAAGTAATATCAAAATTTGGCTTGAAAATGGAACTAACATTAGTATGCCATTTTCATTTACTTATGATGCATATGATTCTGATGGAGATGGCATTCCAGATAATAATGATGATTGTCCATATATCTTTGGAAACTCTACTTTTGATTTAATTGGTTGTATAGATAGTGATGGAGATGGTGTCAGTGATTCTGGTGATGCTTTTCCTCTAGATCCATTCGAAGCTACAGATTCTGATAGTGATGGAGTGGGAGATAATTCTGATATGTTTCCCGAAGACGAAACCCAATGGAGTGATTTTGATGGTGATGTATATGGGGATAACATTAGTGGGAATAATCCTGATTATTTTCCATATGAACCTACTCAATGGAATGATACTGATGGTGATGGATATGGGGATAATCTGTTTGGTTATAATCATGATGCATGTCCAGAAGTATGGGGTAATTCAACAATAACTAACTTGGGCTGTCCTGATGCTGATGGAGATGGATTAGCAGACATGGATGATGATTTCCCTTATGACCCAATTAGAGGTGGAGATTCTGATTTGGATGGTTATGATGACGTAATAGATGATGATTGTCCCGAAGAATTTGGAACATCAAATATGAATTTAACAGGCTGCCCTGATAGTGATGGAGATGGTTGGGCAGACAGCGAAGATGATTTCCCATCAGATTTCACCCGTAATCGTGATTCAGATTTGGATGGTTATGATGATAATTTAGAAGATGATTGCCCAGACACTTGGGGAACTTCGAATATGAATCTTGTGGGATGTATTGATACAGATGGGGATGGATTAGCAGACATTGAAGACGACTTTCCATTAGATGCCAGTGAAATAATAGATTCTGATAATGATGGATTTGGGAATAATGAAGATAGATTCCCTACAGACCCTAATGAATGGATTGATTCTGATAATGATACATATGGAGATAATCGTGATGAATTACCATTCGATGAAACTCAATGGAATGATACTGATGGAGATGGATATGGTGATAATCAAAATGGAAATAATCCAGACTTGTTTGTCAATAACATCACCCAATGGGATGATTCAGATGGTGATGGCTATGGAGACAATTGGGGTAATTCTTCCTGGAATTCTACTAGATTATTTGTATGGCCAGGGCAATTCATAGAGGATACTGTACTTGCTGATCATTGTCCTACTGAATTTGGAACTTCAACAGCAGATGGTTTCTTTGGATGCCCTGATGAAGATGGAGATGGAATTGCAGACATATATGATAGCCCTGATGAAGAAGAACCTGTTGTTAATGATGAAGATGGAGATGGAATTAGTGATGATTTAGATTTATGTCCAGAAACTCCACCCGAAGAAGTCGAATTAGTAAATGAATTAGGTTGTATTGATACTGATTCTGATGGGGATGGAGTCGTTGATAAATTTGACTTATGTAATGATACACCTCAAGGTGAAGAAGTAAATGTGGAGGGATGTACGATTATTAATTCAGATTCAAATGAAGAATCTGAAAATTATATGCAACAACTTCTTTCTGGTGATCAAGAAACTGTGGTTACAACTGTAGGGATAGGTGCTGTAGTTATCGCACTTATTGGATTTTTACAATCTAATCTTTTAGCAGCATTTCTTCCAGATACACTAAGAGGTTTGCAAGTTTTACGTAAAAAATCAAAACTTACAAGAGAAGAAACTCAAGAATTAACATATTTGCAATCAGTCTTAAGAGCATATCATGATGAAGAAGAAATTTTTGAAGAGGAATTAAAATCATACAAATCAGAAATTACTGCTAAATATACAAATAATGAAATTAAAAAAGCAACACTTGAGAAAATAAACCTATTAATTTCTGATTTATTAACAATGGATTCTTCAGAATTAGAAAGAATTGCAAATGATGAATCATATTTTGGTTTAATGGGAACAACTAAAATTAAACAAAGAAAATCAAATTTATCTAAAAATATTGCTATGAAAGATACGAAGAATGAAAAAATTAGTAACTTAGATGATAATGTGTACAATAAAAATAATCCCCCAGATTCTATAAGTGGTGAAATTAATGAAAATGATGGTTATGAATATATACAATGGCCAAAAAATAGTGGAAGATGGTTTATTAAAAATAAGAGAACAAAACAGTGGGAAGAATGGAAAGATTAATTGAAAAATGATTTCTCCAAATCATATGGCTAGTATGCCCGTATCTTCAGTTGTAGTTTTAAGTGGGGCTGGAATTTCTGCAGAATCAGGAGTTGGTACTTTTAGAGATAATGGCGGATTATGGGAAAATCATCGCATAGAAGATGTAGCAACTCCTACTGCTTGGCAAAAAAACCCTGAATTAGTTTGGAATTTTTATCAAACTAGAAGAAGACAATTATTGGAGGTTGAACCTAATCTAGCTCATATTGCACTATCCAAACTTGAAGATGATGTGAAAGAATTTACTTTAATAACCCAAAATGTAGATGATTTACATGAAAGAGGAGGAAGTACGAATGTATTTCACATGCATGGAAGATTACGTACCTTACGATGTGAGATAAGTCAAAAACATGAAGAAAGAATGAAAAAAGACGATTTAGGTGATGATTTTCTTTTGTGTAATTGTTGCGTAGAACCCAATCGTTTGAGACCAGATATAGTATGGTTTGGAGAAATGCCAATGCACCTAGAAGAAATTTATGAAGCAGTTGAAAACTGTGATTATTTCATTGTAATTGGAAGTTCTGGGCATGTATATCCTGCTGCTGGTTTGGTCAATATAGCAAATTCTTGTGGTGCGAAAACAATTTTAGTTAACTTTGATTCACCAGCTAATGCCTCTGAATTTGATGAAATTCACTTGGGTAAAGCAGGTAAAATTTTACCTAATTTAGTAAACGATTGGTTAAATTAATTTTTACCAAATACCCATGTCCATTTTTGCGTCCTCAGAAGCATGAATCTTCGGATCCCACCGAGGGGTCCATACTAAATTAACATGAGCATCTGAAACTCCCTCTACGGATAGAATTGCTCTATGTGCCGCAGCCATAATCTCAGGGGCAACAGGACATCCTGGAGAGGTTAAAGTTAAATCAATCTCACAAAATAACCCCTGGTCTTTATCTTCAAATCTAACTCCATATACTAATCCCAATTCTTGAATTGAAATTCCCATTTCAGGATCTTCAACCGTTTGTAATGCATCTCTAATTTCTTCTTCATTAACCATTCAAATCACCCTAGCATTTCCCTCGCATCATCTTGAATCCTCATGAACATATTTAAAAAACCATTAGCACGATTTGGAGTTAAGGTTTGAAGAACCATCATCTCCGACACAAAATTAGGTGAGAAACCTGTAACCTCCTCGGGAGTCATGCCTTCTAAAGCAATTGCAGTAATGGCCATTAATCCCTGAATTATTTGTGAATCAGAGCCACCCTTTAAGTGGAAACCATTATTCTTGAACTGTACTAAAATATGAGCTTCTGATTGACAACCAACAACTCGTGTTTTATTCGACCATTCTGAAGTTTTCAATTCATCAATTTCACTAGCATACTCGAACAACATTTCATACCTTTCCATTTGATCTAATGCTTCTGAGAAATCATTGATTATTTCTTGAATTCTTGGTGGCCATTTAGTCATTCTTTCACCTATGCAAATTTTTCAACTATCATTTTAATTGCGTTAACAAATGCTTCAGATTCTTTAAGAGTGTTGTAAAAGTAAAATGACGCTCGGTTTGTAGCTTTCACACCCAATCTTCGCATTAAAGGTTGAGCACAATGATGACCAGTGCGTACTGCAATTCCCATAGAGTCTAATAAACGGGCTATATCTTCAGCATGTAGAGTTTCGTGTAAGAATGAAACTACTCCACTTACATCTTCTTTTGAGTGATCTCCATATACGGTAATTCCAGGTATTCGCTTTAATCCATCTGAAGCATTTTTTGCTAATTTTAAGGTATGACGATGCATTTCTTCGATGTCTAGGGTTTCCATCCATTTTATAGCTGCTGACCAACCTATAGCTTCTGCAATTCTAGGAGTCCCCGCTTCAAATTTATGTTCGTTTTCTTGATAAGTTGAGTATTCTTTGAAAACCTCTAAAATCATATCACCTCCTCCTTCAACTGGCTCCATTTCTTCAAAAACATCGGATGAAATTAGTAAAGCACCGACCCCCGTGGGTCCGCACATCTTGTGACTCGTAACTGCTAAGAAATCAGCATTTATTGAATCCATATCTAATCTTTCATGAGCTGCGGCTTGCGCACAATCTAATATTATCTTTGCACCTGCATTATGTGCCATTTCAACCATTAATTCTACAGGATTTCTGGTGCCAAGTACGTTAGAAGTATGAATTATACATGCCAGTTTTGCACCAATAATTTTAGATTTATAATCTTCGAAATCCAATTCAAATGTTTCTTGATTAACATCAACCCATCTTAATTCTAAATTTTTTTCTTCGGCTATCATTTGCCATGGAACGATATTTGAATGATGTTCCATCTCAGTCAGAACAATAGCGTCTCCAGGTTTCAAATTAACTCTAGCCCATCCAAAAGCGCATAAATTTAGCGCATGAGTCGTACCACTAGTGAAAATCACTTTACCTTCGTCTGGTAAACCAAACCATTTGGCTACATTTTCCCGAGCCAACTCAAATGCTTCAGTAGCTTCGCCAGATAACGAATGAACAGCTCTGTGTACATTAGAATTATATCTGGAATAAAAATCACTCATTGCATTTATTACACATTCAGGTTTTTGGGATGTTGCTGCATTATCCAGATAGATTAATTTTTTACCATTGGGCAAAACTCTTTCTAAAATCGGAAATTGGGATCTTATTTCTTCTAGGTCAGAGTTAAGTTTCATGTTACCATCTCAGTTCAAATGTGCTTCGAGTTCAGATTTACAATATTCTACAAGTTTGTTACTTGAAAAGTTTTGAAATGTTGACATCAAAAAACCGTCTATAATCATCGCTTTTGCTTCATCAAGACTTAAACCTCTGCTTCTCATGTAAAATAATTGTTCTTTATTAATTGGTGCACTTGAAGCACCATGTGCCGCAGAAACTTCATTCGCTAATACTTCTAACTCTGGGATTGAGTTAACTTTAGAATCTTCTGATAGAAGTAGATTCAGAAATTTTTGTCCAGCATCTGTATTCTGTGCTTCTTTGTTAATAATTAATTTTCCTGTAATGGTGTTCCTACTTGAATCATCACATATCGTATGTGCAATAACACGACTATTACTATTTTTAGCTTCATGAAATATCCTTAGGTGAATATCGTCATTTCTCTTATCTCTTCCGTGAATAGCAACTTTCTGATTATAGTCAACTCCTTGACCTTTAATTACTGCCCTTATATCTGATTTGCACCTAAATCCACCTAGTGACATTGTCGCTGATTCATATTTAGCATCATTAAATAAATGGAAATTTTCGGATCTTAAAAATTTACAGTTTGAATCTAATTTGTTAACAAACAATTCTTTGAGTTTAGAGTTTTTTCCTAGCTCACCTTCTCTTAATAACCCAAACCACTCCGCATCACCACTAATTTTAGTAATCAGTTCTAACTTGTTCATCGAGAAATTATCAATTTTCAAGTTCAATGCAGAAATTTTGTCTGTGACATGAATATCAATCAATATTGGTTTATCGAAAACAGCTCCTTTAGGAATCTCTAGGTTCAGAAATTTTCCAGCACAAATCGCCCTAATAAATGAAGCTGAGACGTCAGGTTCTAATTCACTGATTTCCGACTCATGTTCACGTTGTTCAATTGTAAATCCTTCAGGGATTGTTCCGTCCAGATATGTTAGTTTAATTGTAGGCAGTGACACATCCTCGGGAATTTGGGAGTATTCTCCTAAAGGATGCATTCTTGACCAAGATGTATATCTCCAAAGATGGTTCGATTTGAGTGGCTTTGGCTGCTTGAGGTATTGATTAACAAGTCCCATTGTTTCACCTCAGCCTATTGATCCTTCCATCTCAATTTCTAGTAATTTATTCAATTCAACCGCATATTCCATTGGTAATTCTCGTGTAAATGGTTCAAAGAATCCATTAACAACCATTGACATAGCTTCTTGCTCATTGTGACCCCTACTCATCAGGTAAAACAGTTGTTCTTCAGATACTTTTGCAACACTGGCTTCATGCTGAATATCAAAGCTAGAATTTAGAACTTCCATGGTAGGGTAAGTATCTGACTGACTCTCTTCATCCAAAAGTAGTGCATCACATATGATGTTAGATTTACAGTTATCTGCTGTTTTTGAGACCTTTACTAAACCTCTATACGAAGATCTACCTCCATTTTTAGAAATTGATTTAGATAAAATATTACTGGTAGTGTTATTCGCAAGATGATGAATTTTTGATCCTGCGTCTTGATGCATTCCTTCACTGGCGTATGCGACTGAAATAATCTCAGCGTGCGAACCTTCACCCTTGAGTACAACCGCAGGGTATTTCATTGTTAGTTTTGAACCAATATTTCCGTCAATCCATTCAATAGTGGCGTTTTCATGCGCTAATCCCCTTTTGGTTACTAAATTATAGACGTTGTTGGACCAATTTTGCACAGTAGTATAACGAATTTTCGCATTTTTGTGAGCAACTAATTCTACTACTGCAGAATGTAAAGACTCTGTGGAATATGCGGGTGCCGTACAACCCTCAACATAATTAATAGACGAACCTTCGTCTGCAATGATTAATGTTCTCTCGAATTGACCCATATTCTTTGCATTTATTCTAAAATAAGCTTGGACTGGCATTTCTACATGAACGCCTTTGGGGACGTAAATGAATGAACCACCCGACCATACGGCAGTGTTGAGTGCAGAGAATTTATTGTCAGCATAAGGAATTACCGAACAGAAATATTTCTTTACGATATCTTCATATTCTCTTAATCCGCTATCCATGTCTAAAAATAAAACTCCCTGAGATTCTAAGTCCTCCCTAATTGAATGGTACACAGCTTCAGATTCATATTGGGCTGTGACACCGCCTAACCATTTTTGTTCAGCTTCAGGAATTCCCAACCTATCGAATGTATTTTTGATTTCTTCAGGTACTTCATCCCAATCTTTTTCAGTTTTTCCACTAGATTTTAGGAAATAAATAATAGCCTCAAAATCAATACTATTCAGCATTTCGATGTTACCCCATTCAGGCATCGGTCTATCTAGAAAATGATGATATGCCTTAACACGGATATCTGTCATCCATTCAGGTTCATCTTTTAACTTACTAATGTCCCTAACTACTTTTTCACTCAATCCTTTATCGAACTTTGTTACTGCTGTCTCAGAGTCGTTAAATCCATATTTGTAGTCCGACACTATTTCATCAGGTCTTAATTCACTTTCCATTTCTAAGCCTCCAACCAATCATAACCATTTTCTTCAACTTTCAATGCTAATTCTGGACCACCGGACTTCACAATTTTTCCATCGATCATAATGTGGACGAAATGGGGTTTAACCAAATCGAGCAATCTTTGATAGTGCGTGATAACTAGACACCCAGCATCCTGAGCTACAGAGTTGATTCCTTGTGAAACTAATCTCAATGCATCAATATCTAACCCTGAGTCCGTTTCATCTAAAATAGCCAATTGGGGATTAAGTAACATAAGTTGCAAAATCTCCATTCGCTTTTTCTCTCCACCTGAAAAACCTTCGTTTACATATCTTGACAGGAAAGATTTTTCAATTTGTAATTTGTTCATTTTATCTTTTAGTTCTAATCTAAATTCTTTAGCGGATATTTTGGAATTTCTGACTGCAAAGACTGATTTTTTTAAGAAATTTCCCACTTGCACACCAGGAATAGCCATTGGGTATTGGAAAGACAAGAACATTCCTGCTTTCGCTCTTTCATCTACGGATAATTCATCTAATTCCTTGCCCAAGAAATACACTTCTCCATTTGTGACTTCATATGCTGGATGACCCATGAGCACATTTGCCAGGGTTGATTTACCTGATCCATTCCTTCCCATTATTGCGTGAATCTCGCCAAGTTTAATTTCCAAACTTAGACCCTGAATTATGGAGTTACCTTCAACCGAGACATGTAAGTCATTGATTTCCAAAAGTACTGGATTTTTTTTACCCATATGTTCACTTCCTGAGTCGTTTCCTCTGTCGCTATCCACTGTCGGGTTGGGCTCGGATAAACTGTCGTATCTTCACTCCTTTATGAAACGATGTTTTTTGCCTTAAATGTTTAGGAGTTCCTAAAAAATCACATATTATGTCACACACACACGTGGGAAACAATCTCAAAAATGATGATGATTTCCTAGTGTCATGGGCGATGATGACTTAGTGGACTTATATCGCTCTGAATCGGCCAAGTCAATTAGTGAAGAATCCGAAAGAAGAATCAATTCCAAAACTCCAATGAAAGAAAGGATTAGGTTAAGAATGCTGTCTCTTATTAAAATTGTAGACGGTGAAAGAAATATTGAGGATTTAATGCCAGCATTATTAGAGAGGCTAGGTCCAGTAAGAGCTGCGCTTGAAGAACATGGAGGAGGAATGATTATCAACAACGTGGAGATTAATCAAGAACAAAAGTTAGACTTTATTCTCACCTTAAACGGCGCATGTATTGCATGTGGCGCTGCTCCTGGGACTCTAATCGGCATTAAATATGATTTAGAAAATGACGAAGAAATTAATTCTGTATTTTTCGACAAAGAATTGCTGGATAGTTTTGATGATTTATCAAAAGAATTTCTGTTAGCCCAGACTGTACCGCTGTTTAAGATTACTTGAAGTAGAGGTTTAGTCTAGGTATATTAATGCAGAATGCTTCTCCAGAACCTTGTCGTGAAAATGACATCGGTAAATTTGAAATCATAGCTAGAGATGGTGCCGCTAGAATAGGTAAATTCCATACTAAGCATGGAATTATCTCTACTCCTGCACTGTTGCCAGTTATTAATCCCAATATCAGGACTATCGAGCCTAGAGAGATGTGGGAAGATTTTGGAGTGGAGTGTTTAATAACAAATTCTTACATAATCAATAAATCAGAGAATTTACGTGATGAAGCAAAAAGAAACGGAATCCATACACTACTGAATTTCCCAGGAATGATTATGACTGATTCTGGAACATTTCAGAGTTATGTTTATGGTGATGTGGAAGTAGGTCCTGAGGAGATTATTGAGTTTCAAAAAGAAATCGGGGTAGATGTATGCACAATGCTGGATGTTTTTGGAAAACCCAATTTGAGTTATAACGAATCCAAAGAAATTGTCGAGGAAACTGTTTCAAGATCTGAGGTTTCAATAAAAGCCGCTCAAGATATGATGATTAACGGCCCCATTCAAGGAGGTACATTTCCTGATTTAAGATTTCTTTCTGCACAAAAAATGAGCGGATTTAATTTTACTATTCATCCAATTGGTGGAATTGTACCATTAATGGAGAAACAAAAATATCTTGAATTAATTCAAATTGTCAGTTCATGTAGACATATAATTCCAGCATCAAGGCCTGTACATCTTTTTGGTTGTGGACATCCTCATTTATTTGGGATTTCAGTCGCCATGGGAGTGGATTTCTTCGACTCAGCAGCTTATGCACTTTTCGCTAAAGATGATCGTTTAATCATGCCTTGGGGTACAGAAAAACTAGCCAATATTGTCGAATGGCCTGCAGCTTCAAAGACTTTCTTCGGATTAAAGCCACAAGAAGTAAAGTCATTACCTAAAAATGAAAGAACAAAAATAATTGCCAAATTTAACTTGGAAATTTCACTTAGAGAGATGGCAAGAGTTCGAGAAGCAGTTAGAAAGGGAAGAATATGGGAATATGTTGAGAGAAAATCAGCTGAACACCCAGCAATTGAAGAAGCTGTGAATTACTTACTAGAGCAATCAAATAATCTTGATTTTATGAAATGGGTAGAGAAATCAACAAAAATACAAAAAAATAAGGGTATTTTGTGGTCTAAAAAAATTAGAACTCACCCGTATGTAATTGCAGCAATGAAAGAAATATCCAATCATGTTAGGTTACCAAGTAAAGATGTTCATGGAAATAAAGTTGAAGAAAACAAATGGAATTTAATTATAATTCATGGAGTTAGTGGCCCGTGGAGATTGAAATGTAAAGAATTAATTTATGAATTATACTCTAGATTCGAAAGAATACAAGTTTTATTGCAAACTCCTGTTGGTATCATCCCCTATTCTTTGGAAGATCTCAACCCATTTTCGCAAATTAATGGACCTAAAGAAATTTGGGATTATGAAAAAAATGACCTATTAATCAACTGTAATTCTGTTACAACAATTTGTGGAGATTGGGATAAAAAATCTGCAATCGAAAAAATTAGACACTCGAAGATTATCAAAGAACATACCAAATTGGTAAATATTTCTGAATTAGAAGAATATTTTGATAGAAATTCTGTTGTTGCAAAAACAGCATTGTTTACTAAATTAAACTTTCAGGAAGCTGAAAAATGGTTATCTAATGCAACGTTTGTTAAAGGTGGAACTGGAAGAATAAGGAATGTATTTGGTCAAAATGGTACTCATATCCTATCTCCTAGACTTGAAGACGGAGGTTTATCACTTACTATTGATGGAGCTACGAAACTACTAGAATTTTCCAAGAAAAAACTTTGTAACATTTCATTTATAATCGTTGATGATGGAGCTGTTCCTTTTGTGAAAAAAGGTAGGAATGTCATGCATGGTTTCATAATCTCTGCCAGTATAGAATTAAGGCCAGGAGATTCTTGTCTTGTTTTAGATAAAGAAAATAATTTACTGGCACATGGTATATCAACATGTACATACAGCGAAGCAATGGAACTGAAAAAAGGTGTAGCTGTGAAGGTAAAGAACGGAATTGATGGCTAAAACACTACAATAGTTGATAGGTTTGAACTTTTTGTACACAAACAGCCGAGGGCTTGTGATGGGAATCAAGAATGTCGTTGAAACCATTGAACTTGTAAAATCTTATGGAAAACATATCGCATTAGACTCAATAAATCTTAAAATTAAACAAGGTGCTACAGGACTCCTAGGGCCAAATGGAGCTGGTAAATCTACACTTTTCAAGACATTACTTGGATTAATTAGCACAACCTCAGGCGAAGGAAAAGTATTAGATTATAACATCAAGGTAGACGGACCAAAAATTAGATCAAAAATTGGTTATATGCCTGAATACGACTGTCTTAACCCTGATTTAGAGGCCATTCACCAAGTTGCCTACAGTGGGGAACTTCTCGGAATGAATCCTTCAATTGCAATGCAAAGAGCACATGAAGTTCTGGAGTATGTTGGTCTTAAAGACCAAAGATATAGGAACATTGAGACTTATTCTACAGGAATGAAACAATCAGCGAAATTAGCTTGTGGTTTGATACATGACCCAGAATTATTAATTGCTGATGAACCTACTAACGGCCTTGATACCGAGCATAGAGATTTCATGCTAAATACACTATCTCAAATTGTCAGACAAGGAGGCAGAAGCTTGATTATGGCTAGTCATTTAATGAATGATGTTGAACAGGTATGTGAAAGAATAGTAATGCTGCACAAAGGAAAATTAATCGCACAGGGAAGAATTGAGGATTTGAAGGCCATCGAGAGAGAAATAGAAGTTCATGCTTGGGGTGGTGCCTCAAGATTAGAAGAAATGCTTGTTGATGGGGGTTATAAGGTTAGAAGAACAGGTAGAGTATTGAGGGTTGTACACATCGATGATTCTACATATGATCAAATTATTTCTGCTGCATCAAAATCAAATTGTCAAATTAGACGTATGCAAGATCATGAAGCAAGTTTGGAAGATTTATTCATTAGAATTATGGAAAAATTAGGCTACGGGATTAAAAGTTCTGATGAATTGTTAGATAGTAATCCCAACCTAAAAAACGTTGATGCCCCACCTGAACTGAAGGGTGTGAAATAATGACAGATGGGAAATCACTCGACTCCGAATTTCTTGGTGAAGAGGGGGCTAACGTCACAGGGTTCAGTAGAATGGAAGTTGCTTATGGTTCAGGAGATGGTGACGAACAAGCAACTGCAGCAGTTGCATCCAAATCAAATGCCGAGATGGGAACAATTTTCGAGCAAATATATAGACCATGGAACGGTCAATTAAATTCCAGATGGATTAGAAATTGGTCAATATTAAGACACCACATATATGGAATGTTTTCCAAGGGTCACAGACCATGGGGTTGGCCTGTTAGAATCTCTTTGTTAGTCTTATTTTTGGGCTCAATGAATGATTTATTTTTATCATTTTTAGGAAATGCAACAGGAGTAGAAGAACTTTCTCGATTATTTTCTCCTTCAAGAGAAAATTTATATGCACATGTCCTTGGATTTTTTCCACGAAATGTGTTCTGTTTCCCCATAGCTGCGGCATTACTTGTTGGAGGAATGATTAGTGAAGATAGGAAAAATGGAACTAGTGCTATCTATTTTTCAAGACCTGTCAACAGGACAGATTATACTGTGATGAAATTTATTTCGGTTGCAATTTTGTTGTCTGTCTTGATCGTAGGAACATTAGGGGTGTATTACATTGGAGATCTAGTATTGTCTGGTGAAGGATGGGCCTATGTTATAGACACGCTTCCTTTGTTTATTTCGGCCAGTATTGCGGGATTTTTCCTCGTAATAACTTATTCTTCTATCGGATTGGCACTATCTAGTGTCAGCAGAGGAAAATTCTTTCCAGCTATTGCATTATTAGGAATCATACTAGGGACCAAATTCATAGCATTTTTGATCTCTCAACTTTACAATGACAGTGTAGTGTATCTTCTTTCTCCATATGACTGTGTTGCACATTTAGGTCAAAAAATGATGGGTATTACTTCGACATACGATCACCCATATAGCTGGAGTCTAGTATCTATTATTGCAATGAATGCTCTGTCACTGTATATACTTTCAGCAAGAGTCTCATCAATGGAGGTTACGAGAGAATGAATTCTAAACAAAACTCCAACGATCCTGTAGACTCTGACATCATTCCTGCTTTGATGTTAGATCATGTATCAAAATGGTATGGGAATATTGTTGGATTAAACGATGTTAGTATTGCTATTAATGGAGGTGTAACAGGATTATTAGGAATGAATGGAGCTGGAAAATCTACACTGTTCAAATTAATTGTTGGAAAATTAAAACCATCACAAGGAACAGTCAGACTATTCGGAATAAATCCTTGGAAAAATAAAGCACCATTTAGTCGAATAGGTTATGTCCCTGAACATGAAAAGCTATACGACTGGATGACTGCATTTGAATTCGTTACGATTATGGCACGACTGTATGGACATCCCAGAGATACAGCAGAAGAAAGAGCGACTCATGTCCTAAATTTTGTCGGTTTGGATGATGTAATGCACAAGGAATTAGGTAAGTTTAGTAAAGGTATGAGACAAAGAGCAAAAATAGCTCAAGCACTAGTTAACGACCCTGATTTAATAATTCTAGATGAACCATTACAGGGATGTGACCCCTTAGCAAGAACTACAATAATGAATGTAATACGAGAATTGGGAAGTATGGGCAAAACAATAGTTGTTAGTAGCCATATTTTAAGTGAAATTGAAAGAATTACCGAGCAAATAGTAATTTTACACAATGGAAGACTTCTAGCCTTAGGAAACTTGCACGCCATTAGAGATTTACTCGATAAACATCCTCACAGAATATCATTGACAACTGACAAACCGAGAGAGCTTGCCAGTAAGTTCCTAAATCATGAATCTGTATACGGTGTTCATTTTCCTGCTGAAAATGAACTTTTAATTGAAACTCATGATCTAGGTAATGTACACAAAGATATGCCTCTAATATTGAATAATTCTGGCATCAGAGTAACCGCTATTGAAAACCCTGACGACAATTTAGAATCAATTTTAGAGTACCTAAAGGAGGTACGATAATGAACAAAGATTCTAGACCTCTTTCGAGGAGTGTTTGGTCAAGAATTGACGTCAAATCGTGGGCAATAACTGAATTTACTTTGAGACAATACCAAACCAGAAAATCTACATGGGCTATTGGAACTATAGGTATTTTACTTGTGACTTTAGTTCTTCTATTCTATGTTAAAGGTCAAACTATGATTATTGATTCAGTCGACCAAGACGGTGATTCATACGATTATGACGGAGATGGATATTCAATAGCCCAAGAATTGCAGTATGGAACTAATCCTGAGGATCCGAATGATTACCCCAACGTTCCAGCATTACCTGCATCAAATTGGATTGATGAAGATGACTTTTCATATACTATGGACGGAGAGGATTGTCAGAGAGAAATCTTTGGAATACTCACAGATGGAATCTGTCAAATCATTGTCGATGATGATGGTGATTGTGAAAGAATTGATTGGGTACTGCAAAATCAACTGCTAGGTCAAGGAGGGAAAGACTCAAACTATGATGGAATAAACTGCTCTGTATTCATCTCTACGAGTAATGGAATTTCTGTTATTCCTGATAATTATGTTGACGAGGACCCTGATGACAATAAATATTATCATGAAACAGTCCACAGAGCATTTATTCTCGGGTTCGGAAAAATAGGCTTTGCTTTTTTAATGGGGATTTTTTTACCACTTTTCCTTGCAACAGGATTAATTAGAGATGAAATGGAATCTGAAACGCTACATTATTTAGTTGGGAAACCAATTGCCAGAGGTGAGTTTTATGCTTATCGATTAGGTGGATATTTTATACTAACCTGGATTTATTTAGCAATATTAATTCTCATAATTAACCTAATAACAGGATTTATTGGTCCTTCAGAATCAATATTTAGATTCAAAGACATACAGGTCTGGGCATCTATACTATTTGCAACATGCCTCATGGTTATGGCTTATGGGACAATTTTCTCAACCTTTGGAATCGTCACAAAGTACGGTTTATTAGCTTCAATTTTCTTCGGTGTCTGGGAATTCATGATGGCGATGTTAACATTAATCGGAACTGGATCCTTTTTTATCACAAGAATGTCTATCGTTTTCTGGGGAATGCAAATCATAGATTCCGTTTCAACGTTCACATGGGGTGATTCAGAATATCTCATTGAAAAGGGAGGTTTCTACGATTTGAACGGGCACGAAGCTCTAGAATCCTTTTACGGTGTACCAAGTATTGGAACCACTCCTATCATTACTCTTCTAATCTCAGTTACAGTATTAATTACCATTACGAGTTTAGTATTCTTCATTGGTCAATCAACTTTTAAACGTAAAGAACTAAAATAGGGAATTAATATGGAAAAATTTGAAGGCCCACTTGATGAACTTTGGAAAATGCCAAATCTACCCAATATCAAAAATCTTACTTGGGATTGGTGGTGGTGGATAGTCATGTGGCCTTCCAAGAAATATCCTGATAGAAGTGAGCAATTGATGATTTTATGGTCAACCAAAGAAACTCCTGCGATTTTAGTTAATAACAAACCATGGATTGCAGCGGCCAAACCAAACTCAAATGAGGAAAACTTAGTTACACTTCCTGGAATGACTTGTGGGTGGTACTACGATGGTGAAAGAATGTATGAACCACTAGTTTTCAAAAATGAACGGATTGTTTCTATTTCATCCCAACATGAAGATTGGAAGACAGATTCAAGTTCAGGTGGAGCAGTGATTACCCTGACTGATCAGTTACTAAGTACAGGTTTAACTGATGATAAAAAAAAATTCTGGATTCGGTTAGAGTCTGATGAAAATGCGGTTGAAAATGGAGCACCACAAAAATTCGAAATTGAAATGAGACCTTGGAATGCCGCACTTTCTAAGGCAAGAAGAAGCTTTCAAAAATATCAAAAAAATTTAGGTTATGATATCATAAGAATTCACGGATGTAAGGCAGAGGGCAAATATGATAACGAAGTCATTGAGGGCAGCGCCTACCTTCAAAAAGTTAGAGTTCAAGCACCTACAATACCATGGTATTGGGGGTTTTTACATTTTTCAGATGGTTCGTACATTGACTGGTTTATTCCACATATTTCACCTCTTGCATTTTCATCATCAGATAAATCATGGCAGATGAAAGATTTCTTAGAAATCTCATTAAGCAAGGCTGCATTATTTCACGATGCAGAGAGACAAAGGACTGAAAAATTTAAAAAATTAAAATTAAAAAAATCAAAAAGTAATTACTTAATTGAAAAAAATGATGAAAAAGAAATTTTACCCCGGTTTGAGATTGAGATGTGGAATGGAAGAACAATGATTGTACTTACTTTAGACGCTATATCTAGGGCATATTGGAGTTTTGATCAACCTACAAGAGGTGGTATGATCTCACATTTATGTTACAACGAGTACCCGCTTAAAGTTGCAGGAATTGCAATACAAGATGAAATCGGTATTCGTACAATTAAACATTGGGATTGGATTCATGGAAATGCGGAACATAGTTGGGGAATTTTACATTAAATTGTGTTGCTTTAAATAGTATCTTGATAGTAAGTGTCAATAACATACTCTGTATGCGAAGGGTTAGGGTTGACTATGTCCAACGAAGGAAATCAAATAGAAAACATTGATGAAACTGAAAGAGAGAGGAAAAAATTTAATCTAATTCCTGGGGAAGATTTAATGCAAATTCACAGACCAAGTCTGTTTGCATTCGCAGGTATGTATATTATGGCATTACTAGTAGGTGCAGTTCACTATATCTGGACATTCATGCCTAGTGAAGCACCTGGAGAAGACCCTGGATTAATCCAAGATGTTCTTTGGGGGTTCGTCTCTAGTTCACTGGGTGAGGCAGTTGGATTTCCTCTAATCATGCTATTTCTAGCTTGGTTTAATAGATGGATTAATATTTCGTCAAGTACAAAATGGTTCACAATGACAATGCTAATCATTGCGGCGCTTCCATTTACAGCATGGTTAATCAATGCTTTTGCTGCGGATTCCCCAGTTAATTTCCTAAGTGGAACATATCCGTACGAAATAGCAGGAATATTTTGGATTGCCTTCTTATTCGTCAATATATACTATTTCCAAAGATCTTTCTGCTATGCAATTACTACGGATGCAGTAATTTTCAGGAAAGATTTTATGTTAACTAATAGCGTTAGAAGAATTCTATACAGTAACTTCACTGATGTAATCGTACAACAAGGACCAGTAGGGTCTGTTCTGGGCTACGGAAACGTGGTACCTTTGACGGGTAGTGGACTTGGATTGGGTGAAGAAACAATAGGAATCTCCGTTGGAGCTGCAGGAGGATCACTTGACTCCAAGGAAGGCGAATCCGTGGCTACAAGCCTGCCCAAGAAGATAATCAAGATGTTTCTAGTTTTATTAACCTCTCAGAGAACTATAAGGACTGTTAAACCTGATCCTGCAGATTGCTTTTACGGAGTAAGAAAACCTCATGAAGTTACAGTTGTTGTAAATGATAGATGGAAAGGTGCAGATTCAGGATCTACACTAGAAGAAATTAAAGATTTAATGGCTGCTCAAGCTAATAAAACTGAATAATTCTATCCGTTTGATTCATAGGCATGTTAGTACAGGGCGATTTACTTCGGGTGGTTATAATGAGTGAAGAATTAATGAAAGAAGCAATTGAAATGTTTAGAGAAGGTAACCTAAAAGGTGCTGTCTCAAATCTTGAAGGGAAATTAAAATCTAATGGTGATAACGCTGTCATACACCATTCATATGCGGAGTTTGCAAATATGCTTAATATGGAAGAGCAAGATGATGTAATCCCTGGAGGTAAAATCATGATGCATTATAAAAAAGCGATGGAACTAGATGAAGAAAATGACGAATATATCGCAGATTTTGCAAGTTTTGCACTCGAATGTAGAAGAATACCTGTGGCAGTAAAAGAATTTCAAAGATATGCTAAAAGATTGGAGCTTGCAGATATTCCAGTTGATGACGTTCTGTACATGGCAGCAAGAAATATTGTAGATAGTATTGAAGTAATGGATCCTGAAAAAACTAATCCAATGGTTCAGCCATGGTTAAAGCAGGCATTGATTTGGTCCGTTGGTGGTCTAGGATACTCACCAGAAGATGCAATAAAACTAATGTCAGATGACTAATAGTGGCCCATATGAAAGTTGCTATTACATTTTCATACTTAGGTTATGAATTTCATGGTAGCCAAATTCAGCCTGATTTAACGACTGTACAAGGAGAACTAGAAAAAGCTTGTAAAAGACTGAAATGGTCTCCAAATGGTGTAAAAATCAGCAGTAGAACTGATTCAGGGGTTAATGCCAGAATGAACCATGCATTAATAGATGTGCCAAATGGAATCGAAGAAGATTTGCCTCATGGAATACTGAAAGGACTAAATGATATACTACCATCGAGTATTTGTATCTATGATGCTGAGAAAGTAAATGATGATTGTAACATTAGATTAGCAGAAATAAGAACCTACAGATACAGATTAGAGATGATAGATAAATGGAAATCTGATATTGATCTAAAGAAATTTAAAGATATTATTAGACTATTTTTAGGTACACATGACTTTTTTAATTTTTACAAGCAAGAAGACAACAGGAGCACAATTAGAACAATCAAGGAAATTGTTCCATGGGTTTCTAAAGACAACAGATTGATAGGTTTTGAAATAAAAAGTAAAGGATTTTTATGGAATCAAGTTAGGCGAATAGCAAGTTGCATAGTACGTGTAATTAATAAGGAAATATCTGTTGAAGATGTAATCAATTCACTCACAACTGGAGGTAAAAGATATGACTTTGGATTAGCGCCATCTAGATGGTTAATTCTTTGGCATCTAGAACATAAAGATTTATCCCAAAAAACCAAAAAAATATTCTCTGAACCTCCCAAACGTAATTTGCCTACCACAGACCGAAGAGTAAACTCAATATTGATAGAAGCAGATGCAAAAAATCATCATGCATGGCTGCAAACAGAATCTGCAAACCTCCTAGAAGAAAAATTAAATTCTAACAAAACATTCTGACAATTTAAGTTTTCATAACTCAACGTAGATATTGTCACCATCTTTAACATTCAATGATTCTCTCAAAAACTTTGAAGATATTATTTCAATCACATCTACATGTCGAGTTAAATCTGGAATTAGAATTGCTGAAGGTATAAATTCTGAGTCTTTAAGTCGTATATTACACGGAATTGCGTTCGCACCTCCGAAGCTTTTCCCATCCCTGAGAAAACCCCGAATTCTAAAAAAATTTATTTTGGAAAGATCAATGTCTTCTGCCTTAATCATAATAGATTCTGAAATTCCAAGTGTATCAATTCCAGCTTTTTTTCTTAGTGCAATAAATTTACTTAGATCTGATTTGCTTACGCATAAATTTAATGTTCCCGGCCAAGGCATTTGTCCCAAAAGCTCGCAAAACTGGTCTTGATAATGGGGTTGTGCCATGAAAATGGATGCTCTTCCCAGTCCACTCGAAACTGTACCTTCTAGTCGCATATTCCCACCGAATAATAACTCACTCATGAATTAATAGGATGATTATTAGAAAAGTAAAATGAGCATGACTTTCGAGAGCACTTTAGGGGACAGTATGCCAGGAGACCAATCATGGATGATAGATAAGTATACCAGTCTAGTTGAAAAAGGATTAGATTGGAAATTGAAAAGTTTGGAAACTGCATCAGAGCCAAGATGTGTTGTAGACGGAAAAGAAAATATCATGCTGTGTGCAAATAATTATCTTAATCTTACAACCCATAAAAAAGTTGTAAATGCCATGATAGATGCTACTAAAAAATTTGGAGCAGGTTCTGGCTCAGTCAGAGCAATAGCTGGAAATCTAGAAATTCACGAAGACCTAGAATCAACGATTGCAGAATTTAAAGGTGTTGAAGCAGCATTAACTTTCTCTGCAGGATATACTGCTAACGTAGGTTTAATTCCTACACTTGTCGAAAACAAAAACGATTTAATAATCTCTGATGAACTAAATCATGGTTCAATCATCGATGGTGTGAGATTGACAAAGGCAAGTCGTGCTGTATACCCACATAACGATACTCATGCATTAGAACAAATACTCAAAGAAAACCGTAATGCGAGAAGAAAATTAATTATTACAGATGGTGTTTTTAGCATGGATGGTGACATAGCACCACTTGATTTAATTTCAGAATTAGCCGAGGATTATGAAGCAATGGTCATGGTAGATGATTGTCATGGGGAAGGAGTACTCGGTGATGGTGGAAGGGGGATTGTAGACCATTTTAAACTTCAAGGAAAAATTGATTTTGAGGTTGGTTCATTTTCAAAGGCACTCGGGGTACAAGGTGGTGTGCTGTCTGGTAAGGAACATGTCAAAAAACACGCTGTAAATCATTGTAGGTCATGGTTATTGTCTGGAAGTCAACCTCCAGGAGTTGCTGCTGCACAGAAGGCAGCAATTGAAGTTCTCCGAGATGAACCAGAACATCATGCGAAATTATGGGAAAATACTGAATATTTCAGGAAAGAAATGCGGTCTTTAGGATTTGACACTGGAGTTTCTGAAACACCAATTATTCCTGTAATTTGTGGAGATTCGCTACTAGCCAAGAAGTTATCAGATGAACTGTATAAAAGAGGCATTTTTGCGTTACCAATTGTTTATCCCATGGTTGCAAAAGATAAGGCTAGAATTCGCTGTATGATTAGTTCTGGATTGTCTAAAAATGATTTAGATTTAGTAATAAACTCATTTGGTGAAGTTGGTAAAAAACTTAAAATCATCTAATTATTCTTCAGAAAATGATTCAATAATTTCACTGATCTCTAAATCTTCATTTAGAGGTGTATTATTCCTAATTCCTTCAAACGGATTGGAACCCTCTTCAAGTGATTCCAACAATCTCCATCTTGGAGCCCATGAAAGATGAATGTATGTTGGACCTGGGGAGATCATCATGAATAATCCTAAACTTATTATCCATGATTCTGTGTATTTTAGACCTATTGAAGTAGTTAGAATAATTAGCCCTAGGAATGGGGATAGATATACTAATTTCCGTGGAACTGAGACAGGCATTCTCTTTGAAAAATTAATTATTATTGAAGATATACCTCCTAATATACTTAACATTACAATGATAGATAAGGAATTAATAATCCAAGTTTCAAACCATATTTCTATATTCCACTCTAGGTGTAATCCTAAAGGGAGTAGTAAAATTAATGAAAGTAAAAATCCATAAAATGAACCAATAAACACAGGATGGGATAAAGTCAGAGGAAGTGAAGAAAACCTTCTTGAAAGTACACCTCCTTCAATCAACAATCTCTGATCTGAAGAAAAATTATCTATTTCCTTTCTCCAATTTACTTCGTTTTTCACAATGAACCCTGAAAAACACACTTCTTAAATTATAAGGCTTAGATATAGAAAAAGTCCCTATTTCTTTGATTTAGAAAAATTTCGGAAAATGGCACCTGGTTTTACTCTCAAATCCCCTGGATTAGTTTCAGGCCAAATTCTCTGAACATCTAATTCTTCACCGTCCTCTCTATCTCTGGCCTTTTCAATATCATCTTCAACAGCATTTTGTGCATCTCTTAAGGCTAAAGCCAAATTTAACCACTTGATAATTTCAGACTTGATATTTTTTTTATTCGAAACAATGTCCACAAAATAGTTTACTTTAGGAATCTTAAAAATTGATTCAGAGGAACCGACTTCAATGAGTAATTCATTTAATTCAAGATTATCCTTTACTCTACCCTTGTGAGGTAATATAGACCAACCTTCTAAGGTTTTAAACGCAACATCTGCTACGTCGACTTCATGTTCTTCCTCTACCCAAGGATGGCCTAAGTTAATAGCAATTGTAGAAATTATAAATTTTTTCTTATAATATTCAATCAAATATACTAAAAATAATATTGAAGAAAATGGAAGAATAAACATGATAGAAAGAATAGGGAAACTAAAATATGTAACTAAACCAATAACAATAAATGTAATTGGAATCAAAAATTTTTTGATTAAAGATTTGAGAATATTTTTACCTGATTCAATTTCAGATAATTTCAGGAAACCGTTTGGTAAATTTTCTT
>CEUU01003130.1_pt1 | contig 25022 bp, 26 predicted proteins | sample 531321 | NCBI WGS metagenome assembly CEUU01 (sample SAMEA2622658, study PRJEB7988) | marine metagenome | isolation source: saline water (ENVO:00002010), including
CATTCCCTTCCTGGAAAACCCATACGAGTATTCCGAATGAGGCACTGACTGATAGTATGTTCATTATCAGAGCCTTGAGGGGCAGAATAACCGATCTTACTTGTAGGAAAATAAGTACATAACTCGAGGTCAGAATGAACGCCAACGCGATCGGCAAGTTCTCCTTTACGGCGTCCAGGACATCTTGGTTGTAGGCGGCAAAACCAGCCACATTGACCTCCGAGCCACCCCCGAACTGCTCGTTTTTTGCATCAAGACTCCTGATTTCCCTTACCACCTTCCTAGACGCCTCACTGCTCTGGTCTCCTTCAATCGCAACTTGAACGAGAACTACACCATCCCCAACAGAAGAATCAGCATAAAATCCCCTTTCCAATCTTAATTCTTCATCCGAATCGTCCCAAAATTCAACGACCTCGTCCTCGGTCCAGGTCGCGTTGAAGTGAGCGTAATTAAACACAAAACTAGCACCTTCAATCGACAGTATTTCTTTGGAAAAAGCGTGAAGAGTTCGGATATTTTCCTCTGAAAAGACGTCTGTTCCTTCTTGGATTTCGTAAACAATAAGAGCGGTGTTGGAGACTTCCTGAGGCCAATTTTCATCTGTCAATTCCATACCACTTCTAGCTTCATTATCAGGACTCAATGCCTTCCAGGAGGTAATGCCCCATTCGGCTTGGAGGAAAGGTGCTCCTGCCACAAGCAGAATAAGCACGGAGGGAACTAGAAACGAAAGGGGCTTGCTCATAACCCTCTTAGCTAAATCATACCAGAAGCCATCATCCGCGACCTCTGTGCTGAGGCCCAATGGAACTTTGCCCGAATTAATCCTGTCTCCGAGTATTGCCAATATTGACGGAAGCAGGATTACCGACGATGTAAGAGCTACTAAAGTAGCACAAATCCCGCCCCATCCCAGCGATGGTAATCCTGTGTTTTCGAAGAATAGCATGCCGGTCAGGCCTGCGACCACCGTAAGGCCTGAGAACAAAATCGCTCTACCAGCGGTGGCGCTGGTCATCGCTATCGCAGTCCTATTGTCATGCCCTCTCCCTAACTCTTCTCTAAATCGATTCACTATGAACAGCGAATAATCAACGCTGAGCCCGATACCCAGTAAGGAAACGATATTGACAGCATAAACAGTCAGATCGTCAACAATGTATGTGAGTCCATGGATAATACCAACCGCAGCTATCACGGTGTAGATTCCTGACAATGCCGGTAGGCTTGCCGATACCACGGTCCCGAAAACAAACAACAGTATCAGTATTGTCAGGGGGGCAGAAATCAACTCGGCCCTTAGGAGCTCTTCTTTCAGAACCAAGTCGAATGTAATGTCAATTGCCAAATTATCGGTGAGGTACTTCTCCATATCTTGAGGAGAGTTGTTCGGCAGCTCGATATCCTTGTATACATCCTTCAGTAGAATTTTCGAATCCTCTCTGTTCATGTTGACCTTCACGTACACCCTGGACCATGAGGGATCAACACTGCTCACGAGGGAAGACCGATTTGCTTCGTTGGTCTGCCAAGGAACATCCAGATCGATATTATCATTTCTCGAGAGTACCTCGATTGTCGCCTGGATAGCGGACACTACCTCGGGGTCGTCATACGAGTGACCAGGATGGTGAAATAGTACATGGAAAGACTCGAAGGCAGTTTCATTGGGGTCCGAGAAGCCTTCTCCCGCCGCGGACCACCCATCAACTGACTCAAGATCCCCCTCACCGTATCCTTCGATGTAGCGTGGCTCCAGTGAAATCATGTACCCGAGTCCGGCGCAAAGCAGCAGGGAACATATCAGAACAACTCGCGCGTAGTCATGGACAAAAAGGCCGATTTTGTAGTACAGCCTCCCTTCCAAAGCAGAAGGGTCCGTCGCTCCTTCCACAAACCCAGGCCACCATTTTCGCTTATCTATTTCTGTATCTAGATTAATCTAATAACTCGGCAACAGAATCTACTACAAGAGAAGGACGTAACTCGCCTCCCTCCACGTCATCTACCGAAGCCTCTCCCGAAAGCACCAGGATTCCATGAACGCCCGCTCTATCTGCCATCTCAATGTCTGTGTAGAGCCTATCCCCAACCATGCAGCATTCTGAGGGTTTCAGCCCCAGCTCGTCTATCTTGTGTAGAATCATTCCTTTGTTCGGCTTACCACAAACGTGTGCGGGACTCACTCCAGTCGTCGCCTTGAACAAGGACATGTAAGCGCCGGTGTCAGGTAGCCCCCCCCTAGGAGACGGGCAGACCATATCTGGATGACTTGCGACCAACTGGACACCTTCGTGAAGATGTATGGATGCAGTTGCAAGCTTCTCGTAACTAATTTCTGTATCGTACCCCAGAACCACGAATTCGGGCCGCTCAGCAGAGGTGTCAATACCCCTCTCTTCTAACATACTGCGCATCCCTTCTGTTCCAACCAGAAAGGTACTAGTGACTTCCTTCTCGCTAAGCCACGAAATCAGATCGTGAGTTGATAGTAAAACCTCATCTTTGCCAGCATTGATACCTAAGCCCCTCAGTTTCTCTAGGTATTGCTCCACAGACTTGCTTGAGTTGTTGGACAGGAAGTATCTCTTGATGCCTCTTATCTCCAACCTTCCCAGAAAATCCAAAGCGCCATCTATCAGACTATCTCCGATGTATATGGTGCCGTCTAGGTCCAAGAAGACGGCCTTAATTCCATCTAGAGACTGATTGATTCCCCCCTCCACGTCCCATCACATCATGGCAGCAATATAGTTTTGAATAGGAACCAGGGGCTCCAAAGGGCCTTCTGAGCCTCTTTGTCAGCGATCATACCGGTCAGCATGTCGCCCATCTCTTCCTTCCTGGAGGCCTTCCCAACGAACCAATTCATCAACTTCTTCCACTTGACCACCTTCTGTAATCTGTGGGAGTTAGTCAGCTCCTTTCCAAGCGTTCCCCAAAGATCCTCCATGTATGCAACTGCCTCCTCCTCGGGAAAACCCCCTGAATGATTATCCTTGTCGAAGTACCTAGAGGTCATCTTCGCAGACACCAAGCCGTTTCCTATTCCCTCACCGCTAAACGGGTCGACCAGACTAGCAGCATCCCCAACGCACATCACACCCGCGCCGGCGCTCCTCCTGGGTTGGTAGGAGGGGGGACTCTTCCTTGGAGAGCCGAACGGAAGCTGCCATCCCTTCTGGGACCCTTTTACGATTCTTGCATCCTTGAATCGCTCCCTGAAAACGGGATGATTCTCAATGACCCAGCGCTGCTTCTTCTTCAGTGACTTATCTGCTCCCTTTTGTTTTCGCTGCTCAGAGATGACCATTCCGATTCCCACATTCACGACTCCTTCTTTGACTGGGAACAGCCAGAAGTATCCTGGAATTACCTCATCGATGAAGTGAATCTCGATAGGCCCTCGGCTTCCATCGAAACCGCCAACGTTCTCCCAGTACTCCCTGTAACCACCGCAATAGTGGTCATCATCTCTCATCGGCTCACTATGAACCCCCTCAACGAGCTTGGTGGCTACAGGGCACCTGTATCCTCCAGCACCAATGGTTAGGGGAGCGGTGAAACTCATAGTCGAGGATTCGGAGGATCTCTTACCAAAGCTACCGGATACTCCGACTATGGTCCCCTCATTATCAAGAACCTCCTTGACGCTGAATCCCTGGATTACCGAGCCCCCCGCTTCAGTGACAATCTCAGTAGCCCTCTTGAACATCATGTAGTCGAACTGCATCCTAGGGAGGGAATACCCAGCCATCTTCTTCTCTAACTCGTCCTGTGGTAGCATAACCTGGACAGTGTTTCCGTTTGCAGAACCGAACACTATTGAGTCAACCATGAAGTGGGGAGTTTTCTCAACCATCTCCTTGACACCTAGCTCCTTTACGTGGGAGAGTGATTTCCCGCCAACGGCATCACCGCATATCTTGTCCCTAGGCCACACCTCTTTCTCAATCAGAAGAACCTTGCATCCATTCAATGCATTGTAGGATGCTGCAGCAGATCCACTAGGACCTCCACCGACTACTATGACGTCGAAAGAGCTTCCATCTTCTGGGATGCTACCAGTATCTATCGGACCTTCCCAATCGTCCATACTAGTTCCAGTGGGAGGGGTATTAACATTCAAACTATGCCATGGGGTTCTTCTGCATTTCATGCCACGCACTGCCATGAGCGGAACCCTGTGGATCGTCAAGACAACCCTTCCCGGTGAAATGAATGAGGCTGAAGTGGGCATGTGGTGCCAATCGATAATAGAATCGAATCTGGCCGCCTGCGTAGAAATTAGCAGTATAAACTCAGTTTTTCGATGGGAAGGAGAAATTCATAATGCTATCGAATGGGATATCCAAATGAAGACCTCTGATTCCAATAAAAATGGATTGATATCCAAAATCAAATCAGAACATTCCTATGATGTCCCACAGATTGTCTGGTGGTCGGTTGAATCTACGAAAGAATACTACGATTGGGTTCAAGGGTGATACGCTCCTCGTGCACCATGGGACTGGCGGAAACCCTCAGACCGGCTAAGAAGGTCCCCACTGTCTGGTGGAGTTCTCCAAATCCAATGTCATTGAACCCAAACCGATCAACAATGGTCATTCTGATAGTCGGCGAATTCATTTTCGGATTAGGAGACTCACTTCTGATTGCTGCCGGTGTAGGGAATACTCCCTGGACTGTTTTGGCAGAAGGGATAGCCCTTACTGCAGAAGTGTGGACAATTGGGGAGGCAACTTTCCTAGTCAGTATTGCCGTGATGTTTCTTTGGATTCCCATAAAGGAGACTCCTGGCATTGGAACCATCCTGAATATCATCATTATAGCTCTCACAATTCACGTTATGGTGCCAATACTGCCACAAACGGAGAACTTCTTGGTTTCGATTCTAATGGCTTCCTCAGGAATCCTACTTGTTGGAATAGGTAGTACCATGTACTTGACGGCAAATCTAGGACCAGGCCCAAGAGATGGCTGGATGACTGGACTTCAGAGAGCCACAGGCGTTCCGATAGGGAGAGTTAGAATTACCATAGAGGTCTCAGTACTGGTGATTGGCATTGTATTAGGTGGTACATTTGGAATTGGCACAATCCTCTTCGCAGTAACCATTGGTCCAGTGGTAGCGTCCTGTATGTCGATAGCCAGTAGGATCGACTCCACTACCAGATGATTACTCCGATCAACAACCCAATCGGGAGGTTCATGGAGTATTGCGGACAGGCTCAATCATGGGTGGACATGGAGTCATTCAGCGATACCGAGAGTTCCTCCCCGTTTCTCAGGATACATGCATCATTTCTCTGAATGAGGGGAACACGCCATTGATAGAATCACACAATCTGGTACAGGCATTGGGTGGAGGTTTCCGTCTTTTCATCAAATATGAGGGCCTTAATCCCACTGCATCCTTCAAAGATCGAGGGATGACCCTTGCTGTAACCAAGGCAGTAGAAAAAGACGTCCGAGCAATCGTTTGTGCCAGTACAGGGAACACCAGTGCCTCAGCAGCGGCCTATGCCTCTCGAGCGGGACTGACTTGCGTGGTTCTGATTCCAGAGGGCAAGATATCCTATGGAAAGATGGCCCAAGCTCTCATTCATGGTGCGAAGACAATTGAAGTCAGGGGAAACTTCGATGAGGCTCTCGAGTTGGTCAGGGAATTGGGGCTGAGGGACGATATTGAAATCGTCAATAGCATCAATCCATTTAGGATTCAGGGCCAGAAGACTGCGGCATTCGAGGTCTGCGATGATCTAGGGACATCTCCAGATATGCACTTCTTGCCTGTTGGAAACGCCGGCAACATCACTTCCTATTGGATGGGCTACAAGGAGTACAAAGACGCTGAGAGGACAGAGTCGCTACCGATGATGATGGGATGGCAGGCAGAGGGCGCGGCACCAATTGTTAGGGGGGAGGTATTTGATGCTCCCGAGACAGTGGCTACAGCCATCAGGATAGGGAATCCAGCCAGCTGGCAACTAGCCATAGAAGCCTCGGAGGAGTCCTCAGGGGCAATAGACTCTGTCACCGACGAAGAGATACTGGATGCTCATAGGTTGCTGGCCAGGACGGAGGGCATATTCGTTGAACCTGCATCAGCTGCAGGGATAGCGGGCATCGTGAAGAGCAATGCGAGGGGGGAAATACCTCAAGACTCTGTAGTGGTAGTTACCGTAACCGGGCACGGACTGAAGGACCCAGCCATAGCTATCGACAACTCCGCTGCTAGGTCTGTTGTTGTAGAACCAGGACTAGAATCAGTCCTGAAAGCAATCGGAATGCAATGAGTATGGTTATTGCTGTCTTGCCAATCCCATGTCATGGATGACGAGTTTTCAGAACGTGCATTCCCCACCAGAGCCGTCTGGTCTGGAACCAACCACTTGGAGGGGTCCGCAGTCACCCCGATCTTCACCACATCCACCTATCAGCTCAATGACGACAGGTATCGAGATTGGGCCGATGGTGGACAGCACTCCCTAATCTACAGTCGCTGGTCAAGTGTTAACTCCGAGGCCGTGGCATCGAAGGTAGCCTCATTGGAGGGAGCCGAGGATGGAGAAACCCTTGCTAGTGGAATGGCAGCAATTTCCTCTACACTCCTATCCATGCTTTCGAAGGGTGATCACATGGTTACATCTGCAGATATCTATGGAGGGACATACGGTCTACTAACTTCCGATTTTCCCAGATTCGGAATAGACGTAACGATGGCAGACATTAGAGACCCCTCTTCTTTTGAGGCAGCCATAAATGAGAACACCAAGGTACTCTATGTCGAAACAATTACCAATCCTGTACTCAAGGTGTGTGATTTGGAGGCAATGTCATCAATAGCGAAGGAGCACGGCCTGATTTCTGTTGTCGATAACACATTCGCTACCCCGTGGGCCTGCCAACCGATTTCGATGGGGTTCGATGTTGTTATTCACTCAGGAACTAAGTTCCTAAACGGACACACCGATCTAACAGCAGGGATAGTTGTCGGAAGAGCCGATCTCATCAAAGGGGTATTCAAGACCAAAACCAGACTAGGGGGTACCGCAGACCCCCTCATGTGCTATCTTCTGGAAAGGGGCATGAGAACCCTTCATGCCCGAATGCCAATACACGCATCAAACTCTTCTGAACTAGCTAGAAGACTGGAAGGAAACCCCGAAATCAGTGCTGTCAATCACCCCTCTCTGAAGAGCTATGCTGACTACGAGGTAGCCAAGCGAATCGTCCCGAATGGGACAGGGATGCTGTCATTTGTCGTAAAAGGTGGGGACGAGAGAGCAATGCGCTTCGTCAGAGCACTCGAAATTATATTCGAAGCGACAAGCCTCGGAGGGATTGAGAGCCTAGTTTCTTGCCCATTCAACACAAGCGATATTTTCATTCCTGAGGAAGATCGACTAGAGGCTGGAATCGTCCCTGGTTTCGTGAGGATGAGCGTGGGAATCGAGGATGTTGATGACCTATGGTCAGACATTGAACAGGCCCTACTGGCCAGCCAATCCTGACAGGTGGAATGATGGACCAATCTCTCCTGCTCGCCACTCTCGTGTTCATTATCCCGATGTGCTTCAGTCCCGGGCCGAACAATGTACTCTGTGCTGCTCACGGCTCACAACACGGATTCAAGGCTACTCTCACACTGATTTCAGGAATGGCTGTAGGTTGGTCATCCTTGGGCCTATTTGTAGGGGGGGCTACTGTTTTCATAGAGAACAACCAGGAGTTCTTCGAGATATTGACCTACGTCGGAGCCGGTTACATTGCGTACCTCTCTTACAAAATCGCGACTTCAAACTCTCTAGAGGACGGTTCTATTGAGGAAAGACGTCTTGGATTCTCGACCGGGGTGGCCATTCAGTTCGTTAATGGAAAGGCGTGGATTCACTTTCTGGTCCTCATGACTACATTCGGCTCCCTCTTTGGAACTGGATTCTCCGGAAAGGCAATGTTAGTGATACTGAATGTAGTATTCGGACTCCCCGCAGTCATGACTTGGGCTGCATTCGGGACGGTCCTACGTAGGGCCTTCACTACTCCTCGTTCGGCTGCCTTGCTAAACCGAGGGATGGGAGTATCCTTGTTCGCTGTTGCAGTTTGGATAGTGATACCTCCAGACTACTACAACATTCTTCTGGGTTGAATTCTTGGTGCAGAGGGCAGGATTCGAACCTGCGAAGCACTACGCACTGGGACCTCATCCCAGCCCCTTTGACCGCTCGGGTACCTCTGCTTGTTAGTCAGTGGGCTCACGCCTGCATATTTCAGAGGTATCCTAGCTTCCACAGTACCAGGTAAATGACGGGAGCCAGCGGCAAGCAAACCGCAAACGCTCTCCTGAAGGCTCTCCACAGTCCGTCTTCCTTTCCTTCTGGGATGCTATCCGCCGCAGCCACAACCAATTCCTCAATTATGCCCGCACCGGGACTAATGCTTGTCATAATCCACCTCAGAACCTTATTCCTACTTTGGCGGCCATGGGAGGAGCCTGACCGGTCTTCGCATAGTAGAACAGAGATGCCCTATTCACAGCTTCAACCGTCGAAAAGAAAAGGACCGTGAACAATAGCCCCACAGCAAGTACTACGATTCCTAGGATTACCCCGAAATCACCTAAGTACATCAGTGGGACAGTTAATGCGATCAGAATGAATATGCATAGAATCATCAGAAGACCGGTTCCGATGTGAGATGTCACGTCCTCTCCCCAGGTCCTCTTGAACAAGTCTGTACTCCTGCCCATGCTATCTAGTACACCGGCCCTCTCTAGGACAATCATAGGTATCATGAAGAAAGTTACAATCCACCAAGCAATTCCAAGGATGAAACTAGCCAAGCCCGCCACTATCCTCAGTGGAACCGGCGAGTCATCACTATGAGAAAGCCCCTCGAGTATCTGGATGAATAGACCGACAGTTCCTGCAATTAGCCCCCAAACTAGAATCTGTGGTAGACACTTCATCGCTTGCCCAATGCCGTATGAGAAGCTTGGATTGGTCCCCGAACTGAGGCGCTCATACGCGCTTGCTACGATAGCTGCGTTCCAGAAGACGGTTATTACAGATACTAACAAGTAAAAGACGAACCAGATTGCCATATGTACGAATACCAGCGCACTGCCACATTCGTCGTCGACGCACTCCGGGTTGGGGGTGATAGCATCCAGACCGACCGAGCCCGATATCGCTGCCCCTATTGCTACGAGAGAAAATAGAGCTGACAGGAATGTGTACACGAGTAACTCTGGGTCGGACCAGACCACTGCAATTCCCAGTTTTGTAATCTTCCAACCTCGAGAGATTCTCTGGCCAATCCCAATTCTTCGACCTCCTCGGTGGATCATCCAACTATCGCCTGTGGTAACCATGGCGAATTTCTACTGGTCAGGAGTAATAACGATATTCACGGAATCCCCAACAGAGACCCTTCCTTCTCGTAAAACACGTGCTAGCCACCTCGACCAACCGTACTCCTGATCATGGTCGACTCTGCCAAATCGCCTTCCTATGAAGGACCCGCCAATCTTCGAGCAGGGCGCACAAGGCTCGCTAAGCTCAAGCACTACGTCGCCAATCTCCAACCGCGCCCCCTCAGAAAGTGAATCCCACTCCACTCCTCGAATCGTCAGATTCTCACCCGTAGACCCGATCTCTATCGGGTGACCCTCATACTTCAGTCGCTCGATTATCTCTAGAGAGAAGATACAGACTGCTCTATCTGTATCCCCGCCCATACCGTCTCGAACCCTATTGAAATCGCCTTCTACTCCTTTCTTCATGATTTCAGCGGACCCAACTCTGGACTTAGGCACACCTCCGCTGCTCACATTAATTGAGTGGACCTTTCCGTTCACAGTGACGCCTCTGAGAAATCGAATTCTACCTCCAGCCTATCAATCATTTCCAAGTACCGTCTGGAGAGACTTTCATCTGGTTCCTTCAGATTGTGCTTCCAAAACCTCCAACAAGCAATTGCTAGAGTGGCGTATCTGTGCATTTCAGGAATGACTCTCCACTCCTCGTCACTAAGCCTCCTTACGCTTTGGTAACCCTGGATTAGGGAATTCCAGCGACTGGATATCGGTCTATTCCCTTCCCAACCGAATCCTACGAAGGCCATTGCTATATCGAAGCACTTTGGCCCAATCCATGCCTCCTCCAAGTCAAGGATAGCGCAGACCCGACCTGACTCACCAATCACATTGTCTGGAAATAGGTCACCATGAAGAACCCCCGTAGGTAAATTATCAGAGACAATACTTCTGAGATGTTCTGACTCATCGGCTAGCAATCGTCCGAAAGAGCCCCCCCCTCCCATCCTAGTTGAAAGAGTGATAACCTCTTCGAAGAGTACGAAACCCATCCTGTACTCTCGAGGAAAACACTCAGCATCAGGTATAGAATGCATCCTAGCAAGGGTCTCTCCCAAGCTCCGGAGAGAATCTTCGTCAGAGCCGAGGAAACCCCCCTTCACGAACGGTAGCAACGTCCAAGCAAAACCGTCCTTAACTGCAACGTAGTGTCCATCAAGCATTTGGATTGGCACGGTAGTTGGGATTCCATGAGAATCGAGATGCAAGTGCCGTTTTATGACTCTGCCGACCTCATCTAAGGTATTTGCAAACCATGCCTTTAGTGCGACCTCAGAGCCATCCAAGAGCCTAAGGTGAAAGTTGCTGTTGTCCCACCCACCCTCCAAACTTACCATCGTATCCAAGTCTGAAAGGCCCGCCATGGAGAGGAGCCAACGAGCATCTTCTGCTTCGACCCGGTTATTCACGGATATCCCCAGTCTGCCCCTCATATTGCTTCTTCTCTCCGGTTATGACTTAACTTAGTGCCTGTTGGGAGGCTACGTGGCAAAACCAATTGTGGTAGTTGGGATGCATCGAAGCGGTACCAGCCTAGTCTCCAGACTTCTCGATAAATTAGGTATACTAATGGGACGGGATTTACAGGAGGACCATGAGTCGAAGTTCTTTATTGGTCTAAATAAATGGATTTATGCTAATGCTGGAGCCGATTGGGCCCGCCCCGAGGCACTATCCGAGCTAATAGATTTCGAGCCGGCAAGAGAGAAGGTCGTTCAATACTTGATAACCAGACTGTCCAGCAGGGCCAGTAAGAAGTTCTCAGGAAGGGCTCTCAAGAACGGAGTTTTCGATATTTCTGAGCCTTGGGGATGGAAAGATCCACGAACAGGTCCTGCACTACCTATTTGGCTATCCATCTGGCCAGAGATGAGAATAGTTCACGTTATGAGGCACGGAGTGGATGTGGCAGCCAGCCTCCATACGAGGAGCAATAGGAACTGGGTTGAAGACTCAGACAGGTTCGAGAAATGGCTCCCAATTTATCGATGGAGAAGGAGCCATCTCCCAATAAGGAGGGGTCAAAGGGCTGCAACGCTCGAGAACGCCCTCGATTTCTGGGCGGAACAGGTAAGCATCGAGAACTCGATAATTGGTCAAAGGAAAGAAGTCCTCAGAATTAGGTTTGAGGATATACTCAGTCAACCGCAAATGAAGATATCAGAAATTGCTGAGTTTGCAGGCTCTTCGATAAGTCCTGATATGCTAGAGGAAATGACCTCAAGCCTAGACCCGAGTAGAGCATTCTCCCACAGGGAAGATAGAGAACTATCGGAATTCGCAGAACAGAACGCAGAGTTATTAGCAGATTTCGGTTACTGAGATCTCCTATGGATTTCGTTAACCCAGGCAGATACATCAAAACCAGTTTGAGAACCAAAATAGACCAAATCCTCTCTCAGCTCTTCTCCGCATAATCTATAGTGATCGTCATTCAAAGCCTGAAAAAATCCTTTACGACTGAGTATGGGAAGTCTGTATATGTTCCAGTCTCTTTTCTGTAGATATCGAACGATTGGCCTCTTGAAAAAGCCAGGAATTAGTAAGAACAGAGATTTTGCTGCCACACCGGCCCCAGACAGGGGGCGCCTAGCCTCTGCAGAGTTTGCGTGTCTACCCATGTCAAACTCGTACTCCCAATTTCCAAGACCAAGAAAATCTCCAATTTCGTTGAGAACCTGTTTGGGGTCGCCCCTCATTCTTGAACTGTCAACTATCAAGAATCTCGAACGATCGAATTTGTTCAACCATTTCTCCATAGAAGAGCCGTAAAACGAATCGACTCTAAGACTCTCATCGTCCCATGCTTTCTCGAAACTACTCCAATCACGGCCTGCCTTCTCTGCTTCTCCTGTGTTCCTGACCATGTTCCAATGACTCACCGCCCTCGACACCGGCTCTCTGAGACATAGGATGAACTTGGCTTTCGGAAACCTCTCCAATATCCTATTGGGAGCAATCGGACAACCGAACGTATGAACAGACGCATCCATTCTTAGACCAGAGCCAGAAAAGTAACTATCGTACTCTGTCCAGTTTGGCTCAACATCATCCCTAACGAAGGTCCCCTTGTGTGACGCTACCAGATTTGGCTCTTTTGGATTTGAAAGCGTGATATTGGGATTTTGGTCCATTACATGAGCCAGCCAAGTGGTTCCAGCTTTGGGCGCCCCCACTAGGAAAATATCCACTTCTTTGCACGCTCCGTAACATGTCCAGCAAAGCCATGACATTTCATTTTCATCATGAAACCCTGTCCATGTGAAGCATATGCCTATAACGAAAATTCTTGCCATTTGCAGATATATGCACATCCTAGTGTTGACAAGGTCGACCCTTCATCACGGATTCGGAGGCTTTCAGAGGCAATGCACTGACCTCTGCGAGGGCTTCGTCAAGATGGGGCACAAAGTCACAGTCTTGACCACTGCACACCCCGATGGTGAGAAGAAACTGGAAGGTGCAGGATACGTTATCCACTTCGTCCATCCCTCGAAGCCCAAGCGCCTCTCTCGAGGATGGTTCAAGCAGACAAGGAAGATGGTTGTAGACATCCACAATGAGACGCCAATTGATGTCATTCACAGCAACGAATTTGCTGGATTTGGAATCACTCCATGGGCCAGGAAAAACAACATCCCTATTGCCCTGCTTTGCCATGGTTCTTTGCGATCAGAGCTTCTTTCGTTCCTAGCATCGGCAGACAGGCGTCCAAGGTACTGGCACTGGTTGGTTCTGACTCCACTTCATCTGATTAGACGGTATTTCCTGTGGGAGATTCCCATGAGGAGGGCAGTATCCAGGATTATTCTGGTCACACCAACTATTGAAGCAGACTTCCGAGCCTTCTGCAAGGGCAAGGTTCAGGTCATAGAGAATGGAATTACCCTACCAGAAAAGACAACTAAGAATATAGCAGGACCTACTTTGAAGCTCCTTTGCACAGGTCGTGCAGACAGACAGAAGGGATTCCAGATGGCAATTAAGGCAATGGGCAAACTACCGGACTTGGACCTACACTTGGATATAGTTGGATCTGGTGACTATCTCTCAGAAATGAAGAGGCTGGTAGAGAGAATGGGATTGGGCAACAGAGTTACTTTCAGAGGCAGGGTCGATGACGATGAACTGTACAGTCTATACTCATCGGCCGACATTTACCTTATTCCGACACTGAGGTACGAGGGACTTCCCCTGGCCCTCTTAGAGTCCATGGCTCACGGGATTCCGACCATATCCTCAAACATAGGTGGGAACTCAGACGTTATTACGCACGAGAAGGATGGACTTTTCGTTAAACCGGGTGATTTGGACGAGCTTGTCGCGGCTATCAGTCTTCTAGAAAAGAATCCAGATTTACGGAACTCACTTGGAGAGGAGGCTAGAAAAACCACAGAGAGGAGGTTCGACAAGGAGAGAATGGTCAAAGACACAGAGTTAGTTTTGAGGCAAATAACGAGCCCCTAGTGGAAGTCCTAGCGTTTAATTGAATAATCCTAGACCGCCCCCTTGGATTGTGGTCGACCTTGCGTCTATGGTATTTGGTGAATTCCAAGACAAACTCACTTCCGTGTTCGGGGATGTAGTGGGTTGGGCCATTGGTCACGTCATCCTATTCCTTTCCTTAGGAGCTATTATTTTCGGTATTAGGGAACGAAATCATATCATGAACAATTCAGGGCTTGGAAGGAGCCATGCTTTGGATCTCTGCGTTTTCTTGGTTCTGACAGCCGTACTGTATTTCGTTTACACAACTATTTTCCAGTTCGAATCCATCGCATCCTGGGCCCTTGCCGCAACCTCTTCACTTTCACTCAGGTGGATGGTAACCGTTCTAGGCTAAACCTTCCTTCTGAAGAAAACATACAAGGAAGCTACCAGAATCAATACTCCAGTAGTCCCACCAATCACAAGATTTTGATTTTCGGCGGTCACCCCTAACTCTTCCAGAAACGTCCCATTAACATCAATTCCAACAGATGGAACGACGGTATCCTTTTCATTAACCGTGAGCGAGAAAGCGAACTCGCTAGAACAACCCCAGATTGGGTCTGTCATTTCATCCACTACGATTAGACACCCCTCCCATTTGCTCTGAAGATTGGAGGGGGTGGTCAGGACGAAATCACAGTTTACTGATCCCATCGGATTCTCCACTCTACAAGTGTCTCCAGACATATCGTTGAACCCAGAGGGCCACATAGTCTCCTGGCTACTCCCCTCCTCAAGGAGGTGTAGTGAAACTTCCATAGAGTTCTCTTCGTTGCTGTCGCAACTGTAAACAACAGAGAACAACACATCGTCTCCCGCCTCAGCGAATATCGCAGAAGGACCGGATGAAGAGCATACGGTATATGATAGAACTTCTACTTCGACCACATCCTCGTCGGAGAATCCGAAAACACTCACTGGCACTCCGTTCCACTCAGTGACTACGACACTCACGTTGATATCATACATCCCGGCAGGGATTTCACCTGAAGATGCTACAGCGATCTGGAAATCTACAGACTCTCCTCCTCCCACAGTCATGCTTCCCGGACCAGCTACGTTCAGATTTCCAGATTGGTACGAGATTTCTATACTCTCAGAGCCGGAAGTAGGGTTCGTAAGTTCGCAATTCACAATTGCCTGTTTTACAGAATCTGGAGATATGTCCAACGTAACAGAATCCTCGCACTCCACATCGGCCTCGGGCAGAATTTGAGCCGAACCAATTGTAGAAAAGCAGCAGATTAGCATCATCGAGGAGACGAATATGACAGCCACACTGCGTATTTTCACAATGATTCCTGAGTTTTAACTATCATAGACATTCGTGTCTTTTGCTAAGAATTGGCGCGTTTTGCCTCCTCAAAGCATTCATGTCAGCCTTTCGTACCCAATGCCCTCATGGGAGGGGACTCAGACGGACCCAAGGTCGCAATCACACCACAAAGCACCAAGATCACCAGCGGTACGGAGGTCCAGGAGAAGCTCATCGTTGCGGCGAGAGTATTCTCAGATCTTTTGAAACCAACATTCGGACCCAGAGGCTTAGACAAGATGCTCTACAAGACGGACGGTACCACAGCAGTCACCAACGATGGAGCGAAGATAGTGGCCGAGCTTCTAGTAAGGCATCCCGCTGCCAAAATGATGGTCTCCATGGCAGAGTCGCAAGAGGAGGACTGTGGTGACGGGGTAACAACAACAATGCTATTGTGCGGGTCACTGTTAATCGAGGCGAATAACCTATTCAGGAAGGGGCTCCATCCTCTAACACTGGTCGATGGATACGAAATATCACTCCAAACCGCTAAATTACAGATAGAGTCAGACCTGAGAAGATGCGACGACAAGAAGCTATTGGAAGTGGCTGAGACATCTCTCCGAGGTAAAGTTGCAGACACCACACTAGGGTCCTTCCCACCTTTAATTGTCAAGGCTCTCAGCACAGTGTTAGACAACAGGGGCGAGGCATCTGCCCAACACGTTTCCATGTTCAAAAGCGGAACTGGGAGCATCAGGGACTCTCGTTTGGTCAACGGGATAATACTCCGTAGACGAGTACTGATGGACAACCTCCCCAACGACTTACGAAATGCAAAGGTGATATGTCTAAACGGAGAACTGAAAATAAGAGCAATGTCCAGAGATGCAGAAATGAAAATCACCAGTGCCGACGACTTGGACTTGTTCATAGAAGCCGAGAAGGACAGAAAGGAGGAAATTTCCAGAAGCATCCTCGAATCTGGTGCAAGAGTAGTTCTTTGCTCTGGTGAGATCGATAAGGACGTCCTTCATATGCTCTGCGAGCAATCTGTTCTAGTCGTGGAAGGACTGGACTCTTCTGAATTGAGAAACGCTTCTGGTGCAACGGGAGCCAGGATAGTGGAAAGCCCGCTAGATATAGCGGAGTCCGACTTGGGGCAGTGCGGCAACGCGTCGTGGGAGAGGAAGCCAGCTTCTAATGAGGTAGAAGATGTGATTCGGATTGAGGGATGCCCAAACCCATCGGTTGTGACTATAGAGATAGGAGGTGCAGGTGAGACAGGTACAGAGGAGGTAATCAGAGGGATACACGACTCGCTCAGATCTACTTCATTGGCTCTGAATGAACACGTCCTTCCCGGCGCAGGAGCTATCCACAGCAGAATAGCTCATGCAGTTAGATTGGCTTCGGAGAAACAGGCAGGGAGGGAGAGACTTGCGATGGAGGCGTTTGCTAGAGCCATGGAGACGATCCCCTCAACACTTGTTGAGAACGCTGGAGGGGAGCCGCTGGACCGTATTCTAGAACTAAGATCTACATCACTGGGTGAGCCTCCGGTTGGAATTTCCGAGGACGGCAAGAAATGGATAGTCGAAAGGGTCTGGCACCCTAGGTCAGTAATTGAGAACTCCTTGCAATCGGCTACCGAGACGGCAATGGGAATGCTACGAATAGATCAGGTCATTTCAGCTAGGGGCGAATAGCGACCACGAACCTTCAAGCCCCCTTCACATACGGGTTCCCATGGAGCAACACACAGCGCTAATCAGCGTCTGGGACAAAACCGGAATCGAAGAACTGGCTGCATCATTACAATCCATGGGCTGGACAATCTTATCGACGGGTGGAACCGCGACCAGACTCAGAGATTCAGGAATCGAAGTAACGGATGTATCCGAAGCTACCGGACACCCCGAGATATTCGATGGCAGAGTCAAGACTCTTCACCCCGCAATCCACGGAGGGATACTTGCGAGGCGTGATTCGAAACAGGACATGGAAAAACTGGTGGAAATGGGCTATGCGCCAATTGATTTGGTATGCGTGAACCTGTATCCTTTCGAAGAAACCGCTGCGCGAGACCCCCCAGCTAGCGGACAGGAACTGATTGAGATGATTGATATTGGTGGACCGACGATGGTGAGATCGGCGGCAAAGAACCATGCAGACGTTATTGTAATCACGAACTCAAATCAGCATAGATCGGTGCTAGAAGCCCTTTCGAAAAACGAAGGGAATCCCTCTGGGGTTGGCTTAGAGTTCAGGAGAGACTTGGCAATATCTGCATTCCAATCTACCGCAGCATATGACTCTGCGGTCTCTAACGGGTTGTGGGGAAGATTCACAGAAAATACAATTCCAAATAGAATTCTGACAACTTCAGATCAGGGTGTAGAACTAAGGTATGGTGAGAATCCTCACCAACCGGCTTCTTTCTTCCCATCTCGTGGAGCGGCAAGAGGGCTCTCGAGAGCAGTTCAACATGGTGGCAAACCCCTATCGTACAACAACTACCTGGATCTTGATGCTGCGCTGAGGCTAGTCAGGTCTATCTCGCAGACTTGCGATTTCGGCACTCACTCTTGTGTAGTCATCAAGCACACAAATCCCTGTGGGGCCTCTATCTCCGACAATCAGGTTTCTGCCTGGAAAAACTCTCTGGCAAGCGACCCAGAGAGTGCATTCGGATGCGTGATCGCGTTCGATCGGGTGGTTGAGAAAGAAACCGCGGAGTCGATCGGTAATCACTTCTTTGAATGTATGATTGCACCTGGTTACGAATCCGATGCCTTGGAGATTCTCTCTGAGAGCAAGAATAGGAGAATTCTGACTCTCAATCCATTTGGGGAAATTACAGATGAACCAAAGATTCGACAAGTACAGGGAGGCTGGCTATCCCAGATACAGGGCATTCCTAACATCGATTGGGAAAATGTAAGCCATGTTACCGAAAAGACGCTTGACGGGGACGAGCTAAATCTTGCTAGGTTCGGTACCTCCGTGATTGCCGAAGTCCAGTCTAATGCGATCATTCTAGTACGCAAGACAGAGAATGGTTACTCTACGGTGGGAGTTGGTCCCGGGCAGACTAGTCGGGTGGAGGCGGTCCGAATTGCTGCAAGGAGGGCGGGCGAAAGAGCGAAGGGGGCGATGATGATATCCGATGCCTTCTTTCCTTTCCGCGATGGGATAGACACATCAAATGAAATCGGGATCACCAGTATTGTCCAACCGGGAGGCTCAATTCGTGATGATGAAGTGATTGAGGCCGCTAACCAGCATGATATGGCAATGATATTTACAGGAATCCGCCTCTTTAGACATTAGGTAATTCCTGAATTGTCTGAGTGAAAACCATCATACAGCGGGGTTCGATGCACAACCGTGTCCAACCCATCGCAACCAGGTGCCAATACCTATGACGACTTGGTTTCGGCCATAGGCAATACTCCCCTAATTCGATTGAATAGAATTACCGAGGACCTAAGAAAATCCTCAGTCTGGGTCAAGCTTGAGAGATGTAACCCCGGAGGATCGATAAAGGATAGAATCGGTTTGCAAATGGTTCTGGATGCTGAGGAGAAAGGACTACTGAAACCAGGAGGGACGATTGTCGAGGGAACTTCTGGAAACACCGGAATAGGACTAGCAATGGTTGCTGCACAACGGGGTTATCGCTGCATTTTCACCATGGCAGATAAGATGAGTAAGGAGAAGATAGACCTTCTGAGGGCTATGGGAGCCGAGGTCCATGTTTGTCCGACAGCAGTAGAGAAGGAGGATCCCCGTTCGTACTACGAAGTGGCTGCTAGACTGGCAAGAGAGATTCCTGGAGCCTGGTATCCAGACCAATACTCGCACGAGGCGAATCCATTGACTCACTACCTCTCGACAGGACCGGAGATTTGGGAGCAGACTCAGGGAAAGATAACCCACTTCGTAGCCACTATGGGTACTGGTGGGACGATTTCTGGCACCTCCAAGTCCTTGAAGGAGATGGCTGAGACAAATGGATTACAACCACCAAAGATCGTGGGGGTTGACGCAGTTGGCTCCATTCTCAAACAATGGTTCGAAGAGGGGACCATGGGGGAGCCAGATACGTACAAGGTCGAAGGATTCGGAGAGGATTTTATCCCATCTGCAACCGATTTCTCTGTAATTGATGAGATTCGTCAGGTCGATGACGGAGAATGCTTCCAATGGGCGAGAGCCCTTGCAAGGAGGGAGGGGATGTTCTGTGGAGGCTCATGCGGAGGCTCGATCAAGGTGGCTATCGATATTGCCAATGAGGCAGAGGAAAATGGTGAGGAAGCCATGGTGGTCGCAGTTCTCCCAGATGCCGGTAATCCATATCTTTCGAAGTTCTATAGTGACGACTGGCTTAGAGAGAACGGTTGGGAACCCGACGAATGGGAATGATCACACCTTTTCGAAGGCCTTCTCCAAATCCGCAATCAGGTCATTTGGGTCCTCGATTCCCACAGAGAGCCTGACTAAGCCGTCCTCAAACCCTCTAGCCAAACGCTCCTCACGAGGAACCTCCGCATGAGTCATAGTTGCAGGGTGGGTGATCATGGTCTCCACAGCACCCAAGCTCTCTGCAAGAAGGCACAAATCTACCGAATTCATTAACTTCTTACCAGCCTCAAGGCCACCTTCCAACTCGAACGATATCATCCCGCTGTACCCTTTCATCTGACTTTTGGCTACCTTGTGCATGGGATGTGATTCCAATCCTGGATAGACCACCTTGGATACCTTCGGATGGTCCTCCAAGTAGGACGCTATCTTCTCCGCATTCTCCCAATGTCTCTGCATCCTCAGATGAAGGGTCTTCAGACCCATAATCACCAACCAGCAATCGAACGGGCTAGGGACAGCTCCAACGCTCTTCTGGATGTACTTCAGCTGATCATATAGATCGTCTCTATCGGTGATTATTGCACCCCCGATAATCTGATTATGTCCACTCAGATACTTCGTGGTACTGTGAAGCACCAGATCCGCCCCATACTCCAGAGGCCTTAGAAAAACCGGGGTCGCGAAAGTGGTATCGACAACGTAAAGCAAGTCATTACTCTTTGCGATATTTCCTACAGCCTCTAGATCTGTCACCTTCAAAAGTGGATTTGTTGGGGTTTCTACCCACACCATCCTCGTCTCTGGACGTATAGCCTTCTGGACATTCTCCGCCACTTGTGAGTCAACGTAGGTGAACTCGACTCCGTAGTTCGTCATCAGGTTGTTGAAAAGTCTCGCAGTCCCCCCATATACGTCATCGCAGCAGACAACGTGATCGCCCTGACTTAGAAGCTTCATACAACTATCTGCACTAGCCATTCCACTGGAAAAAGCAATCCCATATTTCCCTCCCTCCAATGCGGCCAAGTGTTCCTCTAGATCCTGCCTGGTGGGATTGGATGAGCGAGTGTAGTCGAACCCCTTGTCGATCCCTATCTCCTCCAATACATAGGTCGCAGTCTGGTATATCGGGGGTACTATCGCACCCGTTGTTGGGTCTGGCTTGCTCTTTCCTCTCACTGAGATTGTGTCGAAGTCCATGTTTATCTGAACCCGCGGATTGGTCATCTCCAAAAAGAGTTTGAGTCAGCCTATTTCTCTGATTTTGACTCTATTTGCCATGTAAAACATACCGAAAAGCCCGTCTAGGATAATGGTCTCAACCTCATATCCCGGATTAGCACCATTCTATGAACTGCCACTTGTTAATCACGCCTTCATTTAAGTTTGAGTAATCCGAAGACTCAAGCGGAAACTCCTCACCAGAAAGGCATGGAGGCGCCGTTTGTCCTACCTAGAGCCGCTTCTATCGAAGAGCCTATGAGTCTGGCCGTTCTGATTTCAGGAGGCGGATCGGGACTGGCTTCCCTATTGTCGTTCCAATCTTCCAAGCCTAGGTGTCATCGGACTGTTTTGGTAATTTCAGATAGTGAAAATGCCAGAGGACTGGAGCATGGAAGGAGTGCAGGAATCACCACGTTGGGGATTCCACTTCCAAAGGGACTGCAGAGCACCGAGCGTCGCCTAGCACACGAGAGTATGATTCTACAACAACTCAAATCTTCCGGAGTTGAACTAGTTGTTCTCAGTGGGTATATGAGAATCCTGACACCATCTTTTGTAGCAATATGGAAGGGAAGACTCCTGAATATTCATCCATCTCTACTTCCAGACTTCCCTGGTGCCCATGCTCACCGAGACGCACTAGCCGCAGGCGTGCAAACCACGGGGTGTACCGTGCACCTGGTTGATGAGGGCGTTGATTCAGGCCCCATTCTCGCTCAAAGAGAGGTGCCCATTCTCCCTGACGACGATGAGGAGTCACTCCAAGACAGAGTCAAGAAGGTCGAGCATACTCTTTACCCCGAGATTATCGATCTTCTCTGCTCTGGGGGGGTTTCACTTGAGGTCCTCGGGTGAGTTCACGTTCCGGAGGATTTCGGGCTTCTCAATAAGTATCGAATGCTTGACCTCTGCGAACTGCGCTCTGAGCGGCCTCCTGTCAGAATGCAAGATTCCTAGAACGTCCTCGCTTCGAATCAATGCCAATAGAGGGTGAGAAATTTCTCCATCATGGGGCATGATTAGAGCATTATCATCATCCAAACCATCCTGCAGGGAGATGAACAAATCCTCTCTCACCCAGGGGTAGTCTACGGCCGCTAGCTGCAGAATTTCACCGCATCCAGAGTCTAAAAGCGCCTCCTCAATAGCATCAATCGGACCAGCGTGAGTTCTGGCATCCAAAACCCACTCAACATCTGTGTTCACGCCTACTTCGCTTCCATATTTCTCGATGTCTTCAGGATTAGCCACTGCGATTCTGATTGGCTCCAATCCTGCGAGAGTCAGTGCCTTGACTACTCTCGAAATCATTGAGTGGCCATCTACCTCAATCATTGCCTTATCTTTCCCCATCCTAGAGGATCTCCCCCCTGCAAGCAATAGAGACCGCATAAGTTCACCTTAGCTCGTCAAGCCGCTTTAATGCATGATCAATCTCTTCCATTAGATCCAATGCACGGTTGGTGAGCATCTCCCGATCCTTCCTTGCAGTGGTTCCTACAAGCCACTCCATTAACTGGGCAATATCTTGGGCATCTCTCTTAATTGTCCACTCGAGAACTTCCTCTGCTACGGGGTCATCCGATGGCAACAGGCGCTCGACCATGGCAATAACGAAGGCTAATGACGAATTAGTACTATGGTTAAAGTTCCGAAAACCTGTCCCTGATACGGCCCAGAAGAGAATCGCCGTCTGGAACTTCCACATCGAGGAGTAGTGCAACAATCTCCGTGGGGATGTCTAAACCCGAGTTTTGGGAAGCGAACGCTGAGATAAGCGCCAGGTGAGTCTGCACCTTCCTACCAGAGCACCATGATCTATACTGTACATTACTAGGCCCTCCATGACCTGCTCTAAGCACCTCCTCAATACTTAGCAGGAGCGCATCTGCAGGCTCCCTAGTATTAATCAACGAACTTAGTATATCCCATGGGTCAGTACCAGATGTCTGATGGTCCAAATTCGCTAAAAGCAGCGCGGAAAGAGCAACATCTTCTCTTCCGTGCCTGGACCATAGCTCTCGCACCAGCCTCCAAAGCACGTCCTGATTGCCCTCAGCACGTGTAATCAACCAGGAAGCAATCCTTCTGAGTATGTCATCTGGTGTTCCAAGGTGGAAAGAATATCCAGCGGACGCTCCCAGTCTGTCAGTGCTTGATTTCATGATCAGTGCTGGCACCCCTATCGGGTATGCCTCACGAACTACTCTAGCTAGCTTCCTGTGTGATTTGTGCACTCTCTTCGGTTGGCTCTCGAGGAACTCATCAAGTACCAATGCTCCACTCATCTCAACTACTGATTCCCTATTGGCAATTTGACGCTATCGACGAACAACTCGCTCCAGCAGCTGTGAAGAAATCTGTCTTAGCGCATCTCCAGTCTCATTCAGACGAACTCGATACTCGTCTATGAAGGACCTATGGACGATTTCCTCTAACTGCCGATCCAGACTTCTTGCAATGGCCCTGTGCTCGGCCTCTTCAATTGCGAACATCTTTCTAAGATATGCAATTTGAGCAAGCACCTCTTCTGACCGATCCGTGTGGATTAGCATTGCTTCCAGTACTTGGCCGTACACTAGTATCTTATCGCTATGCCCTAACCTATCTCCACTGATCCTTTCCGTCTCTCCAGATAGAATAGCATCGTAAATCCGCTTGGGCTCGTCCTCTTGGAGCCTCAACGCGTGTGCTAGCTTCACCAAGATTCTCTTCTCTCCATTGGATAATTGCCCGTCTCTGAGAGCCAGTATAGATGCGTTCATGAATACTTGAGATCGATCGTCTTCGAGCCAGGACTCTTCAGCCACGAACCCCGATATACATACTAGACTTAACCACTGGGTATATCGCTTCAGAAAAGACCTCTTGGTTAACAGGAGGATTCATCAATACCCCTATCGCCCGGTAAATTGCTTATCAGCCCACTCGCGGGCGCCTTGCGCCCATCCGAACCCCCTCAGCCAAACTGGCAAAATAGGGGGCAAGGCCCCGGTTTGGGGCCGAAAAGCAAAGGATTTGAAAAATATGGCAAATGAAGGAAAATACGTAATACATGCAACAATCAGAGTCGATGGTACCGTAGCGCGCAAAGACGTCGTAGGTGCTATTTTCGGCCAGACCGAGGGACTTCTGGGAGAAGGGCTCCAGCTCAGGAAACTCCAGCAGACCGGGAGAATCGGACACGTGGATGTGAGTTTGAACAACCACAAGGGACGTGTCCAGGGAACCCTGGAAGTCTCTTCCTCAATAGATCAGGTTAGCACTGCAGTAATCGGGGCTGCTCTCGAGACTATCGACAGGATAGGGCCGTGCAAGGCCGTAATCAAGGTAAAGGAAATAGAGAACGTTAGGTCTGCCAAGAGAGACCATGTCATCGACAGAGCAAAGCAGCTTCTCCTGAACATTGTGAATTCTGCATCTGGGGAATCGAAGAATATCCTCGATGAGGTCAGAGCAGTGTTGACACTCGATACAGAGATAGACTACCAAGAGATGACTGCGGGTCCCAATGTGAAGAACTCGGACGCGATCATAATAGTTGAGGGTAGAAATGACGTCCGAAACCTACTGAAGTACGGGATTAACAATGCTATCGCGACAATGGGTTCCGGAATCAAGCCGGAACTGGCGGAGTTGGCATCTAAGAAGAAGACAGTTACCGCTTTCCTGGATGGAGATCGAGGAGGCAAGCTTCTGCTAATGGAGATTAGCGGTTCACTAGGTAAGTCGTTGACTCATGTAGCGTTTGCACCGCAGAGTAGGGAAGTCGAGCATCTGGAGGGCAAGGTAGTGACCAAGTGCCTAGGACAGAAAGAACCGGCATCCAAGGCCGTCGCCAGGGTTCAGACAGAAATCCAGAAGGATGACGACGCATCGGTCGGAAAAGGAAAGCCGACTATGGAAGCATCAGATGAAATTAAGGGATGGGCACCGATGATGGATGGACTAAAGAGAAACTACACAGTGATTGTCCAGGCCGATGGCAGTGGCTCTGAGCCTGTTAGTGCGAAGGACCTAGAGTCTGCTCTCGGTGAAACCGAAGGAGCCCAAGGACTAGTCTTCTCGGGCAAGGTGACAGATCGGATTCATGAGCTGGCGTCGGGCGCTGGAATAACCAATGTCGTAGGTAAGACAGTGGGCCCCCAATCTCTGAAACTTGGAGTTCAGGCGTATTCCATCAGAGACCTGGAATAAGATACAAATAGCACTTGTATGGCTACTCTTTGACCCAGTGTTAATGGCCATCTGAGGGGCATCCATAGCAGAAGCCATCAAAAGTCTCTCATGTCCGCT
>CEUU01086696.1_pt1 | contig 24997 bp, 14 predicted proteins | sample 531321 | NCBI WGS metagenome assembly CEUU01 (sample SAMEA2622658, study PRJEB7988) | marine metagenome | isolation source: saline water (ENVO:00002010), including
TAACTCAGAACCCGAAGTTAGCGGCTTTAGGTCATGGATCGAAGAGAGAATTCAAACCTCTGCAAGGGCGATAATCTCGGCGGAGGAAGGTAATTTTCATCCAACACCTTGCCAGCAATGCTACTATTGTCGGTCTAGTGGAATGAGTCCTTCAGCAATGCTTGGAGGTGGACACCAATGATTAGATTCAACGATAGTCAAATCCTTGGTTTAGATTTAGATAAGCACATTGCTCTCGATGCCGGTGCCGGTACGGGAAAAACAACAGTCATGGCTGAACGATATGTCCAACATCTCATCACCCCTGAACAAAGATCGCGCCTCCTACTGCCCAATGGTCCTCGAAAGCCGTTACACGGTCACGGCGCACTGAGGGCCCCCGCTCGTGAAAGAACTGATTTGACAGAATGGCAGGGACTACTGCCTAGTGAAGTAGTAGCGATAACCTTCACCAAGAAAGCTGCAGCGGAGCTAAAATCACGAATAAGGTCGAGATTAGAAGCGACGCGCGCCCTGCCGACATCAGGAAACAAAGGCGTATTCGATCCAAGGATCCGACATTCTGGTGATATCGAGATGCTATTATCTTCCTTGGATGAAGCACCAATTTCTACAATCGACGCATTCTTGCTACAATTGGTCTCGCCAAACGTAGACTTAGTTTCAATTAACCCTAGCAAAGAACAAATCTCTGAGGTTAGGTCACCACTCTTGATTCAGGAAACAATTCACTCGTCATGGCGAATAAGGTCGAATAGCGACGCTATTGAAGCAGGTGTACGGGGCGATATAAGCAGGTTCATCGAATCTCGGAATCGGCTGGCAATACTGGTCGGAGGTCAGGCACGCGCCGAGGTAATACTTACTGGAATGTTGACCAAATCATTATTTGTTGAGGAATCTAAAAGAGCGATGAAGAAACGTTCTAGAGAAAAAGGTATGCAGTGGAATCAGTCAAAGCCACTAGATACAGAAATTCTACTTGATATGTTTCTTGAACCTGCGGCAGATATCATCGATATATTTGCCGATAAGTTGCATGTAGAATTAAATTCCTGGGTTGATCAAATATTAGCTGAAGCAAAGGCATTAGTTCAAATGTGCGAAGTCGAGCAAGGGACCGCCAACACTCGCTTTAATCAGTTGGTGGACCTTGCTAGAAATTCCTATCCAACAGATGCAAAAGGCAAGCTGCAATGGGTTTGGTTGGTGGCATTGGCATCGTCAAGTTACTCATCACTGTTGAAAAATGATATGACATTCTTTCCCAAGGGCTGCTTACCGCAAAAAAATCACTGTAATGGGTGGATGCCGGGCTTGTTTTCTAAATCGAAGGTGAGAGGAATTCCTACCGCGGTCAAAACAGCCATTTACGAGCAACTCAAAGTGATAGGCCAGAGTATGAATCAGGCCCTTACCAGTAAGGAAGGAAGATTGTTGAGAATTCTAGGTCGAAGTTCCTATCTATTGAGTCCAATATCGCCGCTTCAGTTTATGGATTTAGATTGTGAATTAAGAACGCAAGAAATAAACGAACAATTACCCGATATTGCCCCATCTGGTAAACTGTCCATTTCGAGGGAACTCCAATCAATGATTCTCTCTGATCTGCTAGTTGTTCACTCTGGTTGTCAAGATATATTGCGATTAAAGAAATCAAACGAAGGAGTTCACGATTTTGACGACATTCAGAGGTTAGCAGCGGACTTGTTGCTAGCTAGGTGCCCTGATATTGTTCGATATGACTACCCACGGAGTGTTGTAGAGGCATTGGACAATCTGGGCGAGGAACCTTGGCTAGATTTACACATAAAATCGGCATTACAACTTGCTCAGGAATTTCCCAAATGCTATGTGGATCTACAACATAGATTTTCTGTTTTACAGACAATACGTAGAAGGTTCGGCGCATTCATCATCGATGAATATCAAGACACTAATCCTGCTCATTTCAGGCTTCTTGCTAGGTTGTGGGGGCGCAGAATGCGTCAAAGTGATGACCCCAAACCACCATTGGGACCATGGGATCCAACAATTTGTATCGTTGGTGATATGAAACAAAGCATTTACCGTTTCAGACAGGCAGAAGTTACTGTAATGCAAAGGACGGTTGATAACATTAAGTTAGTCAACCAAATTGAGATGTCTGAGCCACGTTTACAGCATCTGAAAAAGGTAGATTACGGAAGAGACCCACGACCTGTTGGTGCTGGTGGCGAGATTGGTTCGTTCTCTAACCAACATACCACAGAATTAGGTGGCGGGAAGTCATTACCATGGCGCCACATCCCCGTAGGTTTCGAGGATTCTCCAAAAAACCTCAAGCAATATGTTCCAGTATCGAAAGAAAGACTGAAGAACCGAAACCTTGGACATATTGATTTAACCTCCAATCATCGAACCTTGCATAACCTAATGGAAACAATGAATGGTATTTTCACCGATGTTTTTGATACAAGACACCACATACTGCCGGGCGATTGGCACGCTAAAGCTCAAGATTTGCGTCCATTTAGGGATGACAAAAGCGATGGCCAACTTGAATGGCTCATTCCGTTACAATCGTCAAGAGATTCGCCACTCCTCGACTTGAGCGAACCAAACAATGCATTTTCGGACCCAAATTCAAAAAGTATTCATCTAGAACATGAATTAATCGCCCTCAGACTACATAGCCTGCTGCACAATAAACAAACTAAATTATGGAGCGCTGAGGCGGCAAAATTTATTGAAATAGGGGACTCTGATGAGGATTATCTTCCAAAAGACATCACAATTTTGGTACACTCTAGAAAACATATTTCTGATTTGTTGCGACGACTAGAGGCACGCGGCATTCCGGTTATTTCAGACCGGCAGGGTGAACTGTTGAATCGGCCAGTTGTCAGTTCATTGATGGCTGTTCTCAATTTAGTAGCCCACCCAAACTCTAAGTTCGCTGCAGTTTCATTTGCGCGTTCACCAGTGTCAGGTTTAAACGACCATCAGATACACGATATTTTCACCAATATCAAGCATTCTGATAATTGGTGGCCAATTATCGAACGAGGCATCCCAGATGAACGTGGTCGAATTTTGGTTAACCATCTCAGTTCGCTGGCTGCTAAGGGGGCAGTTCACGAGATATTTGACATTGTTTTAGATCATTCAGATCTTTTAATGGCATACCCAGATGATACGGCTAGACAAAATGCTGAGCTTTGGTGTTCTTTGGTTTATGATATAGGTTGTGAGTATGGCCACGAAGCGACTGAGATTTATTCACATCTGCAATCACTGCAGAAATTAGGCAATAAGGGCCCTCAATCAATTACTGTCCCTTCTGGTGGTGCGGTGAAAATAATGACTATTCATGGTGCCAAAGGACTACAATCCAAGGTCGTAGTTGTTTCGGGTTTATTCCACGCCGGGAAAGCCGACTCATCATTATCCTCAAGAAATAATGTGCTTGTTACTCCAGAAGTAGTCGCTGGAAGAATAAATCCATGGTCATCTAGGGACCGTCCATATGATGGATTGTGGGATTTTGCTAAAAATATCGACTCTGCCCAACGTCAAGCAGAAAGGCGAAGAGAATTTTATGTGGCATTAACGCGGGTTGAGGATCGTTTAATTTTAGTAGGCTCGCCAAATACTAATTGTTCAATTGATGAATCAGACAACAGCCTGTGTTTCAAAAGTAAGCCATCAAAGAACACCATGGGGGCTATGTTGTTGGATGGTTTGAGAAGCATCTCTCATACCAACCGGATTGAGAACTCACCGTGGTTGTTACCAAGTGATTCATTCGATGAGCCGTTGTCTCCATATCAAGAAGTTGTAGTAAAATTAGATCCATATTCACTACATCAAGATGCTAAGTTAGGAGGAAAATGCACGAAATCAATTAGAATTTATCACGCTGCTGAATGCTTTGAGTCAAGTCATCAATTAACTCCGCTTACCAAGTGGCTAAATATTGAATCGCATGCTACTCAAGCACTTAGTAAATACAATAGCAAGGCGCCTGACCACCAGCCGGCACTCTCAGTAAGCCACAAGGTAAAATTAAGCCCTAATGATTTAGATTCAAGTTTCGACTGCAAACGCGGTTACTGGGTATCAGAAATCAAGGGATGGCTTCCCGAGATGCTGCGACTTAGAGAATTAGATGTTGCTGATGATATATCACAGGATTTATTCTGTGAGCCGCGGTTATTTGGAACACTAATGCATAGATTACTAGAATTAGGTTTACAAAATCCCTTCCAGAGCACTCAACCGGCTGTTTTACCTTTGCCGAAGACATGGCAAACTGACAATAAAAATGAGTTACTAGATAAGAGTCTAGTTGAGGAAGTATTGCAAGAAGAGGGCATCTCACTGTTAGCTGAAGGATTTGATAAGAAAAGAGCAATTGCGATGAGAGACCGCTTATTACATCTCGCAGAGTTAGTCAATGCTGGGCTAATTGGTAGATACTGTTTAGGACAAACGCATCACGGGCGGACACCAGAGGCACTGAGGACTGAGTTGCCGTTTTTCTTTAAACACAGGATAGAGTTGTTAGACATTCATCGACTGGGTTTCTCCATTCATGGTGCAAGAAAATTAGCCAAAGTGGCAAACATTGAGATAAATTTCGATGGCAGAGCCGATTTAGTCTTGGCCTTCAGAGATTCGAAAAATCATGGATATCTGCAGGTAGTCGATCTAAAGACGACAGGGTGTAGGGGTGATTTTGCTCCCGGAGACCCTGATGCAGGCTCAAGTTTGCAATCTGTCGTTGGTGATCCACTTGATAAATATCCTCAGACCGCTGCTGAGCGAGACATTCTCGACAAACATAAACTGCAATTAACACTATATTCTATGGCACTTGAGGCGATTGAATCTGATAAACCAATTACTGAGAGGCGAGAAATTTTACCTCCGGCGATTTTGATTGCCGCCTCAGGTAGGTCTGTCGAACTGACGCATGATGAGTTTGCATCAGCGAAACAAGATTTGTTGCAACATCTGGAATGGATTGCTCAACTTTCTGCTGAACCATCAATCGTTGAAGAACCGTCGAATTGCTCATCTGAGGGCGGAAAGCGATGTTTCACTTGCGAAGCCATTGATTCGCTTGTGAACAAGCCGGGTTAGCTTGGTTTTTGACCAGCAATTATCAATGTTACAGGATTTTCCCGCCCGGCTTGCCAATGCTTGATATTAGTGAAACCGGCACCCTTCCACGCCTCTAACCATTGGTCTATGCTAAGAGTAGTCATCTCAACCCCAACATGTTCGGGCCAGTCCAAACTTGCTTTATGCTCAAGATAATGATCGACGCCGATTACCGCCCAACCACCTGAATTTAGCCACTGCTCACAGAATACCTTCAACATATTCTGGGGATTTTTTAGGTAGTAGAGGAACTCCATTGAATGTATAACATCGAATTTTCTGCTTGATTGATATTCGGGTAACTTGCAGAGGAAGTAGTTGCCATTTTGGTCAATATTTTTCGCCTTTTCAATCATCGCAGCCGCGCCATCAATTCCTTCAGCATATTCGCACCTTTGATGTTCATTCAGCAGGCGGACGACCCAGCCGTTTCCACATCCAACATCGACTGCGGAGAAATTACGTTGCATTTGTTCGGTTTTCTCGAAGATGAAACTTAACATTTGATTTACCGCAAAAGCGTGCCCTCTTTCCATCCCTTCATCTTTACCATTCAACGCCCAGTCATGGAATACATCAGTTGCAGGTCGCTTTGCCATGCATATCGGTGGTGTTATCACTCAATAAATCGTCGCTTTCCCCTAGTAAACCAAGTGTACATTACAAGCAGCACTCAGACTTATGACGCCGGGAGGGCCGCTCCATGTCATCCATGTCTCATAACCAGAAAGTAACACTGAGTCAGCATTTTCCTTAGTAACTCCGTTTGCAGCTTGAGAACCGGTTGAACAGTAGACATCTTTTGCTCCCTCAGTAACCACTTGCATCAACTCTACAATCTTGCCGTTAGGTAACATTCCAGATTGGTTTATTCGCTCGATAAAATCGGCATTTAACATCTTTACACCGTTTGCTGCAAAAAACATGTGTACATCATAGCCATCCTGCACCGCTTGTGCAGCACACGCTATGCCCACGATGCTTTTTCTTAAATCGACCTCAGGGTCACTAACAATTTTGACAAAGAATTTCCTCTTCATGTCATAAACCATATCGCACTATGCCTACAATCATTTCGATATCTCTTGTGATAGACGGATAAATACTTTTGATTATATACTACAGTTAATGAATTTTGGATATGGCAAACAATAAGTCAGTTGGCAGGCAAATTCCAGTCACCGTATTGACGGGATTTCTGGGTTCAGGTAAAACCACACTATTGAATCATATTTTATCGAGTACTGAGCATAAAATGAAGTTCGCAGTTATTGAAAACGAATTTGGCGATGTCGGTATCGATGAAAATATCTTGGTTGAAAGCTCTGAAGAGAGCATCATTGAGGTCATGAATGGTTGTATATGCTGTACGGTAAGAGGCGATTTAACCGAGGTTTTAGATGATCTTTATGACCGAATCAGAGACTTTGATGGAGTACTAATTGAAACTACAGGACTTGCTGACCCGGCACCTGTTGCTCAAACATTTTTTATTGATGACAGAGTAACTGAGCGCTATAAATTGGATGGTATAATAACGGTTGTTGATGCAAAACATATCATACCACACATCGAAGAAGAGAAGCCTGATGGAGTTGAAAATGAGGCCGTTGAACAACTCGCCTTTGCTGACCGCATTATGCTCAACAAAATTGACCTTGTCTCAGATGCCGAGATAAGCGAGGTTGAAGCAAAAATAAAATCGATAAATGCATTTGCCCCAATATTCAGGACCCAGAAGAGCATAATCGACCCCAGTCAGTTGATTAATATCGGTGCTTTTGATTTAGAAAAGACATTGGCAATGGACCCTGAGTTCCTCGATACAGATGCTGAACATGAACACGATCAGAGAGTTACCTCGATGAGCTCGATATTTACTGGCTCTCTAAATGTCAACAAGTTAGAACAATGGATTGGTGGTCTAATGCAGGATTCTGGTGAGGATTTGTTCCGCTACAAAGGGGTTTTGTCGGTCAAAGGAATCGATCAGAAGTTCGTATTCCAGGGCGTTCACATGCTTTTTTCAGGCACTTTTAGTGAAGAGATTGCACCGTGGAGGAAAGGCGAAAAGCGCGAATGCCGATTCGTATTCATTGGTAGAAATCTTGACCACAAAGCCCTTGAGCAAGGCTTCTTGGACTGTAAGGCTGAAGATTTAAGATTCAAGGTCGGTGATAAGGTATATGCTAATGTTGGTGAATTTATGGAAGGCAAAATTCTGAAGTGCTGGGACGAAGGCAATCCATATCGTGTTGAGATACAAGACGCCGAAAAGCGAAATGTTTGGGTGCCAATTGACAATGACGATTATGTTCGTAGTGCAGTGTGATTAGGTAGTAAGCGCCAGTCGTCTAATAGGCGAAGTATTACCAACCATCAAGCAAACCGCAGGCCATGGCAGGTGACCCAAAAATTGATTCAATCCTCTACAAAAAAATTGAGCCTTACAGCACAGGTATGCTTGAGGTTTCTAAACTACATACGATTTTTTGGGAGCGTAGTGGTAACCCACAAGGCATGCCCGTGATAGTAATTCACGGCGGCCCTGGAGGCGGCTCTCAACCATCATATCGACAATATTTTGACCCGCAAAAATTTGACATAATTCAATTTGACCAAAGGGGATGTGGCAAATCGACGCCGTATGCTGAGTTAGAAGAGAATAATACGATGAACTCAGTATCAGACATAGAATCTCTTCGATTGCATTTTAATATTGACAACTGGCATGTATTTGGCGGTTCATGGGGCTCAACATTATCACTTATTTATGCCCAAAATCATCCAGATAGAGTGCTGAGTCTAACTCTACGCGGCATATTCATGTGCCGTAAAAGCGAACTACATTGGTTTTACCAACATGGGGCTAGCAATGTATTTCCGGACGCCTTTGAACCATATCTAAATCACATTCCTGCGGCCGAACAAGGGGACCTCATATCAGCATACTATGCCCGGCTGACTAGTGACGACGTCACAATAAGACGCGCAGCAGCAAAAGAGTGGACTCGATGGGAGATGGCTACTAGCCGCTTAATTCCCGACCCAGAATACTTAGAGAAAGCTGAGGATCTTGATTTCGCAGTTGCATTTGCAAGGATCGAATGTCATTACTTTATCAACGGTATTTTTGTTAAAGACGGGCATATCCTAGAACACTGCGAACAAATAAAACACATACCGACCACTATTGTTCAAGGTCGTTATGACATGGTCTGTCCAACCATAAGTGCGTGGGAGTTACATCAACGGTTACCTCACAGCAATCTGGTAATAGCTCCTGACGCAGGCCATTCGATGGGCGAAGTTAGCATTGCTAGAGAACTAGTAGCGGCAACAGATAACCTTCAATAGATTAGTAACCGGAAAAAGTTGACCTAATGAAGCGTTCCTTTGATATGGGGTGTGTGAGTGGGGTTATTGAAGAGGATATACTCTAGGTGATTGTATGGCGGATGAGGGAACAATAACTCCAGAAATTCGAATTAGTGAACTTGAGGATGCGCTCGCAACTGAAACAGAACGTCTCCAGAAATTATTCGCAGCGTATGAAGGTCAAGAAAAAGACTTACTCGATGCCAGAGCAGAAATCGAGGTTTTAGAGAAAGAAATTATCGAGCGAGAAATTGAAAAAGAGGCCCAAGAGTCTCTAATTGCTGAAAAAGATTTTCGCATCAGAGATTTAGAAATGAAGGCGACTAAGGCAGATAAGCGAGTTGAACATCTCGAACCTGAGCTAGAAAAAATGGAAGAGAAGTATTCTAGAGAGAAAGACCGCCTTGGCAAGATTTTCAACATCGCTACTGAGCTCGATGATGACCTCAAACTTGCGGTCACTGAAATGAAAGCTCGAGACGATTGGTATGTTGCTCACATGACTCTTTTTGAAGATTTAAATAAAGCAATAAAGGAACGTTATGAAATGATTGAGCGAGCGGTAGAAGCAGAGCGAAAGTCGCAGCATATGGGAAGAGCATTTGATGAGCGTGTTGATGAAATGGTCGAAGCTAGGGCTGCTGAAATGACCGTTGAAGAGGCTAAAGAAATTAACACGAAACCTACAGAAGTCACTGATGATGAGTACAACGACGAAGCGGTAGAAGAAGTCATAGAAACCGCCGCCGAAGAAGTTGAAAATGACTCATCCGAAGCAGAAGCAGATTCAGATGAGACTCCAGATGATGACGAACCAGCAGTTGAAGCGCCAGCAGAAGAAACTCCTGCACCCGCGCCAACTTGGGGAGACGATGAGGACCCTTGGGCTGACAATTAGGTGATACCATGGGCGGGCTTGCTCGGGGCGGCCACGCCCCAGTTCTGATTACCTTTATGATGGGCTCAAGTGCCATTATAATTGGAGTTATGATTGACTCACTCAATGGGTTGATGCATTTATTTGGGGTATTGTGTTGGATGGCCGCAGCCTTTTTTGTCAATTTCTGGCGAGATCCGGACCGTAAAATCCCCGCAGACGAAGGAGTGATTGTATCTCCTGCCGATGGGCATGTCATGTTTGTGCGTAGGGAACGGGCAACAGGGCGCAGACCAAGTAGCGATGAAATGACTTCACAAATGATCGAGTCGGATGGGTTGACTGGTCCTTGGTATCCTGAGGCAATATCTGAGCCGTTATCATTTGCTACAGAACAGCGGTTTGAGCCGGTGCCTGATGGTCAAGAATCGTCAACCGACGTCTTCAGAGCCGCAATATTCATGTCGCCTTTGGATGTTCATGTAAATCGTTCACCGTTAGCTGCGAGCATTGAGAGAATGGAACATCGTACCGGTAGAGGACGTCGAAGAGGCCCATTTCTTCCAGCAATGAAAAAAGAAAGTGAGCACAATGAGAGAGTAAGAACAGTTTTGCTTGGCGAGGATGACTTACGGGTTGAGGTTTTACAGATATCTGGCGCCCTTGCTAGGACTATTGTGCCCTGGATGGGAGTGGGCGACGAACTTCGTCGAGGACAAAGATTTGGTATGATTCGACTTGGTTCAAGAGTAGACATCAGAGTTCCAGCAAAATTGTTTTATCCAGTTGTAGAATCAGCAGAATCAGGTAATCCGGACTTACCCAAGGGACAATTCGTTCAGGCAGGGTCGACAATACTTTTCAGAAATGTAGGTGAATAATTTGACAAAGAAGGTTTCGCTGACCCTTTTGGGTAACAATTCTAGGCCAGCGAAAATTCATCATCTGGTGAAAGCACCCGCCAATACTCCGTGGGCAAAGGAGAGACAGCAGTCATGGGATGCAAACAAGCCTGCAACAGTCTATGTGACACCTGAAACCTTGCCAGATGGCACACCATGTAGTGCAGTAACCGTTATTTTACGGACTAAAGGTTGCCACTGGTGGTGGTCCAGTGGTTGCACTTTCTGCGGTTATTTTAACGATACGAGGGATGACGTTACCAGCGAAAACCTCCACTCACAGTGGGAATTAGCCAAACAAAAATACGATAATTTCGCCGAGCAAAAAATGGTTAAAATCTATACCTCTGGGTCGCTATTAGAGGACCGTGAAATCCCCTTAGATTTTCAAGAAACAGTCCTCAGAGATTGTTACGAGTTGGGCAAGGAATTGATTGTTGAGAGTCGATGTGAACAGTTAACAAAAGAAAAGCTGTTATGGGCAACTTCGATTAATCCAACATTCACAGTAGCAATTGGTCTCGAAGCATATGACGACGAAGTGTTACGGTTTCATATCAACAAGGGCTTCTCGACCAGAGCATGGGATCGAGCAATAGAAAATTTACGAAACTTCAATATTAGAATCAAAACTTACTTGATGTTTAAACCGCCTTTTATGTCTGAAAGAGATGCGCTTGACCACGGTGTTAGATGGATAAAAGATGTTGCTGACCGCAGCGACGAAATCTCAGTCAATCCAATGAACATACAGCGAGGCACGGTGATAGATAGGTTGCATAGAAACAATGAGTATCGGCCACCATGGCTTTGGTCACTTGTGGAAATGATTAAACAAGCTCATCCATTTATTTATCCAGAAGGTGGGGTAAACGGTTCACCAGACCAGGTATGCCGGCTAATAATTCATCCAACTGCCGGCGGTAAGATTCGTGGCGCCCACAACTGTGGAAGTTGCGATAAATTTGTTGTTGCTGCTATTGAGAGATATGCAGTGAGTGGTGATTTACGCGAATTCGAAGGGCTGTCTTGTGGGTGTGAAAGCATATGGCGTGAGGAATTGGCTTTGGAATCCGCCCTGCCCTTGCCGTTGGGAATTTCGCAATCTCGCAGAGGTAGTCGAGTCGAGAATTTACGGTCCTTGTGAACGGAATTTCTGTAATTGCTCTGGTGAATCTTTATCATCACTCTACTAGTGGGTTGGATTGACCCCTACGGGGTCAAACGGGTGAAACAAAATGAATAGTTCAATACTGCCAGATGTAACAGTCGGCTCGGGGCAACCATCAATGGGGAGAGTGGCACTCACGCTTATGTTCGTTGGAATGTTTGGTTTATTTGCCCTGTTTGCCAATATTTTTGGCTGGGACTCAATGCCAATTCTAGGCGATATAGTGCCACTGATTGGCAACTTAGGTGGTAGTGGAATTTGGTATTACCTAATTGGTCTATTAATTGGCGTGGGAATCATTGTAGCCACGTTGGTTGGTGAGGTAGTCGTCGAATAAGACGGAGGCTTAGTATGGAACCAGTATTCATCTCTTCAGGAATTCTGTTAGCAATTCTACTCACCGTATCGTACTATGTAACCAACGGCATTGGTACAATGGGTGCACCGATGCGCCAATTTGCATTATTCTTGATGAATAAAGCGCCTGTAGGGTTGGTTGATTTATTCAAAGACGAACCTGGAAGCGGTAGTAGGACCTGGATGAAATATGGCACAGGGTGGTTTTTACTCGCAGTGATTTGCGGCTTTATCGGTATCTGGCACAAGTATGATCCAACAGCACTGGACTCTCTTGCGAGTATTGGTTGGTCCTACGACGATGGCTCCGCGTTAACTGATTTCACCGGTTCAGTAATGAGCATTGCTTTCACATATCTGCTAGTTGGGGGTTGCTTAGTTGCTGTATCCAGAGCGGCAAATAATCGATTAGCCAGCGAAGCCAATGCATCGATGGTTGCATTACTTTACACTGCATCTATGTCCTTCAGCCTTATTTTAATCCCAATAGTCTTCAGGTTTGTCGATATCGCTGATGAGCAAAGCATCAGGGATTTAATCACCTTGATGACAACATATGTTGTCTCAAGTCTTGTGTTTGGTGCTTTGCTGATGAATGTCCTTGCAACATACTCTGTGAGAGGCGAGGGCACTTCCTCAATAACTGCATGGTTCTTGATTATGGCAATTGTCGCAAGACTTGCTGGTTCGTTATATTACATAGTTGGTGAAGCAACTGGTAGTACCCAAGTAGTCTGGCTTTCCGAGCGAGTTTTAGATGGCTGGGTGCCTTTAGCACTTATGTTTGCCCTAGCATATCACGTGATACCTCATGCTGCCAAGACACCTGTCTGGTCGGGTTCTTTACTCAATGCCAACATGGTGCTGTTGTTTGTTACAGTTCCACCATTTTTCATGACTGAAGCCAATGCAGGAGAGTTTTTGCAGAACATCGGTGCCTTACTGCTGACATTTTCGATGCTACCATTGTTTGCCGGAGCAGTAAATCTGTTGGTAACTGCGTCAGCGAATTCTGGTGCTGTGCTAAAAAATCCGGGCTCTCTAGCAGCAACCTTGGCAATGTTTTTGTTACCAATTTATGCTGTGGGGGGCTACTTCACCGGCATGGACACCCTAACGGGTACAGACAAAATGTTGAGCATGTCAACTACCATTGATGAAGGATTCATGTTTACTGTTGGGGGTTTAATGATGCTTTCAGCAATCTTCTCATCATACCCGTTAGCTGCCGGTAAGAAGCTAGCTGACCCTTCTCGAGGTAGTATGGCATCATGGTTCATGATGTTCGGCGGCCTTGCTGCAACAATCACGATGATAATTGGTAATTTCACCGAAAAGGCCGTGCTAGATTCGGGAGTTGAAGATGCAGTTGCATCGACTTCAGGATTTTATCTAACTGCGGCTGCTATGTTTTATTTGGTTACAATTTCAGTTATCATGGCAACTCTTGTTCTTATCCGGACTGGGACCTCGTTCCAGAAGGTTGAGGAAGTCGCATCCTCCGAATCAGATGTCGATACTTACACATTGGTAGGTGGTACGACAACTTCGATTCAGCAGTTAATTGGTAGAGGCGTAGGAGTAAACACAACATTGGTTATTGGCAATTCAGTAGATGATGAGGGGGGCTCGACAGTAATTGCCGTTAGCGCTTCCTTGCATAATGATGAGGTAACAGAATTCCCTGAAGAGGTAACCACAGAATCCGAGCAACCAGTGGCGATGGAGAAAAGCGAAGGCAATCAACTTATTTTGTTAGCAAATTATCTCAAGAAAACCAATCAATCAGTGTTTGAATTTTTCAAATCTATTGATCTTGACGACTCAGGGGGTATCGATGGTTACGAATTCCAGCAAGCGCTTATCTCTAGCGACGTCGGGGAATATCCGCCATGGGAATTAGAAGAGTTAGTTTCAGCGATTGACTTAGATAAAGACGGTAAGATTAACCTTCCAGAATTAGACATTGCTCTAGCACAAATTGCTGCAAATCACCCGCCTGAATCCAATGATGATGAGTTAGTGGAAACCGTAGATCCTGTACATGAGAATGAAGCTACTGAAAACGAAACTGTCGTTGAAACCGACGACGATGCGGCTGAAGACGATACCAATGAAGGCGACGGGGAAGATGACTCCCCGGCAGTCGTTTACACGAAACCCTCGCTAACCAAGTTGAAGAAAGCGGAATTGATTGAAATCGCCGAGCAGAAAGGGGTTTCAACCTCCGGTACCAAGGCTGATTTAATCACCGCAATATTGGAAGCATAATCGGAGATGCTGTATGAAAATTGGTTTAGTTGGCAAACCAAATGTGGGCAAATCTACATTTTTTTCTGCCGCTACCTTAGCAAAAGTAGACATCGCCAACTATCCGTTTTGTACTATCGAACCTAATGTTGGTGTGGCTTTTGTCACCGCTCGCTTAGCGTGCCCATGTAAGGAATTGCGAGAAAGATTGCACTTTGATGGTAAAATTGGAGCTGTAGAGGAATCAGATCCTCGCAAGGGTAGTATTTGTCAGCCGAATACAGGTAGTTGTGTCGGATTTAACCGTTTAGTGCCGTGCTATCTTGTTGATGTTGCTGGATTGGTTCCAGGAGCTAGCGAAGGCAAGGGTAGAGGTAATGCCTTTCTCGCAGATTTAGCAAATTGTGACGCGCTAATACAGGTTGTTGATGCAGCCGCCACCACGGATATTGAAGGTAATCCAACTGCGCCAAAAACCTCAGTAACCGAGGCCGCAAAATCAATTCAAGAAGAGATAGATTTTCTTGAATTAGAGTTGGATAAGTGGATAGTTGGACTACTTGCAGATAGTTGGGCACGAGGGGTGAGAAGGGTCCAATCTGAAGGCGAAAGAGGTATATTGAATTATTTACATGAACGACTTACCGGATTGGGATCGTCAAAGGTTTCAGTTACCCGTGGATATGAAACCTTCAAGTCAGCATTTGACCAAACGACGCCGCCTTGGGATTGGCAAATAGACGTACTACAATTACTCGCATCATGTTTGCGAAAGGAACTTTTCCCAATCCATATAGCAGCCAATAAGGCCGACATATCGCTACCAGAGACACTTACCATGGTAAATGCCAACGGAATTATTATTCCATGTATGGCAGATATGGAGTTAGCACTACGTCGCGCAGCCGCCAGTGGCATGATTGATTACCAGTTGGGGGCTCATAATTTTGTAATTTTAGACGAGGCCAGTCTTACTCAACCGCAACTCAACGCGCTAGCTAAAATGAGTCAAAAATTAGCGAATTTGGGGTCGACAGGTATTGCTGAAGTTTTAGATCAGGTATTGTTTGACCAACTCAATCACATTGTAGTTTATCCCGTTCAAGATGAAGGTCAATGGACCGACGGAGACGGCAAGGTATTGCCAGATGCGTTCGTTGTTCCACAAGGTATCGCTGCGAAGCCTCTTGCTTACAAAGTTCATACCGACTTAGGTGACGGCTTCATCAAAGGTGTTGATGGCAGGACCCGTCGGGCAGTCGGTGCAGATTATGAGTTGAATGATGGCGATGTGCTGAAGATTCATTCAAAATAATCAGTGGCCTTTTGGCCGATCATATTCAGGAGTCAGGCGAGCCATGTTTCCTGCAAAATGAGCGCTTCTTAGGAAGAACCAAGCCGGTGCAAACAGGGTTAAGGCGATTAGAATTAGTAAAAAATACAATCCCCAAGGCTTTACTGAACTGATATACATGCCCCAGAGTGTCCACAGAACTGGAATGTAGAGGAACATACTATACCGTCTGGCGACTAATGAAAGTCTCGCATTCCGCAATTTTTCGCTGTATAAGTTTTGAACCTCTTCTTCAGAGGCTATTTTCATTTCGACTGCACATCGTATGCAGACTTGTGCACGAGGGCCGTTGCCGTGAATAAATTGGTCACGAGAAAAAGTGCCCAAACAATACCTACAAGTCGGCAATTGCTCCCCTCGTACAATCTAAATCGTCTTGATTCTTCAAGCATCCGATTATAGTTTCAAAAATGCGCTTATTATTTCAATGCCATTTTCTGAACCGATTGATTCAGGGTGGAACTGTATGCCGTGAATTGGCAGTCTAGGATGTCTTAATCCCATTATTGAACCGTGTGAATCCCGGATATTTTGAATCAAGTTACTCTCGCGCTTTTCGGTTAATATCAAAGAATTATATCTAACATATTGAGCAACCGCCGCCTTATCAAGGAACAGGCCTGAACCATCATTTTGACACATTACTGGAGTACCGTGGATTGCCCCGTGCGGGTCTCTTATCAGCTCGTAACCATCGACTAATCCTAGTGCTTGATGCCCCAGACAAATTCCTAGTACGGGCATATTTAGCGTCTCGTTGAGCGATAATTCTGCTAATTCCATGGTCAGTGGGGAATCATCGGGGATGCCCGGCCCAGGCCCTAGGATAATGTGAGAAGGAGAATTTTTGGAGATTATATCAATAATTTCACCTACATTTTCAGTTGAATAACTACTCCGTCCACTAATAATTCGGACGTCTTGACCAATACCAGCGATTGCATGAGCGATGTTTAGGGTGAAGGAATCAAGATTATCAACAACGAGAACTTTATCGGTTAACTCAGCTTGTTGATTGGCTAAATCATCAAGAAACAATACTTCTCCACAATTATTGAAGGCGAATTGCTGTTCGATTTCGAGTTCGGTTCTCTGCAATCGACCGGTATTCGTTACGTTAAATTCATGCTCTAACCACCCGCATGCTTTGCGCAACGCCTGAGATTTCCAGATCGCTTCAGCAACCTCAAGTTCAGGCTCGGATCGAATTGTGATTCCGCCGCCAGCGCCAACAACCCCTTCCCATATTTTTCCGCGTTTGCGTGCCTCCAGAGTTCGTATAAGAATATTCCATGAACACTTATCGTTATGGGGGTCATGCCAACCTACAGAACCAGTCCAAAATGACCTATTCGTCCCTTCTATTTGGTCGATAGCGGCGCATACCATAGTCCTAGGGCAGCCAGTGATACTCCCTCCAGGAAAAACCGCATTGAGAGCATCACCACAGGTATACTGAGGTAATAAATTTCCAGCGATGTGTGAAACTAGATGGTGGACATTAGTGTATGATTCTATTCCAAATTCAGCAATATTGACGCTTCCAACTTGGCAAATTTGTGACAAATCGTTACGCATTAAATCAACTAACATACGATGTTCTGACCGTTCTTTTACATCATCAGCCATTGAATTTTTCAGTAGATTATCCTCAATGGTGTTCTTACCGCGCGTAATAGTTCCCTTGATAGGAGCGGTTGAAACCATTCGATTATCACAACGTAGCAAAGTTTCAGGTGATGAGGAAACGATTGCTAGACCTAAATCTTTAGCTTCGACATAGGCAGCAAATGGGGCGGGGTTTTCAATAACCAGCCGCTGAAATATGGTGAGTGGGCTCTCAACCAACCTACCGGACCAGAATCGTCCAAGATTGACTTGATAGAACATACCATCAGCGATAGAATTAGTAATCTTGTGAATGCATTCGAGATGTTGTGTGTCATCTAATGATGACAATTCTTGGTGATTATTCACTGGCTGTGGACTTAAACGAATCGACACATGTTCATTTTCAATGATCGACTGGACAGCTTGCACCCACTCAATATCGTTACCAAATATACTGTAGTGTTGTTGTTCTTTGGCGTGAACCACGAAGTTTTCAACCAGCCATAACACAGTCAAAACCTCATTTTCATGGGGAATATGTTGTAGTGAAATTGGTTGGGTCCATTGCACCATATCATAGGATATGGCTCCAGCCCAAAAGGGACCGTTGGGCAATTCCCTGTGATTTATCTGAAAATTAATATCCGGTGTTAGTTGTTGTAATCTGTTCAGCAAGTCTCCCAAATCATTAGCAGAGATTATGTCAGAGTGATACCAACATCCGTGCTTCCATTCTTCTATTTCTGCGGTAATCGGTGAGTTGTCCGGATTGAGTGTTATTTTTCCCTCAAATGCATTATTAGCGTGACTATTCTTGAAGGAGTTAGGTTGTCGAATAATAACTCTAGTATTACATGGCCCAGATAGAATGGAGTTCTTCGCTAGTTCACTCACCGGGCCACCAGAATTCAAGATTAACATATCCGGTGACCCGAATTGTACTGCTTTATCGCCGAGTAAATCAACGTCAATTAGGAGTGAGGCAAGAGCACTTACCCCTTCTAATTCAAGAACTCGCACAAGTCTGTCCAGTTATCGGTGTTAGAATAATGTTGAGCGAGATAAGTTTGTATTTTGTTAAAAAACACCGCCTCTTCATCGTTGATTTGCTGGCCGTCAATAGTGGCCACTAAGCAGCACCCTAATCCGGTTCCTAGCGCCAAGACTTCGCGGCTTCGTGCTACTAGGCGCTCGTTCAAATTAGCATAACTAACAGGCATTCCGAGATTTGCCAGATATTCAAGCACTACTTCTTGAGTTATGCCTTGAACAGAAAGATTACTGCTACTTACATATATTATCCCATCATCATCTACAACCATTATACTCGCTCTGTCACTGTCCACAATGCAATATTCCTCAATGAGTAATGCAAGATCTGCACCATTGTTCTCGGCGAGGTTTTTGGCGTCTAGATAAGGTTGCCAATCTCCATGTTTAGTTCCGGTTACGGCCCCAAGCCATTTCCTCAACGGTGAGGTCATGGCGTGTAACTTACAGAATCGTAATTCTGGCAATTCTCGAGTTTTAATGATTAATTGATCGTCCTTTCGATAAGTAATATTTAGCAACTTAATCTCTGTATCATCTTTGGCATAATCAGCTATCTGTGTAGCGATTCTTTGTTTGATATCAGATGGCAAATTAATTCTCAATCTGCTAGCGTGGTCGTTTAGACGGGCGATATGCCGCCCAAAATCAGCAATATTCATCTGACTATCCCACAATACGGTGGTGAATACGGCTTCCAAGGGGCCATTAGGCATTATTATCCCTCACAGCAAATCATCAAGGAATGAAGTATCAATTTTTGGTTTTACAACTTGCTTGTCACCGTTTAATTCATTCAGTAGGGCATTATTTTCCGGCCTTAGAACGGGCTGTTGCGGTTGATATGCTGGCCTTTGGTATGATTCGTTTGATTCGATACGTTGCGCTGCCGAATATATGTCGTTTTGTGTTTGTGGAGTTATCTGTGGTGGCGCAGTTGGCGGTGTAGTAGTGCCAAATCCGGGAGCGTCATCCCATCCGACATCATCTTGAATACCCCAAGTGGCTTCTTGCAATTCCCAATTTTTATCTCGCGTTCTTCTGTTATTGCGCGTTCTAATGATAGTTATCAGGAGGAACAAAGCTACTATGAGTAGACCAGCGGCTAGCAGATTTGGTGTTGTAAGTAGTGAAGTGAAATCCGTACCTTCGTCTGAGTTTGTTGACTCCTCGGGGATTGTTTCTCCAATAGGGTCTACTTGGATAGTGTTCACCTCGGCTCGTACGCCATTTTCATCATAAGGCGAAACTGCGACATAATATGTTGTCTGGTTGTCCAGGCCATCAAATAAATCAGGGGTTATGAGGAAGTTGGTTGATGCAATGACGGTTCCAACCTCAACACCCTCATCGATGGCAGAAAAATCGTCTTCTGAGATGTAGATGTTATAACCTCTAATTTCTCCACTATTGATGCCACTCCAAATGACTTGGATGTCATTGTTATTCCAACTAGCAGTTAACTCGTCAACAGGAGTTAGGAAGCCGTCATATCCATTATCGATGGATTGACTTGTTACAACAGTCAAATCGTCCAGATGTGCATTTCCAGAGGTGTCTCTGGCAACTACTGCAGCCCATATTTTCAGATCCTTGACAACCGGTTGATCACCGAACACCGTTTCGATGATTAGGGGCAAGTCAGGATTTCGGTCTAAGGTTGCGATTGGAAACGTTGGTCCGCCATCGCCAGGAATTACACTGGTAAACGAACTCGAAGCCGCATAAACTTCGTATGTCCCGATGTCACTTGCATCGCTCAACTCGAAATCCAATAAGAGCGCGTTACCTTCGTCTCTTGGTCGGTCGAACAACTCTAGGTTTGTTAACCGAGGTGGCGCCTCTGTGTCCACGATGTTATTTACCGGTGTCACACTTGCTTGAGGCAAAGCGGTGAGGTGGACATTACCTTTGATATCGTGAACGGTGACAGTGACGAATAATTCAATGTCCGGTTTTATCAACTCTGGAGTTGACATAGTAATGTCCATGAAATTTGTAGGCGGGCTATACAAAGCGGTTGAAATGGTTAATTCAATTGGGTTTTTATCTTCGTCAATCCATTGGTTACTTATCATCAAGCAACCACATTTGTCAGGGTCGTCACCAAATGCCGCCCACGCACCACTCAAATCAGATACCGGTTGGTCAGCGACCCAAACAATGTAATGTGAAAAATCATCGGCATCGGAGATAGTCCACACAACATCGATTGCGGTTCCGTCGTCGTCAGGGTGGTCAAAAGCATTCACAGATAATACTCTATCTGGAGTGCCGCCACTGCCGATGGAGTTACGCAAAGGCGTAGCAGTTACAATTTCAACATCGATTAAGTCGACATTCAGCCAGTCGTCGTAAGCTACGACCCCAAGCAGATATGCTTGACCGTCAATAAGCCCTAAACCATCATATTCGTCGACTACAGCACTGGTGACACTGCAGTCATCAATTATCAATGCCCTCGAGAAGCCACTATCATCCAACGATTGAATTACCGTGGTAGTTGGTAAGCCGTCGTCAGGTTTGAGCCATACAGCATAAAAAGTGCAATCATCGGCTGAACTTTGATCCCACGAAACTGTGATTCTTCCCCCATCATCATCCGGGGTATCATCAGCGGAAACATTTTCCAATCTTGGAGGGGGAGTTAGGTCATTTAGTCCGCCGGTCGGCACGACAGGCCCAATAATATATGGCTGCATAGAATCCTCTTGGTCTGATAAATCCAAGCAGGTCAAGCCTATCCAGTATGGTCTGCCAGCATCGAGCTTAAGGATGGTTGTGTTTCCTTCAGTAGGTGGCAATTCTACCTCAGGAAGCAGGCCTAAGACATCATTAAATTCAGTGGTAGAGGCGTAAATTTTAGTGGTTTTAAGGTCGATAGAGGTACACCTAGCCCACTCTACTTCTAAATCACCGTCTTCTCCACCTTCATGTGGTCCGGCAGTTGCCCACAATGGCGACATAGGGATTTCATCAGTTGGAGTTGCAGGACCAAATTGTCCTGAAGGTTTGCCAAGCCGACCATCATTGTATTCAACAACAATAATCGCATAATATTCTACATTATCGATCAGTGGCTGGCCATTTGCCGTAGTAACCTCATTTTGCAGTCTACTGTGTAGTGATATCGATTTGTCAACAACTCTTGCTGTCAAATCGTCTGTCGATATGTCAGAAGTTCCACTTGCACTGACAAACGGCCCCTCATTGAGATAAATAAGGTAACGTGAAAAGTCATCATCATGAACTAAGGTCCAAGATGCGGTCAAAGCCCCTCCCCCATCATCTGGCCGATCGATTAGTCCAGTTAACTCGACAGGAGTTTCCAATTTAATGTAATCATACGTGATTCGCGCTTCTAAAGAACCATTTGAAGGCGCTCTGAGGTTTAGTTGCACATATTTGCTTCCGTTGATTTGCACGGAATTGTCAACAGCCAATTGCAGCGTATTTGAGAGTTGAGGGTCATCGGACAGGTTCAAAGTGACTGCATACTTGAGACTGTTCGATTTTGCCCATGTTGCTGCCCCACTTACCGGAGAGGTGAACGCTAGCGGAATGCCCTGAAACAGTAGATTGTGCACTCCAGGGTTACCGGTATCGGTAGCCAAATTAATCGGTTCTGCGAGAGTCGCAAGTTCGATCTGCACTCCAGGATGGGTGAGATTAGTTATATCCTGATTGATTAGGTTAAATCCCATATTTAGTGGGTCTGCTCGACGGAGTTCAAATCGTTCAAGTGGGGTCCATTGTGGATTATTCATCCAGCCAAATAGCCCATTATCGTCGGTAGTAATCCACAAGTAGTCCTGTGAAATAGTGCCGCTTGTGATACTTACATCTGGAATAACAAATACTTTGGTAACTGAATGGCTAGGGGTTGTAGCATCGCTTATTGTGATTATATCTCGGCCTATCGCTAACAAGTCGTCGCCATTACTGATCAATTTCTCAACCGGCCAGCTTGGCACTTGGAAGGCTGCAGCACCATCCTCAAATTGGGCATTGATTCCGTTCCAGTGAGTCATTGGACCAACATCTGTTGCGATGTGTAGACCCCACCAATCACTCGCAATAGCAGTTACCGTATTTGATGGTAATTGGTCAAAGCGATGGGTTTGAGTGACCAGACCAGTAGTGCCAGCAATACTAGTAATGCCGGGTCGTTCGCTACCGGCACCATCGTGACTTACGTGCACTTGAGTGTTGCCGAGGTTATCTTCGGTTTGTATCAATCCCCAAGATGAGGTGCCAAGCATGCCATTGGCGCTGGTTAGCACGTTGACAGAATTAGTGGATGTATCCATCTTTACTAATCCCTGTGGCGTAGCTGCCCAAAGGTTGGGTGCATCAAATAACAAGTCTTGAACAAGATTTGATGGCAAACCGTCGGTGGTAGTCAACGGATTGAGCCAATCATTGGTTTGTAGCGACCACCTTCCAATGCCCCCATTAGTGGCGATGTAAACAACATCTGTTGAAGCAACAACGCCGTTAACAATATTTGATGGTAATCCGGCAAGGAGTTTCCCGTTACCAAACGATTTCGTTTGAGTGTCATAAATTTGTACTCCAGCAGACGAGCCAGAGTTGCCCTGTAAGCCAATAACGAGGTCTGTTCCAACGAGTTTTAAACCATCCATATTGTTATGCAATGCTCCATTTACCGGAACCAGATTTGCAGATATGGTGTCTAACATAATTAATCCAGCAGGTGATGTTGCGATGTAGAGATCGGTTCCAACCAGCTCAATGTCATTAGCTTGGGAGTTCGCAGGTAATGTCCAGCCCTGCTGCCAAATCACACTACCATCGGCTTGTCGTTCCCCTTGCAGAATTCCAGCGCCGGTGGACTGGCCAAATCCGACATTCTCACCAATTGTAGTGACCCACAGATGAGTAGCGTTCCCGGTCATAGTCGTTACTTGTCCACTTACCAAACCAGGCAATGTTTGTATTGTTGTCTGACCGATGTTATCCAAGTGGTCTACACGACTGTAACCGGATGACCCGCCAGCTTGGCCAAGTAACCAACCCGTGCCAGACCATTGGAATGAGGTGACAGAAGAACCTTGGGCATTAGAATTGACTTGGCTGGTAATCGCTCCACTTGTTGTAACAACCGAATAACCTCCACCAATGACGTTCGGGCCAGATTGACCCAAGCCATGACCAACGATTAGTTCACCATTGGCATAATCGATAGCATCCCACCAGATTCGGTCACTTGGTAGATTATGAGTCTGAGTAGTAATGTCTGCCAACCATAGTCCAGAATTCATGTCATACTTCCTAATTGGCTCTTCATCTTCATAAAATGTCACATAGAGAGTGTCGGTGGAATCATCGCAAGCGACACCTGAGACTTCTCCTTGTCCGAGTGTTGCTTGAGTTAGTGTGTTTACTACTGTGCTGCTACCTAAGTCGATTTGTTCGATGCCACCATTTGAATCATAGATTCCCACGCTTAGCAAACCACCGCAATAGGACATCGTGATAGGATAGCCTCTTTGGATGCCATTTTGTCCACCTTGAGTCCAAACATTCCAACTACTTCCATCCCAATGGGAGATTGCACCGCCTTGGAAGCCTTGCCAACTTTGGCCATCTCCGCCGCCAATAACCAAATCCACGCCATTGGTCCACAATTCGTAGAATTCACTACCCGAATTACCCGGCAATCCATTATTTTCTTGCCAGGTTGACAACCAAGTATCGGCAGCCCGGTCATATCGTGCAATACCGTCTTCTGTAGCAAATAAGACCTCGCCGTTGTACTCAACAACTTCTCTGATTGGGAAGTCAAGGCCATCGTCACTGTTCCAAGAATCGACAAAATTACCAGTTGAGTCGTACAAATCAAGGCGTAATTCACCCCATGAGACCCACATATCTCCAGTGCTTGATTCAAACGCGGTCACTCTGTCAACTTGGCCGCTTGGCTCAATGTTCTCACCCCAAGTATCATTCACGATATCCCACTGAGCGATTCCACCTTGGCCGTCATAGTAGTCCGGAAAACCGTCATTTGAGGCTACGCTGGCCATTATGTAACCATCAACCAATCCCATACCCCAAGCGCGTCCGGTATTATCGTCAAGTTGAATGCCTGCATCAATGTTCGATAGTTGGTTGAAATTAACAACATCGATACGATAAACACTGTTACTGTCATCACCCTGATGATAATACATGATGCCATTGTCAATGACCATCTGGTATGGTTCTCCATTACCCAAGTATAGCGAATTTGATTTTTCTATGTCATAGATCTCATTACCGTTGGTGACGTCGAGTAACTGGAAACCGTCCTCGCCACCAATCCAAAGCTGGTTTGGATTTATGTCTGCCACCAAGCCGGTGATTTCTTCATTGCCCGGGTCAAGAATAGCATTGCCGGATGGTGAGCCACTATACTCAGTCCAGGTTGGCAACCACGAATTAGTCGAAATTTCATATCGTGCCACACCAATACCATTCAATCCAATGTAAGCGATATCACCGATTACCTCGATTGGTGCATTGTCCGTATCTTCACCCGCTTCCCAGGTATCAATTACGTCAAATGGTGATGCTGATAAAATCCCAACTCCGTCGTTTGTGCCGCCATAGATGAGTGAACCGTCAGTCCCAATGGAGCGAGTTTCCCAATCTGGCATTCCATCATACACGTTCAGACAGTCATCGACTTGAACAGTGGCAGTTGGATATTTACATACGCCACGATCAGTCCCAACATAGATATCGCTGCCCAACAAAACAAAATCAAAGAAGGTGTCTGGCTGCGTGACCCAACTACCACCGCGACCCTGGAAATCAATCGCTTGTGAACCATCCCACTTCACTGCTCCGTCCTCACCTCCAATGTAAAGATAGGAACCGTCTGAGACCATTGC
>CEUU01033915.1_pt1 | contig 24695 bp, 18 predicted proteins | sample 531321 | NCBI WGS metagenome assembly CEUU01 (sample SAMEA2622658, study PRJEB7988) | marine metagenome | isolation source: saline water (ENVO:00002010), including
TAATTAGTAATGATGCCTATCTTAGCAAGTCTAAGATACTTCATGGCAGTACTATCTACTTCGACATAATGATGAGTCTGTTCACCCACCTCACTAATCCCAACACCGATTACCACATCATCTGGGTGGGCGTTTTCCCACGCTTTTGCATATAGTGCCAGTTGAACTTCATCAAATATCGCAGTTCTATGCCGGCTACCCTGTTTATCTTTTTTCGGTCCGTCAATATTCTTCAAATCCCTGATTATGATCCATCTCTGGTTATCCGAATAAACACCGTCAGCAGCAGCCTGCTGTTTTATTTCGTCGGGAACAAATACAACATCTACTCGATCTATCCGGCCAGATAAGTTAAATGAAAAATCAGTCTCTTTGTCACCTTTAGTCGTAATTACACAAACATTATTGCCATCATTCAAATTCCATTCACACGCTATGGGCGCGCTATTCTCAAGTGCTAATTCAGACTCAAGCATCCTGCCGATTCTACCAATGGGTTGCAGATTTATTTCCGAGGCGAGATGCTGTTGCCAGAGTTCTGAGTCAATGCCCAGCATGTCTCTGCACCTATGATGTGCTACGGCATTTTTACGGGATAGCCATGGTGCATTTTGCTCAATAAATTCTAACGCACTGAGCCACAACTTTTCCAACGAATCCAATTCTCCCTCGCAGAGTGGTTTTGGTGAAGATACTATCTCGGTTCCTTCAGTTACGCCGTGTTGTTGTAAGATGTGAGCAATGATTTCATGGACAAGTAGTCCGCGCGTTCTACCATCAACATCCTCACTGGAGTCCTCCGGCTGATTCGCTAACAAGTGCTTTTCAAGCCAAGCACCCCTCGGGCATCGCAACCATGATTGTATTCTGCTTGCAGACCAGAATTTCTGTTTGAGTTGTTGTGAAGTAATTCCGGTTATCGATTGAAACACTTCGCTTCCAGAGTCAAATGGGGGTAGCGGCCTTGGATCGATTGCCGGGCTGGTTGATTTAGCACCTCTTTTGCCGAGATGCGGCCAAATTTCAGCATCCACAGTAACCATTTCGGCTTGTGACCTTGAGGGCCTTAATATCAAGTTGTCAACCGAAACGAGATGTTCTCTTGATTCCCAACTCAGATATTCACCTCGCTCAAGTGTTTTATGACTCGGTTGGCGCTTCAGCCGATCATTGAAGATTTCAAATTCGTTAGATTTCGCTAGGTTGCTCAAAGAAATTGGCGCAATGCTGATCGCTTGGTTGTTAGACAACTTGAGACCTGCTCTCTGTATCTGATCCCTACCCCTGTTGCCTGAACGACTACCTATTGCGCCGCTGCTTGACATAATCATAGAAAATGGCCTAGGAGTAAGGCAATTTTGTTTGGACTTATTATCCGTTACTGATATGTCCCAAGGCCTATCTAGATTATCCAAATCATAGTTTTGTGGATTGATGAAAGAGGGTATTTCGTTCAACACCTGAAATTGATTGATGTTCTTTTGGTGTTGTAAAAATTCTGCCAATGGGGCGCAAGGTCCAGATGCCTCATCTAATGATGTATCCAGCACAACCACTGTTTTTGAGGCATTAAGCAGATGTTTGAGCTGGTGCCTTGCTCTGCGAATCTCAATATCTTGGTTAAGAATCCCCAATTTTAATCTCGACTCGGTATCCAGCCAGGGAATCTTTGGTGCCTTCATCGACCATGAATCTGCATCCACGCCTGCTAAGATGATTAGGTCTGCTTCCAATCCAAACGCCTCATCCGGAGTCAAGATAGTGATATTCTTCGATTCTGACCTTGATTTAGGTAGTTCGGTTTGGTTAATTATCCGCAAGATGTGACTAATGAAATCACTATTTTTTGTCGGCTGGTTGAACTTTAGTTGATGGAGTTGGGCCATAATTCGATGATGCTCCTCATATACAATTTGAAGCGCTGGAATCGCTCTAGAGTATCTAGATTCATGCGGTACTAGTTTAGTGAAGTCAAGCGATTGAAAAATCATATTTAGCCATTCTGTACCTGTCTTTATTGGTTCAATCAAAGGTAAATTAACAGAAGACGAACAGCCAATACACTCTTTTCCTGCTAACTCGGCAGATTCTCGGCAGAGCGGTGCCCAAATCCTCAATATATTTGCTAACCACCATTGTGTTTCTTCAAATTTTTGACTCATAACTGCAATATCGCTTCCAAGGTTCGGTTTGGCAATGGATAGTGTGTAGGACCATCGCTCTAGGGCCCCTGGCCCACCCAAGACATGGAAGTTTAGGGAGATATTCTGTAAGATGTCTAAGTGAGGTTTGGGTTTCCAATCCGGATTTGTCGGATGAACAAGGTTGGATAATTGAGAAAATTCAAGAGGAAAACTAGTGTTTCCAATAAGTCGCCTAAGTTTGCTAAAAGACCAAGACTCAAGCCCTTCGCCGATATTTAATGCATTGACGAGTCCCGCAATTGAAGACTGTTCTCGTAAGTTATTCGATTGCAGATTGCATATCAATCCTAACTCTTGTAATCTTGTTGCCCAGAAATTGACCTTAGCTTCTGCCGCCCCATCAACAATAATTATCTTACCTTGATTGGTTTCTAAATAATCGCTAACTAACTCGATAGTTGATGAAATATAGTGTTCTTTTCGCTCAAGAGAAATCCTGTGCCAACTAGTTGATTGCTGGATTGCTGTAGCTGACTTCCACTCAAACTCTTCAGTTGTATTGCATATCTTGTGTGGTGGTAACCACTCAGGTAGTGTCCCCTCAGTACACCATTCTACATCTGCGATATAGGCGCCATGAAAACCCAAGCGGAACGATCCCGGAGAACATAATTGATGAATAGGTGTAATTTTTGAAATTAGGTCCAGTAACGCGCGATCCATCTCACTAAATTCGGGACAGTGGTCTAACATAACTATACCATTCAAGCCCTTAAGGGTGAATGGGACTTCTGTTGAAGACTTCAGCCTGTTTAGCAAATGAGATTTCATAAGTTGTGGATGCGTTTTCTTAGTCTTCTTCTCAAGATTTAGAAGTAGACTGCGAAATTCGTTTACTCCCGGATCATTGTCCCAGGTCCAGGGCGTCTTTAATTCGCTCAACTCTTTATGAAGTTGTGACAGCCTCTCAGTCTTATATTCGCTCCATTTACGACCTTCAATGGGAGTGAACATCAAGGGGAAGCGCCCGTCATTAGCATACTGAACCGTTAATTGATGCACTAGGGAGAATAATAGTGCATCATTATCCATCACAATGGGCAACCGCAAATCAAGAAAAAGTGAACTAAACAGACGCTTTAGTGTCAAATGCTTCGAGGTATCAATTGATGAAATATATTCTGAAAGTCTATCCAAGCTTGTTTTCCTGGTTGCCTCGGAAGGATAAATGATTAATTTATCATCATCGAATTTAGAGATTAAATCATTAAACAACCATTCAGGCATCAATTGCCCGCTTGGTGTGGGTTCGACTGATAGCATAGATGCTGTTTCATTAATTGCGTCCACAGCATGACCTCCATGTTGCGTATTGCTGCCATAGTTGACGCCCTAACAGTTGAAAATTGCTATCGTTAACGCGTAAATCCGCACTTAATAGCCGTATCAAATCAGATTTGTGCAACGTATGCCTGGCATTGCAACCCGACTCACCAATAACAACGCTAGTCGAATTAACCATCAACAATCCCCCGTAACATTGACCAGATTATCGATAGTTATTGAAGACTATCACGAAGAATGGGCAAAATGTAGGTTTTTGTCCGGTAAACAAACATCAGATGCATTCAAATTGACTGTCATGATAGGCAATCTATGCGAAGAGCCTTACCTCTACTAGTGACATTCCTTTTTGCCATAATGTCAATGTCTAACTCTGTTGCATTACCTGCTGTTGAAAGCAATAACGGCCCGGTGTTCGGTGGGCAACACTCAGCAGTAGCCAACCAGTCTACTCAATCTGCCGAAATTAGTTCATTACCAGCCATCGCAGAAGATTTTACTGCCACTTGGTGTGAAAATTGTGTCAAAGCAGAAGCGGCACTTGACGAGCTGGAATCTGAAGGATTACTCACCAAGTATGAATTTCACGTGGCTCCTGACCTAGATGACTCCGGATTTCTTCAACCTGAAGTAACTAGTCATCTAGAAAGCAGGTATGGATATCAGCGTGGCCCACCATTGGTAGCGATAAATGGCATCATGACAAAGAATGGGGTTGTCCCCGACTCAGACAGTCTTGTTTCAGATTATCGAAACATGATGGACGCACAACTAAATCTCGTCGATGCCACATCATCGTTTACTTGGACTCCATCCGCATATTGTGAGTGCGATTTAGGTGATAATATGGGTATTATCAGTTGGAGTCTTGAAGCCAACTTATCGGCTTATCCTGAAGGAATCCTGAATGTTAATGCTTGGATTGTTGAGCAATCTACTGAGTTTAACGGCGGTTCAAATGGCAAGAATACCTATCACGATTTAGTGCGCACAATCATCGATTTAGGCAACGATCCTCAAGGTAGCGCTAACATAACTATCCCAAATGCATATGACGGCGACGATTTAGAGATTCATCTGGTATATATCGTCGATATCCCAGACCCGGTGGATGAGGACCCCACGCCTATTACAGAAGACGAAACAAATTCTAACCGTTTGCCCGGGTTTACTCTCAGTCTTGTAATCTGTGCGATTCTTGGCGCTGTTGTTTATACTCGAAAGAGTTAGACTATTGGGCTAATTTGGCAAAGACTTCGATAACCTTCTCGATGTCTTCATCCGTTACATGTAAGTGTATAACCGCCCTCACAGCAGTGGGGCCTACGTCTAACACATCAATGCCATGTGAAGCCAATTCATGCATTAAATTCTTGGCGCCCATATCACTGTCTATGTATACCATGTTAGTTTCAACTGAGTCCAAATCTATGCTAAATCCAGGTAATTTACTGATGCTAGTAGCGAGGTGTTTGGCACGTGCGTGATCCTCTGCTAGTCGCTCGATATTGTGCTCTAAAGCAAACAAGCCACACGCAGCCAAAAATCCTGACTGCCGCATCCCACCTCCGAACAACTTTCGCCATCGGCTAGCTTTTGCAATAAACTGACTAGATCCAACTAAAAGACTCCCTACTGGCGCTCCTAACCCTTTAGAGAGACAAATCGATACCGAGTCAAAATCTCTTAACATGCGTTTTATTGGAGTTTGCATTTTTACTGCTGCATTGAAAATTCGTGCTCCGTCCATGTGTATTGCGCATCCATGTTCGCGTGCTGAAGCGGCTACTGCATCGAGATTCTCCTGCGTATAACATGTGCCTCCACCTCGGTTAGCAGTATTTTCGACGCATACCAACGTTCCATCGGGGTAATGTCCTAAACTACCCTTGGCTTTGCGCACTGCCTTGGCCACTCCTTCAGGCGTCAATTGGCCCTTCTCACCGTCAATTAACGCAACTGAAACCCCAGATAAGGCGGCATAACCTCCTCCCTCATACTGATAGATATGGCTGGTCCGTTCCATGATAATCTCGTCTCCAGGCGAGGTATGTGCTCTGATTGCAATAGCATTACTCATGGTTCCAGAGGGGACGAACAATGCCGCTTCCATACCGCACATTTCAGCAATTTTCTGTTCTAATTGGCGCACTGTTGGGTCATCTTGCAAAACATCATCACCGACAACAGATGCCATCATCGCTTCTTTCATTGCTCGGGTAGGCTGAGTAACTGTGTCACTGCGGAGGTCTATTCTGTCAAGGTTATACTCTCGCATGGCATCACCAATTGGCCATCATTGATGAACTATCCCGAAATCTAAAGCAACTTCAGATGCCCAGTCAAAGCCTCCAATTGCTTTTCCTCAGCAGGGCCGAAAGCAATCACTGTTAACGAACCGTTGGGTATCTGAGTCTTCCCCGCATCATTGATGGTAACCACTTGAATCCCTTCAGACCGTGCTTTTGTGGCGAGGTCAAGTAATTCTTCATACGTGGTTTTCAAACAAATTTTCTTCTGTCCTGACTTAAGCCAGGAATCAAGGATTGATGGACTATTATTCCCTGCTCTCAACGTTGCTGATACGGCTGCATGCCCAGCTTGTGCAGCGATTTTGCCCTTACCCATTTTCAAATCATTATTGACCACCAGAACTAATTTTATCTCATCATCGATAAAACCTGAAATCGCTTTTGGTGCCGTCAATCGATGAATAAAAGAGCGCAATCCCATAACATCACCTCAATAAATCTCTAAATCAGCAGTAATAGCATCGATGCTCTGCTTCGGGGCTGGTCCAATACCAAGCACAGTAAATGTCCCAGCAGGTATTTCAGTATGGCCTGCATCTTTGACTAGATTAGTGATTAACCCGGCCGATTTTGCTTTGCTGAGCAGCGATTGCAATAATTCCAAGTCGTCGCCAGACAGGCAGATTTTACGAGCGCCTCCCTGCAACCAACGTTCCATTATTCTAGGCTCATGCTTTTTTGCCAACAATGCACATGATACAGCAGCATGTGAACACTGTACTGCGGCTTTGCCGTTTGATAACTTGAGATCTTTTCTGACTATCAGGGCCATAGATGGGTAATCATGTTCGCGTGACATATCCATCTACCACATTTTGTTCAATTTCTTCCAGCGACTGGAAGTTTGCAATTGATTGACTAAACCAAACACCGAACCACGCTGCGATGGTTAAATTGCCAACTGCATGCAGTAAGTCGTAAGGAATACCATTCAACAGATAGACGAAGAAACCGGTGAAGGAAACAGTTCCTAAGATGCTTAAAGAAACAATAAAATCGAACAAAAATGCTGATATTAGCGCACAAACATAAGTCCTGTTTAGTTGTAATTCACCGTCAACGATGAGGTTTGATTGCGCCCCAATGATTGCCACTGCAGACCAACCTAATGCTTGATACAGGGTCCAGATGCCATCGCCTAAAATGAAGTTAGAAATCATCGTCACAAGTACTGCAAAGGCAATTCCGCGACGCGCCCCCAGTTGGGCACCGATAATTAGTGCCGCAACGGTAACTGGTTGAATATTCGGTAATGGTGACATGATTATTCTAACTAGAGAAATACTCATGATTAGTGTAACAAATGTCAACACATTTGTCATCTTGCGCATATCTGGAGATGATAGCATCCAAAATGCTAGTGCCAATAATACTGCATCTATTGCCAATCCCGTGACCGGGCCGAGGACCGGGCCGTGGATGCCGTATGACTGGAACATAATGGGCCCTACAGGTTGACTGTCTTGAGTATTGCCTAAACTAGAGTTGTTTCCAGGCTACAATACTATCACTTCTAATGACGCTATACTCGGCAGACACAGTTCCTGGTTGCCCGTTAACAGTATATTCCCACCCCTCACCGGTAATACCGTTGATACTAACCACATATTTTCCAAGACTAGTGTCTGTTATCTCCATCTCTAGACCTTGGTCCACAGCTGCCGCTTCGGTTAATTGAAGGACATTTTCAAAATTTATGTGCCCGCCGCTAATAATTGTACTATCTTTGAATTCGAAAATTACCACTTGAGTACCCAACCAATCATCTGGCCAACTGTCATCCCATACATCTGAGGATTCTCCCTCCTCAGAGATAAAATCAGACCAGGTTTGGACAACATCACTGAAGGTGAAATACAGCAGAATCGTGCAAAACAAAATGAAATATTTGAATGCAGATTGAAATCTTTCCCGTAGTAGATTAATTGCGGTTGTTGAGATAAGAACTAATGCTGATAGCATCGTCAGAATTGTTGCCCAATCTGTCTCAGCATTGACTTCCTGGACCGCAACAAAATTAGTTGAAAATAGTTTCAAATTGGCATTGTCATTAACCAGCAGCATGAATTTCTGTTGATTGTTGGTCCAAGACGCTACTCCTGCCGTACCGTACCAATCGTCGGTATAATTGTCCAATCCGTTAGAAACTAATTCACCATCATTCAACAGTTGGAATTTCCCATAGCCGCCCTCAACTGTATTTCGTGGCAGAACTATGTTTTCAAACACCATAGATATTTCACCGTTCGATTTGAATTCCTCTGCATCAACCACAGCGCATTGTGGTTGGCAGATTAACGAGGTTACTTGGTGTGAGTCAGTAGTGATTACATAGTCACCAATTATTATTGGCATTCCCGGCGCGGGTCCCGACTCAATTATTGCCTCAACGGTATAAAGGGCCTGATCAAATTGATAGATTGTGCTTCCATCTCTTGTTTGAAGATGAATCAGTAGACTGTTGTCTGGTAACGGCACAGGTGCATGTCTTATTTTTCCTTCCCCGATGAAATAGCTCGTCGAGGCTTCGCTGGTGACTGACCATAGATTGCCACTTTCATCACCTACCCAGTATGACTGGCCAGCAAAGGAGACTCCATTTCTCCAGCCAATTCCTGTGTCTTGACTAAATTGTATATCGCCATTTAGACATACTCTGTCCAGACCAGTTCTTGTGGGTATTATTACTGTGTCACCCTCAACTAGCATACTACCAGTTATGCCAAAACCAACAAATTCCGTTTGATACTCCCAAGTGATATCTCCTGTTTTGGCGTCCACTGCCTGAAATAAACCATCTGACCATCCAACTAAAATCATCGCTGGCCAATTACCACAACTACCGGAGCCGGCCTCGACAAAATGTAGTGGCGACATATCATGACTCAATGAATTTGGGTTTTCTATCCGCCAGTTCTCAGTACCTTCAAAATCCAGTGAATATACCGCAGGGGTGCCTCTTGCTAAATTTGATGAAGAGGTTCGCAGGTAAATCGACTCGTCAGAGGTTATCGGCTTGGTTGACACCATAACCTCGCCGTAATCGATACTCCACTGCAGAGTGAACTCCTGTTCATCTGGAGCATCGGCTGTTGCTGCTTGACTCGCTGGTGATAATAATACCACAACTAGAGCCAACATAAGCAATATTTTTCGCATTTGATTCACTTTGTCGCTTCGATAATTGCCTCTTTTAGCAAAGCGCTGACTGCTTTACCATCTGCTGCTCCTGCTTGTTGCATCACCACACCCATCAATGGGCCAATTGCCGCCATGCCGCGCTGCCTGATGAATTCGATACGCTCTTCAACCACTGATGAGATAATTTCTGCTAGGGCTGACTCATCTGCAGGTTTCAGCCCGTGCTTATTGGCGTAATCAATTATATCTGACAGATTGGGATGGTGATCTGCGAAATGAAGTATAACCTCATTTATTGATTCGCGAGTTAGTCCCCCTTGCTCCTTAGCCGACAATACAAGGCTGGAGATTTCTGGTCGCACCCCATCGTTCTCCAATAAAACTGTAGCCCAAGCCTTAGCTGGTAGCTCGCCAAGGAAATTAACAAATTTATCATCTAATTCCCGAGCAAGAAGTTGTTCTTTTTGGTCGGCAGAAATATCATAATGCTCTATCCTTGCTAATCTTTCATCATCGGTCATCGGTAGATTATCAATTATCGATTGCCATGTTTCACTGCTGATTATTTTACTAGGAATGTCTGTTTCTGGATACATACGAGCACCTCCGGGCAATGGTCGCATCGGTGCGGTAGTTCCATCATCTGGCGCACCCTTCTTGATAACTACATTGCGAACCTCTTGCGGTATTCGATGCCAAGCGGCCCGAGCCCTCAACAAGACGCTTTCCAGCGCCAACTCCGCTTGCCAACTCGGGGCTAAGCATAACACAAATCCATCATTATCTGATAATTCCATTCGCTGTCTAACTTTATCGACGTGAGTCTGCTCAATTCCATAGGCTGGAAGTTCATCAGAATGAAACACCCCCTTAACCCCCGCCAACCTAGCAGCTCCTGCCAATTCCCTACCTAACCTTGGTAATTGGGCACCGTCAGAATCTAACTGTTTGATTCCTATCTTCCCGGCCAATAACGGCAAAGATAAACCTAGCATTGATTGAGATTGTTCAATACCGTTAGCAACCATATTGGATTCACAGTCAGAGAATTCCTCTGTCACGTCGGTTATTCGAAGTGGGAGTTTCTCTGCGACAGCGTCCGCAACTACAGTTTCTACATCTGCCTCATCTTGACGGCGATCACTAGGCAATGGCGGTAAGGACAACTCGTCTCTTAGAATATTTGCTAATCGATAGAAGTGTAATTGTCGAGCCATTTCTAATTCGATTATACGTGGTATCCAGTTCAGGTCTTGGCAGCCTTTTATCTCGATGCGATCACCACATGCTATTGATACATTCAGGTCTTGTCGAATGCTGCCAAGGCCTCTCCTTACTCGTCGTGTTTGGCGCAGAGTTCTACCCAAAGCAATCGAGGTCTCCTTGGCATGTTCGGGTGTTTTGACGTCGGGTTCGGTTGCGATTTCAATAAGTGGTAATCCTAATCTGTCTAGATTATAGATTACCTGCTCGCCTTGGTCGGTAATTACGGCATCAAGTTTCCTTGCGCTATCTTCCTCCAAACATAAAACTGAAATTCCCACCGGGGCAGTCGCAGTTGGTAGAATACCTCCGGTTGAGATTAAGGTTGTCCGCTGAAATCCGCTGGTGTTTGAGCCGTCAACAACTGTTTTTCTCATGGTTTGGAGTAGAGAAACCGGGTTTGCTCCGAGTAAGGCTGCGGTGGTCAAAGCAATGTCTAAAGCCGCTTCGTCGTGGCCAAGTGGGGGTTGATCATCCAGTTCAATTAGACCAGAATTTGGTGATTGAACATACTCAAATGAACGATTACGTCGTGATTCAAACCTTGCTGCAATGTCAATCTTACCACCTTCGCCCCGTGATGCTCGTAATTTCCGAGAAAATCTTGGCCACTCATTGGGTAAAGTTTCCATTGTGATATCATAAAGATCACCTGGCTGTCGTGAGTGAAGCTTGCCGGTAGCCAGTTGCTGGTGTACTTCAATGCCGCACATAAATCCCAATTGGTTAGGATCTAGGCTGCTCGCATCATCTACATCGCCTTCCGGTTCAGGATAATGCGATCCCGCCATGGTAATCCCAGTAGTTCATTATTCATGACTGCAACGATTGTTATCGAAGTATCTGGATTGTATCATAACCTCTCGGCAACATTAGCGTGCCATCTCTGACCATTTTTTCAATCATGTTGTCGACCTTGCCGCGATCGACATCGTAGTTTTGCATCTCGTTGTAAATGTCTACACGATTGGCATATTTGAGTTTCTCATTAGATCTGGATTGCAGATCGCGAATAACATCCAGTAACATTCGTTCATGATTTCTCGCTGATGCTTTGCGGCCGGATTCAATTGTCGTCATGTCAAAGTTTTCGCCCATCAGTTCATTGCGCCAAGTTCTCGTCAGGCGTATTGCCCGCTCAACATCATCGATATTAGCCACCTCTGACAATCTAATTCTAGCACTCGCTTCAGCCATTCTAGCGACGGCTTCCAATGAACGAGCAGTAATCGAAACGCTATCGACATATTCACCGCCCTGTTTTCTTGTTTCAACATAAAATGAAACAATTCGATTACGCGCCTCTTCATCTAACTTAGGATGAATCACTCGTTTAGAGTATGCAATATACTTTCTAATCAATTCCCTAGTTAATATCTCGTCACCGTCTTGGGATTTTTTCGTGGAAGAAGATAATTTCTGCGAGGGATTTGGCATACTACCCTGGTTTACCAACAATTCACTTGTGCCGAGCAATCGGTTGTTAATTATGTGGTGAGCGATTTTAGCATCTCGATTCTGTTCAGCATTATCGGTCAATAACCAAACAATATCGAATCTAGAAATCAATGGCGGAGCAAGATTGATTTGAGCGGTAAATGGTGTATCTGACACCGGTTCAAAACGTCCATTTTTGGGATTTGCTGCTGCTAAAACCGCGCATCTTGTCCGTAAACTAGCATTGATTCCCGCTTTGGATATGGAGATCGTTTGCTGTTCCATCGCTTCATGCATGCTTGAGCGATCGCCATCATTCATTTTGTCAAACTCGTCGATTGCTGCAAGTCCAAGATCAGCTAGTACCAATGCACCTGCTTCGAGTGTCCATCGGCCATCTGCTGCCGAATCTTGTACTGCGGCTGCGGTTAATCCTGCGGCTGATGCTGATTGGCCCGAGGTAAACTGGCCACGCGGCGAAATCTTTGACATATAGTCCAACAATTGTGATTTGGCAACACCGGGGTCGCCCATGAGCAATATGTGAATGTCACCTCGATTTCTGGTTCCATCAGGATTGAGTCTGGCAACGCCACCGAACAATTGAAGCATAAGAGATTCCTTGACGCGGGGCATGCCAAATATTGATGGTGCAATACTTCTACTAAACAAGTCATAGATATCTGAGCGACTCGCTAATTCTTTTATTTCCAATTCCTCATCTTCAGTAATCACAATTTCTTCTAACGGGACATTCTGTCGTTCCATAGAATGAATTCTCAGAAATATGTCGAATACTGGCGTATCCTTGCCACCTTTGCGTTGGGAGCGGATGAATAATACTCCGTTCGCCTTGACTCGGTCACCGGGATTTAGTCGACCTGCAATATCATGTTCACCAATACAGATTATTCGCTCCGGTTGAATTCCACCCTTTAGCTGCTCTGGAGACTCTTGGAGTTCAATGAATTGCGAGTTAATCAAGATAGATTCATCCTCCTGGAGAACAAATCTAGTTTGCCTCTTTGGTCGGCCGCAGCCACCGTCAATCTGAGAGCATTCAATTGGCTCAATCAGTTCTTGCTCATTGGGCTGCTTAATTTCGGTAATGTGGCCGCATGAAGAACACATGAAACACGCTGAGTAAATTCTAGGCCTGACTCCAGAGATCTTAGTTGCAATTGCATCAATAGATAGCATCATGCCAATATCATCTGCCCTCAATTGTGATACAGTGCGAATTTGGTCGCTCGGTAGGTGGACAATCCTGACAAAAGGATACATCGATGTATGTCCTTCATCTTGGAGAAATTGACGTAGTGCCTGGTTAGCCGCTTGGAAGTGTAAATCAGGATGAGCAATAATATTCTGCGCAAACTCATCGTCAAAACCCTCAATGGTCCGATAAGATACCTCAAGTGATTGTTCATCTGGCCATTTTTGAGCCAAATTGTGGACTGCTTCAGCATACAGGTCTTGAATCATAGAAGTCCACCTTGCCGCTAAATCAAACTCCTGAAGCATAATCTTCACCTACCTATGTGTGCTAGACTGCCAGACTATTTGGCCCCGGTTTATCATTACTTCTATGGAATATTATTACCCCTGCATTTCCACTGGAATGTACACGGCGGCTACGACTCAATTATCACACAGTTTTACGCGTCCAGTGTAATTATGCCGACCGTCGAACAAATCAGTGATGACGCCGTGGACCCTCCATGCCCGAACATAGTTTTGCTCCAATAACTGGCAGCCTTGAAAGGATTACTATCGAGTCACAACACCTCAGTAATCGATTAGGCGATCCAATAGTTCGTGAAGTGATTGTCCACATACCTAAACTTGGTTTAGAGATGCTCGAATCTGGGCTAAAATTACCGGTCATGATATATCTTGCACCGTTCACCTCCTCAGGATTGGCTAGGGCCGGGTGGAAGGCTTTTTCTGAAACACTACCGCAACGACATGAACGATTAGTTAATGAGGACAAAATGCGCCCAACAATACTAGTATTACCCGATTGTTTTACCTCACTGGGTGGCAATCAATTTGTTGATTCTGAGATTATCGGCAATTGGAGCACTTGGCTCCGTGACAGTTTAAAGCCAGCAATAATTGAACGTTATCAAACGAATCAAAAATTCGCTTTATTTGGTAAATCATCTGGCGGATATGGCGCCCTCTATAATGCCGTCAATCATCCAGGAGAGTGGCATGCAGTCGCCTCGCACTCGGGTGATGTTGGGTTTGATATCCTATACAAATCGGATTTCCCCCTCACCGCTACTAGAATAAACCAACAAGGTGGTTTGGAGAATTTTCTCACCCATGTCAAAGAATCCCCTAGGCTAAATAGTGATGATTTTCACGCTCTAATGATTTGCGCTATGGCTGCTTCGTATGATTCAAAGACTGATTGTGAAACTATACACGGCATTAGACTGCCATTCGATCTAAATACATGTCTGGTTGATGAAGCGATTTGGCAAGAGTGGCTCAATTGCGACCCGCTAGAAATGATTACAAAAAATAATCATTCGTTGAACAAATTGACCCTACTGTATTTGGATTGCGGTGATAAGGATCAGTATGGTATACAATACGGCAGTAGACTAATGATTGAACTATTGGATAAATACGCAATTGAGTATCACTGGGAAGAATTCGATGGCACCCACTCAGGTATCGAGCACCGTCTAGATGTCAGTATGCCTTTGCTGGCGGAAGCGCTTTACGCTTGAGCCGATTTATTCATTGCCTGTCTGCGACTGGGAGATTTATGCCAGATAAGATGGATTACGCCAGCGCCGGAGTCGATATTGACCTAGAGGGTTCAGCGGTCTCATCCCTTATTTCATCACTGACCAAATCTGTTAGACCAAGTGGAACTCCGGGTGCGCCTGTCGATTTACCCGGCGGTTTCGGAGGCCTGATTGAGTTTGGTGACCACTTACTGGCACTTGCAACAGACGGGGTTGGTAGTAAACTGCAAATCGCCTCAGCACTCAATCAATGGTCAGGTGTTGGTATTGATTGTATGGCAATGAATGTTAATGACTTATTGTGCGTCGGAGCCGAGCCAATTGCATTTGTCGATTATGTTGCAGTTCCAAAACCAGATCCGATTGTTCATGCGGCACTCGGCGCGTCTCTAGCCGAAGCCTGTCGACAAGCGCGGGTAACACTCGCTGGAGGTGAAACTGCTTCGCTTCCTGGAATTGTAACCGAGCTTGATTTATCCGGAACTGCATTAGGCTATCTGAACAAGGGCGAAGCAATTACAGGCGAAAATCTTGAGTTGGGTGACATACTAATCGGACTTCCTTCATCTGGCATACATTCCAATGGATATTCTCTGGTACGCAAGATTATCGAGCATGTAGGTGCATCATATACTGACCCCGCACCATTCAACTGTGCCAGTGAATATCGAGATATTATGCGCTTTGAGAATTCAAATGCCGATTTAACTATTGGCGAAATACTGCTAAACCCCACTAGGATTTACTGTGATCCGGTCGTTGATTTGATTAAACATGCGCAATCTGACGAAACGGCATATTCTGTGTCAGATATTCGTGGTATTTGCCACATAACTGGTGGAGGGTTGACGAATCTATTGAGGCTTCATGACACCTTTGGCTGGGAGATTAACGACCCAATACAGCCTCATCCAGAATTCGACTGGCTAGCCGAGGTGGGTGGTGTTGAGACTTGGGAAATGTATCGAACGTTCAACATGGGGTGCGGAATGATAATTGCGGTAAATAAGGAATTCAGTGAAACAATCTATCACTGGTTAATCCAGAGAATGCCGGGGGCTAAGATTATTGGTAAGGTTGTTGATAACGGCAGGAAGGTAGTTCACTCACCGTTAGGCATCGAGTTCAGTCACTATTGAGGTTATTTTAGTGCTGCACTAATCTCTTCATTGAGGCCAGTAAATCGGTTGGTTAATTCATTCATTGCCAAATTAAAAGCAGTAACTGGGTCTAGGCTTCCGTCGGTTTCATAGGACAATATGTAGCTTCCTTCAACTGGCTCAAGAGATATCGCTCCATCGAAATCTGCATCCCTGCCAGTGCCTGGGCCAACCTGATGAAGGGCTTTTTCTAAATCGATTACTGTGTTTACGTCTTCAACCGTCTTGCCCTTGCCGAATAGTTTCGCATCGATATCTCTACCGTCGGATGTCCTGAGGTTTAAGGCAAACAGTGTTTCTGCTTTCTTGGCATTATTCAGTTTTGCAATGTTGCGGCCACTAAATCCAACGCCAGCAACTGGTGACCACTTCTGGTGATGAGCTCCGCGACCGAGAGTTGCGAAGGCATACAATTCCAGATACTGTCCTTTTGATAGGATGGTGATTGGTATCCTTCGGTGCTCTTCACGAATGTCAAACATTGGGTCAGAGATTGTTGTTAAATCCCCCGCATAAACTGTGATATATTCTTCATCGGAATCTGCTGCTGGGCCTTGAACATTTAGCGAATAGAGCACTTGGCAGGTTGGGCAGCCCTTTTCCGATTCTACTAGATCGATACATATTGAACAGGTTTCAAAGAATGCAAGCTTTTCCTCAGGAAAAGTCGGAATCGGTATCATCGCTAATCTGTGGGTAAGCATTTCATCGGGCAATACGTTGACTGATTCTAAAATCTCGCCGTCGTTTTCTACCACACCTTGACTGATGTTTACTCTAGTAATAGCTAGCTTTGGGACATCTGAAATCAGCGCACGCCTAATCGCATTTACTTGCGAGGCGTCGGTCTCGCTGAGGGCAATTCTAATCGAGTTCTCTTTTGGCCAGCCTTCTACAATCTCTGCTTTCACTGTATCACCACATCATACACGTCGGCCTCTTCGGCCGCCTTTCTTCTTGGTCCCGTCATGAGCAATTGGGGTTACATCCTCAATTCTGGTGATGGTCATTCCAGCACGGGTTAAGGCACGAATTGCTGCTTGAGCACCGGGCCCGGTATTGTTTGACAAATTCCCGCCTGGTGCCCTATACTTGACAATTAACTGAGTGAATTCTTTATCTTTGAGTGCGTCTGCAAGTTTCTCAGCCGCTCTGGTGGCTGCAAATTGACCGCCACTATCCTTTGATGACTTGACCATTTGACCGCCAGAACATGTGGTAATCGTCTCTGCTCCAGTTAAATCAGTAGCAGTCATCAGAATATTATTGTAAGAACTGAATATGTTTACTATTGCTCGGCGAGACATCATTCATCGCCTCCTTGCTCTACTGACGGGGCTGCTTCGGCCGCTTCTTTGACCTCGGCAGCGAACTCCGCAGTTGCTTCAGGGTCAACTTCTTCTACCGCATATTCAGCCTTTTCTCGGCGCCCTTCAATCGCTTTTCTGATAGCGTGTTCGGGGTTATTCAGACCACTGCTTGGGTGGTACCTGATGTTCTCTTCCTCGTCACGAGAAACTGGATATGATGGAATTGTGACCTTTTGTTCACCAATGCAAATTAGACCATGGTTGACCAACTGGCGGGCTTGTTTCATGGTTGTTGCCAGGCCTTTGTAATATACTTGGGCCTGTAGCCTTCGGTTCAATATATCCTCGGTGCCCAGTGACAAAATATCGTCAAGGGTTGCATCGGATTGGATTAATCCTTTATTGTGTAGGGACCGCAGTAAATCATCCATTTCTCGCTTGCCATGTCCTTCGCTGGTGTCAACCATACCGATTAGTCGCATAGCCTGTCTTCTGTGGCGTCTTAATTGGGATTTAGCCTTCCAAATTTCACGCATGTTTTTCAGCCCGTGTTGGGCTTTAATTGCGTGTTCTTCCTCAATTCTTGCTGCCTTCCATGGGTGGGAAGGGGTGTCAAATTTTGGTCGCGAAAACTTTGGCTCTCCCATCTAAATCCCTCACTTCTTTCTGCTAACACCAAGTGTTAGGCCACCACGGCCATTTGAACGTCCTCTCTGTCCACGCACTTTGTTACCGCTTGCGTGTCTTACCCCACGATAGCATTTTATCGAACGTAGGCGAGTGATATCGTCCTTCAAGGTTAGTGAAATTTGTTGCCCTGTTAAGTGCAATTCTTCACCTGTCTCTAAATCTCTTTGCCTGTTCAGCATCCACAATGGCACTGATGTGTTGTAACCCTCAATAGCTAATCGAAGTTTTTCTTGGTCATCAACCGAGAGATGTCCAGCGAGTGATGCGGCATCAAAACCAGTGTTTTTGCAAATTTGGTTGGCCGTTCTTGCACCGACTCCTTTTACCGCAGTGAGCGCTGTAGCTAGCGGTTTTAGGCCATCAATATCGGTATCGGCCATACGAAGTATGTATGAAAAATCTTCACCTAGATCTTCGGTTTTCGGTTTCGCCATATCATTTCACCTTGATGCTACACACAGTGTGAAGCAAGTTCCCGACCAACCTCCCATATATCAAGACCGCGATGCAGCATATGATTTTCGATTCGGAAAAATCACCTAAAATACCGTTTAATTTACTATACAAATTAAATAATTTTTACCATTTGGATTACCCAATAAGAACGCCTCTCTACTACCGTGTCTGCGGCTCAACTGACGGTCGAGAGAGCCCTGTAATTGTGGTTGTAATCTAGGATTCAGTCCCGCCCTTATGGTTAACTTGGAGATGTCGTGTGTCAGACTTAGCTCCACAAATTCGTCAATGGTTGCAGCAGATAATTCTTGGTCAATGAAGTCAACTATCCGTCCTGAAGCAACTATCAAATTTGCCAGTTCATGCTTCGATTCGTTTATCCTATCAGCGTGATAAATTAACGGCCGGCGGCCGGTACATTCTAGCCATTCATAATTGACTGCAATTGACAAAGTGCTTAGCCAGTCATCGGCTAAGCCAGATTCAACTAATGCTGCGTCCACAATAGAAACAAAATGTCCCCTCTGTAGTGAACCTCTCATCTTGACAATTGGCATTGAAGATTCGCTGATTGGCAAGCCTCCTGTCATAATAATAGGGGGTTGAGCAGGCTTCGGTGGAATTCTGACAAAGCGGCGAGCAAACCCCGTATCCGCAATTGCACCAATCCACAGTGCAAGGCGGTCTACTCGCCCTCGCCCTCGCGAAGTCCAAGTCCAGGTTTTGCATACATTTGGCCAATAACTATCCACCAAAGACTCTACTTCAATCATTTGTTGGGTAGAAATTCTCGGCGACAGATCTAGTAAAATCGCTGGACCGTTCTCTGTCTCGACTAGATGTTTATGCCATCCGTCGAACACCTCGTCGAGTCTAGGCGCCATCTCAGATAAGGAGTGTTCCCGACTATTGCGGGGTCTTGCCGGGTCGAGATGCAAAAAAGCGACCTTATCACTTGATGGCCTGATAGTATTGAGGCAGGTGATAATCTCTGTTCCATTTCGACCATCGCCAATTAGGATGTAACTGTTGTTAATTCGCTCAATATCTGTGTTGCCACGTAGGGTAAACACGGTTCGAAAGTTAACCGCACTAGCTCGTGCCCTGCTCTCATTCAACTCGATTCCCACAATAGAACGTTTGAGAATTTCCGAATACGCTGCAGCCTGAATTCCACTACCGCACGCACAATCCAAAATAATCCCCTCAGCCAGCGGGTACTCTCGCAATATTATCGCCCGAGAAATCGCTACCTGCCACGGTGTTGCCAATGGCTTACCCTCGTCCGCATGAAAGAATCTAAAACGTTCAACTGAAGACTTGTCGGGGTTATTTTCAAATAATCCAGTACTTGATTCGGATATGGGATGTAATATCCGCACCATACAATCACTCAGGTTCGGCTACGTCGCTTCTGTTCATCAGACTTTCAAAGGGAATTCCAGCAGCAGCAAAAGCCGCCTCAGCGCCCTCTTGGCGGTCGACTATGCTGATAACTGCAATGACTGTGCAATCGGTGTCATGATGTATTCTTTCAACGGCTTTAATTGCTGAGCCCCCAGTGGTAGTAACGTCTTCAACGATGACTATTCTACCGCCTTGCGATAGTGAAGAGCCCTCGATTCCTGGCGGATTCTTCGTTTTGCGACCACCCCTGCCTTTCGGTTCCTTTCTGACCATAAATCCACGACGATGAGATTCCTTGGGCGACGTGGTAATCGCAATTGCGGTTAATGGGACTGCACCAAGTTCCAGTCCTCCAACATAGTCCGCACCGAGTTTATCCATCCTTAGGTTAAGCAACTCACCAATCAACTGACTCGCTTCAGGATGCATCATCACTGGTTTAGTATCAAAAAACCAGCGTGATTGACGTCCGCTTGCTAGCGTAAAGGCATCGTCGCTACCGCCGTCAATGAACGCTAATTCTTTAACCAACTCGACGAGCCTTGGCCACTTTGGATGACTTCGTATTGACTGATGTGCGCTCATCAAGTCATGGTCCAGCAAATGGGCAATGAACTTTCCTTGCAGATTGGTCACATATTTGGCAATAAGGACCATCAGTGGGTAAATCCAGCCTGTTAGGCAATTTTTGATAAGCGGCCGGCTACCAAGCCGCATAGGGAGAAGCATGCCAGATGACATTCGTGGGAAATTTGACCTCAATCCTACTGACGGTCTAGATCTGGCGCGTCTCGAGACTGAAATGTCAAATTATCAGCAGTGGCTCGATGAGAGAACTGACGATGCCTATCGAATTGCGGAGATTGCCCGCAGCAAAAACCTAGACTACAAACCGTTTGTGGAAATACCCCGAGCAGCAGATTTAGCCGGCCGGACTGAGAAGTTGTTGGTAGAGTATCTTGGTGAGTATGAGGTTGCTGATGATATCAGAAAAACCCTGACAATGCACGATCGAGAAACTACATCGATGATAATGGCGCAGTCGGTTGCGCGTGGCTTTAGGGAGCAAGGTCATGACCTAGTTACGGCTATTGATGTAGGACTGCGTGTTGGATTGGCAATTTTGACAGAGGCTGTTTTAGTTGCGCCTTTAGAAGGTATTAGCGAAGTACGTTTACTGAACAATGTTGATGGTTCCCAATTTGTCTCTGTGCACTTTGCCGGCCCTATAAGGGCTGCAGGAGGCACTGCACAAGCACTAGCAGTTCTAATCGCTGACATGATACGCGTAGAGTTGAATATCGGGAAGTATCAACCAACTACTCCAGAAGTTGAACGAGTTAAAGAGGAGTTTGCGCTTTATCGGGGCAACCTACAATATCGGCCTACACCTGAAGAAGTCGATGAAATCGTTCGCGCTTGTCCAGTGATGATCAATGGTGAATCGACAGAGCGCATAGAATGTGCGGGTTATGGAGATGTTCGAAACATCGACGAAGGTAGGATTCGAGGTGGAGTATTATTGGTTATTGGAGAAGGAATGTGTTTGAAAGCGCCCAAAATCAGGAAACACACCGAGCGGATGAAAACTCCTGGGTGGGATTTCATCAGTAAATTTGCGGAAAAAGGCGATAGCAAAGGTATTGATGAAGAAATTACCTTCAAATCACGGATGATCGAGCCAATAACGAAATTCATGAATGATATTATTGCTGGCCGCCCAGTTTTTGGCTCTCCACAAGAACCCGGTGGGTTCCGGCTTAGATATGGACGAGCAAGGCCTTCAGGACTGGCGGCTGCGTCGGTTAATCCTGCATGTATGGTCGCCATGGATGACTTCATCACCATAGGTACTCAAATGAAAATTGAACGTCCGGGAAAAGCGTGTGCTATTACCCCTTCTGATGATACCGACGGGCCATGGGTAGTATTGAATGATGGAAGGTTTACACGCTGTGACACAATTGAAGAATTTAACCAAGTAAGAAACGAAATTGGCACAGTTTGGGATAACGGTGAAATTGTCATTGGTTATGGGGAATTTCTTGAAAACAACAAGCACTTGGTACCAGCAGGATATTCTGTAGATTGGTGGGCAAGTGACTTGATTGAAGAGTTGAGTTCACCAGAACTAGTCCAGCAATTCTGTAACATTATGGATTTACCTCAAGAGAATTGCCCCCCGGGCGTGCCCGGATTAACCAAAGAACAATTTTCTGATACCAACCTCAGATTTGCCGTCCGCTTGAGATGGCAGCGTTTTTTAACTAAACTCACACCAAACTGGCAACAAGCCAGAGCCATTGCTGAGAAATTCAAAACCTCTCTACCACCGCCTCACAACCCGTGGTTCCTTGACCTGCCGATTGAATGGGTGCCCCAATTAATTGAGTTGTTAGCGGATGCAACCATAGAGACCGGTAACAGCGACGGGGTATCCACGCCTAAACGAGAATCAATGTCGTTACGAATCAAAAATGGAGTTGCTGGATGGAATCCGGAAGTTATGTCCGAGATGCCCCCGACAGAATTGAATGTTAATCAACTCAAACAAGTCCCTGGACCTGCATTGTCAATTGAAGATTTTATCTTTGACCACAACTTTTCTGCCTTGTGGACTCTGCAACAGCACGGCATTGCCAAGGGGTCAGCGCTAATCCTTGGATTAGCCCATTATCATGACGGTGATGATCTAGTCATAACCAGCGGCTGGTCTGCGCTGATGGAGGGTTTAGGATTCAGTATAGAAGATGGTAAACCACTAATGATTGCTGACTCTAAACGAATATTTAGGGAACGAATAGAGCGGCTAAAAGCTGCGAAAACCATCCTAGAGAAAGAAGAGCATCGATTAGAGGAGTTAGAGAAAGAACGCGCTATCCAGCGAATATCTGCCGAAACCAGCGCTCGTCAGATGGGCAAATCAATCGCCGAAACCGACAAAATTGGCCAAGCTGCGGCAGCCAATATCATCGATGAGGGACCCGAAGATGCAGAAAAATTCCTCAGTTCCCAAGTCGATCGCGATGATCACAGAGTTGATGGAATTTTACCGATGATAAAGAAAATCTCAAAACTTCGATGGCACCATTCAGCACCAGTAAGAATCGGTTGCCGGATGGGTAGACCTGAGAAGTCTGCACCACGAATTATGAATCCCATGGCTCACACATTATTCCCCATTGAATTGAATGGCGGCAACCAGCGATTACTAAGTAACGCTGCGGAAAAACAGAACATTCGGGTTCAACTTGGTTTGCGAACTTGCATAGATTGCGGGAAAAAATCCCCCATGCTCTCGTGTCATCACCGAAAAACCAACCAATATGGTGAAACAATCGTTGGAGAGAAGTGCAATGGTCGCACCGAGTTTAACAAAGAACTTGACGCAAATAGACGTCGAAGAGGTGAGATTACCACTGTTCCTATCGCATCAATGATTGAGGATGCAATGATTAATCTCGGCTTGGAAAGAGTCCCAAACAATATCAAATGTATGAAGAAAATTGCCAGCAAAAATCAGACCCCTGAGGCTTTAGAAAAAGGCATTTTGAGGGCAAAATACGAGATTCCGGTATTTCGTGATGGCACTGTAAGATTTGATATGAGTGATGTGCCAGTTACGCATTTTAAGCCGAAGGAAATTGAAGTGTCATGGAAGCGATTGGTTAACCTTGGTTACACTCATGATTATCTGGGCCATGAATTAACTTCAGATGATCAATTACTCGAGTTATACCCTCAAGATTTCATTGTAGCAAAAAATGCCAGCGACTATTTCGTTAGAACAGCACAATTTATTGACGAATTGCTCTCTAGGTATTACGGGTTAGAACCATATTACAATGTCTCTAGTGCCGATGATTTAGTCGGTCACCTGATTTGTGCTCTTGCACCACACACCTCTGGGGGCGTCCTATCACGGATTATTGGTTGGACTGACTGTTCTGGTGGTTACGCTCATCCACTGTTTCACGCCTCAAAACGTAGAAATTGTGATGGCGACGAGGACGCAATTATGCTGTTAATGGATGGCTTACTAAATTTTAGTCGTGAAATCCTACCGGCAAACCGAGGGGGTCAAATGGATGCTCCTCTTGTGCTGACGACTAGGTTAAACCCAACTGAAGTTGATAAAGAAGCACTGAATGTCGACTCAGGGTGGTATTATGAGAGAGATTTTTACGAGGCAACGTTAGATTGTCCACACCCTAAAACAATCGCCTCTCGTGTAGATTTTGTTGAACGACGATTGGAATCTGTTGCGGCTGTCCGAGGCTATGGCTTTACCCACGACTGCGATTCTATTTCCGCAGGGCCTGCATTATCGGCCTACAAAACACTCGACACAATGATTGACAAAATGAACGGACAGTTAGACCTCGGCCATCGGCTTCGGGCTGTCGACGTTCGAAAGGTCGCTTCAAGTGTTATTCGCTCGCATTTTTTACCTGACCTGAGAGGCAATCTAAACGCATTTGCTCGGCAAAAAGTCAGGTGCTTGAAATGTGGCCATTCATATCGCCGAATGCCTATTGCCGGCAAATGCATCCAGCAAAGTAAAGCCAATAATGCCGGATTTGGTTCATTGGGAATTTCAAAATCTATTGGAGATTTATGTAACGGTAATTTAGCATTGACTGTCTCGGAAGGAGCTGTTAGAAAATACATCAAGGTAACACAACACGTCATGGAGAAATATGGGGTCGATACCTACACAAAGCAGAACGTACAATGGCTAGCAAGCAGTGCCGACTCATTGTTCCAAAACGACCGCGCTAGACAAATGTCACTCTCAGACTTCTTGTAGTCAGTTTACTGATGGCCCGATCATATTTTCTGGCTTTACCCAATCATCAAATTCCTCGTTGGTTAGATATCCCAAAGCCAAAGCGGACTCCCGTAATGTCAAACCATGCTCATGTGCGTTCTTAGCAATCTTTGCCGCTTTGTCATAGCCGATATGGTTGTTTAGGGCGGTAACTAACATTAGTGAATTTTCCAAATGGTTAGCGATATTATCAGCAATTGGAGCTAGACCTTCGATACACTTCTCGCGCATTGAACGGCAAGAATCTGTTAGTAGTCTAATTGAGTGTAGGAGGTTGTGGATCATCATCGGTTTGTAGACATTTAATTCAAAATTACCTTGGGAACCGCCAACCGTGATTGCAGTATGATTGCCCATAACTTGGCAACAAACCATCGTCATTGCCTCGGCCTGAGTGGGGTTGACTTTACCTGGCATGATTGAAGAGCCGGGTTC
>CEUU01022427.1_pt1 | contig 24683 bp, 21 predicted proteins | sample 531321 | NCBI WGS metagenome assembly CEUU01 (sample SAMEA2622658, study PRJEB7988) | marine metagenome | isolation source: saline water (ENVO:00002010), including
GCACGGCATGACTTGGTCACCAGACCAATTATGGGATGGTGGACCCGGAAAATGGCCGTACAACCAGTTGTTCGGAAGGCAGAACTATTGCGCGGCGGTTGTAGTGAAGAAGAGGCTACGCTGCTCAATGGGCGTTCATTAATTACTTTGGCATCAGGAATATCTCATGGTTATGGTTGCGTCCTATTCCCTGAGGGAACCAGTCATAACAACGCCTACATGCTAAGGTTTAGGACAGGTCCAATGCGAACAGTGTTAGCAGCGTCTGCATTGGCTATGTCAACTGATAGAGCACTGCCGGTGTTAATTCCAATAGGCCTTCATTTTCGGACTAGAGAGTACTTTAGAACTGATGTTTGGGTAGAATTTGGTGACCCTATTCAAGTGCAGGAGAATGATATTCCGCAGAGTTTGATTGATTCTGTATCAACTGGTTCTTGGTCAGAACCCCCTGCTGAATCGGTATACAAGTTACGCGATAAGTTACGTGAAGAATTAGTACCCCTAAGCCCTAATACGCACAACTGGGAAGAGTACCGTGGGTTGTTATTATTAGGGCACATCAATGGAAGACTCAAGAATAACCAACCACGAACTTGGCGTGAAGAGGTTGAAGCCGCACGCAAATTCAGAGATCAGTTTACTAAAGGTTCGGAAATAGTAGATGTTGATGACCTACAGCCACCAAAAATATCTAATTCATTGTTGACAAAATCGGAATTGGGTGCGGAGATATTACACAGAAATGGACTTGATGGTCGAGACCTCAGCCACGGTATGAACAAATTATCTGCTCCGAGGGTATCAAAAGCGCCATTAGCAGTGGTTCGATTACTCCTGTTTACTTGCTTATTGCCAGTTTTTACCTTAGCCTTGTTACCACAAGTAATCCTTGGTCGTGTGTTAGGAGATTCTACCGATGAGGGGATTGATGCTCGAACCTCCTACCAGTTCTTAGCGGCCATGTTTGGCTCGATTACGATTTGGCCAATATCGTCCACAATCTTAGTCGGTTTACTCTACTGGCAAAATGACCTGATTTTAGATTTGGTTGGTAAGGATTGGACTCAATCATTCGGCAATTCGTCACTAGAAATCGGTTTCGCCATATTTATGATGTGGTTGCTGATGTTCCCCATTTCCTTGCTTACCGGGAGATTATTTTCTCTGGTATGGGATGATTATGTGGATGCGCGAGGGTTTTATCGGAAACTAACGATGTCGAGTAATGATAAAGAAGAGTTGTTTAAACATCTCGCTGAGATAAAGCGTGACTTATCTATGCCAGACTGAATCTTGGGTTTGATTGAAACAGGATGAGTTATTCGCTTGGCATGTGGCACCAAGTGAGATAGTATCATTGGTCAGGAAATGGCTAGATGAGGAGCGACTGTTCGTCAAAGAACAGAACGATTCTAGGGCACACGCACACGTTTTAATTAAATATCCACAAGGTAAACAAGGCCATATGTTTGCCGTAGTTGTGCCAAAAAACCGAGATTTAGTGGCAATCTCAAGCATGACGCGAGTCGATAAAGGCCAGCAAGACGAGATGGCAATTCACATGCAGGAGGATAAAGACGGTTGGTCTGAGTGGATTCATGATGCACGGTTGCAATTAATTAACTCGGCCGTTGATTGGGGTATCCACATGGGTCACAAAGCAAACAAGAAGCCAGGGCCTTTGCAAGCGTTCAATGTAAGTCTTCCAATTTGGTTTGATGGCATCACCAAGAATGAATTTATGCACTCTTTGCGAAGACTTTGGTTGGCAAAACTCGGCATAATTCACGAGATCAAGTATTCTTACGGACCAGGCATTGGAAAACCCGGCCCTGTTGATGATTGGGAACAAAGTAAAACCGCAAAAATTGAACCAACTCAAGCAAAACCGTCAGAACGAGATAGCATTGAGGTTGAGTTTGACGAAAAAATGTCATTTGGAACCAGTTTTGACCCCTCAGAGTGGGCTTGACTGAGCGCACCAAGATCTGACCTGAAAGGGTCGTAGTTAAGTATCATGAGACGCTACATAACTTGTTGTAAGGGTGGATTATCTATGAGTCAAGTATCCAAATCAGTTAGCTTAGTGTCTATTATGCTGTTATCGGTCCTCTCAGGATTGGTGGTCAGCAGTGATTTTGCCGAGGCCAATACCGTGGTCATCACTGAACCACAACAAATTGTCGATGGAGGCTCAGCGTCCGATACCCAAACGGCTATTGTTGGAGATAGTCAAGGAAACGTACACATCATCTGGGCTAGAAATAACCTGCACCTTTACTATTCAATGCTTGCTAGCAATGGAGAGGTATTGATTGATGCAACACAGATTACTAACCCTGGAATTCACAAGATTTGGCATCCAGATGTAGTAGTCGACGACGATGATAATGTTCATATTGTTTGGACGGACAAGTCAGGTACCCACAAAATAATGTATACTGCGTTGAGTCCATACAAAATTCAGCCTTTCAACGGTCAGACGTCTACCGATGGCGCAATTACCGGAATCGATGATGTTGTGATCTCACAACGTGCACAAGACAGAGATTGGGCATCGATAGACGTTGATTCACAAGGCAATATTCACATTGCTTGGGAAGACGAATACGATGAGTTGGAGAAATTCTTCAACCAACCACAGATTTACTATTCAATGATTCAACCAGACTTCGTAACACAAGATGTAATTACTCTGTTTGATGACACAATGCTCACCCCTATAATTGGCCATAAAGGCCACCCAGACATTGTTGTTGACGCTAACGACCAAGTGCAAATTGCTTGGGATGATACTCGTGGTGGCAAAGTTGAGTTAGTCTTCGTCATTGATACTTCAGGGTCCATGTATTCAGAATGGGCAGATGTTTGCACAGTAATTTATGGTGGTACTTTCTCAGACGGGTCAGCATTTGAGGGCATTAAACCACTCCTTGAGGTTGCTAACATGACCGTTTATGAGACAATCTACGGTCTTGATGGAGGTTTTGGCCTACCATCAGCTGCTGACAGTGGTGACTGTTCTGGATATAATCAGAATGCTGGACCACGTTCTACTCCACTAGGAGACGGTGACGATTCAGGGGGCATTAGAACACTTTCAACAACCGTTTACAACGGTAACCCATACCAAGGGAGTCAAGGAGAATCTTGGGGCCCAGGCACTAACTGGGCTTGTCTATCATGGCGAGACGCAAACGACAATGTTCCCGGCAGCCCACTTGCCGGAGGTGCTAACCACAAGTGGAACCCTAATGCTACAAAGATAGTCTTGCCAGTCTCAGACGAAGGGCCAAAAGACGGCGACCCGTCTCAGCAAGCAGATGATATAGCCTCGATTAATGAGGCCCACGATAGTTGTGTTCGAGCCGGAGTAATTCCAATCGGTCTGTATGGCCAAGGATATGGAGGCGCAGGAAATATTCAATCACATTTCCTAGACTTGGTTAAGTGTCCCAACGGAGTAGTATCAACTCAACCAAGAAATTGTCCGGGCGCTGACCCAACCAATAATCCGAGTAACGTCAATGCAGGGGGCCAAGCCTATGAGTTCCCATCTGGTAGTGGTGGAGCAGGTGCAATGGCATTGTTGGTTGAAGCTATGGTCTATGTGGCCACCAATAATTCTCGAGAGATTTACATGACGGTTCTAGATCCATATGCAAAGATGGAGAATGACCCAACATGGACTCCGGGCGCGTCTGGCCACTTGGTTGCCAACGGCGCTTACATTGAAGACACCGGGTCTGCAGAAACAGGTCATCTGGTCGTGGTTAACGATACTAGAGTAACCATCGACGATGCTTATTCATTCCACCCAGCAATTGGCGTTGATATGCAAGGTAACACACACATTGCCTGGATGGATGCGAGAGATTACGGCTTTGAAAAATCTGCTAACTATGAAGTCTATTACACTAAATTAAGGCTCCAAGGCGCTGGTGCCTTCGACGGTGCAGAAGAAGGACTGTCCACATACGCGATCAAGAAGATACAAGATACACCGATTTCTAATGTTGAAGGATTAGACGGACTGGCAAATAATCGACCTTGGTCTGGTCATTCGATTTTCCCATCACTTTTGACAGACGAGCAGAATAATGTGCACATCGCATGGGTTGATTCAGCGAATGTTACTGCGGGCGAAGAAATTCAGTATACGAGATTAAACCAGACTGACTTGACCGGTCTGGGTGAATTTGCTCTAGACCCTTGGGAAATTGTTTCTATAACCAGTTGGGCGAGTAACAAGTTAGGAACCGATACTGCAGGACGGCCTGAGATTGGAATGCCCCCAGCATTCGCCAACGACTTGGGTAGTGGCGCACATGTTGGATGGTCAGACCGCAACAAATGTAACGATGAGCAGAACGGTGCATTCACCATTTGTTACTCCCATGTTCTAACTGGTCAAGTTGACGTGGAATTAGAGTTGGGAGAGACCTTTTATCACGTAATTGAGCCAGGTGAACAAACCTTGTTCAATATGACAATGAATAATTCAACACCTGGTGATATAGATTTAGTGGCTGATACCTATGGTCTAAACATAACAGGCGTTCCACAAAATTGGACCGCACAAATTTTCTTTACCGATAATCAAACACAAATAACCCCGACAACCCCAATCTTCCTCAAAGGTGGAGAGTTCATTAATTTCTATCTGAGAGTGCAAGCGCCAACAATCTATCAGGCAAACGAGGATGAGTTGGCTCAGATAGTCGTCACTGCGAAATCATACAAAGACCCAGCAATTAGGTCTGATTTGACAACTCTGACCCTAATGGACGTGGTTCACGGTATAAGTCTGGATACCTCATTGAGTGTTCAAGATATTGAGCAAGGTAGTCAAGCCACATTCTCGATAACAATCACCAACACGGGCAACGTGCAAGATAGTTTCTTGTTCTGGGACCCTAACACCTTGGAGGGCCAACAGGAATGGTTGTTACCATTTGGTTGGGAGATTACCTTCCCACTGAGAGTCGAACTTGATCCAGGAAAATCAACCACTAAGATTCTCACAGTAAAGGTCCCTTCAACCGAAGACCCCGGAGCATTCGTGATATATCTGAAAGGCTGGTCAGAGGGCGAACCAATAAAGTCAGTAGATAAAGGGACTTACGATATCCTTGAGCTGGGAATCTTTGTTTCCATTCAATCAGAAGGCAATATCGTATTTGAAGAGTTACTTCCGGACGAAAGGGAAGTCGAAGTAAAAGCAGGAAATTGCCATACCTTTGAACAAGATGTTACCAAGAATTTTGAATCTGGTAATCTAATATTCAGCACTCCAGGCGCGCCAGAACCGCAACCAAACGATATCGACGAAGCTACATGGAGGGAATCAAATTGGGTTCTCGATATTGATTTCTCGCAGACACCGGGCGGCACAGAGGCAGAGCTTGGCATGCCGATTGAGTGGAAACTAGATGCTGGGACGACATTTAGAACTTGGATGGTGAGAGTAAATGTCTGCGTACCTGATGACGCTAGTATCGGCTCTAAGAGTTTCACTTTGCAAGCAAATTTAGAAGGGTATCAGAAAGTGTCTGATTCCGGAAGATACACTGTTAATGTAATTCATGAATACAGTCTAGAAACTCAAATTGAGCGTGATGTTGACCGATTAATCTCGACAACTGATGCCAATGGCAATCCAATATCGGCAATCGCCGTCAACCCTGGTGAAAACATTGTTTTACCTGTTACAACAACTAACAATGGCAATGGACCCGATCGATTTGACTTCCGTCTTACTACTGTAATAGATCCAAGCGGTGTACCGGTCAGAACCGGGCACTGGGACATTGTCATTCCGAGAGAGAGTTTGGAAGAGTTAGACAGAGACTCCGACCAATCTTTCGATGTATTGATGAACATACCAGAGTTTGACATCGGTGCCGGATTGTATGTTGTTGAATTCAAGACACTATCCGAAGAAGCCTATCCAAACGAACAAAATCGTTTGACCCGTGAAAGGGATATAGATTTCTTGTATGTGTATGTCAATGAATTCTATGACATGGAGATAACTATGGATCCAACGGTTGATAATCCAGTCAAGGTATCTGCACCCGGGAAAATAGTCAGTTTTGCAGTTAACATAACTAACAATGGTAACGTGAATGACTGGCCAACATTAGATAATCACACAGCTCAATCGCAAGGTAATGATTTACTGTGGAGCGAACTACCTGGCATGGGTTCACTCGAAGGTTGGTCCGTTGAGTGGCGAACCATCAAGAAGATTAGCAACGATTTGAGCGTTGACGAACCCTGCGTTGTTATCTCTGACCCAATGCCTGCCGCCGATGCAACCCCAACCGAGATGGATGCATACTACACAGCAATCGCTAATCAGCAAGAATCGATTCGCTGCGCATATATCGAACCAAACGGGGTCTACATGATGCCAGAGATGGCTCCATATCAAACGATTGAGATGATTGCCGTAGTGAAAATTTCCACAACTGCGAAATTAGATACTCGCAATGTTGGTCTCAAGGTCGTTTCCAGTGCGGGAGACATGACAGAGGGAGGAGATTTTGATTCTTCACCATCATGGCAAGGTGAGAATCTTGATAGTAATGAGTTCATTGTAACATTAAGTTTGAAAGCTCCAGACTTGGTCATCAAGGATATCATAGTCTCCCAATACAGTGCTGAAATTGATTCAACAATACCGATTGGAATAACACTTCAGAATGTGGGCAACACTCATGCCACCGACATCGAGATTGTTCTATGTCAATATGATGATGTAAACAGCCAATCGATTATCAAAGATATCAAGCGCAATGGATGTGACGAAGACAGTATCGTAATGCGCCAGATTGTTGGTGCACTACTTGCTCCAGATGCATCACAGGATGCCAAGGAGATTGAAATTTACCTACTTTACCCTGTCGTTGCAGGAAGTAAAGGTGTCTATGTGGTGGTTGACCCAATGAACGAGATTGTTGAAGGCAGTGAAAGTAATAACATCAAGGCCGTTACTGAGCCATTGGAATCGCCGAGCCCGTTCTTTGATGTGGCTGGGCAGGTTGTTGCTAAGTCAGCCTTGCCGTTTGTTGTAATACTGTTGACGTTATCTCTGCTTGGTGTTGTTTACTTTGTTGGCAAGGCAAGAAGGGAAGAGGTAAACAAGCGAATTGCCGAACAATCCTCTTTGATATCAGTTTTGGAGTCAAATGATTAGAAGTTAACTCAGTTGCTCTTGTAGTCACCAAGCCACCAGTATAACTCAGAATTCTCTGGGGCTGCAATAACATGTCCGGCGCGATGCGATATTTGTCGCTGTAGTTTGGCTTTGACTTCCTCTAGCAATTCAGAGACCTGGCGCTGACCAAGCTGTAGTTCTCTACTTAGAAGGTTCAGGTCTAATCTCTTCTCTGGTGCTTCAATAATTGAATGGATCATTGCTCTCTCCTCGTATTGCTCGAAGTCACTGTCGACCCCTTGAGAGATACGATTTCTGATATGTTGATGTAAGGATATTAGAGCATCTCTTTGGTTATCCAGATTTTCTATTACCTGATTAAGCTCCGCTAAATGTCCGACTCCTTCGCTTACCGAGATTCGCTTCCTACCACTTACCATTTCGGCGACAGAATGTGTTACTTGTGGAAGTTTACTGGACAATCTCATCGGACCCCCGGGAGGAAGTTTTCTTTGTTCGCAATTGAACAGATCTGGTCCTAGGTCAATTCTAATCGAAATTGCTTCTTGAACAGTGTAAATAGTTCTAGGAGGACCACCCTTTTGGCTGGGAACCTTTAGTTTTGCAACGAAACCGCCCTCTTCCAGTTCCTTCAGATGCTTTTTTATCGCCTGTTGACTAACTCCGATTAGTTCGGCTAACTGCATTGGATAGTGCGGTTCTCTAACCAGTCTTTCCAATATTTGACGGCGAACCTTGTTTTGTAACAGTCGCAGTGCATGGTCAATGTCTGCCATATTGCTCAACCTAAGGTTCACTAATTGATGAACCTTTTCAAATCAGGATTTAGTAACCCTATACCAAAATATGGCCCCAGTAACCGTCAATACCAATCCAATCATAATCAGACCGATCGCTAAACCAGATTTTAACGACGCTTGATAATTCCAGTCTACATCAAATTGCTGGAGTGTCTGTGTGTCATCTCCGCCGGCGACGAAACGATATTCTCCAGGTTCAGGTTGCCAGGTTATCTGGCCATTTGAATCTGGACCCCCAGCAATCATCGTAATGGAATCTTTCTGACACTCATAATAATCCCCTTTGAGTTCACATTTGCTAGCTTCACTTGCTTCAGCAATGCCAATCCACACTCCTGACTTTACCCACGTGATTTCTACATCAACATTAGCGGCGATCGCTTCACTAGGTATTTCTAGAACTTCACCCGACATCCCCCAATAACACGTCACCTCATCATCGCCAACGAGTGGTAAACCCTCATCTACCGTGCAGGGAGGTAGCATGGCGTCAACGGTATCCGAATCGCCCAATTCTTGGGTAATGCCTAAGGAGGAAAAGATGATTATCAATATGCCAATAATCGTCATACTAATTGCAATGTATTTTTTCATTACACCACCTAATCTTCATCCCAGTCTTTCCAGGCATTGGGTTTTGCTTCAGATTTCTTAACAGGATTTTTTTGTTCATTGTTGGTTTTTGATTCGACTTTCTGCTGCATGCCCTCTGGTTTTATTGATTCTCCATCATCCCAAGAGGCGATAATTTTGGTATTTGTGCCCTTCTTTGTTACTTCAGGCTCGCGCAGTCTGTTATAGTCGGCAAACGGGTCAGCCACTCTATTTTGTGCCTCGTCAACATCGCCTTTCATCAACGCAAATACTTGTTCTGTAGTTAGTAATGCGCCTTTTTCTACATCTTCTCTGCCGTCGACAAATTCTTCAGACTCTGTGATTCCAGTATCGGCAAATGGATTCTCAACTTTTTCTGCTGATTGTTGTTGAAGTTTGGTGACATTCTCTGGGGTTAGGTCAGTCACCGGCATCATCTTACCATCTACTCCAACCATCATCACTTTTGGTGCATTGCCATTTTTATTGGTCAAATAAATCACACCTGCCAGTGGTAGAATTAGGATGCCGATACAGCAAGCAGTTCCACCGAATACCAGTGCTGGTTGCTCAAGCATTTTCCACTGAGCGCTGGTTGCATCAACTAGCCAAAGGGTTGAATTTTCACAGTTGGTCTCACATTCAACCTGTAAAACATATTCACCAGCTTCAGATATGTCCCATTCCTTAATGATTGTAAATCTGCTTCCGTCAGAATCCATGGGAGTCCAGTCAGTCTTACAACTGGTGGACTCAAGCGCGTCACCCGCAACATTGGAACCACTCATTTTCAATATACTAGCGTTGGAAAAATCGTCGGAGATGACGACAGCCGAGTAACAACTTTTGCTTAATTCAACAGTCTCGGAACCTTCACCCGTAATTGCCGCCTCATTGATTTTTTTCGGACTTGCCGCTTCGTCAATTTGGCCCATGTTGGTAAAAATAGCACCAGCTCCCAGTATTAAACACACCAACCCAGCGATAGCAATACGCACCGCCCATGGATTAGATTTGTTTTGCGCCATAGTATCACCGCGGTTGAAGTACTCCATCAATGCTTGTAAGGTTATGCTAAGCCTAATTCTGCTAGTTTTTCTGGTAGATATGTGTCTGTAACGAAATCTAAACCATACTTAGCCAATGATTGTTGCTCAGCCTTTTTGCCGAGTTCTAACATCATATTGATCTGCTCTTGCCACCATGAATCAGCAAACCTTGGGTCTGAAAGCTCAGCATTTAGCGCCTCAATATCTTTCTTTGATAAGTCATCACTCGGCAATTCATACGCCATGATATCGTCAGCAGTGATGCCGAGATAGGTCGCGCTTGGCGTTGCCAAATATTCTGAAATATGAGCGGTCTTAATTGCACCATAAGCAATGGAAGCGAATATTCTGAACGACCATGGGTCTCCGTCAAGGAAAACTACAACGGGCAAATCCCACTCTTCACTCATTCGTTTGATTATTCGCCTAGTTGAACGAGCTGGTTGGCCTTTGAGATGCAGCAGGCCACATTTGTAGTCTTCATCAAAACCGTTCTCGACCAGCCTGTCAAACATACCTCCCGTCTCAATCGCCATTAAGAAATTAATATCATGTTCAATAAATTCTATTTTCTCCATCTCTACATTATAGGGAACACCATAACCAGAGTCACCAACATCGTCCCGGGCATTGATTCTCATCCACTCACCTCGTCGATTTCGCTCTTGTAGCGTTAGGTTGCCAATTATCCTAGCACCATCTTCCTCAGGTCTGAGTTTGAAGTCTTCGCGTAAACATTTTGTTACAATTTCTAAATCCTCAGCCAGGTTATTGGATTCATTTTGACTGCCAAACTTGCCGAGCCCCCAACTCTCCGAAATGTAGTACATCTCTCTAAGGGTTGATGACTTGCCAGAGTCAATCATGTCTTCAATGAACTCAATTACGTGGAGTGCACGTAGCAATTGTTTTGCTGAACCAAGACTCGTTGCGTCCCTTACAGATTTGTTTTTACCGTATTTGTAAACTCCAAGTTTTCGGTCAAACCCAATATTGTTTTTCGTTCTAACGGGTAGAGTCATAGTTGGTGGGTCTCCTTTGACAATCTTGTCATACATTTCAGAGACAACCTGTTTCATGGCGATTTTGGTCTCATCCGCGGTCATTATCCCAGCCATTATTGTTCACCTCCAAAGAGTGTTGACTGTCCTGACGGCGGTTTGACCGAAGGGGTAGGCACGTGCTCGATTGAATCGGGGATATCGGGAGCAATTTCTGTGGTTGAAGTTTCGTTATTGGAATTAAGCTGATTCATTATTTTCTCTTGTTTGCGTATTTCATCGAGATATTTCTCATCCATTTTCATTGCTCCTATAATTTCTTGACTCCCGCGATAGAAGACATCGGTTTCCGTCCAATCACCTTTCTCCAGATTATCAAGTTGATAATTTATGGTGATATTTTCTCCGGGCTGGAGAGTTTCGAGTTTCCAAGCCCAGACGCCAGTCGCCTCTTTTCTGCCACCGTAACCGTTGTTACTCATTATGCCGCCTGATTTTTCAGGCCATGTTGCTAGGATGGTGTATGCTCTTGCTCTGGCGGTGTAATTGTAAATTTTGATTGCTACATCAACAGCCTTTGTCGATTTATTCCATTCCGTAGTAGATTCACATATTACTGCCGACATAATCTTGGTTATCGAGCCAGCAAGATTAGGGACTGGTTTGTCTAGAATTTGCGCTGATTTTTTTGCTATTGCCGGCAATATGTCATTAATTAGCTCGAATTTTTCTTTTGTCTTAGCCATTTTCTTCTTCTTTTCAAGATGTTTCCTCAACCCTCGCCCCATCTCTAACATGGCCTTTCTGACTTCTTCCATAACCTCGCCGTTATCAGCAAGAGCCTCTTTCGCCTCTGACGTGAATTGAACATTGGTGCTTGCTAAATGAACAAGAATAGCTGCGGGGCCTTTCGGTACACCTTTACCACCTGCCTGATCAAGGCCATATTGACGCCAATCAACAGATTCTATTGCCTTTGTTAACAAACAACCGCCTTGCTGATACATGAGTGGAACACGGTTTGCAAAGCGTAGCACTTCAACTGGTTTATCAGACGCCATGTCTCCACCAAAAATTAAACCCACTTCGACTTGATATGGATTACCTTGAGAGACATTTGGCGCTCTAGTCATGGTTGTTGCATATCTTGAATCAATGGTTTTTGATAGCCCTTTTTTTATCAGCATTTCTTCAATTGGCGATAAGCAATTAGTCGGTGGATTGAGTAATTTGACTGGTTTACCATTGAACAATCTCTCACCCTGAAATGCTTCAAGTAGCGCTCTAATTTGTTCTGGATTCATTTGTTTGGGCTTGACTTTGACATCTAGTTCCGCAGCAGCACACAATTCTTTGGCCGCTCTGGTAGACACGCCGGAAAAATTAGTTCGTAGGAACACTGACAATCGAGAATCCTTAGATTCGGTCAACATTCTTTGTAGTTGGCCCAATTCGATTCCATGTGGATGTGGTTTTATTGATTCTACTTTACCCGGCAGCCGTTCTGTAACTCTTGGCCAATGGTGAATTTCTCCATCAGGATCAGTGAAGGTTATTTCTGCATGTGGATTAACAATACTGGTCATACGCAGATATTGCCAAACACTCTGCCTACCTTTCTGATATTTCGCTTTCATTCTAGTCGTAACTTCAAGTCCATGCTTTTTCATTTCACCATCATCAAACTGCCACAATTCGCGACCTGCATTGCTTTTTGTCGCTTTATTTTTCCTCGTATCTAAACCGATATCCACGACAGCAGCAGTAGATTCCGTAGCAATCTTTGATTTGACATGGGTGGGTTTTCCGGTTGTTAGTTGACTATACATTACGACCCCTGTAATGCCAATACCTTGCTGGCCTCGCGATTGCCTTATTGCGTGGAATCGTGAACCAAACAAAAGCTGGCCAAACACTTTCTCAATGCTCTTTTGCGGTATACCCGGGCCGTTGTCCTCAACTACTAATTCGATGATGTCTTTCTTGACATCAATCTTTGAAACTTTCACTTTTATTTCCGGTAATATTCTGGCTTCTTCACATGCATCTAAAGAGTTGTCAACCGCTTCCTTTACCGCGGTAATTAACGATCTCACCGGTGAATCAAAGCCCAAAAAGTGTTTATTTTTTTCAAAAAATTCGGAAATCGCGACTTGTTTTTGATTAGATGCTAGTTTCTGAGCTATGCCTGACATTTTTGTCACTCCTGTTCTGGTCCTCCTCGGTCCGAATGACTTCGGGCCAGCAACACATCGCCTCGTCTAGCGACGGTTCATAATAACTAACATTGATTTGCTGGTAGAATAGTGATTTTCTTGAGTAACTGATTGGTTTCGTAGTGGACATTCAAGTCGACAAACTGAATATCTGAGGATGTCAATCGAATAAATCACTCGTCCAAGAGGAAATCTTTCCGGTAAATGCAGACGCCGCGACAGTTAGCGGGCTGGCGAGATATAGCTTACCTGGCCCAGATCTACCTTGAAAATTACGATTTATTGCTGAGACAGTAACCTGCCCCTCATCTATTGAAACTCCTGGGCCGGCACCAATACAAGCACCGCAACCAGGGTCAATCAGTTTGACACCAACCTTAGCAAACAAGTCATGCCAACCGTTCTTTATTGCCAAGTCTTTGACTATTCCAGAGCCATATTGGATATAGAATTCAACCCCTTCTGCTATGCTTATTCCAGCATCCTCTGCGGCTTGACAGACTAAGGCATAATATGCAATATCATCTTCCTTGCCAGCCGTGCATGAACCACCATACGCAATGTCAATGGCAACATCACCGATTTCGACGATTAGGGCGCCATTGGTAGGGTCGCTCGGAATCCCTTTGTCTGGATTACCGGGATGAGCGACCATTGGCGCAATATCAGAGAGGTCGATGTAATGGATGCCACCATCATAATGTGCCCCTTTATCTGGAATTACTGCCAATTTTTGCATATTGTCTATTGATAAATTAGGCATTGAGTTTTTCATCCACAAATATAGAGCGTCATCAGGTTCGCAAATTCCGGTGCGTGCGGAGCACTCCGTGGCCATGTTGCATAATGTTGCCCGTTCATCAATCGATAAGCTAGCTAGTCCAGGGCCACCAAATTCCATTGAGCGGTTAAGGGTTAGTTCTTTTCGAGCGTGGTCAGCGAGAATGTAGAGAATGACGTCCTTTGCGGTGCAGCCATGATTTAACTTTCCAGTCAATTCAAATCGAATAGATTCTGGGACCTTGACAAAAGTAAATCCTGCGCTAATTAAGTTGGAGTATTCAGTTGCCCCAACTCCCCACGTGAGGGCATTTGATGCGCCTCCCATACAGGTATGAGAGTCTGTAGCTTGGACAAAGTCACCAACTTCGATGAATTCCTCTCTAGCAACTTGGTGACATATACCGGGCGAGACACCATCAATAGCAGAGTAATCTCTTACTCCTGAATGTTCTTGAAATGCTTTTTGTAAATCACGCAGTGTCTGAACCTTATCCATGAATGGGACGAATTTTGGGTTGTGGTGTGCATACAATAAATGGTCCTCAAAAACCGCAAACTTGTTTGGGTTAGGGAGCTGGTAGTTAGTACCATACTCTTGAGCCAAGAATGTGTGCACTTGTGCGGTAGTGAATTCATGCGAGTAACCACTTTGAACTTGGGTAATCACTGGGTCGTCTGGTTTGACACATTGGCCATCTAATTGCCCCACTAAGTTGCGCGCGATGATTTTCTCAGCCATCGTCATTGGCCGGTTGGGAGTATCGATGGGCGGAAGAGAAATATTGCCGCTCTTTAGTGCCTTGGCGAAAGGAAATAACCCGCCTTTTTCAATAATAATTTTAGTCACATCATCATATTTTTCGGTGAATTCAGATAGTGCTAGTTTTTCTCCGTCTTGGAGTCTTTTGAGCATTGAATAATCGCCCATTAACTGGCCAAGGTTAATGTTGTTTCTCTCATGTATCGGAGCAAATGATGCGGCTATAACAATGCGAATTCCGGCCCATCTTTCGCACTGAGCTGCTGTTTCTCGACTTGAACCAGTACCTTTTCTTTGCCCAGACACAATGACTTCAAAGTTACCATTGATAAGGGCATTTTCATTAAACACTCTTAATCCATTGTGCTTTAACCCTGCATATGCGTTTTTGGCTATCTCTGCCGGTTCGTGATCGAAACAAACCCATGCCGGAGTCATAACATCAGTATTGATATCATCTAGCAAATCTTCAGGATTGATGTCCTCCATCCGCAAATCTAGGCCATTGTACAACTGCTGTTTGATGAGTTCTAGATTTTTAGTGAGGAACAAAACTCGCTTGCCGGGCGAGAGGCCGATTTTGCGCTCCGCTTGGCTATCACCCATTGCAATCGCTACTGGCAGGGTTGCATTGTGTATAACCATTGACCTTAATTTGCGATAAAGTATATGACAGGTCGTAAAGAAAGTGCATTATCCCGGGACGATTTTTCTAGACTTCAAAATCGGGTAATTATGGATAAGTTTCATATAACCTCGCACAAGGGGTTATGATTGTTACCCTATATTCATAGGGAGGGGGAATAATAAATGGATGAACAGCAGGTTGAAGATATCGTAAAATGTAGTGATTGTGGAAGTAGAAGTCTAACTCGTGATGAAACACGAGGCGAAGTGGTTTGTGATGACTGCGGATTGGTCTTGGAAGACAATGTCATTGACCAAGGTGCTGAATGGCGTGTTTTCTCTCCAGAGCAAGGCGACCAACGTGCAAGAACTGGAGCGCCAATGACTGTCATGCTTCACGATAAAGGTCTTTCAACAGACATTGATTGGCAAAACAAGGATTACTCTGGTAAGACCATTAATTCAAGATATCGCTCTCAATTTTACCGTATGCGAAAGTGGCAAAAGAGGAGTCGTGTTTCTAACGCAACTGAGAGAAATTTAGCAATGGCGCTTGCAGAACTTGACAGAATGGCTAGCCGTTTGGAACTACCAAAATCTGTGCGTGAGGCTGCAGCGGTTAACTACAAGAAAGCCGTTGATAAGCGCTTGATTCGAGGGCGATCAATAGAAGGAGTTGCTGCCGCATCATTATACGCTGCTTGCCGTCAGTGTGGGGTTCCGAGGACTTTGGATGAAATAGGGCAAGCATCTCGAACAGGGCGTAAAGAAATTGGTCGTACATATCGTTTCATGGTTAGAGAATTGAAGATGAAAATCATGCCGACCGGACCTGAGGACTACATTTCACGTTTCTGCTCTGGTCTTGGCTTGGATGCAGAGGTTGAAGCAAAAGCCTACGAATTGATTAAGGCAGCTCAAGAAAAAGAACTAACCAGCGGTCGAGGACCCACGGGTATTGCTGCGTCCATTATTTACATAGCCTCAGTGTTGTGTGGAAAAAGGCGGACCCAGCGAGAGGTTGCAGAGGTTGCTGGAGTAACTGAGGTAACTATCAGAAATCGCTACAAGGAATTAATTCAGAATCTGAATATTGAGTTGGATATCTAAGCACCACTTGACTGGTTGGTCACATGAGCAAAAGCCGGTCTGAGATTTCTCAGATTGTTTTTGAAAGGGTTGCCACACTACTCGTTGAAGCCTTAGAAAGAGGTACGCAAGCTTGGCCACTACCAGCTCCACCAATTAGTGACCCAGATTTCCCAACAATTGAGCCAACTTCACCTCAAGAGTTAATCGAACAAGGTCTTGGTTTGCTAAATGTTGATCGGGGGATGTTTGACCATAAACTAAACTCGATAGTCGAACAGGTTGTTCCGCACAGGATGAATCTCACGGATAATCCCTATCAAATTCATAAGAAATGGTTGCAAAAGCGCTCGGGTATGGTGGCTGAGCGACTAATTTTCTCGATTAATATTGATTGGCTAGCTAGAGCACTCGATCCACACGCGCCTGATACCACCAGATGGTGGCTAAGTGTAGCTTTACTCAACGGTCTGTCAATTACTTTTCAAGGTCAACCGGTTCACCAGGGATATCATTTGTTGGAATCAATCGCTATTGGTGAACGGCCCGGAACTTGGCATACTAGGCCTGAAAGCGGGCCTCAAAATCTCGATTGGAATCCAGATGGAGTAGTTCCAAGAATGACGGCGGTTAATCCTCACAAACAAGGTATTCATGCGGCTAAGTGGATGCTACATCAACTGTTATCCGGTGATGTAAATCGAAGGCGATTGCTAGTACAATGGATTCGACTGCTATTGGAGCGACCTAATTTAATACAACCTCTATGCCTTTTGCAATTATTGCTAGAATTGTGCAAAGATGAGGACTCATATATCGCGGTGCAAGTGGTTAACTGCCTCGCAAAAGTACTTGATTATGACAGGGATGCAGGATGTGAATTAGCCAATCTATTAATCAGGCGAAGTGACCTTGCTGTGCGACGCGCAATGGCTGATACCCTTACCAAATTATTTGCACGATTAGGATTTGACGCATTGCCATTTTATCAACAGTTGAAATCAGACGATGATGCCGATGTACTTGCGGTAGTAAGTACAACATCTTCTGATTTAAGACCCTTAGATACTGTCATGTGGGCAGATAACTTAGTTGAATTAAGTGGCCATGACATGCCCATTGTTCGCCGTAACTTAGTACCGTCTCTGCGGGATTATTTTCATGCATTTCCTGACGACAAACGTAAGTTATTGCCAGTAATGTGGCAGGATGGGGACGAAGTAGTCCGAACAAGAATGCGAGAGTTACTAATCCGCATGGCAGAAATATCTACCCAGCAGTTCGGTTCTAGACTTGCAGATTTAGCACAGCATGGTTGTGATTTGAATCCATTATGGCGATTGATGGAAGCAAGAAGCGTTGGATCATCTGAACAGTGGATTGCCTGGTTAGCAGGTAATGGCCCGCATCCTGAGAGTAATGAATCACAACGCCATGTAAGTAAAATGGAACCACCCGAATCATTGCCCGAATTGAGTGACGCCCTTGAAGCGTTAGACTACGATTACCAAACTCTTGAGTAATCATTCCTCTTCGGTGTTTTCACTCAATGGACCTGAAACAACTAAACTGACATAGATTCCGTTAAGCATCGATAGCGATGCAATCAACAGGATAATCATACCAGTAGTCTCGGGTAATCTTTCAATTAAGTTAGACTGGCGTAAGCCAAATAGTATTAACAGACATATAACCGAAAACAGAATAACATATTTCCAACTTTTTTTAGGTTCCTTCCAGCGATTTATGGATGGTATGATACCAGAGCGTTGGAATGTAAAACGGAACCATCCAATATACAAACAACAAAGCCCACATAATCCAATGACTCCTCTGGTGAATGAGCGTGCACTCCAAGGCCCATCGGGTGCAACATCAAATACAGTTTGAATAATCATAAGTAACCCGAAGATAGTAAACCATCGCCACTCGGGAACCTTCGCCATGATTGTTACACGGGGGGTTATCCTTGAAAGGTTGTACCCTTTGGGTGTCTATGATGAAGGTAATTGGTGATGCGGTCATTGTAGCCGCTGGCTTGGGTGGTAGAATGCTGCCCACAAGTGCTTATCTCCCAAAAGAATCGTTACCATTAGTAGATATTCCATCGATTATTCATCTAATTAGGGAGGCGATAAATGCCAATATTACCCGAATTCACATTATAACCTCACCAACCAAGGACTTTACCACTTTCTTACAAAACAAACAGGATTATCATGCACTAAAACCTGAAATTAGTGAGTCACTTTTCAATACCGACAAATCGGTTCAATTCTTTATCCACGTACAACACGAACCATTAGGTTTAGGTCACGCCATTTTGCAGTCTTTGGAAAGTATTGACGGACCGTATCTAGTTCTACTTGGTGATAACATCATTACCGACCAGTTCTCGAGTATAACCAACTATCAACCATCAACAGCATCAATCAAATTGATAACTGAATATAATGCTACTGGATTACCATGTGCTGGCATATATTCGGTTCCACAAAGCGAATTGAGTAGTTACGGAGTCATCGCATTAGACGATCAATTGATAACTGACATAATTGAGAAGCCACCTGCAAATAAAGCACCTTCTAACAAGGTATTGTGTGGCAGATATATTTTCACTGAGGACAGTAAAAGACTATTGGAAGAAAACTATCCCGTCGACGAGTTTGGTGAATTGCAAACTATTGCACTACAAAAGCATTGGATGGAATCCTGTGGCCTCATAGGTGTGGACTTGAGTGAGTATCAATGGTATGATTCGGGTAACCCCATAGCTTGGTTAAAATCACAAATAGATTATGGCTTACGTAATCCCGATTACTCAGATGAACTTAGACAGTGGATTATGCGTAGAATTGAAAACTCTTAGCGTTGACCAGGTTTCCAAAACGTTAGAGGTACTGGCTGTTGGTTACTAACACAACGATTTGCTAAGTGATCGGCCCTTTCATTCCATCGATGACCACGGTGTGCTCTGACATGATTCCATGTTAGGTTTCGTAAACTACTGGTCTCCCGCCATAAATCTTGTACTGATTTTACCAACGCCTTGTTTGCCTTCGCGCGCCAATTTCCAGTTGCCAGATTTCCAGCATACTGTGAATCAGTGTAAATGATTGCGTTTTGGCCACTTCCCTCAATCAATAACCACCTTAAGGCCATAGCGAAGGCGGTTAATTCTGCCGTATTGTTGGAGCCTACTTCGGCACCTATGTATTCTTGATTATCGGAATCGCAGGTGACCATGCCCCACATTTCTTCTACAATCTCTCCGCTTCCTTTGCCTAATCCGTTATCACCAGTGACAATTACCATGCCCCAAGCTGCCGGAGTTTTATCGGTAACATTCTGATTCTCCAAGCAGGAACCATCGATGTATATCGCAAGGCTTTGATCACCTAATGACAAGTGGCTCACTCGCCGATTTCTGCTTTGTATGCAGCGGCATCCATCAAGTTTGATACTTGGTCAGGGTTATTGAGGGTCATTTTAACAATCCATCCGTCCCCGTACGGGCTTGTGTTCATAAGTTCCGGAGCATCTTCCAAGTCTTCGTTTACTGCGGTAATTTCACCTGCTAAAGGGGCAAAAATTGGCGAGGCTGACTTCACCGATTCAACGACTGCAAATTCACCCATATCATCGACTACCATGCCGGTTTCGGGCAATTCAATGTAGACAATGTCAGTAAGCGCATCCTGTGCGTGGTCGGTAATACCTATCGTGACAGTGTTACCTTCAACCCTTAGCCATTCGTGTTCTTTGGTATAGTACAGACCTTCAGGGACTTCGCTCATGATATCGCCAATGTTTGTGGAGAGGTGGAGGATTATTGAATATTCGCAAAAAATTATTCCTGTTCTAAGTTGATTTCGTCTGATAGAACTCTACTCTCTAGTTTTGCCCATGCATCGCCTACTCGGTTTTCTTGATTCAGTTGATTTATCTCTTGGTCAACCCTTACTCGGAGGTCCTTTTCGCTCTCACCCGGAAAGTAGTTGGATAGAAATGTCGTCTGATAATCAAGTAGTTTAGCCATCACTATGCAAAGCATGCCGAGCACCAAGAAAAGATGACCTATACCAACCTCCGCAATATCCATTCGTCCCTCGATAAGGGCGAAGCCACAGACTAGAAACAACCCAAAACCCGTGCCCAGCAGGATTCGTTTAGCAGCCTTACTAGGCTCGTCCATGTCGATGCTAATGATAAACCAGTGATGAATTAAACGGCTTTCAGTAGGTTTCTCTCATCAGTTTGTGGATTTTGTATGGTAACAATGCCCGATTAACCGGAGTGACTTCTAAAATCCGCCCGTCATCTCTGCGACGGATATCCTGCAACAGTGGGTGACGACTCTTTTTGTGGAGAGTCAAAAGTGTCGGTTTATCAATTTCTAACGCTCCTCTAACACAGTTGACAAAACTTTCACTCTCTACGGTGAATTTACCGATTTCATCAATAACTAAAACTTCACTTTCGTTTTTAGCGTATTCTATAGCCGGAATTGCGACCCTCTCTAGTGCTTCAAGATCTAATCCATAGCCTAACACTCTTAGGCGGGAGTCGAAGTCTTTGTGAGCAATAGTGCCTTCGTCTCCCGTGATGATATCGATTACTTTGTATCCTAATCGCTCACCATTTTCGATAATTGGTTCAGTTCTGACACCAGCGATGATTGGTTTACCGGTTGGATTACCCCTTAGTTTAATCTCTTGAGTTCTTTCCTCGGTTAACATCTTCAGAACTTTCTCCATGACGGCGGATTTACCACTTCTCGGCAAACCAGTTATTCCTATCTTCGGATGTATTCCCATTGTATTCCACCAAGGCTCGATTATTAACCAGTCACTTATCAGTAATAAAGAATCGTCTTACCCTAGCATGAACGATTGGATTTGAGATATAGTAAAAAAACGCAAAAAAAAGCCTCAAATGGTGATAAAATTACCATATTTAGGAAAATAGCGTTTTACTTAACGAGCTCTTTTGACTGCTCGTAGACACTCCAATAATCTTCGACCCACTGATAGATTTTTGACAATGTCTCTGTATCAATGTTTGCTAGTTTAGCGATTTTATTGATTACTCGGATTTCTTTCTTGTCATAATCTCCATCACATGCAGAAACCAAAACAGCATCTCGTAAGGCTAGCTTTTGACCTAGTGTTGAGAGTATTTCCATCGACTTTTCAACCTCAACTGGATGTTGTAGCGTATTTCTGACATCAACTCTCATCTCGGGATGCAGCATAGATTTGCCCATAATTGATTCAATCATCACTAATTCTTCTTGAACTAACTCGCCATCGATGGAGGCAACTGCGACCATTAGTTGTGCATGGGCTAAGCGCTCTTCGATGGTCAACGAATTAACCATGTCAGCAAACAAATATGTCACTCCGCTAGATCATTCAAAAGATCATAGCCAGACTGCATCCAACTGTAACCTTCTACCGTCCATTTCAAGAGACGGTCAAGGGCTTCCTCTCGCAATCCCAAATGAGCAATAATTTCAATCAAAACGTCTTTTTCATCATCATCGACTGTACCATCGGCTGCAGCCATTAATATCGCGTCCCTAAGTGCTAGGCGACCGGCCTCTTCGCTTAGCCCAGCTAAGCATTCATCTAACGGGGGGGGAGTCTTCAAAGCCTGCCTAATCAACTCACGCTGACTTGGCGATAATAACGCTGTACCTAACCGCTGTTCGAACATAGCCATTTCATCTACTGTTAATTCATTATCAACTCGGGCCATAAATGCCAATAGTCTAGCATATGAGAACCGCTCTTCGCGGGATAACTTGTGAATTGTGTCTGGCAACATGATACAACCTGAGGCTCATTAGAAATTAAGTTCTCGCATAGATAGAGTTGGTTCAGTCAGTTTATCGATGCTGATGATAAATTCCAGTCATTCCTCGTACTCAAACACAAACCATCGCATACTAGCCCATGTGAAAAGGCCCCAAATCAACATGTTGAAGATAAATAAAATCCTGATTTGCAAATCGAAATTTGAGACTAAGAAATCATAGGATAATGTTGACAATACCCCGCCAATTGCATAAACTGCAAAGGCACCTATCATTGTGGCTTTGATGTCTTTTCTACCGTCGAAGGTGAAGTATCGGTGAGTAAAGTGTGCTATTGTGCACGACATAATCCAAGCAGTTGCCCATACACCGGTCTCACTAAACAAATTCAAGGCCGGAGATAATCTTAGGACCTCCCAAAATATCCAAAACAAGATAGTGTTTATCGCTCCTGCGGAAGCAAAGCGTCTGATAGTCCCCCTTGGTGCTAAGTCGGATAGTTGTTTTTTTTCCACACAACCACCGAAACTGTTTGTTAATCATCTTGTGTAATAACATCACTTGGTTTACCTGTTAATATATTTCTCAAGTGTTTGTTGTCATCTTGAATTGCTTGCAATAAATTGTATTTACAGGACAAAGACTCCGCTAAAACAGCAAGAGCCTGTGAGTCCTTAGGCAGGCATTTGCCACCAAAACCACGTCTTAGACCAAATATTGGATCTAGATGTGAATCGCCAATTTGCTGGTCTTGTGGTGCTGTAATTATTTCTTTTATTGCGCCCCAGTCTTCTTCCAGTTTCTCACAGATATCATACATTTGGTTGGCAAAAATCACTTTCATTGCATAGAATGTATTTTTGGAATATTTGATTAATTCAGCTTGGGTTGGAGTTACCTGAAACAAATTTTCAGTTCGTAATACTCCGGCTTGTTTATGATGTTCAAAGATCGTATTTGCAACATCCTCATGGTGAGTGCCGCAGACAAGGATATCTTGGTTCGCAAAATCTTCTAATCTTCGGCGTTCAACCAAAAATTCTGGCGAATAAGCAATTTTTAGTTTAGTATATTTTTTATGAAATGCTTCAGTAGTTCCAGGTATTACCGTGCTTTTGATTACCGCAGTGAAACCGTCGGGCAGTGAATCAAGAATGTCTTCGACAATGCGGGTATCACAGCCACCATGTTCTGGGTGTGGTGGGGTAGGAACGGCGATGTAGGCAAAATCAACATTATCAGTAACGTAACTGAGTTCAGTTCCTCTTGCAGGGTCATGAACAAATAACTCATGGGCTTTTTTGAAGCAGTGTTCGATAGCCCCGCCAACCATGCCTGCGCCAATAATTCCAATCTTCATTTTACCACCTAATATTGAAAACCAGTGCTAGTCATCTCTCTTCTACTTGAACGGTTGTGGATTCAGTTTTCCTTCTTTTGCCATAATTGAAGCATCAAGTAATGAATCTGGTGTGCCACAATCTATCCATGTCTCTTTACCAATATTCAGTAGTTGGGCTTGGTTTTGTTGGACGTATTTTCGATTAACATCGGTAATAGACATGCCTTCACCAAATTCAGCATGGCAGTCATCTATTAGACCCCAAAATTGCTCATCGAACAGATAAATCCCTCCGATTGCGATGTTGGATGGCGGGTTGTCAGGTTTTTCAACAATATCAATAATTCTACCTTCGTCGTCAAATTTTGCTACACCAAATGCGTGGGGGCGTTCTTCATCTCTAGACAAAAGCAAACAGCCTGGATTGGTTTCTGCTGCAGCAAAATTCTCAACATGTTTGCTTAATTCAATCGTCGTTATGTTATCGGAGAAGTAGACCAATAATCGACAGTTTTCATTATGTGGCCTTGCTAAATTGAGGGCTTTTGCGACCCCGAGCGGTGTCTCTTCCAAGACATAGTGTATTTTCTCGCCGGGTAACCCTGCACCAACATGCTTAGCGATTTGGCCAATAAATTGATTTGAAATGATGGTAATATTTTTGATTCCAGCCCTTCGAATTGTTCCCAGAGCGTAGTCAATCACTGGTCTGTTATAGATTGGTAGCAAGGTTTTCTGCGTAATCTTGGTAAACGGATACAATCGACTTCCGTGGCCTCCGGCCACTAAGATTGCCTTTACCTTCATATCTTGCTCTAGGTGGGTGTCCTATATTTGGTTTCCTTCCTTATCTCCGTATAATCGTTTAACTGCACTTTCTTGTTTATTTTTCTCGAACCATCCCGTTTTAATTAAATCACCAAGATTTTCGACACCTGCTTCGATTAGATCTTGGTCGTTTGATTGTGATTTTTCCCATTCCTCTGCGGCAGAATCAGCGTTAATTTTATCAGCAAGTCGCAGCATTTCTTCGCCGCTGGTAGATACCGATTCGATGTCATCATAATCTCTATTTTTCAACGCATCAACGCGTTTATTTTTAGTTGAGAAGGGTTTTTGTTCTAGCCCAAAAGCGGGGCCTTTCTCATCACTAGGTCTGTTGCGAAGATGTTCAAAATCACGCGGATTTGAGTTTTGGTTTGTTAGGTCCGATGTTTCATAATCATCATTATCTTCTAAGGTTTGAACTAGATTTTCGTTAACAAGATATTCGATTCGGGTCCGAAAATATTTGTCAACAGCATTGTTAGACACTATTATTGAAACGGGTATCATCAAAATTATCATGAAAATAATTGAGTCAGGTAGAGCGAAACCAAATACCAAAATCAGTATGGTAATCAGAGAACTGACAACAG
>CEUU01114575.1_pt1 | contig 24304 bp, 13 predicted proteins | sample 531321 | NCBI WGS metagenome assembly CEUU01 (sample SAMEA2622658, study PRJEB7988) | marine metagenome | isolation source: saline water (ENVO:00002010), including
GAACTATTTTAACTTCGAATTTAATGCGATCACAACCATACTCGATCGGTCGCCGCTAATGGAGCGCAGCGGCCGGTGGAACGCCGACGGCATTAAAGTAGCCAGCCATATTGCGGGCACGCTAAATGATTCATCTGACGTGGACGACTATTGGACGATGGAAATCGCCATACCACTTTCCACTTTCGAGACCTTCGCTCCAGATATACCGCCCCAACAGGGCCAACAGTGGCGCCTCAACCTTTACAGGACCGGCGGTGACGTCAACCTACAATATGCAACGTGGTCGAATACGCTGCGCCCCAAACCCCAGTTTCACGCGCCTGAACGCTTTGGCATTGTGACATTCTCGACGACACCCATTACCTCAAACTAGTCTACTCACTTCCGCATAAATCGTGATACGTATTTTCCGCACGTGGCGTTGGCCAGCTTTTTGGCGTGCAGTGCATTTGCAGGCACTAACAGGCTTGCTGTTCGCACTGCTTTTGGCCTGTTCTAAGCCCCAGGAAACCCCAAATACGCTGGATTCAAGTAGCGCAGACGCTCAGCGCGAGCCAGCAGATGCGGCGGCGACACCGCCTGCACAATTTGTCGACGTCAGCAAACGCGCTGGACTCGTAGAGCAAACCGTATCCGGCAGCCCCGAACAGGGCTATATCGGCGAGACAATGTCTGCAGGCGTGGCTGCATTTGACGTGGATGCTGACGGCTACCTCGATATTTTCCTAGTCGGTGGAAACCGGCTCACACCGCCAGAGGTAACGACCAGCCAGCGGCTTTATATGAACAATCAAGACGGCACGTTCCACGAACAAACCCAAGCCGCTGGGTTAACGGCGGTTGGCTGGGGCATGGGCGCAGCCGCTGGCGATACGGACAACGATGGTGACGTCGATCTATACGTGACTTATCTCGGAAAAAACAAATTGTATGTTAATAACGGCGACGCGACCTTTCGTGAGGTCGGTTTGGAAGCGGGTGTGGCAGATACGGCCTGGGGTGCCAGTGCCGCTCTGGGCGACCTGAACAGCGATGGCTTGCTCGACTTGTACGTCACAAACTACGTGGAGTTTAGCTTTAATCATCCTCCGACAGGCCCGCTCAAATGCAAATACAAAGGCTTAGATACGTTTTGCGGCCCGCAAGGTATGATCAGTAGCAGCGACCGACTGTACCGAAATAAGGGGGACAACACATTTGTCGACCTCAGTGAGGAAACCCCCGTGGGCGACTTTTTTCTGCCCGCACTCGGCGTCGTCTTAGCAGACTTTGACAACGACGCCGATTTGGACATTTACGTCGCCAACGATTCAGAGCGCAATCTTCTATTTGAAAACACTGGCCAATGGACCTTCAGGGAGCGCGCTATTGAGTCTGGACTAGCCTACAGCGAAGAGGGACGCCCTCAGGCCGGAATGGGCGTAGACGCAGCAGACTTTGACGATGATGGAGATATTGACATTATCGTGACCAACTTTTCCGACGACGTGAACACGCTCTACCTAAACGATGGCAAAGGCTTATTTGCCGACCGCACATATGCCGCAGGTCTTGGGAGCGTAGTGCGACCCTATTTGGGATGGTCCACTCGGTTTTTCGATTACGACAGCGACGGCGACCTAGACCTCTATGTAGCAAACGGCCACATCTACCCGCAGCTAGAACAGCTATCGGACGGACTGCGTTACCCTCAGCAAAACTTGCTGTATAGAAACGATCAAGGCGTTTATACCCCCGTGGACGGGGGGCCTGGATGGCAGATTGAGAAAGTAAGTCGTGGCGGAACGACGTTTGACTACGACAACGACGGCGACTTGGACATCGTAATAAACAATCTCAACGATACCCCCGATCTGCTGCGCAACGACACGCCCAATACAAACCGCTGGTTGGGCGTCCAGCTCGTCGGCATACAGAGTAACCGCGATGGCGTGGGTGCGCGCGTAGTCGCAAAAACAAATCGCGCTACCAGAACGCGCTACGTTAATAGGGGACGCGGTTTTCAAGCACAAAACGATCCCCGTCTCATATTCGGCTTACTACCAAACGAACGCGTCGATACGCTGATCGTTTCTTGGCCCTCCGGCCAGATGCACAAGCTGACGGATCTGCCGAATCAAACGTACATCCGCATTGATGAGCGAGGCGATTGGAAACCGCTTTCGTATAAGACAGTGGCGAGCACGCACCGAGCCCAAGAAGCCTCCAACGGCACTGCATTCAAATCAATTCAGTCAACAGAACGTCTACGAGCATCCGTTGATCAATCCAGTTGGAATGCATCCAACTTTGCCCGTGCTGGAAAAGACTTATACGATCAAGGCCAATACAACGGGGCCAAACAGATGCTTGAAAGCGCCGCGCGACTAGCTCCACAAAACGCCGCCATCCAGATCAACCTAGCCATGGTCTTTTTTCAAGGTATGGGGGACTATCAGAAAACGGTCGACGTGTTATCCCAAACGATTCGCCACGCGCCAAACAACAGCGATGCGCACGCGCTGCTTGGCAAAGCCTACTTAAGTCTAAACGAGATTCAACAGGCCAAGGCGTCTCTTGGCCGTGCCGCGCGCACTGACTCCCTGAACTGGGAAATTCATAGTTGGCTAGGGTTAGCGCACATGCGATCAGACGACGTTAGAGATGCGCTCTCTAGCTTTACCCGTGCGACTATACTAGCCCCTTGGGAGCCCGCTCCCCACCTACATCTGTCGCGCATTTTTGCCAAACTAGGAGATTCTGCACAGGCAGAAGTAGCCAGTCAAAACTTCGCGCGCCTGCAGCCGCTGCAGGAAAGCGTTAAGCAGTTTAAAAAAAAAGTCTCTCTATTTCCAGACAGCACGCGCGCGCACACTTTACTGGGGCTGGCATACGTAGAGCAGGGGCGTAAAGAAGCTGCTGCACATCACTTTGCAACGGCCATTCGCCTGGACTCTCTATATGCACCTGCGTACCACGGTCTCGGCAAACTGCATATGCTCGATGGGCGTGTAAATGATGCCATCCGCTTTTTCGAACGCGCCTGCGCGCTCGATCGCACATTTAATATAGCCGTGTTCGACCTAGCTCAGGCCTACTTCCACATTGGAGAGTTCCAGCGGTCGATTGCCGTATACACTTTTGCCCTAACGATCGATAAACGACACAATATCATCAACACAAACTTAGCCATGGCCTATGCCATGGTAGGCAATCTCGATCAGGCCAAGCAGCTATTTTATCAAGTAATTGAAAGCGATAAAAAGAATATTGACGCGCGTGATGGGCTAGCCCAAGTGTTGCTTGCCGAGGGAGACAAACAGGGCGCGCTAACGCAGTGGAAGTATGTTCTTACCGTTGATCCAACTCACAAGAGAGCTCAGTCCGCTGTTAGAGATCTCTAATCCCCGACTTATTCTTTTGCAATCTCGACCTGCTGATCATCTGTAGCTAACACGATTTTCTCTACGCCGACGCGCTTGGCCACTTCAAGCATTTCTAGCATGTGCTTATGCCGCGTCTGCTGGTCGGTCCGCAGTATAAGAGTCAAGCTGCCCGTATCCTGCTTCTCTCGTAGCAAAACCGTTTCCAGCTCTCCACTAGTGACTAGGTTTCTGTTGATTTCTATACGTCCATCGATCGTCACCGTTCCCACCAGCTTTTTCTCTTCTATCTGACTCGCCTTTGCGGCTTCGGGCAGTTGCACCTGCAACGTGTACGGTTGCTTAAATACCGTAGTCACCATAAAAAAGATGAGCAGCAAAAACACGCAGTCGATCAGTGGTGTTAAATTGAGTCCTTGTTCTTCTTCTGACAAGCTTCTCTTTGCCACGGTGCGACCTCACTCCTTTTCCTGAACAAAGGCGATACCCTCGATGCCGACCTGCCTGGCACTATCTACCACATAAACGACATCCTTTTGAGCACATTCTCCATCCGCTTGAATGATTATGTTATCGTTGTTAGCTTCTTCAACCGCCTGTTTGAGCTTTTCTATCAGCGCCTCGCGCACAACGTCCTGTCCACCGATTTGTATCTTGCCGTACTGATCGATAGCTACGTTGATGTCTTTCTTCTTCTCTTCCTCTGCCTGACTATCGGCCGGCATATCCACTTCAAGCCCCTTGGTTTGAAGAAAGACCGTCGTCACCATAAAGAAAATGAGCAGCAGAAAGACGCAATCAATCAAAGGCGTCATATCCGGCTCGCCGTCTTCGGAAAAGCTACGAGCCTTGCGAATGCGGTGCCTAGCCATACCGGTTCTCCTACGCGTTTGCCTTCCGACCCGACATGATCAGCGCGTTGGCAAAGGCGTGGCCATAAGCCTCTACTTGCTCCAGCGAACGGTCAGCTGTTCTCGCTAGATAGCGATAAAAAACAATAGACGGTATAGCGACGATAAGGCCCGTAGCCGTAGTAACGAGCGCCTGAGAAATTCCACCAGCAACGACTTTGGGATCACCCGCCCCAGACGCGGCAATCGATTCGAAGGCGACAATCATACCGGTTATAGTACCTAATAAGCCAATGAGCGGAGCAATATTGCCAATCGTGTTGATAATGGGCAGGTGCTTGCCCAAATAGGTGCGCGCCGATTCTTCTGTCTGTATAACGAGTTCATCCTTCATATCGGCAATTTCTTTTTGCATTACCAAAAAGCGACCCATATCGCCTCCACCACCAACTTCTCCCAGCTTGATGATTTCTTCGTTAGTCGCTTTGAATTCTTCCTGTTCTATAATCAACGTATTGTAGCGCTTCAAGAGCGAGGCAAAAACAAAGTTCAGCACTCCCTTGCCGCTTTCGCAAATCTGCACTGCAGACTCCTGCCCGTCACGCAGCAGTGCAGACTCGATATGCTCTAGTTCTTCCTGAGACTGCTCGGCGTTTGGCAGTGCGTTTAAAACGAGGAAGCGCTCTATAGACAGGCAGACCGACAGCAAACCGCAAATGATGAGAGCGATCATCAAGGGGCCACCGCTTTGAATAATTTCCAACATAGTCATTCACTCCTTACTCTGGGCGGACAGTAACCGCCTTCAAGATTTAGTTTTTCGCCTCGCCTAGAACCAAACGTGCTCCCAAACTCAACCCCACCTGTATGGGGATTTCGCTTTCAGCGATGGAAGCCTTCGATAAGTTTTGGCCTATAATTTCTTCTATCCGAACGGCCCCAACGGGCTGCCCATCCTGCAAAACGGAGAACATATCTCCTCTTCTGATTAAATCTTCGTTGCCGACGTTCAGATAGACCTCTCTTCCATCGACGGCTAATACTTTCGCATCTTCTCTCAACGCGATGGGCCGTCGCCCAAGCAGGGAGTCGGCAATGTCCCGGCTGAACTGGTCAAATACAGCTTGCACGTGCTGACCAAAGGTCAGCACGAAAAAAGCGTCTGATGCAAACTCGACTGATAGCAAAGCTCGAAACTCTCGATCCTGCGCATTGGGCTTTCCGAACAAGCTGAGGTCGAGCGGACGTTCCACCGAATCGCGACGCACTTCCAGCGTGGACAACACCGAGCCCGACATACCGTCTATGAGCTCGATTTCATCCAATTGCACGCTGTGCGTGTACGACCGATACCCAAGCGTGTTGGGATCCCCGGCCATTGTTCGGCGAACACCAAACTTGTCGATGCGACCTCGAATTAACACGTCTACGTCGAGCCGCCGCGCAATAGATCTCCATTCGTCACCCAAGCTAAATGCGGCTCGGCGGCTTGTCGGATCACCCGCTTCATGCAGCCCTTCGGTCGACACAACAGAAATACCAGGTATGGCGCTTAAATGCACACCTAATAGCTTCGGAACATCTCTTGCCAACTCCCACTCACCTTGAAAGCCAGCCCGATCTTCAAACGGCAGAAGCGCTACCCGCATCGGAGGTGTGTCAGCACCCCCCGGAAGCGCACCCACTATCAGGCTCACAAAGAGAAGGGACAGCATGCTAATCAGCTTCTAACGGCTGTAGCTCTGCTTTATGCTGAAATGACATAGCAACGTTTAGCGACTCTAGTGGCTGACCCGAAGCATCAAACTTAAATATGAAGTCCTGCAGGACCATTTCTATTACTCCAACCTGCTCTTGCAAGGCTTTAAATGCAATCAAACCGCTATAGCTTTCCCCTTTGAAAACCAGCTGGTCTTCCAAGTAGGCCGAGCTACGCACGTTACCCATACGCAGGTCAAAGCGATAGAACTCATTGCCACTTTGGCCCCGCAAACCGCGATAGTACTGTTCAAAGCTCTCGTAGGGCGCAGACGCGGGAATCCCAAAGGCATACAACTTCTCTCCCTGATCCGTCAACAGATAAGCTTTTATCGGGTCTAAAAGCACTTTTGCATAGATATCGTTAATCACCGTCACGCGAAATACGGTAAAGCGCTTAGGGCAGTAACCTTTCAATGGATCAACCCAATCTCCATAGGTGTAGGGATTAGTCGAAAACTGGCCCTTGGCCGAATCCTGAGGAAACAAGGCATTGAGTTGACTATCACTCAGTGGCTCTACTTTTATCCGCAAGCCCTCCATCGAGAACGTTATCGAAGCCGAATCGTCAGAGACATAGGTGCCATTTTGACGAGCATTCTGTACGAGTTCCGATGAGGTCTCAAGTTTTTCTTCTGCAACGTGTAAGTCGCTGGTGTAGACCGACAGAGACGGATTAAAAACGCTCTGACAGCCACCAAGTAACGCAATACACAACACGCATAGGTATCTCATACCCAATTCTCTCATTCGCTTCCTTGACTGAAGAAATCAATTTGCTGTTGGGCAATAGAGCCTTGCTGCGTTAGGGCAAAAACCACGGCGTTTATGCCAAAACGAAGCTGAGGTTCATTGCCAAAGTTACGAGCCCACGTATGCACATACCCTTTGTCGCTGTAAATCGCCACCAGCCGGTCTCCTAAGAATACGCCTTCGAGGTTGTACGACGGCTGGGCAATAACCACATTTTCTAAACCGCGCTGCCCACCGCTGTCTGGAACCTCCAGTTCCGATCCGACAGGAGGACCGTCAAAATCGTAGAAGGTGTGATAGATCGGGTGGTTGTTGGGTATGACCTGTAGTATTCCCTGCGACCTCAGAGCATCGCGGAAGACCTTGCGCAGAGAGGCCTCCGCTTGGCTGTATTCAGCCGTGGGATTTGCATTATCCGCAAAAATAAATCCTCCTCTACGCAGATACTCACCTAAGTTTTCAATTTCTCGCGCTGTTAGCTCAAAAGCCTCTTGCGCCGTTAGATAGATAAAGGGCGTTCGGAAAAGCTCTTGAGAATCAATAAACAAGTGGGCGTCTACTTGAGCAGATATACCCGTCTGGTTATTGAGCGCATCGACCAAGTTCGGAATCGCCTTGGCGGCACTGTCAAACGTTGGTTCGAGATCGTTTGCCCACGCCGTGCCCAAATAAATGAAGCCCTTCACGCTGCGACGGTCTGATGGATCTTGGATAATCAGTCCCTTATACTTACCCGTATCCAACGACTTCAGGTCTATGAGTTCCTCACGCATAGCAATGCGTTTTTCCGGCTCTTTCGTACCGGCGATAACAGCTGCCGACAGATCAACATCACCCGCGTTCAAATCAAGCTTAACGTCTGGGCTCACGTTGTAGTCAAAAGTCGCAATCTTCCCAATGGAGGACATGCCAGCCACGCTTTGGGTCGCAGGCATTTGGACGCGAGGCGTCAGAGACGTCATCTTTTTTGTCATAGCCCGCGGCTGTATGCGCTGTTTCTTGAGCACAAACGCCTTAGACGACCGCGGCTTGCGAATAATGAGCCTAGTGATAGCAGGGGGGGGAGCCTCATCTTTGTCCTGAGAGAAGATCATGTATAGAGTCAGAGCACCGCTTAACGCCAACGCACACAGCAAGCCGTAAACGGTATAACGAGACGTATCCCGAAGTAGACTTTTTAAACTAATTGAGTCGCTAGGCGAGCTAAAACGCGTGTTCATCTATCCGTACTTTTTCTTATCAGAGTCGTGAGGCGATAATCCAATCGCGATGGGATCGGGCAAACTGGTATGCATCTCGCGTCGCCTCTTCCTTTTCGTACATTTCAATAACCTGATCGTAGACGCGAACGGCCTCATTCCACTTTCCAATACCCTCCAGGCACACGCCCATATTACTCAATGCACCTAGAGCACTTTCAGTGCCTTCGTATTCCTCCACAATGCCGTTGAATACGTTAATGGCTTCTTCATAATATTCTACCCTATTACCTACTTCGGCTGAGTCCATCAGCGCCAAGCCCTTCTCGTAAGCATCGTAGGCGATGGCTTCTGTAAGCTCTTTTTTGAGTTTGGGTACCTGCTGTGCCACGGCTGATGTCTGGTACCGCTCCTCCACAATAGAGTACGCTTCAAGCGCCTCTTTATACTGCCCTGCATTATAAGCGTAGTCACCAAACGTGAACTGAGCTGAAGCCGCGAATTCACTCTCGGGATAGAGCTCCAGCAGCAGAGCAAACTGCTTCATAGCCTCTTCTTGCCGCTCTAATTCAATCAAACACCACGCCATATTGTATAAGGCATCGTCGGCATTGTCGCTGCGGATAAAATCTGTCAAGACTACGGTATAGGCTTCAATCGCTTCCTCAAATTGACCTAGCTGATAGCTCGATTCGCCCAGTCCAAAATACAGGGCATCAGCCGATTCGTTATCGGGATACAAGGCAATGATCTGCTCAAACAGCGCTCTTGCAGCCTTGAACTCGCGCAAGCTGTAGTGCGTATTAGCGAGGTAATACATGACTAAAAAACGCTGTTCAGACGTCAACTCCGCTTTCTCGACTTCGGCAAACTGACTCTTAGCCCGCTCTAAGTCACCTGCTGAAAAGGCGATTGTGGCCAAGCTAAGCTGTGCATTCACGGCGAACCGTCCCGCCGGAAACCGCTGCAAATACGCTTTCAGTGTAGCTATTCCGTCCGAATTATCGGCAGAGCGAACCTGAATTTCCCCCAGTATGAATAGCGCTTTCTCTTTCAGTCTGTACGGTCTGTCAGCCGTGATTTGGTCATCAAACTCAACGGCAAGGATTTGTTGAGCCGTACGAGCCGCTTTTTCTATCAGACCCTCGGCATAGTACGAATCCATGATGCGACTCAGTAGCTCGGCCTTCTGCGCAGGCTCAGCCTCGTCTTGAGACATGCTTTCTAACAGGCTTACAGCTTCCGACGAGCGGTTTTCTTTGAGATACAGTAGCGAAAGCGTCTCGCGTGCATAGCGTACCTTCTCTGGGTCAGACACGCTCTCTAGAACCCATCTTAGTTCGCTTTCCGCCAAGGCCAGTTCGTTGTTTGAAAACGCGGCATTGGCACGAGCCAGACGAGAAGCAACCAGCAAATCGCCTTCCGGTGCCACCTCTATAAGCTCGCCGTACGCCCGCACGGCTTCGGGCCAGTTGGCCTGCCCAGAATAGGCCTGAGCCATCAGGTACAGAAAGCTCTGGCCCTGCTTGGCATCTGCACTGCGTACGCCTTCGTTCAACACGCCAAGCGCCCTGCCATACTGCCCCTGTTCCAGTAGTTGATGACCTGCACCTAGTCGAGAACTCGCATAGTGAGGAGAATCCTCTGCAACTTGCAAGAACTCATCCGTCGAATTTTCGTAGCGCTCCATGCTCTGCAAAGCAAGCGCGCGGCGCATGTGCGCATTATCCAGCCCTTCCGCTTCGGGAAAAAGGACCAACACTTGATTGGCTAGAGAATCTGAAAGATAGTAGTCCCCGCGCTCGAAGCTCAGCTCCGACAGCTGTAGAAGAGATCGCTGCACGTAAGACTCGCTCGCCTCCTCGACAAGCGTCTGGTAAGCACGTTCGGCCAGGTCCCCACTGGTGGCGTCTCCCATGCTTTGTAGAGCATAGGCTCGGTTAAACCTGGACTCCCATTTGTACGGAGTGTTGGAAAGCTGGAGAATCGTGTCGTAATAGGCCACGGCCCGTTTTAAATGGGGTCCTGCCGCGGCCTGTTCTCCCCGCTCTAAGTGTATCTGCGCCAGCTGCTGATAGCTATTGCCCATGCGATAGTGGACGCGATCCGTGGGAAAACCAACGTTGCGCGCAATGTCGCCATAGCCTTGCAGGTAGACCCTAAACTCGGAGAGGGCATCTGCATATGCTCCCTTGGAAAAGAGCTTTTCTGCTAAAGCAAACTGTATGCGCGCGCGCAACGACCGATCCGACGAGATATCAATCGCTTCTCGGTATGTGCGGACGGACTCATCAAAATCGCCCCGCTGCTCATACATATCGGCGAGACGCAAGTAGGCCTCTTCTACGAGCTTTCGCTCACTTGCAAAACGCGTTATCACTCTACGAAAGGATGCAACGCCCGCCTCGTAGTCGCCGATCTTGCCGTAACAGGTCGCCGTGCGAATCTCCGCTTTAGCCGCCAATTCCAGTGCCGTTTCGTCTACTAGGCCAGCAAGCTTCTCACGCTGCATCGACGCCAACTGCTCTTCCGATAGCTCGTCTATACGCTGTCGTTTAACAAGCTGTTGATAATACTTGACCGCCGAGCTGCAGTCATCCATCGCCAAGTAAGACTCACCGATTTGAAACAGACTACGGTCGGTTCTATAGCCGTTGGGATATTGCTCAACGAGCTCGACAAACGCGTTAATAGAAGCCTTAAAGTCCCCCATCTCGTAGTGGGCCCATCCCAGATTGTAGAAACCCGGTAGGGCGTATTCACCTGTGCCATAGTCGTCAATAAGGCGTTGAGAAGCGCTGACTACGTCCTCAAAACTCTGCGCCTCAAAATGGGTCTCGATGAGCCGACCGTGCGCCAACCCCTTCAGTTCTTCGCTAGTGGCCGTATTGATAACTCGCTCAAATGAATTGACAGACTGCTGGTATGAACTGTCCGCAAGCGTTAGATACTCATCTTCTCTGCTTTGATCATTCCGCGAAAAGTTTGTGTAGTCCGCAAACCGTTTGTTATAGGCGTTACCCATTTGGTAGAGAGCGGCTTCCTGTACAGGGTAACGCTCTTCGCCCACCGAGACCTGTATCGTCTGCGCATTGAGCACGCGACTGCGAACGGCAGAAACTATACGATACTGATCTATGGCTTGGTCGTACGCACCTTCGGCATAGAAACGCTGAGCCTCCGTAAAAGAAGCGATCAGCTCCTGCTCCGTCGGTGCGCGGAACGACAGCACCGCACCGGCCGCTGTTATAAGACCAACAAGAAGTGCTAAACTCATTGCTTATTCTGCCTCGAATCCGACAATAACATTGACAAAAGCAGATACAAATTCTTCGTCGCCAACCATTCCTATTTCGCTATTCTCGTACTCTTTGTTCCTACGGCTAACGCCCGCATTCGTAGAAACCACGTACCCAAAGTACTTTGAATTGTTCGAAACCATTGCTACGGCATCAAACTGCTTGAACGTCTTGTCTGAGTCCGCCGAGTCGTCCACTCGGTACGGAAGGAAAAACCCCACGCCCTGCACGCCTAGATGAAATCGCGTCCGCTCCGTAAACCGGTACTGCAGCTTGGCAATGGGTATTGTGTGACGCTCATTGGCCGTGTCCTCCGCGTCCACGCTGTTCCACTCTCGGCGATAGCGCATCTTTACACCCGAGAATAGACTGACCCGCGCGCCCAGTTGCCATCGATAGTCAAAGGCGTTAACCATAGTCCATCGATTAAGCCGGCGCCCATCCTGCATTCTACCGTCAAAGACTTCGCCTTCGTGTTGGTTGTTGGACTCAAATTTTATCTTGTTGCGAATTTTCCAAGCCGAGTTTACTCCACCCCACTTCGTGTCGCAATAGAAGCGGCTGCGCGTACTGTTCAGGAACAGCATGGGATCCTCACGTGGCCCCTCAAGAAAAGGCGCCACTTTGATATTTCGCTGTAGCCCGGCAAAGTCGAGCTCAAACTGCTCGGCAACCGTTAGGACGCGATCACTGTACACACTCAGTTCGTCTTCTATACCATCTTCTATGCGTTCGATAGATGCACTGGCCAAAATATTACCCAAAGAAGGTATCTGGCGCCTGTATCCAACGCGCGAATAAAACGACCGGTCGGGCGCAGATCCAGCAATCTGCCGCGTATCTTTTGCACCGAACGTTACGCTCATTCCTCGCAGGGGCCTCACGCTTAAGTAGGTGTGCACGCCTCGCAGATCGAGATCGTAAGGTAAGTCTGCAACAATGTCGTTCTCGCGTGTATCAATCACGTCGTTGTGATTAGCATCCTCGCCAAAGTCGTATATGGGCGGATCAGCCATATACATCAGAAAGGGCTCTTGGTAGTCAGGTATGGCGTTGAAGTTTTTATTCGTGTCCGGTATGCCATCTTTATCTTCGTCAAGACCGGGAAATACGCCGTCAACATCCGACTGTCCCTGCAGTCCACTTGGCGCGTTGTTGTACCAGCTATCTGGATAGCGATCTTTGTCGTCGTTGTCTTCAATGAGCCGATGGATCATCGTGTTGTTATAGGCAATGGGATCCCCAGAAGTATCCCGCTCGTCGCGACCTATATAGCTGCGGAACTCCGTTGTGTAATGAGGTCCAATAGAAAATACCTCCGCACCAACCCCCCAATTGTCCGCATCCTTTTTCACCGTCAGATAGAATGCGTTATCGCTTATTACAGAGCGTCCGCCCGGCATAACCTCTCTCTGCAGCGCATTGATGCTTAATTCTTCCAGCGGCACACGCGGCTGCGGCACACCGCTGGCGTATTGGTAGAAGCTCCTACTTCTGCTAAACTCGGCGTTGATCTCGAAACCGCGAAGCACACCGTACGCATTAACGCTGTATAGGTTCAGTCCCGTGGGTACGCCGCTCTTCACGCGCACGCGCCGCGGCACGCCGTCTTGAGGGTTGCCTTCTGCCCTTGCCACAGTCCGGAAGTAGGAGGCGTAGCGATAGCGATCGCGATAGTTTGATCGCGCGGCGTTGGGCGCCGTTCCGGAAATGTCGATCTCCGAAAGCTCTACGTGGTAATCATTGGCCAGAGACAAATCGACTTCTACGGACTCGATATATTCGCCCAGCGGCTCCAAGTCGACGTAGAGCATCGCATACTCCTCGCCGTCAAAGGCCTGCGGTAGATCCGCTCTCGTCGCAAAGCCAAAGGCGCCCGACTCTTCGACTAGTTCGTGAGCAAATTCCCCATCTACTACAATGGGCGACTCACCCTCACTATCGACGCGCCCCTGATTGATCACGTATTCGGGACCGTATAGCTTGTAATCGCGATAATACAGATGGTCAATCCAGAATGGAAACTCATATCCTCGGTAGTAGACGTCTACGTCAAAGGCCGCATAGTTAATGTAAGGATCGTATGTATTGTAAGATGAACCTCGGTTGATTGATTGGTAGTCACTGGCCAAAGGAGGCAATGGTTTTCGCTCTCCGCTGCGCAACCGGCCCGCTATGTAGCTCTGCCTATCGTCACCGCGCTTGTCTAAGCGAACTATAAACGGCTCCACTTCCGGTCTCAAAACGCCGTTGACACGAACGTCCACAGAATGGATAACGACCCCCCCTTTTCCATCGGTAGGAGAATCGTCCGAAATCCGCAAAGCCAACATAGCCGGTGCATTTTGCATAGCACCCGGCACACCTTTCATAGACAGGGCCTTCTGCTCCATCATAGGTTCGTATTGGTGCGCGTTTACAAACGTAGCACCGAAGTTCATGAAACCTACGTGCCGCTCATAGTGGGCGCCCCAAAGCAGGGCTTTCGCTTTTATATTCTGATCGTTTTCCTTACCAGAGGAGTAGATGGGCGCATGTAGACGGGAAAAAATAGCAGAAAAGCTGTTGTTCTTTGAGCCAACGTCGACCCGAAGTCCGTTCAAGTTGGACATCTTTAACGTAAGCGGGGTAATCCGCGTGCGTATCTCGTTGGCGTATATAAATCGCGACTGCCAGTCGTCCGTGCCATCCGTACCAACGACGACGTAATTAAACAATCGAGCATAGCTAGAGCCGCTCTGACCGTGCGCCAAACGCTCATCCAGCCGTGAACCCGACGAGCCTGCGTATCGCTGCACGCCCAATCCGCGTCTCTCTACCCATCGAATAGACTCCGAACCGTATACGAGCGGGTCCCCCATCAAGCTATAGTAGTTTCTTAAGTTGCTCGTGATGCCTATTTGACGAGGGTAATCGACTTCGCCCCAGTTAGTATACGAATCGGTAAATCGCCCAAGAAAAGCGCTGCTTTCCAGCACTCTTTGGGCACCAATTTCTTTTGTTTCCTCTGCGCGGTTACTAGCCGAAGTCTGCGCAGAGCTGTCGCTAGCCAGCAAAGCAATCACGCACACAAGACGCATAAATCGCTGGACAGATGACCCGACTCGTCTATTTGATAAGCTCTGTATCATGCTAGCTGCAATTAAAATAGCGGCCTTAACCCCGCTATGACTCGAAGAAAAACGCGCGAGTAATCCGTGTTCTGTTGTTCGCGATCTTTATCCAAAAACTCTCTAAACCGACGTTCGTACCCCAAGTTCACGTTGACTTGATACCCCAGATACATCGACGTGTTATTAACCTGAGCCAGGTAGACGCGACTATCAAAATCAACGCCACCGCTCACCCTGTTCCTGTACAAACTCGGCAATAGGGGACTTCCTTGAGCTCCTATCTTCACCGATGTGCGATCGGAAACAGGATACTCCAAACGCAGTATCGGGAACAAAAAGTGTTCTTTAACCGACGCGATCCGTTCAGCATCGTCGACAAGCCGCCGATGCAGCCATTTTATCTGCGATCGAACTAGTAACTTCTTCCAAGGGTTCCACAAGTATTGAGACTTGCATACAATGGCCAAGTCCGATACAACATTGCTCGGCTGTAGTGTTGTCTCCTGCTGGTAATTGCGCTCGCTCTTTACGCTGACCTCAGCCGTGAAATTTTCAAACCGCGTGAACGTCGCCTTCGCGTAGACTGTGTGCATCCAACTGTCCCGCAGCAATAGAGGATCGTCTTGCAGGACGGCCACCCCAAGCGGATTACGTAGCTCTTCATCCGTAAGTGAGAACAGAGGTATCGGCTCCGGTTCCAAATATATCGGGCTGCGACCCAAGCCAAACACTCTATCAGCAATATCATCGTGCACTCTCTTTGAACGTCCAACTGCTCTGACTTTTGCCCAGAACGGAATATCGCGGTCGTACTCTAAACGCACATAGGCTGTCCGCGCTTCGTCTCCCAACGCAAAGTCTCGCGCGCGGTGATAGCCAGTCGTCAGAACGCTATATGGCGTAGGCCTATACTGACTGAACACGTTCCACCCGCGCTGTCCAACTTCGTAGGGATAGTCAGGCTCATCGTCATCTTCTCTCTCGTCGATGACCCCGTTGTTATTCATGTCCTCACCAAAGTCATACGCATCGGGATTAACCCGGTAGAGCAGAAAGGGTTCGAAGTAGTCCGGAATCCTATTGTCGTTCTCGTTTATATCAGGCCGACCGTTCATATCCAAATCCAGTCCAGGAAATACGCCATCTGGATCTTCTATGAATCGACCACCTGTCACCAAATTCGTCGTTTTACGCAGAAAGTAGCTGTCGGGAAATGGATCTTTGTCGTCGTTATCATCAACGGAATTGAACTCAATCGTATTGGTCGGTGCAGGACGCTCTCCTTCAATTGAGTCGGGCAAGCGCGGTTCGTTAAAGTTTGTCGGGTATATGAAAGGACTCGTGAGAAACTGGAAATAGCTTCTATAGTCGTCGTCCTGCACGCTTAGACGCGTGGAGTAATTCTCGCCTACTGAAAAGTACTCCGCACCGAAGCTTATTTTTTGCCAGTCGCGTTTTAACGCCACGAAAAACGCATTACTATGAAGCGTTTTATGCTTGAGCTTCGTCGTGATCAGAGATGGATAAGCTCTAAATGAGAGGTTGTGAACGTACTCCGAGCGCAACATGAATCCTTTTAAGTCCAGATTGAAGTGACCACCCAGCAGCGTTCGACCCGTCTGCCGACCGTAGCGAACACGAACGCGCTGAAAGTATCCGTCGCTCGGATTGCCGTCAGCATACGCGGCCCGATAGAAATAAGTCGCTGGGTTAGCCGAAGCTCCGTCAAAAACCTCTGCTAGCTCGAGGATATAGTCTCCCGATACGTCAAAGTCGACCGATACCTGGTCAACGACGGCTGTATCACCCTCTGTCGTCACATATCCGGGCACTCTGAACCAGAAGAGCGCGCTTTCCTCGCCCTGCATAGAGTACAACCCTTCAGGGGACGGCTCCGCGTGGTTAAACTCGATGACCAAGTCATTACTATTATCTCGACGTACGGGCGGAATGAGTAGATCGCCCACGTGCTCTGTAACCGTGAGCGTGTACTGTTCTGGGTTGAGCTTGTCGTACGGGGCCAACTGATGGTCTATAGCCACGCCGTTTATGCGCATCTGGGCTCGTCGAACATGCACTCCATCCAGATCTTCCGGCGTCTGGTCGGCCACGCGCACGACGATCCATTCTGGAGCACGACCGGTTGTTGGCAGCGTGCCCTTGTAGGTCGTTTCGTCAAGCGATTTAAAACTATCTGTCCTATACTGGTTTACCCAGGTTATGCCGGCATCCATTCCGCCCCGCTGGGTGCGGATATCACCGCCTAGTAAGTAGGTGCTCCAGCGCGGACGAAACTCAGACTTTTCATCTCCGTGTATACTATTGTCCGCGTTCTGCACGGCTTCAAAAATGGGCTTGTCGACTCTTGATACGAGCAAAACGACAGAGCCATTCCCAAAATCCGAATCCAACCTCAGACCGTTCATTGCAGCTAAGTCCAGAGTGAGCGGGGTAAACTTAGCGCGTATCCGATCGCCGATAATCAGCTTAGTGTTCACCCCGGAGTAGTTATCACCAGAAATTACAAGCCGATTTAGGTAGCTCTCGTACAAGCTGGGCTTCGTTATGATGCTGCCCGAAACGGGGTTTATGGTCCGATACTCGTTAAGTTCATACACGCTCACTCCGTTCATGACAAACTGACCCAAGTTGTCAAACTGCGGCGAACGCGTGCGACCAAAAATCAGAGATTCGTATGCACGATAGCCCTCAAAGGCGTAGTTCGTGTAAGGCTCACCCTGACGAAACAGCAGCTGAGCATCGGCCTGTCCGACAGAGCCTGCAGTCAGGAGAAACGCTATGAGTGGGCGTACGAAGCACTCTTTCATGTCTTACCCTATGAGCACGCGGAAAAAGTATTCCGTAAAACCGATACCCGGCCGCGCCGTGTTGGTATAGGTCCGCTCGGTTCGATACAAACCCATCAGTATGGACAAGTCGTATCCCAAATAATTGCTGTTGTTCTGGGCAAAAATTGTGTAGGTCGCTCGGTCAAAGTTTTGGTCCGAGGCCGCTGAGTCGCGCGACATCTCTGAGAAAAAGGGCAACCCCTGTAAGCCAGATCGGATCTTGGTCTTTGGACCAATCTGCCAGTCGGCGCGCAGGATGGGCATAATCCAATGGCGCTGACGATAAGGTTCGGATCTGTCTGGATACTTCACGTATTGAAAAATGTATTTAAACTGCGGAAACACGGTTAATCGCCCCCGGTCATACGTCCAACCAACCTTGTTTACCAACGTAGCCTTTACGGTCGCACCCGGTTTCGCCATAAGCGGGTCTGCTAATATATCACCACGCAGGTTGACGTGGTTAAACAGAGCAATATGCCGCGTGACGATTCTTCCCGCCGGCTGCAGATTGGCTTCCAGGTAGGTCAGATTGTTCAGACTATTTCTGTCTTGTAGTGGATCGGGACGCAGAGAAGATGGGTTCGTATTGTAGATCGTGTTACCTATCTCGTCTTCAACCCATCGAATCCGATGGTTTATTCGTACCGAACCCCATTGACCTATTTCGTGCGCATAGCTGCCCTCTGCGTAGGTTGTCTCGTTTTTGTCGCCCAGCGCACTGCGCCGCACCCTGTACGTGCCCAATCGAACGTTTAGACCCGATGACCACGTCTTACGCGTAAAAGCGTGCAGACCCTTGTGATCTATCGGATAGGCATAATCTGGCAAGTTGTCGTTTTCGCGAAAATCAGCGACTCCGTTGTTGTTGAAGTCATCTCCATATACGAGCTCGGGCGGTTCAGCGTAGTAGGATATGAACGGCTGATACGCGTCCGTACCGCCCGCCCGATCGACGTCAAAATCCAACACTCCATCTGCGTCAGGGTCTAAGCCAGGATACACTCCATTACCCTGGGCCAGCGAGCGCTGATATGGTATTAGGGGATCTTCGTGTTCTATCCTATCCGGCCACTGATCAAGGTCGTCGTTATCCTCGACCATGTTAAACGGAGCATAGAGTCGACCGCTTAGCGTAGGACCGCGACTAGATCGTTCAAAAATGGAAAAGTCCGTGCGGTAATCATGCGGCACGTCAAAATATTCAAGCCCGAGCAACGCGCTACTACCGATCTCCCGTGAGACGTTGACATACAGCGCAGATGTCTGTCTTTCAAACCGTTGGCCATCTATAGACGGCGCTTGGAAAAAGCGCGTGCTGCGCGTGTATTCACCACTGGCTGAAAAACCACCAATCGACGACTCGAAGTTCACGCCAACGATTGAAATACCCGTGGGAAATCCGTAGTCAAAACGTATGCGGCGTGTGTTGCTAGAAGCCATCGGATCGCCTATTGCCCGCGCCGCATTGTACCAGTCATAGTAGAAATCATCATCTCCCGAAGCCAAGGTGGGAACGCGCATAGCGCCCACCACATCTATGCTGTAATCATTCGCAACTACCGCCTCAAACTGAATATTAGAAGTCGTGTCAGGCAGGTCGTATTCGTAGACCACAAGGTCTGTTCCGCTGATAGCCTCGGGACGTGAGACCGTGGGGATCTGGACGAGCGGTTCCGTAACGTCTTCAATAAGCGCCTTAAAAAAGGGCTGGTTACTTGCCTCAATAACGCCGCGTATCCACGACCTGTTTTTTCTGAGATAGTTTATTTCATTCGGACTAAGCAAAACAGTGCTGGAAACGTCTTTGGTAACAGGCAATTGCTGCAGCAGATTGTCGATCCGGCTCACTCGGATAGGTGCGACCTCTCGCCCTGCAACTTCCAGCGTTAACTCGTGAACTAGCGCTCCGTTGAGGTCGTCCTCTGGCGAATCATCGGATACAAAGACATAAACCTTTCGCAAGCCATTTTCCATTACCCGCGGGATCACACCCTTGAGATTATTCACTCGGCCACTAGACTCGGCATCATAACGGTGAGTATTGACATACGTGCTACCGATTTTTAGTATGCTGCCGATCTGGCTCTCCCAGTGTCCGGCAAAGATCGACGTACCGAAAATACGTCGATCTTCAAAGCTCTGATCTATGTTTGTATTGGAAGGGACAAAGATGGGATCTGTTAGTTGCGAAGAGAGTAGACTGAAGCGGTTCTTTTTCGATGCACCATCCCATCGAACTCCGTTAAACCGTGGCAGGTTGAGCGTCATCGGAGTGAAAAACGTCCTTATGTGATCGCCAATAATCAAGCGCGTCGACCAAGGACCAAAACCTTCATTTGAGATAATGAGCTTGTCAAAAAAGCGGTCATAACGCGCATTGCGCGATTCGTAGCTGCCTGGTATGCCGACTTGGTCGCGACGAATTTCACTGTAGCGCACGATATCTACGCCGTCGATAAGCAGATTGCCGAAGTGGTCGAAACGACGGTTCTCTTCGTCGTAGTCGTAGTCTCTGTAGCCGGCCGTTCCGTAATTTTCGAAGACCTCATTGGACCAGAGGTCGCGAAAATCGCGCGAAATAAACTGCGCATCGACTGACAACGAGGCACAAAGCAACCCTATAACCGCTAAGAACAACGGCTGTAATCGCATCGACCTTCGACGATTATCCAATGTTCTCTACCAAGCTACGCCGATGGATCCCACCGAAACGCGTTCTGTCGGATCTAGCGCAACAGCCAGTTTGTATATGTACAAGCCGGGGTCAACCAATTGACCCGCATCGTCGCGTCCATCCCAACGCACCAGCGCAGATGAAGAGCCGCCCCCATAACGGCCCGCGTTTACCTCCTCATAGTGGCCCGTGTGCACGGGCCGACCCGATAGGGTGTACACTTCCAGCCTCAGGGTTGCTCCTTCCATGCGACCCAGCGTAAACCGCAACGATACGCGATCGTTGATGCCATCTCCGTTAGGTGTGAAAACAGCGGGAACCGCTTCAACGTCTTGTAGGATGGGTATTTCAAAGTCATTCGTTGTTACCGTAACAGCAAAGGACTCGCCACTCACTTCATCTACACCTATGCGTTCGTCAGCCTTGAGCGGGTTTTGTGACTCGGGCGCGTAAAGAAAAGAAGAAAAGCGGTGTTTTGCTGAAAGAAGACGGGTGGTAAATGGAATCGTGAGGTCTGTAGATTCACTAACAGGTGGGGAAAAGTAAATGACCAGCGAGTCTTCGGTGACGTACGAGCGCGCTGCATCTACGTTAGCCTGGCCAGTCGACGAGATCGCACTCCAGTCAACGTCTGCAGGCCACTGGGTTATTATGGCCATCCGCTCTATACCCTCAACTTCCACCCCTTCCATACCGACCTGTAAGCGGTAGGTAAAATCTACGTCTTCCCCTATGGGAACCTGAAGCGGCGCAATCCACGACTCTGCAGCGCTTACAGGAATTCGATCCGTATCATAGCTGATAGACAGACTATCCAACTTGGGTGAAACTAAAACATCACGCGAAGCCATTGAGACTTGAAACTGTATATGGCTGCGTGGCTCGGCGACGTTCAGATCCGTCTCTGTGACGGGCTGCCACGCAGACCACTCTTGCCAGTTCATCCCATCGTTACCAGTTCGAAAGCGCAGTTTCATACCCGTTTGATCTGGCACGTCACCATACGCGCGCACCGCGCTGAAATTTACAGGGGCACCTTCCGCCAGATCCATGGGTGGCGAAGTATAGTATCCGCTCGCCCCAACCCCTTCCCCGTAAACCTCCATTTCACCGACGCGGGGCGATGCATCTCGAGTAGAGAAGTCCGTCACAACCATGCGAACATGGCGCGCTAAAATCGTCGGGAATTCAACAATTGTTTCTTGAAAGTCAATAATATTATTGGCCGACCCGACTTCGATAAAGTCGACACCGTCTTTGCTCAGAAAGACGCTATACCCTCTGAGAGAAACATCTTCGAACGTGCCGCGGGAGGGTGGCTCAGTAAGCACGCGCACCTTGCTTATAGGCACCAACCTCCCCAAATCCGTCTGCGCGCTCTGAAGCAAAGCCGATGCACCGCGACGAAATTTGAAGGACGTATTGATGTCACCATCTACTATGTTGGGATCAGCAGAGTAGGATCCCAGCGCCAAGTTAACGCCCTTGAAGGAGCGCAGCTGCAGGCCGCTTCTCCCCCCATCAGTACCACCCGGATAGCCCGCCAAACTTTTGACGGATTCCATGTCTATCCCAGGCACCTCGACAAACGAGTCGGTCGGTAACGATCCTTCTTGGACCGGGTTCCAGCTCACCGAGTTTCCATCTTCAGTGTGCCGATCCAATCGATTCGCCTTCAGCTTCATCCAACTTGCATCCGACTCATTTTCTAACGGGTAATCGGACCAAAACCAAGAAGAGGTCCGGTCGCTCGGAGATGTTACTATGAGCCCTTCTTCCGTTTCTAACGCGATAAGAAAACCAAACGTACCCGGCGTTCCTTCATCTTCGACGACGAGCGCCACGTTATTAGTTCTTCGCGAAAACGACACTTCATGGACGGACAGGCCTGCTCCGTAGTCACCTTCGCCAACCAGGTCTCCCCCCAAATAAAGGGCGTACCGTCCTCCAACCGATACGTAGATCCGACCATCTACTGCCTTCTCGAAGTCAACAAATCCCAAATAGTTGGTCGTCGTAGGCCACGTAGTAACAACCTGTTGCTCTGCCTGTGCATGTAGCGACCACGCATAAACGAGCACAAAGGCAAATCGAACCCAACGCAAGGTCAGTCCTCCTATCAATAACAGTAAGCCACCGGCGTAATATTACACCGGTGGCTTACGTAGGCAAACAATCCGCTGTGCTACTTCAGCAGCGTGACTTTTCTCGTAACATTCAGGTTAGGTGCCTGGATGCGATATATATACATACCGCTCCCGACCTGCATGCCACTATCATCCCGCCCGTCCCATGAAATGCGGAACTCGCCCGCATTCATGCGATCGTCAAGCAGGGTGCGCACTTTCTGACCTTGCGCATTGAAAACCTCGACCCGTATGGGAGCATCCCAAGGCAACGAAAAGTTGATCGATGTCTCCGGGTTAAACGGGTTTGGCGCAGCGTCACTGACCGCGTAATCAGTGGGCAGTGCAGCACCTTCTAATTCGTGGACCGCCGTTGGCGCATCGCCCAGTATTGCGCGCTTCTGGTCATAGGGCATGTGGACAATCGGGTAGCGAGAGAGGATTGCCAAGGCGCCCTCTTCCGGCACGGGGACGAAGTCATTAGCGGATGCAGCATCGCCAAACCCACCAACGCTCATGTACACACCGTCCCAATCGCCATCCATCTCATCGACCACAATGTTGTACTGCGGCCAGCTCGTCGGAATGTTCTTAGGCTCAAAATGGAACAGACCCGAGCCGTCCTCACCCAACATAAAACCGTTCTGCGTCGTGTTTGACCCAGCTTCGATGTTGGTTACCCAACCCCACTTGGTGGAGTAGAGCGAGTACTTGAATGCGGGCGCTTCTGTATGTCCGTATTCGAAATCGCCGAACGTGCCTTCCGAAAAGGTCTTAGAATCACCGAAACCATCACCGTTGCGGTTCATGTAAACGACGTTTCCGTCGTAATCCAAACGAACCGTCAGCGACGTGTGGTGTCCCGACATGGTCAAACCGGCTGGATCAGGCTCACCGTTATAGAAGCGAGCAAACGTACCGGGACCACCTGAACGATCGCTTCCCTTGTTGTCGTACAGAAACATATCTGTAAGGTCCCACTCGTCCAAGAGCGCACCACTCTCGACGGAGTAAGCGGCGATCTTGCTAACCGTACCCGAAACACCGGCGGTCGCATAGACAACCGACTTGTCGGGATTGGTGGCAGAAGCATACTGACGGCCGGGCAAGGCATCCTGCATGTTCAATATGCCGAGCTCAGCGCCGGCGTCCACACCCCAATCTTCGTGCATGGTAATCTGGCGCGTGTCCCAGTCGTACTGATAGCGGAAAAGCCAGCCAAAACCACCGCCGCGATTGTTGCCGATCCACTCGGTGTAGCTGCCATCTAGCGGCGTTGCGCTCAGCATACCCGTCGGGCACCCTTCGCGGTCACCGCACGCGTCTACAACAGACTGATTGTCAACCAGGTCAAATGCGTCGATACCGGCGGCGATCCAGTCGTTCTCCATATTGGCTACTTCGCCCGTGAAGTTCACGAACTCGCCACGGTCGGGATTGATGTAAATCGTCTGGCCGCTACCAAACTGACGAGCCGCAACACCTACGACGTGAGGCGTTGCCTCATCGTCAAATGCAGCTAGGAACATTTGATACGATCCGGATTCGACCACATTACCATCCATGTCGCGGCCATTCCAGACGATGGAGTTTTCCCCTTCGTCAAAACGCTCACCGGCGGATTTGTATACTAGGACGTCCGTGCCGTTTACGACATGCCAACCTGGATTAGCATGTTCCGGATCTTGATACGGACCAGGACCCTCACCTTTAATGGTGAAAGGAGCTTTGTAGCCTTCGGTGTAAATAATGAGCCAAACCGTTGCACCGCTTCCGTTTAGCTGGAAAGGTATTTCCACGTCGGAACCGTCAAATGCATAGTTGGTCATGTCGCTGACACCGGAAATTTCCAGCGTCGTGGGTTTGCCTCCGCTCGTCATATCTGGGAGCTGGAGATCTGGGTTACCTATATGCAGGAACTGCGCGTTGACGGAAACCGCAGCAGATAAACCCATTGCAAACACGAGGGAAAGTTTGGACTGTATTCTCATCTGCGAATACCCACCTTTCTTCAGTGTTGTGAGATAAGCATGTATGTGAAAAACATAAACAGCTCTGATTAATTATCATTTACAATTTACTGTAAGGTAACTCTCTTGTTTGTTTCTCTCCTTCCTCGGGGGGGCTTATAAAGCAATGATACATCTGTTCCTAGACCAAATTCTCTATTGATAAAACCTCGTAATCTGAATGCCCCAATCACAGGTGCAGCGGGAAATATTCTATTTCATCAAAAACATCGCCATAATATCCTTACGTTAAGCTACACGTTAAGTCAAGCAATTTCTGTCACCCAACCATTTTTTGTATTAGT